>Ga0172364_10004817_pt1 | contig 10750 bp, 8 predicted proteins | sample LakKivSesite10cm_FD_114545 | JGI IMG/M metagenome (GOLD analysis project Ga0172364, IMG submission 114545) | Sediment microbial communities from Lake Kivu, Rwanda - Sediment site 10cm | ecosystem: Environmental > Aquatic > Freshwater > Lake > Sediment | place: Rwanda: Western Province, Lake Kivu... | reverse complement strand
TGTCCACGCAGCCGCTGGCCATCGCCTGGACGTAGGTCCGCACGATCATCGCTGCCTGCTTCTGCTCCGTCGACGAGCGTTGGTCCCCTGCGTGAGTCGGCCAGCCGATCTCGGTGAGCCAGAGCGGCTTCTTGCCGCCCCACCTCTCCATCAGCTCAACCGTCCGCCGCAGTTCGCCCACAAAATCGCTTTCCTCGGGCGTCCGCGGGTAGCGGTACGGATGCGTTGACAGGATGTCCATGCAAGCATAGCCGCCCTCCCGGAACACCGACTCGATGAATGCCAGATCACTCCCCGCGGTGTCTATGCCGATGACTTGGGCATCAGGGTCTGCCTCCTTGATCACCCGGTAGGAAGCCCTCAACAGCCTAGCATACTCGACGGGCTCTGGCTTCGGCCCCCAGAAGACCGAGATGTTTGGTTCGTTCCAGATCTCCCAGAACCTGATCCTATCTCGGTAGCGGCCCACAACCCCCCCGACGTATTCCGACCATGCACCCAGATCGGGCATAAACTTCCAGGCGTCCGGCGAGCTTCTGTCGGGCGCGGTCGAGGCCCACGGCGCGCAGTAGTCGAGCAGCCCGAATAGCGAAATGCCATGCCGCTGCGCCACCTCGACTGCCCTGTCGTAGCGGTCCCAGCGCCACTGCCCTTCCTCCGGCTGGATGTAGCCCCAGCTGAACTCCTCCCTTGACCACTTCACGCCGATAGCCTGTGCCATCCGGGCCGCCCTCACCATATCCTCCGGGGTATAGCGGTTCCCGAGGTAGATGCCCATTCCGAAAGGGGAACCCGCGTCCGGCAAGCCTCCTTGGCCCACAGCTTCCATCTCCTCATCCTCCTGCTCATTCACCATGGAGATGCAGCTGAGTCTCCACCTGCACCAGGCCGAGCGCCCGAAGCCGCTCCGGGCAGCCAAGGTGAACCTTCTGCCGCAGGAGCTCGGACTGCAGCTCGCGTATCGGCACATCAGCCGAGCGGATGCCCTTGCGGGCGGCCAGCGCCGAGGCCACCCCGGCAGCCTCGCCGCAGATCATGCAGCCGGTCATGCCACGTAGAATGGCAGGACGAGACGTTGACACGCTCTTGCCGCTGGCGACCAGGAGACCATCGCACCCCACGGGCACCATGATGCCAAACGGGATGTCGCAGGTGTAGTCGCGGAAGAACCCCTGCTTTCCGGGCCCGGAATCCAGCACCGGGAACGTGCCGATGACATCGTCGGACAGCACCGGGCCGGGGGCGCTGTTCACGCTCTCGCTGTCCAGCGTGCTGCGGCCTTCTATGTACCGGCTCACCCGGATGCCCAGGTCCACGCCCACATGGGCCACGATGGCCCGGGAGAAGCCGGGTATGTGCCGCCTCATGAACTCGGCCACGTAGTAGCACATCCTCTGTGCATGTAGCTCAAAGCCGGAGAGGTTGCGGACATCCAAGTCAGCAATGCGATAGAAGTTCGAGTTGACTACCACGCAACCAGTGCCGCTCAAGCCGTAGAGGCCGAAGGCATCCAAGCTGAAGGCGGGGCCGATCTCCTTCTTCAGCTCGCCGCGCTCGATGGCCTGTTGGAGGAAACGCCACTTCCGACCCCCGCCGTGGGGGAAGAAGAATATCCCTCGCTCCTTCCAGTTGCGCTCGAAGGTGTCAAGATCCCTCACATAGTCCATGCCGGCGGGGAAGCCTTCCGGATCCTGGCGGAGGAAGGCCACGAACTCGTCAAGATCCACGTTGGCCAGCTTGAACAGGATGGAGGCCGAGCCAGGCTCGAACAGGCACCTTGCACCCGCCTGGTAGGCGAGATCGGCTTCGCCTGTGGCGTCCACCGTGGCCTTCGCCAGCACAGCCTGCCGCCCGGACTTGCTCTCGAAAAAGGCCCCGCGCACCGCGTTGCCCTCCATGATGGGCCGGGCGGCAAGGGCGTGCGTCAGCACCGTGACCCCGGATTCGTCCGCCATCTCAACCAGCACCACCTTCAGGCGCTCGGAGTCCATCACGACCCCCGGCACGTCCCGGTGATGCCAACGAGATGAGGCCGCGCCGATCTTCACAAGTCGCTCCACCAGCTCGCCCGCAAATCCCTCGAGGACCTGCCGTCCGCTGGCCGTTAGGAACCGGTTGCCGATGTTGGCCATCAGGGTCGCCGTCGCCACGCCCCCCAAGCACCCATTGCGCTCCAGCAGCATGGTGCGGGCCCCGGCCCTTGCAGCCGAGACAGCGGCGGCACAGCCTGCCACCCCTCCGCCTGCCACCAGCACATCCACCTCGTCCAGCACGGGTATATCCCTGGCTTCCTCGTGGATCACCTTTTGCATGCCATCTCCTCGTGTGATCGACTTTTTCCCACAGCCATGACTTGCGAGCCCCTACAGCGCCACGGAGAAGAGCTTCGCCCTGACCATGTGCAGGCGCACCAGCACGTTGCGGCCTTTCAACTGCGCGAGGCTGGCATTCCCTCTCCAAGTGACTGGCGCGGAGAGCGAGTCCCCCGAAAGGGCATCGCACTCCGCAAAGGAATGAGCCTCAATCGCGGGCGAGGCCTGCGGCTGGGCCACCCCGACGCTGGCCACCAGCTCGGCCTTGATGCAGCCGTCGGCAGAGGTCTGGAAGTTCAGGCGCAGCTCCTTTCCGGCGCAGATTCGATCAAGGATCGTCACCCGCCCATCCGTCGGTGCCTCGAGCGCGACCAGGCGATCCGTCTTCCACATCGCCCAGTGGTAGGCCCCGGACGGTTCCGGGAATGTCCATCGCTTGTAGTCGAAATCCCAGTGGCAGCGACGGTGGCCGAAGTAGGCCAGCCCCCACCAACCGTCCCCAAGTGGGACAAAGCCTGGGCTGGGATAGATGACGCCGTACTTCTCCTCGGGCCGGCCGGGGATATCGCGCGTGATGATGGGTCGCCGTTCAGGCCTGGTCCAGATGCATCCGTCGCGGCTGACGGCGAGATGGATCTCCATTGTGTCCTGGCCCCGGGAGTAGGCGGAGAAGAACATGAGATGATAGGGGCTGCCCGGCACCCGGCAGTAGCCGAAGTCATAGAAGTCCATGTCCGGCGGATCCTGGGAGTCAGCCATTAGCACCTGGCGGGGCATCTCCCAGCCCGTGTCGAACCTAGCCGAGATGGACCTGCGCAGGGTCCGGCGCCGGCCCACATGCCCCCGCAGGTATGACACGTAGTAGCCCAGTTCCTCGTCGTAGAAGACCATGTTGCGCATGTCCAGACGCCCGGGAGGCTCCATGATGGGCCGGGGAAGCCGAGTCCAATGCAGGCCGTCGGGCGAGGTGAAGCCAAGCATCTGGAACTGGAACACAAGCCTTTGGCTGATCTCCTCGGGGGTCTGCCCTTCCAGCTGCATCTTGTTGCGTAGCTCACCGATCTGACGTTTGTCCATCGCGGGCAGGGGCTTGCCGTCGAGCAGCCACACACCTGCCTGGCAATTGGACTTGTAGCGTTCCTGTGGCGGCGCGGTCGGGTCTTTGAAGACCTGGTAGATGTGCCAGCCCTTGGGGTTGAGAATGCCTGATTCGGTGATGATGTTGTTGTCGGTAGACCCACCGAAGTCGTACATGCCCAGGTTGGGTCGCTCCCAGTGGAAGCCGTCCGCGCTTTCCGCATAGCAGGTGAACCCCGGGTATCCGCCGCCCCCGATTGGCGCGATCTTCATCTGCTCGGCCGTTCTCTGGCTCGGGGAAGCCTCGTACCAGAGTCTGTATCGGCCCTCATCGTACATCACCTGCATGTAGCCAAGGTGGGCCTCCCAGGGGCGATCGCCGACCTGCAGGAATGGCTCCGTCAACTGCGGTGGCTGCAACGAAAGCCGCACTCCCTGTGGAACGTCCTGTGGGGTACAAGCCCCTTCGTCCGCCGGCCACCCTACAGTCCCGGCCCAGATCCCATACCAGTCCATTATCGGGATCGCTTGGGGCCGGTCGGTTGCAGACAAGGTCTCACGTTTGAAGGGTGGCCGCGCATTCGGCCATGCCAACTTCTGCTCCGCATCCTCGACCCTTCGTCAGATAGAGGACTGGCAGCATCACCGTCAGGCAAAGCACAACGGGGACTGAGTCGAGTTCGCCAATCACAAGGCCCTCCAGTTTGAAGTCCAGAGTCGCATGGTTCTTCATCTCAAGCGAGGACCTGGATGTGTAGACCCCGTACTGCGCCGTCACCTCGTACATGCCCACGGGCTTTGAACCGTTGATGTCCCTGATCACCTCGGCCAGTATTAACCTTGCCCGGCCGCTTCCATCGGTCTGCTGGGGCGAAAGGTTCGGGTCCAGCGACGAAACGGCCCTGATCACCGCATTGGGCACATCCCTGCCCTGGGAGTCCTGGACATGGACCTCCAAGACCCATGCTGGAGCGCAGATCCTTCCCTGATCGAGGAGCTCATAGACGCTGCAAAGGGAATCCACCAGCCAGATGGTGGAGGTATGTCTGGCGGTCGCCCTGTCGAAGGTGGAGCTGAAGACGTAGGCCGTTGACTCATGCCGTATGTCCACGTGATTGCTTACATCGGAAGAACAATTGGAGATCGTGGCGGTTGTTTGTTCCATAGCTAGCAGGCCTCCAAGCTCGGAGTCGGAGATGGTGAGGTTGGTTGTCTCGTAAGTGTGAAAGACCCATGATAGGATTTCCGTATCCCTCAGGACAAGGTCTGGAACGCTACCACCGGGCGCGATCCCCAGTGACGTGTTTGTCCTGGGGTCGAAGTACGCGACGCGTCCACCCCTCAAACCCCTGATCGTGATGTTGGCCGAGGTAATCTGCAGTCCTACGTAGTCGACTTCGCAGCCAACGAACTCTGCACTCCCTCCCTCGCACCAGAAGGCGTCCAGTGCACAATGCGCGTAGGTGGCCTTGGCCGTGCCACGCGTATAGCCGTTTGATACGATGGAGTCCGTGATGTCGGCGCTGGACTGCTCATTGGAGTAGAAGTAATGCAGCGTAGAGTTGTCGATGACCGTGGAGGAGTCACCATACAATGATACGGGCGTTTTGGGACTCAGGAGGCCAGAGATGGACGCGCTGCTGTTGCCATAGAGCACGAGGCCTAGAAGGTAGTCTGAGCGTATCATGGCATTCTCGACCGAAAGCCTCGGCCTTCCCCCCTTTGGATCCCGCAGAGTGATGTTCCACTGCTGGCTCTTCTTCTGCAGGAAGTTCACATCTGCGTTCCTCACGATCAGGGTTGCGTTGCCCACAATGACGATGCTGCCGTTAATGGAGAACGGTCCCTCGATGACCATGACATCATTCCCGCCCACCAAGATGGAGCCCTGATGGACGGATGGCTCAATACCATAGGACTGGAAGCTGCCTGGCAGAAGACTCATGACGGCCAACACGGCAAACACGCACAAGACGATTGATGAAAAGAAGGATATCCTCATTCTATGACCACCTCTCCGCGGGCCGCGGCCCTAGATCACAGACAAGGGACGGTTTAAGCGTTTTTCGGTCCGTTGCGAGTTCCGCGCCCCTTCTGATTAGGTAGTCCGATCCGGGGTCGAAGTGCTACGGCAGAAGAGGAAGACCTGTGAACCGAACGAGTGTATGCCCGAATCTCCGAAGCTTTTTCTCCTGGCCCTGCGACAGCAAGTTCCCCGTTGCCGATCTGGCCCGTCTAGTGTGCAGAACACATAATACCGGGGCGGAGGGGTGAAGTCCTGTTGTGCAGGTTCCATGGCCTCGAGCCAAGTGCCGGGCAATACGCCGCCTTGGACGACGGGGTCAAAATAAGGGAGCGCGAGCATGGGATTTGAGGACAAGGAGTGGCAATCGCTGCGTGTGGGCCTGTACAGGATCGTCCACAGGGGTGCGTGCCAGTTTGAGCTGATCCGCCGACCAAAGGGCTCCTTTCTGCCATGGCATTTCCTGAGCATGGTGGAGGGGCATCGCAAGCGCCCCTGCGAGTGGAATGCAGAACCAGACAACCTGACGGCACGCATTCCTGAGCCGGAACGGCACCAGGAGATCGAATGGAGCTTCAGGCCAGGCCCCCATGGACTGCTGGAATACGTTTTCGGCGTCGCCAACACCGGCACGGACCCGCTCGTCGATTCCGACTTCAATATCCACAACTTCCCGGAGCCGCGCCTTTTCAGAGGGGAGAAGACGTATGTCGAGGAGGGCGGTGCTGTCCGTGAGCTGGGGGAGCTGAAGGCGCCAGCCGGCAAGCCACGCACCATGGGGATCTACCCGTTTCAGGGTGTTGACACCAGGCGATGGAAGGAGGGCCCCTGGACGGTAATGGACTGTCAGCTCACCGGCACCTTCGTCTGCCGGACCGGCGGTGGCAATGAGCCCACCCCGCATGCCAAGTGGTGCGAGCACAAACCCATCGTCGTGGGCATGACCGCCGAACGGATCATCGCGGTCCTCTCGAACTACGACTGGCCCTGCCTTGACCTGTCGCTGGATATGGGCACCGTCCGCGCGGGGGAGTCCATGTCCCAAAGGGGGTTGATCGGGATCATGGAGGGAACGGTGGACGATTTCGTCGCGGCGTATCGGCGTTTCCACGGGCGTAGCATGACCGATTCACCGGCGGACAACGTGATCAGCTCGAGAAGGGAACATGACCCATGGAAGACTGAAGGCGAGCTTCTGCCAGGCCGACTCCACAGAGGTGGGCGAGGAGGCGCTCGTATGCTTCGGTCTCCCAGCGGCAAACAAGGCCAAGCTGCCTTGTAGTCTCACTCGACGAAGTGTCTCTTCATCAGCGGTATCGCGTCGGTTGTGACGTTTATCTTCAGCTTCCGGAGCGCCTGGTAGTCGCCGTTCGCCGGGGCATGGGTGGTGTGCATCTCACAATCCTTGAGGTCCTTCAGCCTGGCGACAGCCTTCCTCGCCACCTCGTCCTTGGCGGCGGACACCGACAGGGCGATGAGTGTCTCGTTGAGGTTCAGGCTCTCGGATTTCTCACCCAGGGTCTTGGTCTTGAAGTCATTGATCTGCCTGATCACCTCGCTGGACAGGAGATGCACATCGTCCGGGATCCCCGCCAGCTCCTTGACGGCGTTGAGCACGACCGCGGACTCCGAGTGAAGGAGCGGGGAGTTTTTTCCGGTGACGATTCTTCCGTCCGCCAATTCCAAAGCGGACCCGCTGTATATGCCCTTGTTCCCCTTGTTCTTCTGGGTCCTCGCTTGTTCCGCCGCCATCCTTGCAGGGGGAACGACCTTCCTGTCGGTCTCCTTCAAGCCGGCCTTCTGCAGGACATCTTCCATCCTGTCGATGGTTCTTCTCGGATGCAGTCCTTTCAGAAACTCCTCCTTGTACCTGAAGTGACGCCTAATGATCTCCTGCTCGGCCGCTCGCCTGCAGGCCCAATCATCCACGATCCCCTTGCTGGCGGTGTTGACCCCCATGTCTGTGGGGCTCTTGTACTGGCCCGCGGAGTTGTCTCCCTTGGATATCCTGTCGAAGACGTTCTTCATGATCGCGAAGTTCTCTATGTCCCTGTTGTAGTTCACCGCCTTCACGCCGTACGCCCCCTCGTGGAAAGGATCGACCATGATCTCATCAAACAGATTCGCTGTGGCCGCCTCGTAGGCAATATTCACGGGGTGGTCCAGGGGCAGGTTCCATATGGGGAAGGTCTCGAATTTGGCGAAGCCGCTGTCCAAGCCCTTCCTCCGTTCGTGGTAGATCTGTGAAAGGCAGAACGCCATCTTGCCGCTGCCACCCCCTGCCCCCGTCACGATGATGATCCTTCCCTTGACGGGTACATAGGTTTGCCTTCCGAAGCCCCTGTCGCTGACCACGTGATCGATGTTCTTCGGGTAGCCCTTCATCTCCCCCTGGACGAAGACCCGCTCGCCCAGGTTCTTGAGCTTCCTCTCAAAGCTCTCGGCGGCCGCCTCACCCTCGAACCTAGTTATCACAACTGCGGAAACCCGGAGCCCTTCCTCCGCAAGATCGTCTATGGTCTTCAACGTCTCATTGTCGTAGGTCAGGCCCAGGTCCTGCCTGACCGTCCCCTTCTGGAGGTCCTTCGCACAGACACAGTAGACAATCTCCACGTCATCAAGCATACGAAGGAGTTTGATCTTGTTCTTGGGATCATACCCGGGAAGCACCCTGGCCGCGTGCAGATCGGCGCAGAGCTTGCCGCCGAACTCAAGGTAGAGCCTTCCGCCGAACTTGCCGACCCTCTCCATGATGGCCCTCGCCTGCTCCTCCAAGTATTTCCCGGAATCAAACCCGGCCATCATCGCGCCGTCGCGAGAAGGCTCAGTACTTAAATGCGCGGGTTAGGTCCAACTGAAAATATTCAGCACCCCCAAGGTTCATCCGAGGAATCCTGATGCTTGCTGAGTTCAGAGAAATGGATTCCGGAAAACATATCGGGCCCATGGAGCTCAGACCCAACCACGCAGTGAGCCCGATCAAGAGACTAGGCACAACCTATTTCTGACCCGGGTTGATCACCCGGGTTGGCCATGACATGTCGAAACGAACAACCAAACCAAGTCCAGCCGTTTGCGCGAAAGAACTGCTTCTCCACATAGCGCAGCTTGGCTTTCGCGGATCCATCGTGTCGATCCAGCACCTGCCAGAATTGAAGGCGGACATGGAAGGATGGCAAAGCCAGGGCATGCTAGACAAGGAATTCGTCAAGGAACGCCTGGGCTCGTTTGATTTCCGAATCCCGGAAGCCCTGCCAAAGGCCAAATCCATGATAGTGGTCGCGGTCCCCCGTCCGCAGGCCCAAGCCATTTTCGCATGGCAGGGCAGCAAGAAAGCACTCATCCTCCCCCCGACCTACGTGGCCTACAAGCAAACGAGCAGGAAGGTCCAAGACCTCTTGGCGGAGTTCCTGAAGACCAGAGGGTATCGGGTCGCACCGACAGCACTGCCCTTGAAGCTCCTGGCCGTTCGCAGCGGACTCGGGCAATACGGGAGGAACAACATCTGCTACGTCCCTGGGATGGGAAGCTTCCTCCAACTTGTCGCGGTCTACTCCGACCTGCCCTGCCAAGCGAACAACTGGCGAAAGCCCCAGATGATGGAGAGGTGCAGAAGGTGCCGTGCATGCATGCGGAGTTGCCCGACCGGCGCTATACCCTCCGATCGCTTCCTGCTCCGAGCAGAGCGATGCATCGTTTTCCACAACGAGAAGAAGGGCGACATCCTATTTCCGGCCTGGATGGACCCCTCGTGGCACAACTGCCTGCTCGGTTGCATTCACTGCCAGAGGGTCTGCCCGGAGGACCGGGAGTTCCTGCAGTGGATTGTGGAGAAAGAGGAATTCTCCCACAAGGAGACCGAGCTTCTCCTCAAAGGCGTCACCCGAGATCAACTGCCTGCGGCAACGGTGGCGAAGCTCGAGCGCCTTGACCTGATCGAAGACGTGGATATTCTGCCCCGCAACATGGGCGTCTTCTTCAGGAAGGGCGCATAGACGACCACAGCTGGGTGAATCACAAGCCCGTTTTCGACCGCCGCAATGTAGGGAGGAAAAGGACCTATTGCCTGATCATAGGCGCTGGTCGAGATGAAGGCAAGCCGCGGGAGCAACACACAATAGGTCCGGATGGCCCGACGGGATGAGGCTCAAGGCTGAATTCGCCGATCGCGGCATTCATCTTCGACATGGACGGCACGATCATTGATTCCAGGGAAGCTTATGTGCTGACCCTTGTCGATGTGTCTCGGGAACTGGGGTTCCCTCGGACCAGAAACGAGATCGAGGAGAAAATGGTCCCCAGCATCGCGGGAACTGCGAGGAGGGTATTGCCAGCCGATGAGGACCTCGTGAGCAGGGCCGAGAAGATGATACGTCGCCTTGTATGGAAACGCGCTCCGAGCATCTCCCTGTGCCCAGATGTGGAAGAGGCCCTCGACGGACTCAAACGGAAGTACCCCCTAGGCCTCCTGACTGCGTCGGATCGCACGTTGGCTGATGTGGCCCTAGGACGACTGGGAGTGCTGCACTTCTTCGACGAGGTTGTGACCATAGACACCGACCTGCCCACGAAGGAGGAGAGATACGGACATCTCCTTTGTCTTCTGGGGGTGAAGGCACATCAAGCCGTGATGGTGGGGGACACGCCAAGTGATGTGGAGGTGGCGAAGAAGGCCGGGTCCAGGGCAATAGTCATCTACAATCGATGTTCTTGGCAATGGGGAAGGAAAAAGGAACTACTCGATTCAGGACCAGATGCCATTCTATCCAGTTTGAAGGACCTTCTCACTTGGGAGCCGTGCCGGTAGAACAGGATGAGTATGGATGCCAACGCTCGGGCATAAGCGCGGATGCCAACACAATCTGACCCTCAGGATCTGCGATATGCCTTTCGCTCGCTGGAGAGACAGGCCGAATCAGACACCCTTTAAATACCCAAGGACGAACCGATTTCCATGGAACCGAGGGCGGTGAAAAACGCTCAGGACGCCCGGGCGATCGTTGAGGAACGAAACCTCAAGGACGTCAAGATCGGGCTGTTTGACGTTGACGGGGTCATGCGCGGCAAGTACATGTCCCGCGAGAAGTTCCTCTCGATGCTCGAGGGCGGATTCAGCCTCTGCGACGTCATCCTTGGATGGGACTCCTACGACCAGCTCTATGACAACGTCCGGTACACGGGCTGGCACACGGGCTACCCCGATGCCCCAGTCAGGATACTCCCCGGCACCTGCCGAAACATACCTTTCGAAGACGGCATGTTGCTCTTCCTGTGCGAGTTCGCGGACAAGGCTGAGCCAATCTGCCCCAGGGCCGCCCTGCGCCGAGTCACCGGAAAG
>Ga0172364_10004816_pt1 | contig 10751 bp, 12 predicted proteins | sample LakKivSesite10cm_FD_114545 | JGI IMG/M metagenome (GOLD analysis project Ga0172364, IMG submission 114545) | Sediment microbial communities from Lake Kivu, Rwanda - Sediment site 10cm | ecosystem: Environmental > Aquatic > Freshwater > Lake > Sediment | place: Rwanda: Western Province, Lake... | reverse complement strand
TCCACTAAAACCTTCCTTCCACTATTCAATTGTTAAAGTACGAGCACCCTATATTCTACAAAAGCCCCTTTCCCCTGTCAACTTCCTATCAGGATGCAGAGCTAGAATATTAGCTCAATTCCCCGCATCAAGGCAAGTTTGACATCAGAGAGACTTTCCATTATAGTTTGTAATGGATTCGTTACACGGCCCCGTGGTGTAGCGGTTTAACATGCCACCCTGTCACGGTGGAGATCAGGGGTTCAAATCCCCTCGGGGTCGCTCAAATCCTCCCGGGTGTAAGGTGGAGATACCAGGCTGCAAAGCAGTAAGGAAAGCACGCCAAGGCGAGGAGCTCAGCCAGCCAGTTGTCCGCCAACCGGAAACACATCGCGGATTCGGGATGTGGCAGCGTTCGTTAAGTAAGCCTGGTAGCTCACGTAAGGCGTCGCGCAAAGGGACGGTGTTTTTTCCGCTCTGCCTCAGCAACACAAAGTGATACTGAACGGGGAACCTTTTTGTTTGGGAACAGAGCGACTTTCTGGCGTGTAGGGGGCCGAACATTTCCGAGAAACGTTGCGCCCTAATAGGGTGCAACAACTTGGCCTGGTTTAGCCTGGAATGTTATTCCACGATGAGAGGCCCGATATACAAACGCGGAATAATGGTCATCGATTGATTTACGTCAGAAGATGGTACGAGATAACGACCGAATCAAGGGAATTCCTTGCGTCAGGAGGGAAAATGCGCTCTAAGATACAGCAATTCGTTCCAATAGCGGTGGTGGTCACCATGCTCCTGGCATCGGCGGTCGTGATGGCCCCCGCCGCCACGGCCACCGATGGCGCGCCGTATCTCAATATCATCGAGGGCGCGGTGCTATGGCAGGAGTCCACCGTCAGCGATGAGGTGGTGGTGTCGGCGGATTTGGTTGATGACCTGGACGGCGATGGCCTGCCGGATGTCCTGGTACGGACTTCGGTAGGTCCGTCCGACAACCAGACACAGACGGTTATAGCCAAGAAGGGCAGCGATGGTACTCACCTCTGGGAAGAGTCCGTCTCTGGCGAGGAAGCCAACATGATGGCCGAGGTGGTCGGTGACCTGGACGGCGATGGCCTCCCGGACCTACTGGTACACAGCTATGCGGGTCCATACGATAACCAGACAGCCACCGTGATAGCCAAGACAGGGAACAACGGCACTCACCTCTGGAAAGAGTCTATAACCGGCTATGGGGCCTACATTGACGCGTATGTGGTGGGAGACCTGGACGGCGATGACCTGCCGGACGTGCTGGTGGATAACGGGGCGGGTGAATCCCCTGTGAAATCCGCCGCGATAGCCGTGAAAGGTAGCGATGGCACTCACCTCTGGGAAGAGTCCGTCACCGGCGCAGGAGTCTACACCTTGATTTATGGTGAGGCGGTGGCTGACCTAGACGGCGATGGCCTGCCGGACGTCCTGGTACAGAGTGAGGTGGGTCCATACGACAACGTGACATACAACGTGACAGCCAAGACGGGGAACAACGGCACTCACCTGTGGGAAGAATCGGTCACCGGCGTTGGGGCCTATATGTCACCCGATGTGGTGGGAGACGTGGACGGCGATGGCCTGCCGGACGTCCTGGTACAGAGTGAGGTGGGTCCAGACGACAATAGGACATCCACTGTGATAGCCAAGGTAGGGAGCAACGGCACTCACCTCTGGGAAGAGTCCGTCTCCGGACCCTATGCCGACATTGACGCCCAGGTCGTAGGAGACCTGGACGGCGACGGCCTGCCGGACGTGCTCGTACAGAGTGAAGTAGGTCCAGGCGGCAATAAGACATCCACTGTGATAGCCAAGGTAGGGACCAATGGCACTCACCTCTGGGAGGAGTCCGTTACCGGTTATGAGGCCGACATGTCGGCGGATGTAGCGGGAGACCTGGACGGCGATGGCCTGCCGGACGTCCTGGTGAACAGTGCGGTGGGTCCATACGATAACATGGCATCAAACCTAACAGCTAAGACCGGGATTAATGGCACTCACCTTTGGGAGGAGTCCGTCTCTGGTGAGGCAGCCAACGTGGTGGCGGAGGTGGTAGGCGACCTCGATGGCGATGGCCTACCGGACGTCATGGTGCACAGCTATGTGGGTCCATACGATAACGGTACAAATACCGTGATAGCTAAGACCGGGGTTAATGGCACAGACCTCTGGGAGGAATTTGCCTCCGGTGGGTATAATGTTGGCATTAACGCTGAGGTTGTGGAAAACCTGGACGGTGATGGCCTGCCGGACGTCCTGGTACGGAGTTTCACCGGTCCAGTGGATAATGAGACATGTACCCTGATAGCTAAGACTGGGGTTAATGGCACTCACCTCTGGGAAGAATCTATCAACGGCTATGATGCCGGCATTAATTATCAGGTGGTACCTGACCTGGACGGCGATGGCCTACCGAACCTCCTGGTATCGACCGGGGTAGGCGTGGGGACTCGGAATTGCACATTGATAGCCAAGAAAATGAGCGATGGCACTCACCTCTGGGAAGAAGCCATCAAGGGCGATAGTCCCGACATTGAGGCGTACGCGGTGGCTGACCTGGACGGCGATGGCCTGCCGGACGTCCTGGTACAGACTTCGGAAGGCGCATCGACTGACCGAGCATTTACCGTAATAGCCAAGAAAGGTAGCAATGGCACTCACTTATGGGAGGAATCCGTCTCCGCCGATCAAGCCTACACCAATATTGAGGCAGAGGGAGTGGCGGCCGACTTTGACGGCGATGGCCTGCCGGATGTCCTGGTACAGAGCAAGGTAGGTTCAGCGGGGAACCAGACATATACTGCCATAGGCAAGAGAGGGAGCGATGGTACCCACCTCTGGGAGGCCCAGTCAAATGAGGAGATATTGATTGCTCGCTCACAGGATGAGAGTCGCGAACCATTGTTCTATGACCTTAATGGCGATGGCAAAGCCGACGCGCTTGTCTGGATAAGCAATCAGGTGTGCGCCCTATCTGTTGGAGAGGAGGCTCCACCTTCACCTCCATCCATAGCTGGTGCAGTGCCCTCTGTCACCCAGTGGGGGACGATTGGGATGATTGGCGCCTTTAGTCTGCTTCTGGCCCTGATGACGAGAAGACGCTTGGCGGCGGATAAGGATACAGGAAACCAGGATAGTCCCAGAGAGGCAGCTAGGGCGACTCGCGATAGGGGGCAGTCACACCCGCGCCGATGATTGTATTCGTTGTGTCATACTGAGATGCGAGTACCTATTGTAATCATGCTGAGGCAGGCTTTGTTGATGATGCGCACGATTCCCGGCTCGCTTTAGACAGTGCTTATTCCAAAATAGATCAGTACGATGACGATGGCGAGCAAAGGCCAGTATAGAGCAGGAACCGGTCCCCACCATTGTTTGTGCCACCAGATTTTTCCTTTGCGGAAGCTCCTGATTCCATAATGCGGATTCAGAACAAACCACAGAAAATCCTCCACGAGAAGCATGCCCACGTAGAAGCCCAGCAGGAGGCTTTCTAATTGCCAGGTCCACGAAACGAAGAATAAGGGCAGATGAACCATGGCAATCAGAAACAGCGTCATAAAGACGTGGTAGCCGGTTATCGGGCGTCCACCCGTCAGCTTGACAGGCCATCCTTTCTCGATACGCCAGCCGGGCAGTTTGGCCGCCCAGCCATCCTTGCCTTCGATCTGGATCTCCCACGAGGCAAGCAGAAAAGCCAGGAAGATCATGAAGGCGATTAATCCTGCAATCACTCTATCCCCTTCGGTATCTCCGGCTAGTTTAGCATTTTCCAGCCGGTTCTCGTGAAGTTGGCCACGGCGCGGGCATGATTGCTGTTGTGTTACGGAAGGGCTGTTAGGCGGCGACGCTGGTATTGATTGACCAAGTGCTGATTGCTACGAACGAACAAGCAAGCTAAACAACGGAAGGCCGACAACCGCCGGCCCGGAACGCCGCCCGCTTGGCGCTGTGCTAGTTGCCCAGTGCCTCAAGTTCCTCTTCGGCGAACCGTCTGACTGTCGACAAACCTCTGGACTCGATCTTGGCCATGTACCAGAAGCGAAAGGCATCCCTGGATGGTTCCTGGTCCACCACACCGGTTTGCCCTCTATACGCTGAAGGAGAATCGGCCCTGACTTTCACTTTGCTGCCCTTCTCGAACTTCGGCGCCACTCTCCCATATCCCCGGGGAAGATCATACTCCCTGCGTTTGAGCGCGTCAGACAGGACGGCGTAAGCCTCGTTTATCCGCTCCATTTCTCCGTTGGCCTCCTCGTTCTCCCAATTCCTGTCCGGGTGACATTGAAAAGCCAGCCTGTGATAAGCCCTCTTGATCTCCTCGGCGCTGGCACCCGGAGCGATGCCCAAGACCTGGTAGTAGTCCCGTTGACTCCGCGTTGCGGACGCAATGAATCCCATACGACCTATTATACCGCTATCCATAGGGCAGTCAATACCTCTTTTGTACTATGTTCGAGCCATACTTTAGGACCAGGAAGCAGCGAGCCATCTCTCGGCGGAGCGGAGCGGTATTCGGACTCTGTTCGCCGGGCCATACCATGCTTACTAATGCTCCTGGCCTGAACTCACTCTCGATAACATTAGACTTCGGTCTTCCGAGAGTATAATTACCGCCGCAGAGCCGGTCCGCCAATGATTGTCACAGAAGTCTACGCGCGCAGTGTACTGGTCAAATCGCAGGTTTCCGATTATACGGTCAACCCGTACGTCGGGTGCCAGCACTCTTGCGCTTATTGCTACGCCCGCTTCATGAAGAGATTCACCGGACATAGAGAGCCGTGGGGCGAATTTGTTGACGTGAAGATCAACGCCCCCGACCTGCTGCGCAAGGAGATAAATAGAAAGCCGCCAGGCAGGGTATGGATAAGTGGAGTGTGCGATCCATATCAGCCTATAGAGAAGAAATACGAGTTGACAAGGAAGTGCTTGGAGATACCGGTCGGGTGCGGCTGGCCCGTAACGGTTCAGACGAAGTCTCCGCTTGTGCTGCGCGACATAGACCTATTCACAAGAAATGCCAACACAGAAGTAGGACTGTCCATTGCCACTGCGGATGACGACATAAGAAAACTGTTCGAACCAAATGCGCCATCGATCAAGGAAAGGCTCAAGGCGCTCGGCCAACTGCATCAAGCAGGCGTCAGAACTTATGCCATGATTGCGCCAATGCTCCCCGGGGCGGAAGGGCTTCCTGCCCAACTCAGCGGAAAAGTGGACTGCGTATTGGTGGACAGAATGAACTACCATTATGGCGATTGGGTCTATAGAAAACACCATCTCGAAGATGCCATGCGCTATGACTTCTTCGTCTTAAAAGGCAAAGATCTCGCCAGCGCTTTTGCAGAACAAGGCATCGGGTGCCGCGTACTGTTTTAACGGCAAGCAACATAAGGTGACGAGCAAAATGCTCGACCATGTCATGATCGAAGGCACTGAACACGGCCGGACCGTTTAGAATCAGCCGGGCTATTCCATCATCCTGTGCCATTATTACCGGGTCTGACACATCGTTACCCCCCTTTTTCACTTCTTTATTCTAGGGTCACCACTTGATTTTGAAGACAATCTCACAGGTGCCATTGCAGTTACTGGTGTCTTTCTCATTCGTCACCTCCCCATCAAGTCCCATGGCCTGGCACCAGGAATCGAACCTGAATTTTGCCGCACACCGGTGCATAGCTGTAGTTCCGGCCTTACTAACCATCTTATGGACATAGCATTCCAGCACATGCCCCACGAACGTGCTATTGTCCACTACCTTAAATTCATACTTGTGTTCTTCAGGGAAATAGAGAAGGGCAGCGGTCTCCATCAATGCCTTGAGGTCCTCGATATTCCCTGTCGCACCAAAGTTGGTCTCAGCTAGTAGCTGTTTCATCTCCGTTCTGGCTATCGACTTAACCACAGCGAGATTCAGCTTGGTAGCAGTATCGAAACCGAGCTGCTCTGCCGATTTTAGGAACCATCTACCATCATGCAGCAGCCATATATTGCGCAGAAGTTTTTCCTTCTGCTCTGGTGCCAGCTTGATTTTCCGTGAACCCATATTCCGACCACTGTCCCAAACAGTGGAATCCGAAGTGCTATTTATGAAAGTTGAACGTGAACTCTCTGAAGCATTTTCCATCGGTGTGCATCATGCAACCTTGCACCTGCGGAGAAACGCTGTACTTTATTCCCATGCCGTCAAACCAGCCATAGATTCGTTCAAAAATGCCGCACTGATATTGCTCGATGGCGCCCAGCCGTTTTATTCCTTCGTAGGCAAAACAGTGCTCAAAACCACCACGGAGAATGTTATTCGCAGGATAGCTATAGGAGAATCTCATGAACTCTCCTTTGACTATGCTCCAGGTAGCGTCACTCAGCAGTTTGAAATCTTCGAACGTCTCCACTTTATCCATGCCTAGGGCCTTCCCAATTCTTCTGATCTCTATCATCCCCATGGCCCTGACAGCGGCCTTGTTTATCTTGTTCGTCTTCTCAATACCGCATTCCTGCAAGCAGTGATAAAACCACATGGCGTCATGGGTCATCCAGTTCTTAATCAGGATTTCCTTCAACTCACTCTGTTCAAGTGTCTTCATGTTCGGCATCGCTCCTGACTGCGCCGGCGGAGCATTTGCGGCTTATTCTTTCTTGCGTTCCTCCACCCGTAATTCCATAACTATATGCCCCCAGCCGCCACAGTTGACGCCGACGTCAACACAACCTATTCGTTTAAATCGCATCTCATTGGGATCCACACCGGCATAAAATAGCTCTTGTGCCGCATAAATCAATGTTGGCATAGAATGCAGGGCACCAAAACAGATTCTCTTGGGACCCAACTTGGCCAGAACGTTGCCGGCGCCATCAAAATAGAACTTATCACCGACCTTATGCTGACTGTTACAGCCGTGCGAGTCTACGACTTCTACAACAATTGTCTTGTTCATCAATGCCGGCGCTTTGGAAATAACGTCCTCATTTCTGGGATTCTCTCTGAATTTCTTCATTTCCTCATCCGCGTAACCCAGGTGCTGTTGATAGAATTTCCATACATCTTCACTGACTTTCATGCCATTCCCTCCCTTAATAACAATTTGTTATTGGCAGCATAGCAAGGGCCAATGGGCCTGTCAATAGGATTTATAACGAACTGTTATACAAGTTGAAATTTCCACCCAATATTACAAAATGTGATAGAATCTGCACGTGAGGCCTCCCGGCATAGGCATGAGGATTCAGCAAGCTCGAGAAGAACTCGGCATCACTCAGCAGGAACTGGCAGCCAGGTTGGGCTGTACGCAAGCAGCTCTGTCCAATTACGAGCTGGGTAAGAGACGACTTTATCTGGCCAATCTGGAGCGGATCGCCGGCGCCTTGGGAAAGCCTCTGAGCTACTTCGTGGAACCAGCCACTGACGAAGACGATACCGAAGACTGGACACGATATCCTCACCGCTGAAGCGGAGCACATCAGCCGGTCTGAGCTGATGCGAAACAACCCAGGCTTTTGCTGCCCGAGCTGAACCACATAAATTGTCGCTCACCTTCTGAGCCTACTTTGGACGGCATCACTTTCCAGTTCTCTGATGGCATCGGTAGCGATCCAGCGGGCAGACTTCGAGTCGAGTTGCTGTATTTTCCTTGCGGTACTTATAGCGACTTCGTTCAGATGGGGGTTCCTCTTCCCGATGTTTCTAAGCGCCCAATTCACCGCTTTCTTAACGTAATTGCGCTCGTCCGTAGCCGCTCGGATTATCACGGGAAGTAATTCGATGAATTCGTCATCGCTGGCCTTTTTATCGTGCCATGCCAGACAAGCTATCAGGGAAAAGGCAGCTCTTTTGACGAATTCTTCTTCCCTCTCAGACCAGTCCATAATCTTTTTCGGGGCTAGCCGGCTCTTTTCAAAGACGTTCATGCATACCTGGTCGCAGACATCCCACGAATTAATGCCTTTCACCCACTCCTCCATCTGCTCTTCAGTGAGCTTGGCCGGGTCAGCTACCATCCCAGCCACGATCCTGGCTTCAGTTATCCCGGTCCTCCACAAATCTAGCGCCAGCTTATGGTCTCTGCCCAGCTCTTTGGCCAGGTTTCTCATATCAGGGACCGAGACGCCCAATCTCTTCTCAACTGTCATCCCGTATTTCGCCATTCCGGTCAACTGCTCCGGCTTGGCCCTGCTCTGTAGCTTGTCCAGCACATTCTTCGCAGAAGCCATTGTTTCCTCCTGCTCAATTACCTGTAAACACCGAATTCATGGTACCCGCGGGTGCAGAGACCCTTCGGACCGGGCGGCGAAGTAGCACGCACTGTATCTCCGCAGTCGTACTTTCCTGCTCAATTAGCTCCCACAATCCTGAACCGCTAAATGATCAATAATCCGATCAACGTAAACGCGGCGACAGGTGGCAGAGCCGGCATCGGCTTCCCCTTCAGGAATATGGCCTGAATGGCATATACGCTGACCAATCCCAGCAATCCGAACGCCGCCATAATAGCGGCTGGCCCAAGGCCACGGGCAAAATAAACCGAGGCTGTGAGGAGGCAGGGGAAAGCGATATCGCCACCCCCCAGTATGGAGTACTCCCTCTCAGCGGGATTCAGCTCTACTATCTTCCGCTCACGCTTTTTCAAGTTGAAGTTCCATTCAGAATAGCTTTTGGGAATAATCAGCGCCGGCAAGGCATTTACTTGCGACAGCCTATCGGCCATCCAGAGCATGAACTTGAAGCGAACCGCCAGAAAGTCGTAGACTGCCAGTGCCAGGATGATGGCCATAGCAGTCCACGGTGTAATGAAACGACCGAAGACCGCTCCTATACTGCTAACCGCCAAAATCAGCACCAGGTTGTGCAGCCAGACCAGTGGTATCAGGAACCAGACTGCTCCGAATGCAACAGCGATGGCGACAGCCACCGGAAGAGGCACGTAGAAAACGGTGGCGATGAAAGCACCCCAGCTAAATAACAGCGCAAACAGAAGTCTAAGAAGGACTTGCAAGGCTGTAAGAGGAATCTTGTAGAGGGCAATCCCAAGCACAACCACCGCCGCAGAAATATAGATCAGGATTGGGCCCAACGCCGAATTGGCCGGGACGTTGACAACCTCCCCCGAGGGCAAGGTCACCTCCCCCGGCCACCAGGCTATCGGCGCAGGTGGCTGGGTCGGTATGTATATGTTGTTTTCATCCAGGAACGGGTCTATCCGGGGGGCAACTAAAAGGATGAGCATTTGAGCAACCACAAAAAGAAGAAGGCCCAAATAAACTGTGTTGAGCTTTGTCGGCCTCTTCGTGCTCATAGAGCGGGTATTCTATATTAAAGAAGACGCCGTGTCGAAATATGGGCAGTACTGGCAACGCAGGCAAATCGACAGATCGGAGTTACAGTCAACTTATTCCAGTTGCGGAATCCCGCCGACTTCATTAATGCTGTGCAGCCCTGGTGAGCCTGATTTCATGCGTGGCGCGGCGGCGGGAAACGATTCCTTCAGAGCGAGCCCCTCAGGGAACGAGGGTGTGTCATTCAATTTCTCTCTCCGGCTTTTCCTCCTCATTCCTCCCAGCGGTACTTGTGTTTCTTCTGGCGTAGCTTATCCAGTTGGCATTTGTAGCATAGCCCATTGTGGCAGCATATTACGCCGCCGCATTCAGGGCACTGCCACTTCGCCATCTCTCTTTCCAAGAACTTCTCCACCCCGTACTTCTTTATGTATTCGAGGTTCTCTATCATGCTCATGTGGTAAAAAGCACGATAGCGCTTATCCAGAGTTTTTAGGCGGCGGCAGGGGAAATCCACACAGTCGTAGCAAAACCGCACGAGTCCTTTCTCCAGCAATTCACACTGCCTTTTGTAGTGACAATTCTTGCCGCCCGGTAGGCAGCCGGCGCAGTACGTCTTCCCAAATCCCTTCTTGTTCAGGTCGTTCGTCATCGCCAGGTAGCTAGCGCACAGGCCGCAGTTCATCCCGCAGGGAGCGATTAGTTCTTCGTTCACGCCTTCTCCAATACTGAGAAGAAGGGATTGTCCTTCAATTCCTCTCGCCCATATTCATCATTACCCCTCCCAACGGTACTTGTTTTTCTTATGCCGTAGCGTATCGAGCTGGCATTTGTAGCATAGCCCGTTGTGGCAGCATATCACGGCGCCGCACTCAGGGCACCGCCACTTCGCCGCCTCGGTTTCCAAAAACGCTTCCACACCATGCTCTCTTATGTATTCGAGGTTCTCTATCATAGTAATCCCGAAGTATGGTCTTAGGGGTTTATCAAGGCGCTTCAGCACTTCGCACGGAAAACTGCTACATTCATAGCAGTATCTTACCCTGCTAGACATCAGTAGTTCGCACTTTTTCTTCAAGAAAGCGCACTTCTTGTCCCGAGGCCGGCACCCTATGCAATACGGCATTCTGATTCCCTGGCTCTTAACATCGTGCCCATAGGCAAGGTACCGACTACATATTGCACAGTTCATCCCGCAGGGGGCGATTAGTTCTTCACTCATGCCTTCCGCAACAGTACTATACCGGATTTGAATCGGCAGACACCAGTTCGACAGGGGTCAATCTGCCTCAGCGCCGGAGTGACTGACGGGCAAGCGAGTCGAAGGGGCTTTCCACTGCAGCAAGTTGACGATAATCCACTAAAGGGGTATTATTGACTTGCAATGTTTTGCATTTACTACAATAACGAAATAAAGAGGGAAGATGCTACAGCAATATCTATATGTCATAGTTGCTCTT
>Ga0172364_10004814_pt1 | contig 10752 bp, 9 predicted proteins | sample LakKivSesite10cm_FD_114545 | JGI IMG/M metagenome (GOLD analysis project Ga0172364, IMG submission 114545) | Sediment microbial communities from Lake Kivu, Rwanda - Sediment site 10cm | ecosystem: Environmental > Aquatic > Freshwater > Lake > Sediment | place: Rwanda: Western Province, Lake Kivu... | reverse complement strand
GACTGGCTTGGTACACAGGTTCGGATGCGCATCCTTGCAGGAGGGACATACACCACATGCCTGAACAGGTTCGGCGACAACTCTCTCCCCTTGCTTGAGCGTTCCCTGCTCCTTGGCCAACTGCCCCAGCTCGACGATCTCCCCTGTAAACTCGTGGCCGAGGACCATGGGTGGAGGAACGTCCGCCTGGCCTCTCTGGTAGTAGGCGATGTCCGAGCCGCAAACGCCGACGGCTTTCACCTTCAAGAGAACTTCGTTTGACTTTAGTGGAGAGAGCTCTGTCTCCTTCACCTCTATCTTCTTCGTCCCCGTTAGGAAGGCTGCCTTCAAGCCTGCATTCCCTCACGCATATCTCTTAACGAGGCCGTCGAGATAGGCCTTGCAATCCTTCGTTGCGCTCCAGGCATCAGGCCAGAAACACAGGTCTAAGCTGAGCCAGCCGCTGTAGCCGATGTCTTCCAGCGCGCGCATTACGTTGTCGAAGTCTATGATTCCTTTTCCCAGAGGTACGTGGGTGGAGGTGTGGTGCTGGTTTAGGGTGTTGTCGCTGTCGATGAGATGCATGTGACCGATATGACCTTTGAGTTTTCTTATGAACTCTCCCGCGATCTTGCTGACCGGTGCGTCTATCACGTCGATCGGGTAGCCGTTGAAACGTTCCCTCTCTTTCCCTTGGTTAAGCCCTATCCCGCAGCAGTGGGCGTGGCAGGTGTCGACCATGGCGGTGAAGTATGGATGGCCCACTTCTTCAAGCAGTCTCACAACCTCGACGGGTTTGTTGAACATGAACCCGGGCTCGAACTCCCACACCAGTCTAACGCCTGCATCTTGGGCCTTCTTGGCATACTTCTTAAACGCATCAACGGCCATTCTCCACGCGCCCCGGTATTCAACATCTGCAGGCCCTTGATAACCCGTAACAGTGTCAACCCTCATGGCTTTGATGCCCAGATCGTTGCAGAACCTGAGGGAGTTGGAGAACAGCTCCTCGTGCTTCCTCCTCATGTCGGTGTGAGGCGATGCGACAGGATAGCTTGACAGATCTGCGGCGATTCCACAGATCTCAAGATGATAGCTTTTGATTCTCTCTTCTAGGTCAGTTCGATCCTTTTTTGTCTTGTATGTTTCGGGGTGCGCGTGCGGCCTGAACCCTGAGAGCTCAACGCCATCGAATTTGAGGTCAGAGATCATCTTCAAACACTCGTCGATCGTATACGGCCTAGCCGAATAAGGGGGGAACATGTACGGCCAAGCCCCGCATCCTAGAAGGTATTTCGGCAAAACTACTGCCTCCAACAGAACTATTCTGCGGGATATTTTTAAAAAACTTTCGGAAGCTTAAAATACAAAACACGAGATACTTACAGGCGTTGTTCAACAATCGTGGTCGGAGAGGGTTTCTGAATGGTCAAATTTGGCGTAGTGAGCTGGGTGTGGTACTATCCATTCAACACGGATGCCATCCTGAAAGCCGAAAAGGTGGGATTCGACGGAATCGAGATTCCTGTAGAGGACCCCAAAATCCTAGATAAGAAAAAGATCGTTGAGACGTTGCGCTCCTCGAAGATCGAATGCTCGTCGCTGTGCGGGGTTCTGAGCGAGGAAAGAGACATAAAGAGCAGCGACAAAACCACAAGGGAGAAAGCCAAAGAGTATATCAGAAGCTGCGTCGACTTCGCTGTCGACTTCGGATGTAGGGTTGTTGCAGGCCCCCTCTACTCCGGCGTGGGGCCAACCCTCACCATTCCCGACAAAGAGAAGGAATGGAAGGTGGCTGTGAGGGAGCTGAAAGAGGTTGCCAAGTACGCTGAGGACAAGGACGTCGAACTGGGTTTAGAACCTATAAACAGGTTTGAGAATCACCTCGTCAACACGGTCTCTGAAGCGCTCAAGATGGTGAATGACATCGACAGCCCCTCCGTGAAGATGCATTTTGACACGTTCCACGCGAACATTGAGGAGAAGTCCATAGAGAAAGCTATAGAGGCCTGCGAGGGGAAACTGATCCACTTCCATGCCTGCGAAAACGACAGAGGAACCCCGGGGACAGGGCACATCCCATGGAAAGGCGTCGCTCAAGCGCTCAAGAAGGTCAAATACGACAGATACATGGTCATCGAGACTTTTCAGCCCGGAATCAAGGAGATCGCAGTAGCTGCTTCGATATGGAGGCCGTTGGCCCCCTCCCAAGACTCGCTCGCGAAGGACGGTCTGAGATTCCTGAAGAGCCTGATGGCATAAACAACCTTTGCCCAGATGAGGCGCGATGGTGGCGTACAGCAGATTCGATAACTATGGATTGCGCCTCCCCTTCGGGGAGGATGTCGAGTCAAAGAGCGGCAGCCTGATTCCGGGCACAGCGATACGGGATCTACGAGCTCAGGCATTGAGGCTGACGCCGGAAGACCACCTTAAGAGACTGAAGACGCCGTTCAAACCCAAGTTCTCTGCAGGGATCTGGTTCTTCGGAGCAGGGTCCTCGCGGTTTCATATGCCTTACAAGAAGGAGACAACGATCGAGGAGAGACTTGGAATAGCCGCTGAGATGACCCAGTATGGGCTTCAAGCGGTAGAGGCGCACTACCCTTGGGAGATAAACGAGCAAAACGTGGACCTGTATAAGGCGCTAAAAGAGAAATCTGGCGTAGAGGTATCCGTAGTAGCCGGGATAGGCGGAGATTTCAGGGTTCCCGATTCACAATTCGGCACGACATCCAGCGTCATAAAGGAAGTGAGGGAAAAGTACCTCAAGACAACGGTCGACGGGCTGAAACTAGCCCGCGAGCTCAACTCGGTGGCAGTCTCGTGGCCTGGTATCGATGGCTACACCTACCCCCTTGGAACACACTTCTATGACATGTGGGATAGGTTCGAGGCAGCATTAGCTGAAGCGATGGATCAGGTTCCAGGGGTGAGAGCGGTCATAGAGCCAAAGCCGTACGAGCCGGCGATCAACAACATCTACAGGAACACAGCCGACGGCATCATCATGACGAGGGATGTGGAGGCGAGACTGAAGAACGCTGAGAACCTGAAACTCCTCAAGGAAGGACATGCGATCGTCGGCCTCAACCCTGAAGTTGGACACGTGCGAATGGGGTTTGAGGAAGTCGCCTATGCTTACTCGAGAGTCATGCGCGAAGGGAGGCTCGCACACACGCATCTCAACAGCCAACCCCTCGGCAACTTCGACCAAGACTTGAATGTAGGAGTCGTGGGAGCAGAAACAGTAGAGGCGTTAATGTTCGTCCTGCGGATATACGGATACCAAGGGTATATCGGGCTCGACATCAACCCTGAGAAGATGCCGGTGCAGGTGGCCCTCGCGAACTGTTTCAACGCGGTATATCTCGCCAACGGGGTGGTAGATAACTTGGACCATGAAGCCGTCCTGGAACACTACTTCAACCCAGACAGAAGGCGGGGCGACGTTGAGAATCTGTTAACGCTGGCGAGGGCTAAGGGTGTCGATACCTCAGCCTTCGTGCCCCGAAGCGTCATAAAGAAATGGGAGGAGGGATGCTAAAGAGCCTTAGACGAGTTGTCTAAGGAATTGCACGCTCTCAGCGAGATCCTTTTCCGCGGCCTCAATTGAATAGTAGCCCTTGTATCCTGCACCCTTGAGCTCGCCTACGCATCCCTTCACGTCGACGTTTCCCTTTCCAATGGCGACCCCCACCGGCGTGCCTGTAACCTTGCCTCTTGCGTCCAAGAGTGCCCCCCCGATGTCCTTGACGTGCATGTACTTCACATACTTCTTCACCGCTCTGAGGGTTTGAAGCGGATCGTTCCCTGAAAGATACACGTTCCCTGTGTCCAAGTTTATCCCCAGATTGTCGAATTTCGTCAACCCCATTATCTTTAACAGGCCTTGAGCATTCGTCGTGTACTCGCCGTGGGGCTCCACAGTCACCGTTAACCCGTAGTTCTTCGCCATCCTCAAGACATCATTCAGGTTCGCCTGTATGAGCCTAAAAGCTTCGTCGTCGCTCATCCCCTTTGGCTTGGGGCCTTCGGAAGTATTCACGATGGAAGTGCCCACCTTGTCGGCGAACTTTATCGCCCTCTTGAGGTATCTTGCACCGTATTCTGTATTCAGCAGAGAGGTGTGCGCGCTAATGCAGGAGATCTCTAGGTCGTTGTCTTCCGCCAGCTTCTTCACTTCGGTTGGGTCGTCCTCCAAACTTACCATCGGACAGTAGTGGTAGATCGTGTAGATGCATCTGCCGTCCAATACCTCGGGTTCTACAGCATCGAATCCTAAGTCTCTGAGCGCCTTGACCGCATAATCAAAGGTCCTATCAGAGTGGCGAAACGCATCAATGTTGCAGCTTACCTTACCCATCGTCCCACCAGCCATAAGTATGGTCCTACCTCAGAGATAAAGTTTGGCTGCAGAAGAACCTGACTCAACGGTTCGAGATGTGAGTCCTGTAGGCTAAGACTCATGCTCAATTGAAAGATTTAATAGCGCAAAAAGCCGTATCAGTTGCGGCATGTCCACAATCCCTACCCTTGATCAAGATTCCAGAGATGTGTAGATGATGAAGGACGAGCTTGAGAGACTTCTTGACGCACCAATCTACCTTGCGCCCAACACTTACCTGCACTTCTACAACGGGGGAAAGCTCCGCGCGGAGTTCATGGGAGAACCAGACCCGAAGGATGATTTCAGGTCTGAAGAGTGGATATTCTCAACCAATCGAGCTATCACGCCCGGGAGAGACAACCCGCCCGATAAGGGGTTCAGCAGGGTTCAGCTTCCCAGCGGGAGAATAGTCCTTTTGAAAGAGCTGTTGGAAGCTTTCCCAAGGGAGACTTTAGGAGGAAAACACTATGAGCGGTTTGGGGCGAACCTTGCTATTCTCGTGAAGATATTTGATGTCGGCGAGGACGCGCATATACCCGTACATTGGCACCCCACGCCTGAGTTCTCCCGGACACATCTGGACTCGCCATACGGGAAGAATGAATCATGGATCGTCATCGGGACACGCCCCGGAGCTAAAGCGTGGATTGGATGGAAGAGGAAGATCGCAAAGGAGGAGTTCAGGGAGTGGATGGAGAACCAAGATCGCGGGGCGATGCGCATGAATATGCATGAGATACAACCCAAGGTCGGGGATGTCATCTTCCTGAAAGGAAGCATCGTCCACTCCCTCGGGAGTGGCTTATGCATACTAGAGCCCCAAGAACCGACAGATTGGAACATACTCGCTGAATGGGAAGGCTTCCCCTACGGGAGAGAAGAAGGCACACTAGGTCTGGGCTGGGATAGGGCCCTAGATGCAGCCAGTTTCGAGGAGATGCCCCTTGACTACCTCAACAGCTACGTCAAGAGAAAGCCGGTCACGATGAGACAGGAGAATGGGAACAAAGAGGAAACCCTCCTTCCTGACGAGGCCAAGAAGTACTTCCGGCTCACCCGACTAAGGATCGACAAGAAGATACACATGCCTAGCGGTCGAGGTTTCTATTGCGCCATAACGACGCAGGGCGAAGGAAAGATCGTGGGGAAGTTCGGAGACAGACCTCTCAAACGTGGAAAATCGGTATTCATCGCCGCCTCGCTTCTGCCATTTGATCTCGTTAACACAGGCGCAACCCCGTTAGAGATCGTGTGCTGCTATCCGCCGCAAGTCGATTAGCATCATGCCTTTCCACTCGCCCTCAACGGGGGCAAGTACGCCTACAAATCCTCTGCTTAGACTTCTACGGTTCCGATGAGACAAGGAACGCGCGAGTGTCGAATACCTCTGACAATGTTCTCGGGTGAGAGGAGAAGATCAGAGGGCGTGCATGAGGGCTTCTGCAATATCATAGACTCTGAGGTTCTCGGGATGTTGATGCTGTGAGAATCGAGATTTGCATGTGGGGCATGCTGTGATCAATATTTCAGCGCCAACCTTTTCCGACTCCTCTAGCACTCTGCTGGCTATCTTGGAAGCTGTCTCGGGGTAGAGGATTGAGTATCCCACCCCGCTACCTCCACAGTAGGCTTTATCCCTGTTCCACCGCATCTCGACGAAGCTGTCCGCTATCTGTTTGATGACCGTTCGGGGGTCTTCGTATACTCTGCAGTGTCTTCCCAGATAACAGGGGTCGTGGTAGGTGACGCGTCCGAGGAGCCTCTTTCTCGGAGTCAGCCTTCCGTTCTCGAGGAGCAGCCTAGCATACTCTGAGATGTGATAGATCTCCGCGTCGAGCGGGAACCCGAGCGTAGGATAAACGTTCCTGAACATGTAGCAGCACTCAGGGCAGGAAGTCACAACTGCATTGTAGCCGGCGTTCCTGATGAATTGGGAGTTGTGTTGGGCAAGGCTTAGAGCGGTCTCCCGGAGCCCCAGCTCGAATAGGGGCAGACCGCAACACCACTCCTCGCTCTTCATGAGTGCAAAGTCGGCTCCAGCCTTCTCCAGTATTGTGATGACGGCGTTTGCGATCTCTGGTTGATGGTATGCAGCGGTGCATCCGACGAAGTAGAGGGTCTTGGCGCTCTGTTTCTGATGGGAAGTCTGAGTTATCTCTCGGAACCGTTTTTCGTGTGGCTCGCGGAACGGGTTATGAGACTCCCGGGTGCTGGTATCGAGATCTTTGACAGGTCTCGGCGTTAGGTCGAGATCGGCGATGTCAGTTCTGGCCGCTCTCACCTTCTCAGGCACATCTTGCCGCGTTGCACACGAGGATTGGCAGAGGAGGCAGCTGCAGCAGGTTCGATATATGGTCTTGGCAACCTCTTCAGAATATTTCTCTCTGCCTTCCAAGATGAGCCATAGGAGGTATTCGTGCATCGATGGGGAGAGGGAGTCCACCTTGGTTTGGGCGTAGACAGTGCACATGTCCTTGCACATGAAGAAGCAGTTGGCGCAGATCGCTATCTTCTCGGCGATCTCGCTTATGTGCATCCTCATGTTCCCTCCTTGTTCAGTCCGAGGACGCCGGGGCTCATGACGCCGTTGGGGTCTATAGCTTTCTTGATCCTCCTCAGCACCTCGAACCCGGCGCCGTACTGTTCAGGCATGTACTCTCCCAAGATCTGGCCAACCCCGTGGTGGTGGTTGAGTACGCCCCCATGCTTGAGGGCTATGCGGACTAGAGTGGCCCAGACTCTCCAATACAGCTTGACGAGGCCCGTCCCGCCGGGCGGCTCATAGAGGTGCCAGCGGGGGTAAAGCATAGCCCCGCTCTTGTACCAGTGGGAGAAGTGACCGTAGAACCATCCGCGGTATTTGTCCCCGAACTCCCTCATGAACGTCTCTTTCATCTCGAGGTAGATGCTCTCTATCTCCTCGTAGGAGGCACAGGTGTCGGTGGTTGCCCCCACTTGGCGGCCCCCGAGCAGTGCCCTGTACTCCTTGAGGCTTTTAGAGGTGGGGTAGTAGTCATCGTACTTGTGTTCCCACCAGTACTCGCCGGGTTCACGTCCAAGGTCCCTTCCCCCCTCCTTTCCGCAGATGTCTAGGGCCGTGCTCTCTTCAAGGTCCACGAACTTGCTGGGGCCATCGAAGCCGATGACAAGGAAAGAACCCTCTTCCTTGACGCCCCACGCATCTTTGACTTTGGTCTTCGTCTCTTCCTCGTCGTAGAGTCTGGCCAGGCATGGAACGATGGAGGCCCGCATGATCTTTCGCATGGCCTCGAGGCCGGCGTGCAGGTCTGGGAAGACTACGCCTCGAAAACGCCTTTCCTCGGGAAGGGTGTGGATTCTCAATACCGCTTCGGTCACAACCCCGAGGCTGCCTTCTGACCCGATGAAGAGTTGTTTCAGATCGGGCCCTGTCGCGTGGCCTGGGACGGGGCGAGTCTCGACGACCTCTCCCGTGGGCAGCACCGCCCTCAGCCCCAGCACCATGTCCTCCATCTTTCCATACTTTGTCGACAGTCTGCCCGCGCCGCGGCATGCGATGAACCCGCCGATGCATGAGCAGAAGAAGGATGCGGGGAGGTGGCCTGAGGTGTAACCTCTCCTGTTCAACTCATCCTCCAGCGTCCAACAGTTGACACCTGCTTCAGCCCTCACCGTCAAGGATCTGTCGCTTACCTCTTTTATCCTGTCCAGTCTCTTGATGTCCAACAGGATCCCTCCGTGGAGAGGAAGGGTCCCCCCCATTCCGGAGCTCAGCCCGCCAAAAGGTATCACGGGAATCCGCTCTTTGTTCGCCAACACAAGGATCTGAGAGATCTGTTCTTCAGTCTCCGGTTGCACGATAAAATCGGCCTTCGGCACAGGCAGTCCTTGGGCCATCCACGTCCTTGCAAGCCAGCTTCGGCCAACCGCGTACATCGTCCTCTCAAGTTCACCGGTGATGATGTTCTGATCGCCTACTATGTCTGCCAGCTTGCTATGGATCAACAGAGAGTGGGGTTTGTCCCTCTTCATAAAAGATCATCGTTCTCTTCCGATGACGCTATCAGTCTAATGGGGCGGCGGCGCTTATTTCCTTTATGTGATCCACCCGGCGGTTTGCGCAGGCAAGAAGGAAGGACCCATCCTTCGTGAAGGAGGAGAGCCGCTCATCTTAAGAACCGGTGTAGGAGTCATGTATCTTGAGGTGTGATTCTCTTGAGCAGATACGAGGCTTTACTCGGAATCGACATCGGAACCGGAGGATGCAAAGCGACACTCATGACAACTGCAGGCAAAGTCGTCGCGACCCTGTCACAGGAATACCCCACCCACTACCCGGAGCCGGGATGGGCTGAACAGAGCCCTGAGGACTGGCTCGAAGCCTTAAGAAGAGTTTGCAGAGGAATCCCTGCAAAAGAAAAGCGCCGAATAGTTGGAATATGTGTTGACGGACAGCCCCACACACCGGTATTCACAAGTGAAAAGAACGAGATACTGTATCCCGCTATCCCGTGGATAGACAGGAGAAGCAGTGCTCAAGTAGAGCGTCTGAAGAGGATACTTCCCGAAAGCGATATGCAGCACACCTTCAACCCTCTCACCACAACCTTCACGCTTCCCCAGATCCTATGGATGATGGAGCACCAGCCTCAGGTCTGGCGGAAGACCCACAGGCTACTGGTGGCAAAAGATTTCGTTCGACAGAGGCTCATAGACGGGGGGTGGTTCACCGATCCGAGCGACGCGTTGGGAACCTACCTGTTCGATGGGGAGAGATTTGAATGGTCGGAGAGCATATGCGCGGCTGCACGGATTGAAATGGAGAAGCTTCCGGATGTTGCGCCTTCGGCGCAAGTGATGGGTGAGGTGACTCGCGGGGCTTCGAGGAGGATCGGCTTGCCTGAAGGGGTATCGGTGGTGAACGGCGCTCATGACCCTTCGGTGGAGAACCTCGCGGCGGGGACGGTGGAACCGGGGACCTGTTTTGTGAAGCTGGCGACGGCGGGAGTCATCTCCGTGACCACGAGGCAGCCGAGGCCAGATCCCAAGGGTAGAACGGTGACGTACTGCCTGCCGACGACTCATGAGAGTGCTGACGGCTGGTTCACTAAGACAGCAACGCTCTCATGTGGCTCCTCTTACCGATGGTTTAGGGACGTTTTCTGCTCGCAAGAGACTCTACAGGCTGAGCAGAGTGGAAAGACGGCGTTCGAGCTGATGGATAGGCTCGCTGCGCAAGCGCCTCCGTGCTCAGAAGGTCTCATATTTCACCCTTACCTTATCGGGGAGGGCTCGCCGTACTGGGATCCACGCCTTAAGGGGAGCTTCTTCGGCGCAACGCTCCGCCACAGACGAAGCCATTTCTGCAGGTCCGTCTTGGAGGGCGTTGCCTTCTCCATAAAGGACTCCACCTCGGTATTCGAGGAGCTGAACCTCGCGGTCTCCGACATACGCCTCATCGGAGGAGGATCTAACAGCCGGCTGTGGAGGACGATTCTCTGCAACGTGCTGGGTCTGCGCGGCCTGAAGACCTCTGGCGGGGATTCCTCGTTCGGTTCCGCGGTATTGGCGGGAGTGGGAGTGGGGGTCTTTAGAGACTTGAGGGATGGGGTGCAACGTTGCGCGAAGATAGTCGAGGAGGCAAAGCCGGATCCGGAGCTTCACTCCCATTACGAAAGGCTTTTCCAGATGTACCGAGAGACCCAAGGCGCAACCGCATCCCTCTCACACGAACTGGATGCGATTTCGGAGCGCCTTCCAAGATAACGATAGCCGACAAGCCGATAGACTACACAGACAGGCTCTTCGCCAATACTACGCAGGATACCGAGCGGACAGGCTTACAGTTTCTTTCTTCCTAAAAAAAGGGGTGGGTGAAGGAGATCCTCCTATTTCATGACCTCTATGAAAGCGCCCTTTCGTATGGCATACGTCGCGTCTTCGCCTTGGATGGTGGTGCCGAAGTCTACCACAAGATCTTTCACCACAGGGTTTTTGAGGAGAGGTTCTATCGTCACGGTCTCCCCAAGGTTGACCCGTGTGGAGCACCCTCGGACAGGCTTGCCGTTCACGGTTACCATGCAGCTGGCGCAGATCCCCTTGTAGCATATGTAGTCGCGGAAGGAGATGGTTGAGTCAATGTGGCGGCGTATGTGACGCAGGATGGTGAGGACGCTCATGGGCTCGTCTGAAGGTATCGTGTAGGTCTTGTAGTGGGGCGCCCTGTCCACTGTCGGATCGAACCTGAACACTCTGGCTACTATTTCTGCCATCTCTTCTCACGCTCCCGGGGGAGGCATCTTTGTGTAAATGACTGGTCGCGTGAAGTAGTATGGTGCGCCACCCTTCATCCGAGCCACCGTATGCTTCCGCCATTTCTTGTCGTCGGTTTCGGGGTAGTCGAG
>Ga0172364_10004810_pt1 | contig 10756 bp, 8 predicted proteins | sample LakKivSesite10cm_FD_114545 | JGI IMG/M metagenome (GOLD analysis project Ga0172364, IMG submission 114545) | Sediment microbial communities from Lake Kivu, Rwanda - Sediment site 10cm | ecosystem: Environmental > Aquatic > Freshwater > Lake > Sediment | place: Rwanda: Western Province, Lake Kivu... | reverse complement strand
GTCGTAACATAGTCGCCTTTCAAGAACAACGCGGCTTTCGCTGACGCTCCCAAGCCATCTGACACCGTGTCGCGCACGTCTTTCGGGCTTAACGCACATCCGCAGGCGAAAATCCCCGTAACCAGCGAGTCCACGGGGTCAAGTTTCGGATGCTTCTCCGTGACAAACCCGTCTTCGCCGATAGACACTTTCATTTTGTCCGCAAGCTCCTTCAACCCTGAAGGCGGAACCATCGGCGTTGCCAAGCCTATCATGTCAAACTCCTGCTCCACAATTTCGCCAGTAATAGTGTCCTCTGCAACCGCAACCAGCTTGCCAGTCTTGCTGTTCTGGTAAACCTCAGCAACCTTGCCTCGAATGAAGCTAACGCCTGCCTCTTCGTCACGCCAATACAAGTCTTCATAGCCCTTGCCTGTGGCTCGAATGTCCGTGTAATAGATTGTAACGTCAATGCCCAGCATTTTCTTCAACACGAAAGCCTGCTTCAACGAGTACATGCAGCAAATCCTGCTACAGTAAGGAATGTACTTCTTGTCCCGTGACCCAGCGCAAAGCACAATAGCCATCTTCTTGACTTCCGCGCCGTCAGCACGCTTAACATAGCCGCCTGTTGGACCAGTTGCCGAAACAAGCCTCTCCAAATCCATCATCGTAATAACGTCTTTGTACGCGCCGTAACCGAGAGTTGCAAGGTTCTTAGCGTCATAAAGTTGGTAGCCAGTGGCAAGGATGATGCCGCCCACGTGCAAGTCAACCGTGCAACCTTGATCTGACAAGCTTACTGCCTTGGCTGGGCACAACTGTTCGCATTTTCCACATTTCGTGCAAGCGCTGAAATCTATTGTGTAGGCGGATGGGACAGCTTGCGGAAACTCGATGTATGCAGCCTTTCTGGTCGACAGTCCCTCGTTGAACTCGTCTGGCACAGTGACAGGACAAACTTTAGCACAAACACCGCAGCTTCTGCACTTCTGCACGTCAACGCCCCGCGGCTTCATAAACACTCTAACGTCGTAGTTGCCCGGACGCCCACTGACCTCTTTCACTTCGGCGTAAGTGTACAAGTTCACGTTCTGGTTTCTACCCACCTCAGCCATTCTCGGCGTCAAAATACACTGGGCACAATCCAAAGTTGGAAAAACCTTCGTCAACTTCGCCATGTTTCCGCCAATGCTTGGCTTACGCTCAACAAGATGAATCTTGTAACCTAAATATCCAAGTTCAAGCGCAGCAGTAATGCCTGAAATGCCCCCGCCCACGATGAGAATTTCCCTGCTGCCTTTTTCACTGATGGTTTGCAGCGGCTCAAGCTCTCTGCTGCGTTCATAACCGCCCCTGATGAGGCTGACTGCCTTCTTTGTGGCTTCCTGCGACGGATGCGGACCAAGAATCCACGAATCCTGCTCCCTTATGTTCACAAACTCAAGCATGAAAGGATTCAATCCAGCTCTTTCCAAAACACTCTGAAAAGTCGCAAGATGCATTCTCGGAGTGCAACTGGCAACAACAACCCTGTCCAGATTCTCCTTCTTCACAGCGTCCAAAATCATTTCCTGCGCTGGTTTGGAGCACAGGTACTTGTGGTATTTGGCTACGACGACGCCTTCCCAACTCTTCGCGGTTTCCACGACGCTTTTGACGTCCACAACGTCGCCTATGTTACCTCCACATTCGCAGACAAAGATTCCGATTCTCGGCTGTTTCTTCTCCATCAAAGACAAACCTCGTTTCCTCACGGTTCGTTTTGTTTCATTCACGGGAAAATGCTTTAATAATCTTATGCTCCCACTTCACATAAAAGTGATGGATAAAATGGACGCTCAGGAACTTGTGCAAAAACATAAACTTCTTGAATGCATCCAGTGTGGAACATGCACAGGAAGCTGCCCAGTGGCCAAGAAAGCCAACCTTAACATTAGAAGATACATGCGCGAGGTTGCCACGCTTGGCAGACTGACACAACATCCACAGAACGAGCTGTGGAGCTGCACAACCTGTTCAACCTGCGGCGTCAGATGTCCTAAAGAATTGAACCCATACGAGTTTCTAATAGACATTCGCGGCATGGCAGTTGAAGAAGGACAAATCGCGCCGACCATACGCGACGCGCTGGAAAGCATCTTCAAAAACGGCAACCCTTGGGCAAGAATCAGAAACAAACGCTCCGAGTGGGCTCAGGGTCTGAACGTGAAGCACATTTCACAAGGCGCTGAAACACTGTACTTCGTGGGCTGCACGCCCGCATATGATCCGAGAATTCAAAACGTGCCCAAAAGCCTAGTGAAATGCTTCGAAAAAGCAGGACTAAACTTTGGAATTTTAGGCGATGAAGAAAACTGTTGCGGAAACGAAGTCTACGGAATGGGCGAGAAAGGGCTGTTCGAGTTTCTGACCGAGGAAAACATGAAGCTCTTCAACAAATACAACGTAAAACAGGCTGTGACAAGCTGCCCACACGGTTATCACTCTTTCAAAAACCGCTACAAACAGACAAGCTTTGAAATCCAGCATCACACGCAACTTCTCTCCAAGCTGATCGAAACAGGAAAACTTGTCTTCTCAAAAGAAGTGAACAAGAAAGTCGTCTATCATGACCCGTGCTTCTTAGGCAAACAAAACGGAATCTACGACGAACCCCGCAAAGTCATCGAAAGCGTGCCAGGCGTGAAACTTGTCGAGTTTGACCGCTCAAGAGCCCGAAGCGTCTGCTGCGAGGGCGGTGGTGGAAGAGTTTGGATTGACATTCCAGGCGAACGCCTTGCAGAAGCCCGCGTGAAAGACGCCGTTGAGATTGGAGCAGAAATATTGGCTGTGGCTTGCCCCTTCTGTCTGCTAACGTTTGAGGATGCCGTGAAAACTGCGGGCGTTGAGGGCAAAATCCAAATAATGGACATAGCTGAACTGCTTGCGCTTGCTTTGTAGCATGTTGTTTCTGCAAAGCATTTTTCAACGTTTAAGTTTACAAGATTTTTATATCCCTTATCTGCTCTTACCTCTTGTTGATTCCATGTTTGACAGCCAAAAATTCATCGAAGAAGAACTCGTTGAAATAAGAAACACTGTCAAAGGCAACGCGATCATCGGAGCCTCTGGCGGAGTTGACTCCACGACGGCAGCGATCCTTGTTAACAGAGCCATTGGAAGGAATTTGGAATGTGTTCTTGTTGACACTGGCTACATGAGGAAAAACGAGATAGAAAACAACAAGAAAATGCTCAGCACACTCGGATTAAACGTTCTTGTTGTGGATGCAAAGCGGAAATTCTACGAAAAACTCAAAGGAGTGGCTGACCCTGAACAGAAGAGGAAAATCATCGGCGAACTGTTCATCAGAGTCTTCGAGGAAATCGCGAGACAAGAAAAAGCGAAATACTTCGTGCAGGGAACCATCGCTCCAGACTGGATAGAAAGCGGCGGAGGACTTAGAGACAGAATCAAATCCCACCACAACGTTGCAGGACTGCCTGAAAAAGTCGAGTTTGAAATTGTTGAACCCCTCAGAGACCTGTACAAAGACGAGGTCAGAATTGTTGGAAAAGCCCTAGGTTTGCCTCCTGAAATCTACGAGCGGCAACCGTTTCCAGGACCAGGATTGGCGGTGAGAATTGTCGGAGAAGCCTCTGAGGAAAGTGCGGGAATAGTGAGAGAAGCATGTGCAATCGTTGAGGAAGAGATCGAGAAGGCTGTGAAAGAAGGAGAGATGAATAGGCCTTGGCAGTATTTCGCTGTCCTGTTGCCCTGCAAAGCCGTTGGCGTTCACGGTGATTTAAGAGCCTACGGCAACATCATTTCTGTCCGCGCCGTCGAAAGCATGGATGGAATGAGCGCTGCCTACTCAAAAATCCCACACAAGGTGATTGAGAAAATATCTGTCAGAATCACAAACACTCTCAAAGACCATGTGAGCAGAGTATTGTTTGACGTGACGAATAAGCCGCCGGGAACGATCGAATATGAGTAGAGCATTAAAGGTTTATGTTGTTGACAACGGAGGCCAATGGACTCACAGGATTTGGCGCGTTTTAAGAGAGATCGGCTGCGACTCCAAGATTGTTCCCAACACGACTCCCGTTGCAGAGATTGATGCTGACGCTTTGATACTGAGCGGCGGGGCTCCTAGAATAGCTTGGGAGTCTCCGAAACTTGGCTGCTGCGTTGACTACTTGAAAGAGTTTCAAGGCTCAATTCTCGGCATCTGCGTAGGTCTTCATCTGATGGCTGTTCACTGTGGCGGAAATGCTGGTCCTGCTGAAATAGCTGAATATGGGCTGGCTAGGATACGGGTGATTGAAGAAGACGACTTGTTCAAAGGTCTTCCTAGAGAATTCATGGTTTGGGAATCTCACAATGACGAAGTAAAATCTGCAAGGGATTTTGTGGTGCTTGCCGAATCCAACAACTGCAAGATTCAAGCAGTTAAACATGTTAGAAAGCCTTACTACGGCGTCCAATTTCATCCTGAAGTGAACGACACTGAACATGGACAGGAAATTCTGAGAAACTTCGTACACACTGCGAAGATTTGATAAACAACCAACCGCCAATAATTCACTGCAAAAGTGGTTGTAATGGAAGTTTTCGATCTAATAATAATCGGCGCAGGCGCTTCTGGCATCACGGCTGGCATTTACGGCGTTAGAAGCGGGTTAAAAACGTTGATTCTTGAAGAAAAAAATGCCGGCGGCACAATTGCAGAGACGCCGCTGATTGAGAACTATCCTGGCTTTCAGAAAATCAGCGGAATGGAGTTGGCTCAGAGGCTGACAGCGCACGCCAAAAGTGCTGGGGTGGCAATTCACGAGTTTGAAAATGTAACTGGTTTAGACTTGAAAAATGAGACAAAAGTTGTGAAGACTGGCAAGGCAGAGTACGGGGCAAAAGCACTCATCATTGCCTCTGGCTCACATTATCGGGAACTTGGAGTGCCAGGTGAAAAAGAGTTTCAAGGAAGAGGCGTGAGTTACTGCGGAGTCTGTGACGGACCATTTTTTAAGGACAAACATGTGCTTGTTGCAGGCGGCGGAAATTCTGCAGTGACAACGGCTCTTTACATTGCGGGACTTGCGTCTGAAGTGAAAGTTGCACACCGCAGAAGCGAGTTTCGCGCTGCAGAGGCTCTTGTGGAGGATCTTAAAGCCAAAAAGAACGTTGAACTGTTGTGGAACACTGAAGTGAAGGAAATCAAAGGGGAAAAAGTCGTTAACAAAGTAGTGTTATTCAACAACAAGACTGGGAAAACTGTGGAGTTGCTGGTTGACGGCGTATTTGTTCAGATTGGGGAAGACCCGAACAGTCAGCTTGCCAAAGAGGCGGGAATCGAGACTGACGAAGACGGCTACGTGAAGGTTGACACGCTACAACATACCAATGTTCCTGGAGTTTACGCTGCAGGCGACGTTACAAACCATCCTGTCAAACAGGTTGGAACGGCTGTTGGACAAGGCATGACGGCGGCTTTGGAGGCTTACAGTTTTATTCGAAGACCATATTACAAAAAGTAGGGAAAGCTCCAAAAATATTATATCGTTGCGGATTCCTCTTTCAAAACTTCTGGGACTTGACGGGTCGCTGATGGTGCCTGCAGAGGCTTAACCCTCAGGAAGTGTCGATATGAACGAGAAATGTGTTGCAGCAGTCGAAATCAATCAGGACTACTGCAGCAGATGCTGTATCTGCCATTCCATCTGCCCCTATGAGGCCATAAAGCGTGATGCTGAAACGGGCAAAGTTGAGATAGATCTGCAGAAGTGTCAGGTTTGCGGCATATGCTACAGTGCTTGTCCCGTAATGGCCATAAACATAGTCTATTACGATTACGACAGTTTGACGAAGTATGTTGATTGTGTCCGTGAAAAGACGAAGAGTGACACGCTTGTTCTGATGTGCAGAGGCAATTCGCCTTCAACGTGTGAAGTTGAAGAAATCCTGAAAGAGCAGGGGCTGAAGATACGTGACTATGCCCCGTTGCGTCTGCCTTGTTCTGGGCGTGTTCCAGCAGAGTTCATCTTTCGGGTTTTGAAGTCTGGAATGAAAAACATTGTTTCCATTCAATGTGAAGACGCATACTGCAGGTTTAAGGAAGGCACGAAGATAAATGCTAGGCGTCTGGCTTTGAGCGGCGCCGTGCTTAGCCAGCTTGGCATAGACAAAGATGCTTTGAGAGTGGTGAAGTATTCTCGGAAGGTGGATTATGACACGGAGAAATGTGTGGGCTGCGACAAATGCGTGTTCATCTGCCCCTACGAGGCTATAGAAGCAGAGAATTTCGCAACCCCCAAGATTCTCCTTGATCGTTGCATGGGCTGCGGAGCATGTGCACTAGTCTGTCCGCATCATGCCATTCAAGTTAAGGGATTCGAATTCGAGAATGTTCTCAGACGCTACATGGAAGCTGCGAAAAAACTGAAAAGCCAAGGCGTTTTCCCCGTGATTCTTGTCTTCTGTTGCCAGTGGTCAGAGTTTTCAGCTCTTGACGACCCTGAAAACCCGTTGTTCAAGAAAGCCGTGCTCATGGAGGTTCCATGTTTTAAGGCGCTTGATCCCGTGCATGTTGTTAACGCTTTGAACGGCGGTTTTGACGGTGTCATGGCGGTTGTGTGCCCGAAGGATGATTGCAAGCTTGAGGAAGGCAAGGAGACGGCTGAGAGAAACTTGACCGTGTTGAAGGATACTTTGAAGAAGACAGGCTTGTCCGAGCGTTTCGAACTTTATCGGGTTTCACCTAGATGTGCAGGAGAGTTTAGTCAGAAGCTGAACGAGTTCTACGAGAAAATGGCTGCAATGCCGCGTTCAGCGAAGGCAGAGGCGGAGGCTAGTGCACATGTATGAAATCCTTTCAAAGAAGGAACTGGCTCCAAAGATAAAATGGTTTGAAATCTACGCTCCAGCCGTGGCTGAGAAAGCCCAGCCAGGTCAGTTCTTGATAATTATCATTGATGAGAAGGGTGAGCGCATACCTCTGACGATTGCGGGCGCTGACAAGGCGAAGGGAACTGTGGCTTTTGCCTTCAACGAGGTCGGCAAGACGACGAAGCAGCTTGGAACCTTGTGCGAGGGAGATTCTGTCTGGAACGTTACTGGTCCTCTGGGTGTTCCTTCTGAAATCAGAAACTTTGGCAAGGTCTTGTGCGTTGGCGGCGGAGTCATGATTGCTCCAATGCTTTATCAGGTTGAAGCCTTGCGGAAGGCTGGGAACAATGTTACGGCGGTTGTCGGCGCAAGGATTGAGAGTCTGCTTTTCTTTGAAGATGAAATGAAGAAGCTGAGTGACAAGTTTTACGTGGCTACTGACGACGGTTCAAAAGGCTACAAGGGCTTGGGTTTTCTGAAGGAGATGCTTTCGAAGGAAAAGTTTGACCGTTGCGTGGCGATGGGACCCGTGGTGATGATGAAAGAGGTTTCCGAGTTGACTAAACCTTTCGGTGTTCCGACAATTGTGACTTTGACGCCGATAATGGTTGACGGCATGGGCATGTGTGGAGTTTGCCGTGTAACGGTTGGGGGAAAGACGAAGTTTGCCTGTGTGGATGGACCTGAATTTGACGGTCACCTCGTGGATTTCGACGGGCTGGTGAAGAGGCAGAGGATGTTCCTTCCTGAGGAGAGGCTGAGTTCGCTCATGTGGGAACTGCAAGGAGGTTGTCGGTGTGGCGGAAAGTAAGCCTAAGCCGAAGATAAGGAAAGAAGCAGTGCCGATGCCGAAGCAGAAGCCCGAGATTCGCAAGAGCAATTTTGACGAGGTGGCTCTGGGATACACTGAGGAACAGGCGCGGGAAGAGGCCAGCCGATGCTTGCAGTGTCCGAAGCCCCAGTGCGTAGGCGGCTGTCCTGTGGAGATTTGCATTCCAGAGTTCATCAAGCTGCTCAAAGAAGGCAAGTACGAAGAGGCTGTGATGAAGCTTAAGGAAAAGAATGCTTTGCCTGCGATTTGCGGGCGGGTCTGTCCGCAGGAGGAGCAGTGTCAGAAATGCTGCATTATGAGCAAGGTTGGCGAGCCAGTGAGCATTGGCAGGCTTGAAAGGTGGCTTGCTGACTGGGAAAGAGAGAAGGGCAGCGTGAAGGTGCCTGAAAAGGCGTCTTCGACTGGAAGAAAGGTTGCCGTTGTAGGTGCTGGTCCTGCTGGGCTCACTGTGGCTGCTGACTTGTCTAGGCTTGGGCACGAGGTCGTTCTTTTTGAGGCGTTGCATCTTGCTGGCGGCGTGCTGGTGTACGGCATTCCAGAATTCAGACTGCCAAAACACATTGTTCAGTCTGAAGTCAGCTATGTTCAGAAGCTTGGCGTCGATTTGAGGCTTGGGCATCTTATTGGGAGAATTCACACGATTCCCGAGTTGCTCAAGAGCGGGTTTGACGCTGTTTTCATCGGAGTCGGCGCGGGACTGCCCACGTTTCTCGGCGTGCCAGGTGAGAACTTGGGCGGGATTTATTCTGCTAACGAGTTTCTGATAAGGGTCAACCTCATGAAGTCTTACGCGTTTCCGTGTTATGACACTCCCATACGCATTGGCAAGCATGTTGTGATCATTGGTGGCGGGAACGCGGCTATGGATTCTGCTCGTTCAGCACTTCGTCTGGGTGCTGAAGAGGTGTGCATAGTTTATCGGCGCTCAAGAGACGAGATGCCTGTGAGGAAGGAGGAGTTGGAGAATGCTGAGGAAGAAGGGATTACCTGCAAGTTCTTGGCTAATCCGATCAGGTTCATCGGCGACGAGCAGGGCTGGGTTAAGGCTATGGAGTGTATTTGTATGGAGCTTGGTCCGCCTGACCAGTCGGGAAGGAGGAGACCTGTTCCTGTTAAGGGTTCAGAGTTTGTCATGGACACGGACACTGTTATTGTTGCAATTGGGAAGTCGGCGAATCCGATTATCCAGAGCACGACTGAAGGTCTTGCGGTTACGAAGTGGGGCACGATTGTTGTGGACGAGAATGGCAAGACAAGCATTGACGGCGTGTATGCTGGCGGCGACATCGTGACTGGCGACGCTACGGTCATCAGCGCTATGGGCGCTGGAAAGAAGGCGGCGAAAGCCATTCATGAATACTTGATGAATAAGAAGTAGCAGAATGTTGACGTTCTGGACAGTCGACGCTGAGTATTGGTTTATTGGCTGTCTTCTGGCTGCTCTGCAGAGACTAGACCCCCCTATTATATAGAGCGGGCTTCGGGAAGAGGAAAGTTTTATAATTTCCATGAATACTTTCAGTGGACGCTGTTGCCAACCACATGCAGTAATTCATACCAGCCTGAAAGGAGAGACAAGAAAATTGGAGCAAAAACTTGCACAGCCTGATAAATCGACGTTCAAAAGCTACCTGCTATTTTGGTCTGGACAACTAGTCTCACTGCTAGGGTCGTCGGTCTCACAGTTTGTGATAATCTGGTGGATAACCCTAGAAACCCAAAGCACCTTCTATCTAGGAGTTGCCTCCGTCCTAGGACTTGCTCCAATCGTGATTTTGGGACCTATGGCTGGCGTGCTTGCTGATAGATGGAACCGCAAATTGCTCATTCTAGGAGCGGACTTGTTTCAGGCTTTGACTACTTTAGTGCTGATTCTGCTGTTCTGGTTTACTGTTCCTGTGCTTTGGCAAGTTTTTGTCCTGCTCACTTTTAAGGGCGTCTTTCAAGCCTTCCACATGCCTACGGTATTCGCCATAATTCCAACAATGGTTCCTAAAGAGAAGTTGAGCCGCATGAACGGTGTAAACTATCTTTTCACCAGCGCAATCAACATCGCTGGACCAGTTATTGCAGCCGTACTGCTTAGCATCTGGGCAATCTCTCAGATTCTCTGGATTGACGTTGTGACCTTTCTAATGGCGCTAGTTCCGCTTCTGCTCATAAGGATACCTTCTGTCTTGAAAGAACAAGACAAATCGTCTTCTTTCAGAAGACAACTCGCAGAAGGTCTTGATTTCATAAGAAGGGCAAGGGGACTTCTTGCACTCATCTTGTTGGCAACTGCAATCAACGTCCTGGTCACTCCAATGGGCACTCTGCTTCCCTACTATGTAAAGTTTGACCATTTCGGAGACGCTGCAGATTTGGCGCTTGTCATGGCTTTCATTCAAGGAGGATTGCTCGTTGGAGCGGCAATAATGTCATTGGTTAAGGTTTCCCGAAGAAAAGCGGCGATAATGGTCTCCTCGATGTACGTTCTCCTGTTCGGATACACTCTGGTTGCTCTGACTCCGACAGGGCTCTTCTGGTTCATGGCAATGTCTGGCTTAATTCAAACATTGTGTATTCCGATGATCGACGTGTTGGCTATGACGACACTGCAAACGGTGGTTCCTGTTGAAATGCAGGGCAGAGTCACTTCAGTAGTTGTGTCTTTGGCGCATGCTGCGCAGCCAATCGGCATGTTCTTTTCAGGCATAGTCGCAGTCTTCATTGGGACTTCCAACTTGTTCTTGGGATGTGCTGCAGCTGGATTGGCGGTAGTGACGTTGTCGTGGTTCTTCACTGATGTTAGGCATGTGGAAGAGCTTGAAGAGAATTCGGTAAAATGAATCGATTGAAGTTCGGCGAATTCGTTGGGCGTTTTGCCTGAGTTGAAGCTGTATTTTTAGGTCGCAAAGTTTTAATTTCGCCACAGGTCAGCAGTCTCTCTAGGAAGGTCACACTGTCTTGGTTACTTTAAACCTTGACAAGATTTTCAATCCGAAAAGCGTCGCTGTTGTCGGCGCAAGTGATGAAGAAGGCACGGTGGGATACGCGCTCGCCAAGAACCTCATCGACCTGAAGTTCAGCGGC
>Ga0172364_10004809_pt1 | contig 10756 bp, 8 predicted proteins | sample LakKivSesite10cm_FD_114545 | JGI IMG/M metagenome (GOLD analysis project Ga0172364, IMG submission 114545) | Sediment microbial communities from Lake Kivu, Rwanda - Sediment site 10cm | ecosystem: Environmental > Aquatic > Freshwater > Lake > Sediment | place: Rwanda: Western Province, Lake Kivu... | reverse complement strand
TCATGGAATTGAATGCCTTGGATTCTACCAGTGTGACCTCGTTGGATTGCAGTTTGCCCCCTCCGATAACTGACTGGATAACCGGCATCATATCACTGCCCAGCAGGCTTTCGAATGCGAGCTGGAGATTCATTTTACCTTCAATTCCCTTAGCTGCCGGAGCCATTCTCTGAACTGAATTGAAAGTGTTAAATGCATCCTTTATAGCGAGGCTCTTAATGTTGAAATCAGCTTTCATCTTTGGTTTCAGGGAATCACGCGTATCATAATCTGCATTCATAACTATCTGTCCCTCAAGTATGTTCATGCCTGTTTCACGTATGCTAGCCACACCATCCCTGACAATAACATGACCTTTTACATTCTGAGCCTTTATATTATCGTAAGAAAAATTATTGATAAGTGCATTAAAATCAAAATCTATATTCTGAGGGATCCTGATCACTGTCATTGATGTTGTATCCTCTTCTGCTGCCGTCGTATCCGTTGCCATTTTGGAAAGGATATCAGAAGCATCGACCATGTTTGACCTTAATGACAGGTTCCCTTTTATTGTCTCATTTTTAAAGATATACGGAATGTAATTTTCAAGTCTCCCGGTAATGCTGAAATCGCTTTTATCTCCCACTTTTATGCTCGCGTTTGTAATTGAAGAGTACGCCGGTGTGAACTCAAATCCTGCATCATTGATTTTCACTTCCGGATAGCCGACCATTGCGACCAGCATGTTCTGTATCGACATATTTCCGGTTGCCTGGAATTTGTCATACTGTTCCTTTTCGATCATCGAAAGGCGACCTGCCATTTTTATCGACATATCTATGATACCCGATAATGACATGCTGTCCAGAGGAACGGCTTTTGAAAGTGCATCCAGATCTATCCTGCCTACCATGGAACCGGTGAAATCCGGATCGCTCATGGGTGTTTTAAGCGCGAAAGTCATGTCAAAAGGATTACCGGCAAGCTCCAGGTGGAACAGACCGACATTTGCAACAGTCTTATCCATATCTTTCCCGTCGACAAATGCATTTGCATTTATATTTATGTTGGAAATTTTTTCAGGTAATGCAGGATAGCTTATCAATCCGTTCTTAACACCAAGATTGATAGTTACATCCGGAAGAGTGCTGTCAGCATCGCTGTAGATTCCTTTTGCAGTTCCGGCAAGAGTGAATTCACCGCTGGTGGTAAGATCCTGGAAATCTGTCATATAAATCGCTGGCACAAGAGACAGAAGCGTTTTGAAAGATGTCTGGTCTGTGCCGAATTTGACATCTGTTTCAATGTCATCTCCCGGCATCGCTACCAGTCCTGAAAAATTAAGCTTCAGGTCGTTCAGGGCAAAATAATTTTCTCTGAACGTAAATTTCATATTATCCAGGTCGGCCAGTATTCCAATCTTTGAATCGATTATAGCTTTATTAAGATACTTTACTCCATCCATAATGAAATTGACCTCCGCGATATTCATCACCATCTCCATATCTGTCTCACTCATAGTCATATCTCCTTTCAGGTCAAAATTCAGATCACGAAGCGATGCTGACATAGCAGAGCTTTCATCGCGGTATGAAACATTACTGTGCAGTATGGCAAACTTTTTCAGCTTTACCTTCAGTGTCGATGCTGCCGTATCGGTTTCAACGATCTCTTCTGCTTCTGTTACAGTTGTCGTTGTGTCCTTAATTATATCCCAGTTGGCAGTCCCGTCTTTGAGGACGATACCGTTTATAATAGCTCTGTCGAGTATAACAGATTTAACCTCGTATCCTGTATTTTTGAAAAGGCTGCCGAGGTTGAAAACAAGACTGAAAGATCGGAATCCCGCGAGGGTGTCATTTTCGAATTTATCAACACCGACAACGGAGACACCGTTAAGTGCAAATGACAGGTTCGGGAAATTCTTAAAGAACCCAAGTTTATAGTTGTCAAAACTTACTTTAGCATTTACTGATTCATTGATAACCTGTTCTACTTTTATCCGGATTTTTTCCTTGAAAATTATTGGTACAGTAAACAGAAGTATAAGGATAAAGAGTATCAGTCCCAGGAGGGATTTGAGTATTATGCCGGTGATTTTTTTCATATCTCTGAAATTAAATATTTGTTTATCAGCAATCTGGAATAGCAAGAAAAGGTTTTAATATGAAAATAAAATTAAGGAAAATTCGGGAAAATAAAAATGAAGAAGCTTGAAGTGCCTAAAGTGCCTAGAATGCTTAAAGTTAATCCGTAACTCTAAGTACTCCAAACTTTAGGCACTTTAAGTACTTTTTTTATTTATATTTGCAGTCAGAAAAAATGGTCCCGTAGCTTAACTGAATAGAGCATCTGACTACGGATCAGAAGGTTGGGGGTTTGAGTCCCTTCGGGATCACTTAAGACATAGCGCAATTAGTTGGTATATAGCTAATTGCGCTTTTAATACAAGTATGGATAAAAAGTACAAACCATCGGAATCAGACACTTTTTTTGTTGCAGGAATGGCTGTAGCAGCTAACCTTGTAAAGAGAAAGTACAAATCAGTGACAATTAATATCTCTGAAGATCGTTATGGAAATCCCCTGATAAATAAAGATTTCATATTAGCGATAAGTAAAAGTCGGATGAAACGGTTTTTCAACCTCCCCGATGAATTCGGAGCTTTGTTCAAAGCTGATTTCATCTTCATGGCAGGTACCGTTGCGGTACAGCTATACGAAGAGATATGTGATCCCATGGCTGCGTACCGCGATTATAAATCCTGGGCAGAAGGAAGCCTCCGGGAAATGCCTGTGAAATTAAAACAGATCTGGCAGAAATTCCTGTTTGAATACACTTATGAAATCCTGTCGGAAGAAGTATTCTGGTCAAATATCAGGGCAGTGGCTGCAGAACTGAGGAAAAGGAAAGCTCTCACCCACTTTCAGGTCAGCCAGATAATGATCAACGAGGAAATGAAGACATTCAACAGCAAGATTAAGGAATTTGAGACGCTGTATTCAATAAATATGCCTTCACCTCCTGAGCCGGAATGATTATTTTAACGGTCTCTCCTATTCGAAAATAAAAGTTCCGAATCTTTCGTAATCATGAAAGTTCTTTGTGACAGGCTGCCACATGAACCTGGTCTGGCCGCTGTCATGGTCGATCCTGTACATGTTGGCTCTCCATTTTGTTCCTGATACGGGAGGAACATTAGGCAGGGGCGGCAATAATTTGTAAGGAATGAAAATCTCTGCTATCCAGGCTTTTACGCTACTGCCGCTTTCTTTCTTCCCTCCCACTGCGCTGGTGGCATGCTGCGTCCGTTTATCTCCCTCGTAATGCCATGGCAGCCAGCCCAGAAAGGAACCTTTATAATTAGGCACCATTATCGGAAGCTCAAAGTTCATGGGAGAGATCTCATATTCAAAGTATACCGGAAATGACTCTTCCGTCCACAGGAATATTTCACAAACATCTTCCTTCCAGAGATACATATTGTCTTCATTCATTGTCGTCGTAAGCTTTTCATCATTACAGTAAAAGAGGAAATAAAGACCTGTTCCCGAGTAAAGAACCTTTACCCTGGTATCAATGGCTTTCCGTTCGGATCCCTGCTGCATAAGGTTTACCCATTCCGTCGCGTTCCAGGCTTTATCGCTTCCATCACCGGTGATCTTAAAATCCTGGCATTTCTTAATGATCATGGAGCCCGGTTCGGCTGCAAAAACCGTTGATACAGGATATAAACATATGACAAACAGCAAGATGCTCAATGCTTTGAGTTTGATCGAAATATTATTTCCTTCCTTCATATCTAAGAATCTTAATTGACTGGTATAAATTGTTAATATTCTATGTAAATTTAGTCAAATATGTCAGTAATCGGAAATCCATTATTTTTATAGGATGAAAACAAAAATCATTCTGCTTTTTGTACTTGTTTTTTACAGCGTCCTTTCATATGCCGGAATCAGGCCTGACCGGCTGACCTGTGAAAATATTAACAATCCCATGGCGGTGGATATCCCCAGGCCGAGGCTTTCATGGGTCGGCAAAGAACGCATCATGTTTTCACAGGCACCTGAAAAGGATAAGCCAAACAGGTTGATAAATCTTGGAGACTGGGTTGCTCCCGGCACGCTTCCACCAGATGAAATGGTTCATACCTTCTTCCTCTGGAGATTCGCCGGCCTGACATCAAAAGCAGCTAAAGTTCTTGAAAACGGAAAGAAGATCAAAGATTCGGAACTACTGAAGGTAACGCGCATGGATGGGAAATATGCGGTTATACAGACAGGATCAGGTGTATTTAATTTTTCGTCAAACTGATATTTAATACTGGACAGATCTCTTCATATTGTAACGCTGGATGTCCCGTTTCCTCCCGATTACGGAGGGATGATCGATACATATTACAGGATCAGGGCATTGCATGATCTTGGTATTCAGATTCACCTGCATTGCTTCGAATACGGGCGGAATAATCCTGGCGTTCTTGCCTCATTATGCAAATCAGTTAATTATTATCAGAGGAACATGGGTATATCCGGCCATCTATCTGTCATGCCCCATGTTGTTTTTTCAAGACAATCCGAAAAGCTGCTGCAGAACCTCACAACAGATAACCATCCGGTACTATTTGACGGACTTCATACAACATATTACCTGGATCATCCCTCCCTGGCGGGAAGGAAAAAATTTGTCCGGGTTCATAATATTGAACACAGGTTTTACCGGAACCTGACAAAAAGTGAAAAGAATTTAATCAAGAAATCATACTATGCAGTTGAATCATTCCGGCTTTGGTGGTATGAAAAAAGACTCACAAAGGCAGATGCTATTTTCCCGATTTCTCTTTCTGATAACCAGTACTTTTCATCTGAAAATAAAACTGTCAGAATTCTCCTGCCATTCTTCCCGTTCAATAAATTAGAATGCCTGACCGGATGCGGCCATTATATAATATACCATGGCAATCTGTGGTTAAGTGAAAATCAGGTAATATGTGAATTTCTTATTGATAAGGTATTTTCAAAAATTACATACCCCTGCATAATTGCCGGTAAAAGTCCTTCTGCCAAATTAAGGGCAAAAGCCTCTCATCATAAAAACATAACTCTCATTCCTGATCCTGATGAAGAACAGATGACCAGACTCATAAAGGATGCCCATATCAACCTGATCCCTGCCAGAACCTGTAACGGATTCCGGCTTAAACTGTTATATGCCTTGTTTGCCGGCAGGCATTGCATTACTAACAATATGATGCTGAAGGGTACATATCTGAATTCATTATGCCATATTGCAGATGACAGTGCATCAGTTATTGAGAAGATTAACTGCCTTATGGAACAACCGTTTACTGAAGAAATGATTTCCGGCCGCGCCTCAATTATCGGGGAAACTTACAGCAATATCAGGAATGCTGAAATGATGGTATCAATAATCTTCTCAGGGAATCAGGAATTTCCATCTTCAGCTGTAAACAATAAATAGTATGAAGTCAGGGAGCCTCTCAGGCATCACTTTTTTTATGTCCTGGAAGAAACGATACAATAAGCACTCCTGCCATTGCCAGTCCAATCAGGACTAAAAATCCAATATTGTAATTCTGAACCTTATCATAAAGCCTGCCGATAAGAACCGGGAACAGGGTCTCTGCTATACCATCGGCTACCAGTATAATTCCCATAACCCGGCCAAGTATCCTGACTCCGAAGAGATCGCCGGCCATCAAAGGAATTATCATATAGTCGCCGCCAAGACCAATACCAAAAATAACCGAAAAAAGATATATACGCCCCGGGAAATCCGGAAGGAGAAGCAGCGGTATTGAGGATCCCACGATCAGATAAATTAATATCATTACATACTTCCTGGGCATCAGGTCGGCCAGCCATCCCATAATAAGACGGCCTGCCAGGCTCATAAAGAGAACCATTGAAAGTACATGAGCTGCCTCTGTCTGAGTGTACTCCAGGTCCCGTAAATAGAGCTTAAGATGTTGATTGATACCTCCTACTGCACCGATGGAGCACATGCTCCCGAAAGCCAGAAGGTAAAAATATGGATTCCTGAGTATGGCCGTAACCGGAACATAAGGTTCAGAAGGTCTTGTTTCAATGAAATCAGGAGGTGCATTTTTTACAAAGAACGAGAACGGTATAGCTATCAAAGTTATCAATAAAGCAATGATTATCAGTGCTGACTGCCATCCGATGTTATTTATCAATCCGGCTGCAATTAGCGGCACAAGCGCCCCGCCCGTACCAATGCCGAGGTAAGCTATACCCATTGCCTTTCCCCTGTTCTTCGTGAACCACCTGGAGATGAGAACCTGGCATGGCAACGGGCCGCCAAAAACATAGCCCAGCGCGACAAATACATAGGAGATATAGAATAGTCCCAGGGAATTCATCTGACTCAATCCGATAAATGCAGCTGAAGTCATCAGAACCCCTGCAATCATCATCCTTTTAGGGCCATATTTGTCAATTATCCATCCTGCAATAAATCCAAACAGAGGTGCAACCAGCAGTTTACCGAGAAAATTACCTGATGTAACAGTCGCCCGGGTCCAGTCAAATTCCCTTATATAAAAATCATAAAAGAAAGGGAGACCATAAAGAGCGAAACCGACTATTGCCAGCAGCGAGAGGAAAGCTGCTGTAATAACAATTATCTGTTCCTTGCTGATCTTAAATGTGCCAGTCAGATTGAATTCACGTACTTTCATAGGATTACCTAAATATAATATTCTTCCTGTTTATAATACTGTGCCTTTTTCTAAGTATAATCAGGCTTTTAATTACTCAGGTCTTTTAAACGCTCCGGTTGTCCAGACAATGTCTTTATCATATTTTGATAAAAACAGAACAATGTCAGTAAAGTGATTAATAAGCCTTGCCATATTCTCAAAATCAAACAATGAAGCTTCATCTCTCTGAGTATGTATATACGGAGCCATGGTAGTAGTGGCGAATGTTCCGCTTGGAATCCCGGTAGCAGTACTTTCAGTCTTTGAGATCATTGAAAAAGCAATATTGTCTGATGAGTAAAACAGCCTGGAAGCTACGGAAACAGTGTCAACAAGGAGGAACTTCGTTTGCCTGTTATATTCATTTATAACATTATCAAGATCAGATAAAGAACAGCCGGTCATATAATAACGGTCTTTGCCAAGTAATTCCGAATGTCCGATCATTTCAAAATTGATATTGACAAAGATATTTTTCAGCGGTACAGGTGGGTTCGAGACAAAATACCTTGATCCTCTTATCCCCATCTCCTCGCCGCTGAAAGCCGCAAAAATTACTGATCGCCCGGGCTTAAATCCTGACTTCCTCATGTCACTTGCTATACCTATCAGGGTACATATGCCTGAAGCGTTATCATCGGCTCCATTGCATATTGAATCAGATCCGGCCCCCGATCTTATTCCAATGTGGTCGAAATGAGCGCTTAAGACGATATACTGATCTTTCAGGGCAGGATCTGTTCCGGGCAGGATACCTATTACATTCCGGCCATTGACGGTCCTTTGTCTTGATGTAAAAGTATAATCCTGGAAAAATTCACCATTATTTAAAAGTGGCTGCAGATTATTCTCCCTGAATTTTTCCATGATCCAGCTTGCTGCAATATTTATTTCTGGAGACCCGTTAGCGCGGCCTCTCATTTCATCGGATGCAAGAAAAAGTATCCATTGTTTTGCTTCGGCGGGTGTAACGCCCTGGTTTATTATTGAAACCTGAGCAATTGTAAGATCAAAAACAACAAACGAAAACAGAGTAACTATTACGGATCTTTTCATTTTCTGTAACGGCTTTAAAAGGTATTTCTTTACTTTGAAATGAAAACAAATGTAAAATAGTAACTTCGGAAATCAAAATAATAAGGCAATCATGAAAAGTAAAATACAGCAGATATTTGATAATGAAGCAGCTGCAATAAAGAAAATACCGGTAACTGGTAATTTTGAAGAAGCCATTAATATTATTCATCATCATGTTCATGTAAAGAATGGCAAGCTTATTACATCCGGCATGGGAAAGGCAGGCCAGATTGCACATAATATTGCAACTACATTCAGTTCCACAGGCACGCCGTCAATATTTCTTCACCCGAGTGAAGCTCAGCACGGCGACCTGGGGATACTCCAGGGAAATGACGTCCTCCTGGCAATATCCAATTCAGGCAAGACACGCGAAATAATTGAACTGATAGATCTTAAGAACAACCTGTTCCCTTCAATTCCTGTAATTGTAATAACAAGTCATGAGGAGAGCATGCTGGCTCAGAAAGCAGATTGTTTTATCCTTACCGGCGCTCCGGCTGAAGTGTGCCCTCTGGGACTTACACCTACAACATCAACGACAGTATTCACAGTCATAGGCGATGCTCTTGTTGTAATGATGATGGAGAAGATCGGATTCAAACCAGGCGATTACGCTAAGCGCCACCACGGAGGTTATCTCGGGACAAAGCTGAGAGAAAAAAACGCAAATGGTTAAAACCGGCAGCCGATTCCTTTGCATCATTGGATAAAAAGATTAGTTTTGAAACTTTCACAATAATTTAAGAGACTATGGCAAATAATACTCAGACCAACGCTATCAGCAGGAAAGATTATGTCTTCTCAATTTTCATCATCGGGCTCTTCTTCTTCATTTTCGGATTCGTAACCTGGCTTAACGGGATACTTATTCCGTTCCTGAGGACTGCATGTGAACTAAATGATTTTCAGGCATATTTTGTAGCCACTGCATTTTATATCGCATATTTTGTGATGGCCCTCCCGATGACACCTATCCTGAAAAAGACCGGTTTTAAAAGCGGGATGTCGGTAGGATTATGGATTATGGCAGCAGGCTGTCTTGTCTTTATCCCTGCGGCTCTGACCAGAACATACGGGCTCTTCCTGACGGGGCTCTTTGTGATGGGAACAGGACTCACCCTGCTCCAGACCGCATCTAATCCATATATAACTATTATAGGTCCCCGAGAAAGTGCTGCGAAAAGGATCAGCATCATGGGAATCGCAAATAAGTTTGCCGGGGCAATAGCACCAATAATTCTTGCAGGAATAATTCTCAAAGACTCACATATACTTGAGGAAAAACTTGCCCAGGCTGTTGACGTTGTTACACGAGCTGCATTGCTTGATGAACTGGCTCAAAGAGTCATTATGCCATACATTGTTATGGCAATAATCCTTGTTTTACTGGGCCTTCTCCTGAAATTTGTCCACTTGCCGGATGTTGACACCGAAGCTGAGGAAGCTACAACAGAAGAGACAACAATAAAAAGGACCAGTATATGGCAATTCCCTCATCTGCTGCTTGGTGTCCTGGCTCTGTTCTTCTACGTCGGGGTTGAAGTGATCGCGGGTGATACAATAATAAGGTATGGTCAGTCATTAAACATCCCTATGGATTCTGCAAAGTATTATACATCCCTGACGATGCTCAGTATGATCCTCGGATACCTGATGGGAATTATTTTAATACCGAAATATCTTAAACAGGCTGACGCACTCAAAATCTGCATGATCCTGGGTGTCATCTTTTCACTGGGTGCAGTGCTTACACCTGCAAGTGTTCAGTTCACTATGCCCTTTATTGATCTTGTTACATTTAAACCGCTAAGGCTAATAATTCCGCTTACTGTGCTGTTTGTAGCTCTTATGGGATTTGCAAATGCACTGGTCTGGCCTGCAGTCTGGCCTCTTGCACTTAACAAGCTTGGCAAATTCACAAAAACAGCATCTGCAATGCTTATAATGGCCATTGCCGGAGGTGCCCTGCTTCCGCTGCTGTATGGTAAACTTGCGATGACTTTCTCGACACAAAGCGCTTACTGGCTCTGCATACCATGTTACCTGGTGATAATGTACTACGCATTTCTTGGCCACAAAGCCGGGCTGAAAAATGGAGCATAACCTGAGGGAGATATTTGAAAGTTTCGAGGCGGATGGCACTTTTCTAAAAGGAGAGCCATACGGAAGCGGTCATATTCATGATACTTTCCGTATCGAAACTGCTGAGAAAAACAGGGACGACTATATCCTTCAGCGTCTTAATAACAAAATATTCAAGAATATACCACAGCTTCAGAATAACATTGAACGGGTAACTGTTCACCTGCGGGAAAAACTACGGAAGATTCCCGGATCAGACCTGAAGAGGGAGACGCTTCAGCTTATTCCCTCGCGGAATGAGGGGAAAAGCTGGATAGTTGATAGAAACGGAAGCTTCTGGCGTATGTACATCTTCATCTCAAATCACAAATCTTATAATATCGTTGACACTCCCGATAAGGCATACGAGGGCGGTAAAGCCATAGGCCGGTTCCAGGCAATGTTAGCCGACCTTCCAGGAGAGCCTCTGTTTGAAACAATACCTTACTTCCATGATATTGAAAAACGTCTTGAGACTTTTACGACAATCCTGGAAGTGAATCCGGCAGGAAGAGCGGAAAATGCAGGAAGAGAAGTAGAATTTGTCCTGAAGAGAGCAGATGAAATGAAAATCATTCTTAAGCTTGGGCGGGAAGGGAAAATTCCTGTCAGGATAACCCATAACGATACAAAATTCAACAATATTCTTCTTGATGAAAATGATAAAGCTCTGTGTGTCATAGATCTTGATACGGTTATGCCCGGTTATGTCCATTACGATTTTGGCGATGCAATACGGACTGCAGCAAACATTGCTGCCGAGGATGAAAAGGAGCTGTCCCGGGTAAGGATGGATATCAGGCTGTTTGAAGCGTATGCAAAAGGCTA
>Ga0172364_10004807_pt1 | contig 10757 bp, 8 predicted proteins | sample LakKivSesite10cm_FD_114545 | JGI IMG/M metagenome (GOLD analysis project Ga0172364, IMG submission 114545) | Sediment microbial communities from Lake Kivu, Rwanda - Sediment site 10cm | ecosystem: Environmental > Aquatic > Freshwater > Lake > Sediment | place: Rwanda: Western Province, Lake Kivu... | reverse complement strand
CGCAGCCCATTCAAGAAAGGCTTCATCTTAACCTATATTGATCAGGATTTGCCTAGAGATCAAGCAGTCAAAGAAGCTTTTGAAAGAACAAACAAAGTGTTGATTGAGAATCCGACAACTAACACTATTCATGAAAGAGTCAGGCACATAAGAGATCAATTACTGACAACAAATGAGCTTCTATCGCTTTCATATTTCAAACATGTTTTGGATTGTCCTATTGATCAAGTGAAAAGAGCAATCAAGCGGGCAAAACAACTCCACAGACGTTAAAGAGGTTAGAATCTTTGACAAGTTCACTTACTACTATCTTGACAGCATGAAACCTGAGGATTTAGCTGCTAACACTGAGTTGAAGAAGAATTACATTAGAGTGAGGTTTGGAAGAGATAACAGAATTGGGCATAACTGGGAAGCCTGTGTTGAATGGTTTATTGACAAGTTCACTGAAGGTGCAGAGTTTCAGAAACAGAATCATAGGCAAAAGATGGACTCGAGAAGAATCACTTTACATTTGTTGAAACAAGTTGGAGACAGAAAGCAATCTGCAGAGGTTGATAGGGTATGGAAAGTAACACCTGGATTGTTTTCACCTACAGTAACTTATGTGTTAGAGTGTAAGTGGAGTGTTGTCACAAAGAAAACACTTGATGACTTTCTAGAAGTTTTGAAATGGAGTACTGATTTTGGTGTTGACACTGAAAATGGTAGAGAGTTGAAGAAAGGTGTTGTGCCTGTGTTTGCTGCAGGAACTTACAAGGTAAAAGAAATGGTTAATGTGAATGGTGAAAGAATAACGCTTGTTCAATATGCAAATAGAATGAATATCAAGTTGTTGAGGCCCGCAGATTTCAATGAAAGGTTGAGAAAACAAGGAGTTGTTAAGAGTTTGACTGTTCAAAAGATTTGTAAGATATGTAAGGATGAAAAGGAAGTTAGAGAAGTGCTAGATGAAGTGTGGAATAAACCAACAGAAAATCAAGTTCTAGTTGAGGCATTAAACAGAAATCAGAAAGTGTTTGAGTTTGAGAGAGCATTAACCTGTTGACTTCACTTCATCAGAATCTTGAATTTCTTCTTTCCATAGACTATGGCTGCCATTAGTGTTGCTATTATGAATAGTGGTAGAATGAGGAATGATAGAAACTCTGGAATGACATCGTAAATAGTATGCAGAAACAGTTCCCCAAACTCCATGGATGGTTCTATTGTGGTCGATTCCATCCATTCATTCCAAGAAGTTATCATAACCGTTTTCAAGCTGTTGTCGCTGTAATTGATTGCTGTGGTTAACATTTCTTTGAACTTTATCTCGTCAAGAGGCAACGTCTTTGCTTCTGAGGAACGATTCTCCCACTTACAGTGTTCTGTGTTGTCGAATCCTGGATAGGCATCTGGAATAAACTTAATTCCCCTAGAGTTCATATCTGAACGCCATATTGGATAGTAGTGATTAGCATCTTCCAATATTTGTTGCCAACCCTTTGAAACGTCAGAAAAAAAGTAACTCGTAACAGCATCCATGGAATACAAATATGGTGGATAGTACTGGTTACCTACGTCGCCAACCAGGTAAACATTCACATGCAAGCCGACGAGTTGTTGCCTTAGAGTGTCAAACAACGTTTGAGCTTGAGGAGTTGACAGATTCTCATAAAGGTAGGGCAAATCGTAGATGAACAAAACTGGTTTGCCATCGACTCGCAGGTAGCTTGAATGGTTGAAGTACTGTTGAGAAGCGTAGACCATGTCGTTAATGAAGATTTCAGTAAAGTTCTTGTGTGCTTGGTTGGCAGTGTCCAGAACAAGTTTCGTTTCATAAAATAAGCAAAAACTGAAACTCGGCAAACGCGGTGCCTGTAGAAAGCCACTCTGAAGATTCTGATCAATATCATCGAAGTCCCAGGGAGGTATCCAGTCCCCCTTTCCTATCCATGAGACTGTAAAGAAATCGATTTTGTGTTGCTTTGCCAGCAAAATATGCCTATCAGCAATTAGCGGATCACTGGAGTTATATTTCCCCAAAAAAGGCGTATACTTAACGCCGTGATCCCAATGATTGTTAAATGGGATACCCCACCAGATATAGTAGTATGCACCGATCTTTACGTTTTCTACAGCACTAACATTGATAGGGGTTTTTGTAGTAAGTACCACTACTATGCTGATGGCCAGAATAGCCACCAAAATAATTGTCAATGCAAACTTTCTATTCACGTTGTATCATTGCATAATTTATCTGCTTCAGTTCTTATGCCTTATGGAAGAATCTTCAATTCAATTTTAATATGCCTCTCTTTTCCAGATGTTATAGGGACATTGATTCCAACAGTATCTACTACCCTTATAGATACAATTGACACACTCAATTCTCTCAAACAGTCTGCGCTTACTCAAAAATAGTCTCTCAAGTATAATGTGGAAAAACTATCATTTCTGTGTTGCGCGTTTACCAGAGGTTTCTATTTTCTACTTTATAAATCAAAGCAAAATTTGATAAACTCTAATTTTTTCTTCAGTTTAGAAAGTAGAAACTAGAAAGTTACGTTGAGCACTAGTATCAGTTATTTGATGAATGAAACTGTGAAAGAAGGAGACTTAGAGGTAGAAAACCTTATGTGAGATCAAAAGACAAAGAGAATTCTGGGTCTTCATGAAGTTGCCTGATTCAGAAGATATTGAATTCACTTCTTTGGCATGGAAGGAATGGTTGCTCAATGGTGATAAATCCATGTTCAGATCGAAAGACAGAATCTTTCAGTTTGTAAAGAAGTGTGAGAAGAATGGTTACTTCGACAGATTTTCGGGTATAAAGAACTATGAAAGGAATGAGCAGATCAGGAGACTCCTAAATGGATATGCTTTGCTTGATCTGTTAGATTGGAGCGGCGCTGTTCAATATTTGCGATTTAAGATGTGGAGACTTTTTGAAGACCTTGTCGGTGAAACACTTGATGTTGCTCTAAAACATAGGAAAGAATGTAGAGCTATTTATGTAGATAGGTGGCCAGGATTTCGAGGTCTTGACTATGTTGTGCTCAACAGCAAAAACAAACTAGGTTGGCGAGTTGGCATTCAATGCAAGAGATATGTCGGAATGCAGAGAACATACAGTGAAATCGATCAATGCTCTTCATTCACAAGAGGAACCAGCGCTGCTGGACTATACAAAGAAGGATTCAAAACCAAAGAGCGCTTTCCCAGCAGGAAGATAGCACTAATCACTTTCAATGCTTTCAGAAGAAATAAAAGAGAATATAACAAGTTCCGCAATTTGAAGAATGCCTGGGACGCAGTAGTCGTGATTGACGATAACACTATGATTGATGATCCTTATATGTACAGGCTGCGTTGTGACAAATTGTACGAAATCGTTGATTGGTGTTGAATTCACAATCTATTATCCTATGTATAAACACAACTTGTGGAAGCTTAGAGACTGAAGGGAACGGAGAGGCTAAAGAGAATGATATGCTCTTCGAGACTAAGTCTTCAAAGTGTACATGTACTGTAGACGCTTTCTCTTAGGATTTGTCGTTATCGTTATCTTGCCTGCCTTCTCCATCTTTCGTGCGAACCGATGCATGACTGGAAACCTCTGCTGTGGCTTCGTGTCTGCAGAAATGAAGTATGGCCACAACTGTGATGTGGTAATGTTCTTGCTTCCAAGCTGTTGCATGGCTCTCAGAAAATTCTCTTCGTTCAACTCAACCAACGGTCGCTCTTCATGTTGCTTATCACTCTTTACAGTCTTGCGCTTCGATTCTGAATTCTGCTTCTTTAGTTTTGTCTCTTTAGCCTTCAATTTCGACTTAGGGTTTGAGCCAACGACTTTCAACTCTCCGTTCTTCAGTTTTTCTTTTACAGCCTCAACATCTGTCGGATTTGGCTTTTCGCCCATGTTTTCACCTCCATTGGACAAACAGAGAATAAATCAGTAACTAAATTATTAAATGGTCTGTAGTCTGAACCACTGAGACGTAATCTCTGAAGCACAAAGACAAGTTTGAGACTTTGATTCAGGTTTCCAGAGTGAACTAAAGCATTCTGAATCGGAAGAAAGATGATAGGACTCAAGCAACAATAGCATAATTCTCAAGTAAAATGTTCAAGTCCTCAGCACTTTTTAACTAAGCGCTCACTTGAGTGTTTTTTGATAAGCACATTTTGTAATGCTAATCAATGAACCAAGATCGGTATTTTCTTCAACTCTGATATCTGTCCATTTATGGTTGGATTGTGGTCGAGCGTCTAGATTTGGAGCTTGAATCCTAACTTCTTCATTCGGTATTCGCACGGATAACCAGAAACCTCTTGGTTGAGCATAGATTGCTGCAAAGTTCACCGATGTTCGGTATAATATATGAGATTTGGTGATTTCTTCTTTTACGCCAGACAATCCTAGAATGGCGTTTCTAAATTCCGATGCCATTTTCTTCAGTTTTAAATTTCTTATTTTTTCAAGGTGCTGTTCAATCGTAATTTCAGTCAGCCCCAGAAGATCTTCAACATAACTCGCTTGCGTAAACTTGTCTAGAGCAGCATAAAACCTTGCCTTTGGAACGAATCTTCTGCTCTTTGCAGGTATTGGATCTGACAGCCTGACCAGTGTTCCTGGTTTCAGATGTATTACACGTTTTCCAACGTCGAATTTCTCTACGTCTTGGATTTTACCTAGTTCGTCTTTGGATTTCAATGGCTTTGTTATAGATTCAATCTCTCCGAAGTACATGATTGAGGATTCTGGTCTGCCAACATAGAGCGCAAAATATGGAATGGCCTCTTCTCTCATGTTGACGAATCCCCATGCATTATATTTCTTCAGAAACTCGACACCTTCACTTCTGCTTGGGCAGACTACAACCTTGCCAGGTGTTTTCATTTGAAGGTGGCTTCTTGCTACTATTTGAATCTCTGCTGTGCCTATTTTCTCAACAGGAGTTCCCATTTGCTTTTCAAACAGCTGAATAGCCTGTCCCGCTAGTTGATTTGACAAGTCTTCAATTATGCGCTCGACATCTTTCCCGGTTATTTTAAGAAGAATCCTTTTAATTTCTTCTGCTATTTCGCTCCGCTTGACCTTGAGGTTGTCCATGGCTTTTTTTGTTGCAGCCAGACGTTTGACTGCTGCTTCAATATCGCCTGTCAGGATTGATTCCCTAGAGATTAAGGCCAGATCACTAATTTGGTTTGGCAACTTTGCTAAATCGATTTCGGTGACTACGCATTCCTTCTCAGTCTTTCCTGCTTTCGTATCGAACACCTTAAGCTTTCTGCCGTTAGTTAAGATAACCCATTGAACATCTTCAACTCTGCCATAGCTGATTATCTGACTGGAATCATCATGTGACAAATCGTTGTCGAAGGGTTTAGCCTCAACTAAAACGACTGGTTTGTTTTCCAACATCAGTGCGTAGTCTACGTACTTTGCAGTCGAGCCTATCTTTATTGGATACTCGAGCATTACTTCATTGCTCTGAACGTCCCAGCTCAGAATGCTCAGAATTGGTTCTACAATTTTCTTTTTCGTATTCGCTTCGCTACTGGTCATTCCAGTTTTTGAAAAGTCCTCTATAGCTGAAACCAATCTGCTGATTTCCTTAGCAGGCAACTCTACGGTCAATCTCAGACCACATTACAGTATTATTTTGATGACCTAATAAAACATATGTAATCAATGCATATATAGTTTTCAACTACTTTTTCCTTCTCGAAGCCCAAGCTTTTGCATAAGTTCTAATTCTAAATCCTTCCTCGCGTGCGCTTCCCCTTTTTCCTTGTCATATCCAAATCCGACATCAAGGAAGTTTCTAATTTCCACTTTATAAATTGAAAAAGATGTTATAGACTCTTTTTTTCCTTAAAGTTAGAAAGTAGAAACTAGAAAGTGATGTTAAGTAGCGTTCTGTGTCATCAGAGCTTCTTTAGCAGTCCAATAAGCAATGCAATGAAGGGACCTAGGATCGCCATTATGACAGTCCAGTATGCAGCGTCAACAATATATTGGGTTCCAACATCCACAACATTTTCTGTTGCATTCTCATAATCACCGTGAAAAGCTGGTGAGGTTGCATTCATGAAGTCGACAGCTGTGTTGAGGTTTCCTATTAAGTTATAGACTCCAAATAGCATCGTTGCGATGCCTAATATAATTGCAATTATCTTGTTCATGGTTGTTTGTTCGGTAGTTCCCATGATACAAAACTTGCTTATAAATCTTTATTTGTATGCATTTTTTTATTATTCTATGGTGAAATGAGTCTATGGAGCTCAGAAAGCTAGAGAGAGGATGCCTAGTTTGATAATGAAAACATTTTTCGAAAGCCTACTTAAGTTTTATAAGTCGTTGAATGGGCCGTCTTAGTTATGGATAGAGAGGTTGCTAAGAGAGACATCAAGATTCTTGTTGAGAAATATAACAAAGTTGTACTGGAGGGCAGAGACACTAAATATACAGAACAAGAAACCAAGAAGGATTTTATTCAACCACTGTTTCGTGCTTTAGGTTGGAATGTTGAGGATTCTAGTGAAGTTTCAGCGGAAGAAAACGTGTCGAAAGGGTATGTTGATTATGGTTTTAGGATTAACGAAATTCCCAAGTTCTTCTTAGAAGCTAAATCGCTGAAGAAGGATTTGGATGATCCTAAGTTTGTAGGTCAGGCTATTAATTATTCTTGGCTTAAGGGTTGCACCTGGGCTGTTTTGACTAATTTTGAAACTGTAAGAATCTTTAATGCTGAATGGAAAACTCCGAGTCCTTTTCAGAGCCACTTCAGAACAGTTCATTGCGCTGATTTTCTGGATAGATTTGATGACTTGTGGCTTTTGTCGAAAGAGAGTTTTGAACAAGGTCTCATTGATAAAGAAGCAGAAAGACTAGCTAAGCGAACAGAAAGAACAAGTGTCGATAGACAACTTTTAGCTGACTTCACGAGATTCAGAGAACTGCTTTCTAAGAATGTCACGAAAGCCAATCCAGACAAGAAGTTGACTCAAGAAGATTTAGATGAGTCGATTCAGAGAATTTTGGACAGATTGATTTTTATCCGAAATTGTGAGGATAGGGAACTTGAGGCTAAGACGCTTATTTCAAGTTTTAGAGAGTGGGAAAGTAGAGGTAAGGGGCATTTAATTAAGAGTTTGAGAGAAGTTTTTGCATATTTTGATAAACAGTACAATAGCAAGATATTTGCTAGACACTTGTGTGACGATTTGGAAATTGACAATGATGTTTTGCATGAAATAATTGAGGGATTGTACTATACTAAAGACAAGTTGGGCTCCTATGATTTTGCAATAATTGACGCTGACGTTTTGGGTAATATTTACGAACAGTATTTGAGTCATATCTTAAAGAAAACTAAGAAGAGAGCGACACTCACCGAGAATCATATCCATCGAAAAGAACAGGGAATCTACTACACACCTACATACATAGTTGACTACATTGTAAGAAATACTCTAGGAGAACTCCTTAAGGACAAGGATATTGATGCTGAGAAAATAAGAGTCCTAGATCCTGCCTGTGGTTCTGGAAGTTTCTTGATTAAGGCTTTTGATGTGTTGAATGAGTATTACCAGAAAAATGACAAGGATTATGCTCAAACACACTTGGATTTCAAATCAGGTGTAACATTTACAAGAAAAGTGAAGATTTTGCAGGACAATCTATTTGGTGTCGACCTAGACAAACAAGCAGTTGAAATTGCTCAGCTTAATCTTCTACTCAAGATTGCAGAGAAAGGACATAGACTACCTTTGTTGGAGCAGAACATTAAATGTGGCAATTCCTTAATTGATAATGAGGAAATTGCTGGTGCTAGTGCTTTCAAATGGGAAGAGGAATTTGGAGGCATAATTAAAGACGGTGGTTTCAGTGTTATTATTGGAAACCCGCCATATGGAGCAGAGCTGAGTGAGAGTGAAAGGAAGTTTATATCAAATAAGTTCAAATTCTCCAGTTCTTACAAGAATACGGCTTTGGTATTTGTCGAAAGGTCGTTGGGGTTAATAAAAGAAAACGGATATTTTGGGATGATAGTTCCAAAATCCTTAGCTTTTAGTCAGCTTTGGAGGTTAGGAAGAGAATTAATCAAAGAGCATTTAGTGAAAGTTGTTGATGTTAGCAAGGCATTTGAAGATGTTCTGCTAGAGCAAGTGATAATTATTCTTAACAAATCCATCAAATCTGACTACTACATTCTACAAGAAATTCCTTCTAGGGAGAGTATATCCATTGACAAGAAATTCATTGATTCAACAGATTCCATTTTGTTACATGGAAAACAGGAAGATTTTGAAATATTCAAGAAAATGAATGAATCATCTCGATACTTCTCGGATGTAACAAAGACCAGTAGAGGACTACCATTTCAAAAATATCTGCGCAATCAAAGAACAAAATACCCTGTCATTAAAGGTAAAACCATTTCACGCTACAACTTCAGACTAAGTAATGAATCTCTCCCAGAAGGGATAGTAGACCAAAATAAAAACAAAGTAAACTTTCTGAGACAGCCCAAGATAGTATCACAAAGAATTGTCGCTCATGTTACCAAACCTAAAGATCACATAATCATTATGTCTGCCCTAGACGAAGAGAGCCTTATTACTATAGACACTGTTGAAAACACAATATCTACCGACACAAATTATCCGTTAAAATTCTTGCTGGGTTTGTTAAATTCCACACTTATTTCTTGGTATGCGTATAGGTATATTTTCTCTAAGGCTATACGAACTATGGATTTAGACGATTATTACTTGGGAAAAATTCCTCTTCCAAGTGATGATGCAGAAAAAAGTACTCTGATCGATCTCGTAAACAAAATGCTCTCTCTAAACAGACGTCTTAATGGAATCGGTGATAAACTAACCGATGAAAGAACGAGAATTGAAGAGGACATAAAGAAAACTGATGCCGAGATTGACGAGTCAGTCTACAAGATTTATGGAATAACCGAAGATGAAAAGAAGATTATTGGAGAGAGTCTAAAGTAAAATGAGCGACACTCAGTAATGTTCATACGCTCGCTCAAATTGAAGCTTCAGGAAGGCAAAGGCTTCATCAAAGCTTGACTTTTTGAGTTTCTATTTTCTAGCGCGCGCATTACCAGTGTGCTTGCTGCAATAACTGCAGACTCGTGTTTCAGCTCTTCTTAATGATTGTGCAAATAAAAGTGCTTCCTCTTTAGTAGAATAACTACCATGCCATTCGTCATATTTGCCTGAACTCCCGTGAACTCTTTTTCCATCATTGCAGAAAGGACATTTCTAATAGTGTACTATCGCTCTATCATGTAGCGTGTTTTCGTAGACCCACCAACCAGGCATAGTCCTACCACAAGGTTCTTTCTCTGAACATTATAATTGGCTTTGGGAAAGTTTAAAGTTTCTATTTTCTACTCCAAAACAAAGACCAGAAAATAAAAAATATGGATAGAAACTAGAAATAGAATTGAATCTAGGTCAGAGTTTATCAATGTCTCATTACGGGTTGCTAGTGCTAGATTTATGTTCAACAAGATAATACGTTCCAAAAACACTCTCGTCACGTTTGATCAAGTTGTCTCTCAGTAGAGATGGTATGATAAGATTATCTAACATAGAATGTCCGATGCCAGCTTTTGACACAACTTCTAACAACTCTGCTCGACTAGCAGAACTTTCTCTAAGTCTTTGAAGAACAAGTCGCTTTCCTATGTCAGTTTGGCTCTCTTTTGAAATGCTTTTTCCTCTAGGCAGGAGCATGATTTCTATCACTTTTTCAAACCAAGTCCATGCTTTTCTGACATAACCGATAGCTCTATCAAGATCTATCTTTTCCACTGCTAATACGTGATCATTGCAGTTACATATTTCAGGAGTAGATAATCTGCTTATTCAATATAAGCAAGCTATTCTTACGACTAGATTAGGAAGTTGGCCATAATAACTTTCTTTAATTCCTAGGTTCTCATTCTCGATTCGCTTTTCTATTTCTTCTTCGAATAGGTCATAGATCTGTTTGGCCTCAACTGTCATTTCCATGAATGTGACTGTCTGTTTGTCGCTGAGGACCTTTAGAAAGCTCATAATCTCTGCAGCAACCTTCTTTTCATCTTCTGTTAGAGGATTAGTTCTTAGCGGCTTCCTCTGTTCTCGATGCCCTATTACAAATACGAATCTGTTAAGAAAACCAAGTCTTACTTGTGATTCATCAAACAATGTTAGCAAATAGTCGGTTGATGCCGCAAGGATTGTCAAATAAGGATTTTCTATTTGTTCTATGCCTCTTCCAGTAGTGCTTCTGGTGTAGGTTATTCCATCATACATCTTTGAAAGTAATGCGTCCACCATTTCCATATATGATTCTTTTTTCTTAAGGCTTTTAAATAGCCATGCAATTTCGTCACTAATCCAATAACAAACTGTGCAGTTATTACGTCTAGCGAAGATTGCTGATTTATCAGCCATCTGTTGAATCAAAGATTCAGGCGTGAATGATTCAGTTAGCAGATGCTGTGCATTCAAAAAGCCTTTAATGATATCCAGGATAGGTTTTATGACACCATGTGTCTTCCTTGTTATTCGACTTTTGCCAACAAGAATAAACCATACGTTAAGCAATTTCCCAGAAGTCTTTGATTCAGCTCCAAAGATTGTTGTCTCTGGAAGACTTCGAAACATCCATTTTCTACCAACAACAGATGATAGCAAGAATAATGCTGCTGCTTCTTGAAATTCTTCCGGTGCATCAGTTATCTTTGACAGCAATT
>Ga0172364_10004806_pt1 | contig 10758 bp, 10 predicted proteins | sample LakKivSesite10cm_FD_114545 | JGI IMG/M metagenome (GOLD analysis project Ga0172364, IMG submission 114545) | Sediment microbial communities from Lake Kivu, Rwanda - Sediment site 10cm | ecosystem: Environmental > Aquatic > Freshwater > Lake > Sediment | place: Rwanda: Western Province, Lake... | reverse complement strand
CCATACTCAACCAAGCGTCCAAGTCTACTGTCATTAGCGAAAACATCTCTAATAAGAGTGCGCGTTATCTCCAACCTAATCTTTTTCGTGCGTCCATATCGTCCCATGCTTACAATTTTTGAATTCAACAGTCCCATGCAATCAAGTTCATTTACCAATGTGTTTAATCGACGTTGAGTTAATGGAGTGAGACCTAACTCTCCACAAAGTTCACCATAAACCTCGTAAATCTCACCAGTAATGACTCGGTTGGCATCTGCCTCTCTCAAGTGGTGAATACTTAAAACAACAAGTTTTGAGTGTAAAGGCAAATTTTGGAGAGCTTCGATAACGCGGTTATGTTCAATGTGTTTCTCAGCCTCCCGAACATGCTCTTCAATTACACTGCTCTCGCCTTTTCGTTCAGCAATTTCACCAGCAACACGCAACAAATCCAGCGCCCGTCTTGCATCACCGTGTTCTGCAGCGGCTAAAGCCGAACAAATACTCAAAGCGCCATCAGACAAAGCACCATCATGAAACGCCAATTTACTACGCTCAAGAAGAATATTCTTTAATTCGCCAGCATCGTATGGACTAAAAACAATCTCTTCTTCACTAAGTGAACTAAACACACGAGGATCAAGAAACTCTTTCAACCGTAGGTCATTGGATATACCTGCGAGTGACACCTTGCTTTTACACAAAGTTTCATTGATCCTTGTTAATTCATAAAGAAGGTTGTCACCATGCGCTTTGATTAAGGCGTCAACTTCGTCTAGCACTATAATAAAAATGATTTTGGAGTCGTCCAAACCTACTTTGAACCTGTCAAAAACTTCTCCCACAGAAAGCCCAGTGAAAGGAACAGATTTACCTACTCTTTGGCATAAGCCAGCTAAAACACGGTATTCAGTTCCTGCTAAGCGGCAGTTTACATAACAGAATTTGACAGGTGCATTAAATTCCTTCGCCTTAACCTCAAGACGACTGAGCACATATTTTGTTACAGCGGTCTTCCCAGTTCCAGTTTTTCCGTAAATAAAAACATTAGAACCTCTTGCCCCTTTCAGAACAGGCGCCATAGTTTCACCGATTCGCCTAATCTGTTCATCTCGGTGTGGCAGTGTATCTGGTAAATAGTCGTGTCGCAGAACCTCTCTATCCTTAAAGACCTTTGTACTGCTAACAGACTTTTGGAATACATCGTCAAGCACATTGACATTATCCGTTATAATTCCTCCTCAAACAAGGGTAACGCTTTGTTTTTCCTTTTTAAAATAAAATCTATCATACAAAAAACTAAATTAGCGGTGCAAGATTCCTAAAAGTAAAAACAAATGTAGATGCCAAAAGTCTAAAGAACATAGACACACCCCCTAGTTTCTCTTAGAAAAACATTTTTTCAAGTAACATGTGTTTTTAACTACATAAAGAGGAAGTATACTCTAAAAGGTAAGTACCAAACTCTAGTTAAAATAATAACTATAAAACTTTTTAGACACACAAAAGAAACTACACAAAATAACCGCGGTAAGCAATTTCTTTCCACCCTCCAATGGAAACAATGGGGTGGCACTTTTCTGTTTTCATAACTGCCTTTCCTCTACCTTTTAGATAATAAAGTCTTACAAACAAATTCACTTTGGAATGTACAACAAGCCTTTTTACAGTTTGCGAATATCATGTGAAATTAACTTGAGATTGCGTCTTTTTGAGCTTCATTTTACCAGATATTAACTTCTTTATGTCTTTTCACTGTGAATAGGTCACCCCTTCTCTTCTACTGGAGATATAAACATTATAGCGGTTTTTTGCGTTTCTTGCTGTATTAGGATACTGTGAAGCTTGTAAAATGAAAAGGACTGAAACTTTGCGATGTTTTCCCTTTTATGGCATTTTAAAGTGCTTTTGGTTTTTGCTTTTTTACCGTAATGCCTATAACTTGTGAACTGCAAAGTGTGAACACTAGCTCGGTGTAGATTGGGAATGCCTGCAAGAAAAGTGCGTGTTGAGTTGTTCGATAGTGAAGGTAATAAGTATACCGTGTCCTTTGAAGGACAAATAACTAGGGAAAAGGCTGTTCGCCTTTTGGATTTAGTAGAATTGTTAGGCGGTGTGTCAAGCGGCACTGGAAACCCTGAAGTTAATTCAACGGTTTCAGGTAATGGGCTTTCTAAATACGAAAAAGTTCGTATACTGATCCGAAGGAATTTTCCTATAGTCTGGTTCTCTTCGAGAGAAGTACAATCTGTATACGAGCAGGAATTTAAAGAGCCTATAAGTCTCAGCACTGTGGCCACTTATTTTGCAAGAATGTCAAACAAAGGAATACTTGTGAAAACCGGCGCTTCTAACCGCTTAAAATACAAAATGGCAAGTTTTCCGCAAGTTGCACTTAAACAAGAAATCCCGTAACACCTGCTCGCCTTATGTGCATTGCAGATTTTTTCTTAAACTTCAAAAAGAATAATAAACAAACATGCAACAACTACTATAAATAGAGTATTTTACATTCTAACCACTGCGTAAGAGGCATGCAAATGAGCGGCAACATCAAAACAGACTTTACTGAGATGGAGAAGAAGCTCAAATTTTATGTGGACAAAGGAAGAGTTACTGGAGAAGTTGAAGTGAGAGACGAGCCAGTAATATCGGCTAAGCTAGATGTGTCTTTAATTAAGCCGTTGAAAAAGGTAAGCAAGTTTCTTGGAGGCTTCGCCGCTGTTGATTGTTCAACAAGAACGCTTAAGAGAGCAAACAATTGGGGCATCTACCTTATGCGGGTAGCATGTGCCTCGCTTAAAGAACGCGATATTAATTGGAGCTACCAGGAACGAATATGCACTGTGGTTGGTGATGCCCATACTCGTAGTAACTTTCTAACAGATGTGAGAATCGAGTTAGAAAGTCAAATGGCACTAAGTCTTCTCCAAGACAAAACAGGCCCTTTATACTACGAGCATACTGATCCTCGTAGTAATTACCTTTTGCTTGACGGTGGCGGATACTTCGGCGGCGAAAGAAAATTTCGAGTGGCACTTTATGAGAAATGTGAAAGAGATAAGATCACTCTTCTTGCTATTAGCAAAAACTCTCCCTCGCTTCATGATGAAAGAGGAAGGGATCTTATAGCTACTACGAGTATCCTCTCTCCTTATAGTATCTGGGTTTGTCACCCGATTAGAGAAGCCGACAAGGACAAAAGCTTGTATGGAGATATATCTCTTGTTAGGCTGTATGAAGGGAGTATGCGCGTTTTTCGCTGTGACATTATGGAATACTTGGCAGATCAACAGGTAAGCGAGATCCTTTCTCCTTTGACTGCAGTAGCTGAAGACCCCCGGTGTCTTGGATATCCTGTTCCTCTTTGGCTTGCCCATGACTTCTCCGCACCCTCTGATGCAATGCTTCTTTTTTATCATGATCAAGTCGAGAATGCACTCGCCAATGCTGGTTTATTAGAGGTGCTTCGTCGAGAAGAATTTTCATGTAGCTTCGCTGGTGAACTTCATGGAATTAAGCATGCGTTTGAGTGGGAGTGGTGGGGTGGATAGTTCTGAGCTTATAGGGTTTGTGTGTGGAACTAAGGGAGACTCCGTTTCTTTCTTTCTCAACAAGGAAGTCAATCTTTCTTTTGGGCAAATTGTTCGAATAGACTCTGGTGAGAGGAGTTTCTACGCTAGGGTTGTCAACGCCGAGAGTAGCTCCACACTTGACACGATTGAGCAGTTGCGTGAAGCAGAAGGCAAGGAAGCCTTTGGACCTTACTCAGCCTACAGAAGTGTCGAAGCCATTCTTTTCTTAGAGAAGAGAACTGGTAAAGTGCGTTCTCCAACCTTTAACCCAAACTATAAAGATAAAGTTTACACAGCCAGCGAAGAAGACTGTTCCATCCTCAAACTCTCAGGAGAGCTAGAAGTTGGATGCCTCCGCTCTGGAGAACAACTATTGGGATCAGCAGGCATAAATGTCGAAGCCATACCGCTGATGATGGGCATGTTTGGAATGACAGGCTCAGGAAAAACAAACACTGAACTAATTCTCAACGCCCAAATAATTGACAACAGCCCTAAAACAGTTGCTCTCATTTTCGACTTCGCTGGCCAGCTTCTTGACGGAAAAGGCATCAAACCGCAAAAGGGTTTAAGAGATCATCCGCTATTTCACAGTAAAGTCCAATATTATTCTGCGCGCGATGGAAAAATGACCGTGGGCTTGTTCACAATCACTCCTGAGAGACTTATTACTCTATTCCCTGACATAGGTCTTCCCCAATTTCGACTTGCTCGGAAACTTTACAAGAAGCTGGGCAAGAGTTGGATTCAGGAAACTAGAGAGGCTTATGGGGCAGAGGGGCATGTTGGAGTAGGGCACCTTGCAGACTACAAGATGAAACATGTTATTGAGGCCTTAATGCTCAAATTATCATCACTTTCCCACGACCTCTTTCCACCTTCCGATTACAGCTTTATTGACAGTGTCGCTCAGAACGTTTGCAAGGGAATAACCTGCCTTGTAGACATTTCAGGAATAAGCTCTGAGGAGCAAAACAAAATCACCTGCCTAACGGCTTCAACGGTTGCAAACTATTATAAACGCATGTGGGAAGAAAACTACAACGAATGGAAGAATCTGCCCACGCTTCTTATAACACTTGAAGAAGCGCACGAGTTTCTTGACCCAAACAAGCCTAGAACCATATTTTCCGACATCGCCCTAACATACCGCAAATACCGCGTTGGACTCAACGCTGTGACACCGCGACCTTCAAGGATTAACTTTGACGTTTTCGCCGAGTTATGGACAAAAGTCATTATGAAGACAGAACTACGGAAAGACAGAGCATATCTCACCGAAAACACGCCTTACTTGGAGTATAGTGACACTGAAATAAAAATGCTCGATGTTGGCGAAGCATTGCTTATATCTGAACCTAAAATCAGATTTGCAGTACCAGTTAAGGTTACGCACTATCCAGAATATTTGGATAAAAGGGGAAAAGAAGACTATGGGCTTTCAGAAACGAAGAATCTTTCAGAAATGGAGAAACGGCTTAAACAGTTGAGCAAACAAGACTCTCTTTCTCTGTAATGTAGCATACTATACTGCTTCACTTTCTGCTTTTCTCAAGAGTTTTTCCATTTCTTTCTTAACGCTATACTTGAAGGGAATTTTGCTGGTTTCTCTTTCCAGATAACCACTTTCATAAAGCTTTTTCATCAGTCTCGCTGTGTGCTCTCGACTAAGCTTGATCCTTTCTTTAATTTCTGGCGCCGTCTTCGGACCTTCTAAAGACAACATTTCCAGTACAGATAACTCGGTCTCCGTTAAGGGAGCTAAGGCTTTGTCTCGTTTTATTGGTATTACTGCTTCAATCTTTGCCTCTGGAACCATTGAAAACTGTCGGGTTTGTTCCTCCATTGCTGAGATTTTGGCAGTTAATGCTTCCTGTGATGCAGCAACATCACGAACCTTCTTGTCAACTTCAACCAGCTTCACTGCCAACTTTTCTTTATCTTCTAAGGCAACACCAATTTTACTTTCCAACGGTAACAATTTTTTATCCACTGCTTCTGCCTCCACCAACGCCTTATCACTTTTTGAAGAAATCGCCTCAACCTTATATGCTACAAGCTCCAACCCATCAGCTTCCCGCCTAATCTGCCTATTAAAACTCAAAACAACATCCTCAACAACTTGTCCAGCCTTTTCATACTCCTGCTGAACCCTTTGAAGCTGCTTATAATACTTAATTGCAGCACCAACAGTTATTGCAAGCAAAACACCAGTAAGAATTAGTATAGCCTCATCCAATTAAGACGCCTCTGTGATTTACATGTGATTGCAAACGAACGCTCATGTTGCATCACAAATCACAGTTTTACTATACAAGATTTAAAGATTATGGTCGTTTGCATTATCTGGAGATTCTATGATGTCACACATCACACTTAAAACGCAAGTGCTTTCTAACCTGAGGCAACAAATGGAATACTCTAAAGCTTCATTTCTTGGTTGTTTTTGAATTCCCAGCGTTTTCTGTGCTAATTGTTATGCACGCGCCTATTGTTGTTTTTAATTGTTCAATTTTTGATGTGATTTGTGACGTCACACAATACTCTAGGATGAGTTCGAAAGCTGTTTTAGGCTTGTTTCGAGCTCTTCTCTTACCGTTTCTATGATTTTTAAGTGCTCGCCTAGTTCCTCCCTTTCGTTAGGTATGTTTTTATAGGCTTCTATGTATTGCTGTAATTTGTTGGCCACTTCTAGATAAGGGTCAAGAGTTGTGCTTTCGAAGATTCCTAAGTACCCTAAAAGTAGTACTGTATAAATTGATTTTGTGACGTTTTCTTTTGCTTGTTTTAAGGTTCTGTTGAAGGCTCCTCGACTTATTTTTGCCTTTGTTAGTCTTAATCTGGCTTTTTCATCGTATTTTAGCGGTTTGCCTGCTATATTTTCAGCTAAAACGTCAATAAGCAGCGTTTCTAACTGTGTTTTGGTTAAATGACTACTTTTTGCGAGTATTTCTGCAATGGGGTCATTTTGAGAACTTATTAACCATGATTTAACGTCTTCTTTTAATCTCAAACCTTTCCCAGCGTAGCTTGCTTCTAGTGGATACAGTTTTGTATACGGGCTATCCTTTTAAGGTTTACCGAGACTTTTATGTTCAGCACTGCTGATTTAGCAACGTAAACATTTTTATGCTCATGCGAACAATGCATAGTCGGGGGAGTCTTTGGCTTCAGGATTTAAACCTGCAGAACGCTTAAAACACATAAAACTCTCTGGAATACGTCGATTTTTCGCTTTGGCTCATGAAATGCCCGATGTTATTAACTTAAGCGTAGGAGAACCCGATTTTACTCCTCCAAGACACGCCTTGGAGGCTGGGTGGCAAGCGGCAAAAGAAGGTAAAACACATTATGCACCAACCAACGGGATTCCTGAGCTTCGGGAAGCACTATCGCAAAAAGCGTATCGTGAATATAATCTCAGTTATGATCCAAACTCTGAAATTTTAATAACTGTTGGCGGTAGTGAAGCAGTTTTTTTGGCACTAATTGCGTTAATAAATCCTGGTGACGAAGTTCTAATTCCGAATCCTGGATTTGTTTGCTACGAGCCTTGTGTTCTTTTGGCTGGTGGTCTTCCTGTTTCTGTTCCATTGCTAGAGAAAAATGGCTTTAAACCCTCTATTGATGATGTGATGTCGCTCATCACAGAGAAGTCACGTGTGATGATTTTGAATTATCCGAATAACCCGACAGGCGCTGTTCTTTCTCGGGACGAAGTTGCTGCTTTGGCGAAGATTGCAGTTGAACGAGATATGGTTGTGATTTCCGACGAGGTATATGAAAAGATAATTTACGACAGCGCTGACCACCATTGTGCGGCAACTTTTCGAGGAATGCGCGAGCGTACACTAGTTACTAATTCTTTCTCTAAAACTTATGCGATGACAGGTTTGCGGGTTGGATTTGTTTATGGACCGAAGGAGCTTATTTCTCCTATTTGGCTTGTGCATCAGTACATAGTTTCATGTGTAGATACCCTAGCGCAGTACATTGCCCTCGCGGCATTGAAAGGACCCCAAGATTTTGTTAAGGAAATGGTGCAGGAATTTGATAGGCGCCGACACTTGATTTACAAGAGGCTTAATGAAATAGGAGGCTTTAACTGTGCCCTACCCAAAGGTGCGTTCTACGTTTTCCCAAAGATAAAGGATTTCGGTATGCCCTCAGAAGAATTTGCAGAATTTCTCATAAAAAGGGCACATATTGCAACAGTTCCCGGTTCGTCTTTTGGCAACTATGGCAACGGATACATACGAATTTCCTATGCTGCAGCATATGAACAGTTGGAAGAAGCGTTAAATCGAATAGAAAAGGCTGTCAAAACTTTAAAGAAAGTTCCTTAGAAAAGCGATGCTTTTACAAGTTTTTTGCTTGACTTTTCAGCTCGTCAAAAAGTTCAGGTCGCAAATCCCTCAAAGTAGGAACAAACGTCTCTACGGATCTTATGTCAGCGTAATCGACATCACACATCACAAAGTCGTCATCATCATATTTCGCCTGAACAAGAATTTTTCCATTGGGTCCAACTAATCTGCTTCCTCCCCAAAACTGTAACCCATCTTCTATGCCTGCCAAATTCACGTAAGCTAGAAAAGCAGTGTTTTCCATGGCTCTTGCCACTGTTAATGTTTCAAAAAACGCTCGCCGGGTTGCTGGTGAAGCAGAAATACAGACTATCAATTGGGCTCCGTTCAAACGTGTTAACCGGCTAACTTCTGGAAAGAAGATGTCGTAACATATGATTAAGCCTATTTTTCCAAGCTCCGTATCAAATACTGCTGCTTGGTGTCCAGGGCGGAAGTATCTTTTCTCTTCGAAGACGCTGTGAGTTGGAAGGTACATTTTTCTATATTTTCCGATAAAGCCTTTTGGGCCTACAAGAACTGCGGTGTTGTAAATGGTTGCATGTGTTTTTGGGCTTAATTCTGGCATGCCAAAAACGATGTGGGTTTCTGTCTTTTTGGCTATGTTTTCTATGATTTTGGTTGATGGTCCTGGTATTGTTTCTGCTAGCTCATAGATTTGATCTCTAACTATGTAGCCAGTTAATGAAAGTTCTGGGAAGATTACAAGGTCTGTGTCTTGTTTTTTGGCTTTAATCATTGTTTTCTCTATTTTCTTCAGGTTTTCTGCTTTGTCCTCACGCTTGCAGCTTATTTGTGCTAAGGTGATTTTGATTTTCTCTTCCATTAGTAAGATTCCTCTTTGCCAGTTTAATAATTACTGCGTGGGAGTCTAAAATCTGTACCTATTGTTCGGTATTCAAGTTTTGGTGTTAAAAACATTCGCCTTTTATGTTCTGCAGAAAGCCATCTATGTTTTATCTTATCCACTAGCTGCTTCTCTATATCCAACTGTTCTGCAATCTCCTTTGATTTCATAAAATGTTCAAGCCCATAAAGTATGAGGTCTAGCTGTTCATATTTTATGCCGAGTTCTTTTTCTGCAAGTTGACCTGGCCATAAAGCTGGTGTAGAAGGCTTTGTCTCGATTTCCTTTGGGATGCCTACGTGTCGGGCAAGTTTTCGAACCTGCGTTTTGTAAAGATCCATTATTGGATATATGTCTGCTGCAGCATCACCCCATTTCGTAAAGTAGCCCATCATCGTTTCTGATTTATCTGAACTTCCGCAAACAATTAAGTTGAGCTTGTTAGCGTAATAGTAAACGTAAACAATTCGAGTTCTTGCTTTTATATTGCCTTTGCAAACCTTTTCTGCTGGGTCAAAAATGGGTATTGTTTTATAGAATGCTTCTAAAGTGGGCGTGATGTCACACGTTTGTGATTTTAAGCGGAATTTTTTTGCAACATTTTTAGCGTGTTCAATATCCTTTGCATTAAAGGTTTCTTTTTCTGGCAATATAAGCCCTAAAACTTTGCTTCCGCCCATGGCTAAAGCAGAAAGTGCAGCCACAGTGCTGCTGTCAAGTCCACCAGATAAAGACACAACAATTCCTTTTGCTCCGGATGTTTCCACATAATCCTTAATGAATCGCTTTATTTTCGTCTCCACTTCCTGCCAGTCCAAATTCAGAACGGAAGGTGTCAACTCCAAGTGATGCGCCCTCATTGTCTATGGTCATAGGCAAGTATTTAAGGGCAAACATAAATATTGGTATGCTGTGAGTTTTTACGGTATAGAAGGATTTGCCATGGGGCGAAGAAGGAGAAAGGTTGTTCGCATTCCCAAGAAACGTTTGCCTAAATTTTTCTCTTGCCCTAAGTGTGGGAAGGAAACTGTTAGAGTTGAAATTTTTCGCGAAGGGTGCCGCGCGGTTGTGGGTTGTGGCAGTTGCGGCTTGAAAGAGGAGTTTCAAGTTAAACCTGCACAAAGTGAGATAGATGTTTACTGCATGTTTACAGACAGAATCTATGGAGGTTCTAGAAAAGTCTCTGCAGTTGAGGTTAAGGACGCATAGTTAGGCTGATCTTTATGGTAGGGTCTATTGAAAAATACTTGCTCAAGAAAATCAAGTCTGAAGGCACTATTCACATAACTCTCATAGACCCTGAAAAAGTAACGGCTCCTCAAGCATCAAGAATTGCTAGCAAGGCAAAATTAAGCGGAACCTCAGCTATCATGATTGGTGGTTCAACATTTTTTTCTGCTGCCCATCTCGACAATGTTGTTAAGACTGTTAAGCGCACTGTCAAAATTCCAATAATTCTTTTCCCAAACAACGTGACCGGCATAAGCCGTTACGCTGATGCCATATGGTTCATGTCTCTCCTAAACTCCACTGATCCATACTTCCTAATTGGCGCTCAAGTTTTAGGCGCCCCACTCATCAAAAAGTATCACTTAGAACCGATTCCTTTAGGGTACATAATTGTTGGCGACGGTGGCACTGCCAGTGTTGTAGGCAAAGCGGTTCCAGTTCCATATAACAAACCTGAACTTGCTGCTGCCCATGCCCTAGCAGGACAATATTTGGGTATGCGTTTCATATATTTGGAGGCAGGGTCGGGTGTGAGGAGACCTGTTTCTGCTGAAATGATTCGCCTTGTTAAAAGTCATATTGATGTTCCTTTAGTTGTTGGAGGGGGCATAAAGTCCAGAAGTCAAGCGTTGGTTGCCGCTTCTGCTGGTGCTGACATAATAGTCACGGGCAATGTTATTGAAAACGCTGAAGTCGAGAGTAAAGTAGCAGAAATTGTAGAGGGCATAAAGCGATTTAGAATGTGAAAAGATATTTG
>Ga0172364_10004805_pt1 | contig 10759 bp, 8 predicted proteins | sample LakKivSesite10cm_FD_114545 | JGI IMG/M metagenome (GOLD analysis project Ga0172364, IMG submission 114545) | Sediment microbial communities from Lake Kivu, Rwanda - Sediment site 10cm | ecosystem: Environmental > Aquatic > Freshwater > Lake > Sediment | place: Rwanda: Western Province, Lake Kivu... | reverse complement strand
TGCTCCTGCACTGGTTGGCCGATCACTTCGATAGCGATATCCGGGCACTGCCTTTCACAGAGTCCGCATCTGATGCAGCGCTCCGGGATTTCGACCACGCCGTCTGCTTTAATCTCGAGGGCCTGCTGTGGACAGGCTTCAACGCAAATGAAGCAGCGTTTGCACCATGTCGCGTTCCAGCGGACGCTGGGATAGTCGCCGTACTTGATCATTGTTTTAATCATAAGTCATTCCCTCGCAATGAATTAAAAACATCATGAATCACATTTTTGCAACGAGTTTATATTCTATCATAAACTACTTAGCAAGTCTAACGCTATTTTGTAGATTTAAAAATCGTAGGCTTCCTCGCGACATGAGAGGAAGCCTACATGAAAATCGAACGTATCAGACTCTTTAATGTGTCTGGTAATACTGCAGAACAATCGGCGCCACATTGTATGCGGATTGAACTGACTGATGTGTGCCGACGCCATCGCCGCCGGCATCGTCACCTACATAGAACAGGCCCTGTATCGGTGCTTTGGGTGACGGCTTGTTCTTGCCGCACTGTCCAACTATCTGACCCAGGCCGATGCACTCGCCGCCGCATCCCGGTACGGCGCTGTCGCGGGTCATCCGGCTGACATCGGCGGTGGTATAATCCTCACGGCGCCCCACGTGGCCCTTCAATGCCGGGTAGAACTTGAAGAGCTGTTCCTCGAATGCGTCAAGTATCTTCTTCTGGTCTTTAAAATTTGGATCGGGCGGGCAGAGGGTGCCGGTGAGGAGTACCTGCTTGCCGGCAGGAGCGATGTTGGGATCGAAGCCCATCGGGTTGAAGACTATCATAAGCATGTCCTCAGGGATTTCTCCGTTCTTGGCCTTCATGTAACGCTCCATGTTCCACCAGCTGTTGTCCGAGTAGACTACGTAGCAGCAGTCCTCCATCACTACCTTGTCCATGAAATAGCGGTGTCCGATCAGCGCTAATGACGGAACGAGGCTCTTGATGCGGTTAACATAGCTCTTATCGAAGTTTGCCTCACCTACCAGCTTCAGCACGGTCGGCTGGATGCCTGCGTCGCTAACGACAATCGAAGCCTTGAAAGTACCTTTATCTGTAGTTACCCCGGTGACCTTGCCGTTCTCAACATCAATCTTTTCCACGCGCGTCTTGAGCTTGAGCTCGCCGCCGAGCTTCTGAAGAGCTCCAGCCAGAGCTTCGGACATCTTTGCATAGCCGCCCAGGAAATAGGCCGAGCCGAGTCCTGTTGTGAACTGGCGCAGAGTCTTGATCATCTCGGAAGCGGAACAGAGGTCGATTTGTACCACGAAAAGTATATTGCATAGCACGGCAAGGTAGCTGTACGCCCCTTGGGGAATATTGTATTGCATCACGAAATCGTGGAACGTGACATCGTCAAGCGCGCTGAGCTGTTCGGGGGTCATCGTAGACATTTCCTCGAACATCCTGTTTACACTGGCAAGTCCTTCCGCATCCTTCATCAACCTTTCCGGTATCTGCATTGGCGGAACGAGAATGTAGCTTTCATATTTGTCGGCACCGGCGGGCTTGTAGAGGAATCCGCCGTCTTTGGGGGTCGCCTTGCCGGACATTATGGCTGCAAGGCTCCCGGTCGTTGGGAAAACATCGGACATCGGAGCCTGGGCTCCAACCTCGTTAAGAACTTTCTCGAATACGGTGTTATAGCGCGGCAATCCCATAACGGGCCACATTTCATAGGTGAAACCGTCTTTGCTATAGTTCAGTGATTTGCCGCCGACGCGGTCATTTTTCTCGATAAGGAGTGTTTTCATGCCCCTTTTCTGCAACAGGGCGGCAAGAGCTGTTCCACCGGGACCGGCGCCGACAACGATGACATCGAATTTGGTTCCAGCCATTCTCTACCTCCTAACTAAATCTCTCTTGTTTGAACTCTTCGATTTCGTAAGACTTAGAGAGCCCGCGCTCAGATTATCTAGTATCGTTTGCAGAGGGCTCTCTGATATTTATTCTTGTCAAGGAAGCTATTTATAGTATGTGTTCCAGCACTTCTCGACCGCAGGAGTGGGCTTCCACCATTTCTGTATCTTCAGGTCATCGGCGATCTTATTTGATGTCGTTACACCCGGTCCGAAGGTCACCAGGCCGCCTGAGTAGCTCGATGCTCCGCCGATATACAGATTCTTAATCGGCGTGACGTGGTTTGAGCACTCGTCGTTGGGGCGCTGGTGTCCCATCTGCAACGAATCGTATGCGCCCTGCTTGATAGAGCCTTTCACCATGTTCGGGAACTTGTCCTCGATGTCGGCCGGCGTGGTCATGTTCCAGAACATGACATTCTTCTTGGTCATGTTAGGGGCGTATTTCTCGAGCACCTTGCGCTGAATCTCGGCGCGCTCCTCTTTGAACTTCATCTTGAGCCAGTTGTCCTTGCCGCCCTTCAGCTCATAAGGAGCCATCTGCGATATCAGGCCTGAGCACCTGTTCTTCGGCGCCTGGTAAGGATCATGCACGCTGGGGAAGCAGCAGCTGAAGCCCTCGGGCTGCGGTATCTCGCCGGTCTTTTTCAGCATGGAGTCCCAGACCTTCTTGAGATTAGCCTGGTTCTCATACCCCAGTACGTAGATGAAGGCATTGTTGACATCGGGATTCTTCTCTGCGGCTTTGAACTTGGGGGCCTCCCTCAGGGCCAAATGCTGATGGCACAGGCTCCAGTGCTCCCATTCCCAGCCCTTTACCTTCTGAACGAAGTCTGGCTTGAGGGTCTTCTCCCCGACAAACTTTAGGAAGGTGCTGTTAACATCGAGCGTGCTGATGACAGCCTTGCTCGCCGTATATACGCTTCCGTCAGACAGCTCGATGCCCTTGGCTACGCCGTTCTCGACGTTGATCTTGGAAACGCACGCATTGGTCAGGATCTCGGCGCCATACTCGAGGCAGAAGCGTGTGAGGGCGTTGGACAGGCGGTGTGAACCGCCCTGCACCAGCTGGTAGTTGGTTGCGCGGTTGATGAGCAGCGGTACCAGGTAGCTGACGCCGGTCATGTCATACTGCAGCGCCCAGTGGCAGGCTACGAAGAGGAACAGCGTTCTAACAACGTCATGCTCGAAGAGCTCGTTGACGATCTCCTCAGGCGTCTTCTCTGTGAGTTCGTTGATGTCCTTGCCCCACTCCGTCTTTTCCATGCCCATTACAGCGTCGAGGGCCGGGAGCGTCGGCAGATATGTGGCTGGACCAAGGAATTCATCAACAAGCTTCGCGAATCGTTTTGAGTTAGTGCGGTAGCTGTCCGCATCCTTCTTGGAGAACTTCTCTATCGATTTAGCTGTTTTCTCGACATCGGTGTAGATGGATACCGAGTTGCCGTCTGCGAGCGGCATGCACCACTGGTGCGCGGGACGGATATATTTGATTCCGTACCGCTTTTCGAACTCGAAGTCAGGCGTTGTCGGCGAGTAGTCAACCATCAGATGATAGATGGCGTGTGTGTTGTGATAGAAATCAGGCAGGGTTATCTGCTCGGTAGCGAGCCCTCCGCCGATCTCATTTCGCCTTTCGCACACTAGTACCTTGAGCCCCGCTCTCGCCAGATAACAGGCTTCCGTTAGCCCGTTGGGGCCGCCACCGATGATTATTACATCGTAATTCTTTGCCATTTTCCCTCCTTGTATTTCAGGGTTTTTAATTTTATCTTTCTACTGTTACATTAATTCTATTTCGTGACAGCCAGGATCGACGATGAGCTTGGGTTCGGTCAGTTCCTGGACCTCTTTAGGTGTCCATCCTGGAGCAACTTCCTTAAGCACCAATCCCTTTTTCGTCACCTCTATTACCGCTATGTCGGTAACGAGCAGCTTTACGCTCTCTATGGCTGTGATGGGGTAGGTGCATTGTTTCACTACTCTGGGTTTGCCATCTTTGGTGACATGGTTCATGACAACTATCAGTTTCTTAGCCCCTACGGCTAGATCCATGGCACCCCCGATAGTGCCTATCTTCCTCTCTGGGACCATGTAGTTGGCCAGGTCGCCCTTCTCCGAGACCTGAAATCCTCCCATGACGCTGATGTCTAGGTGTCCGCCGCGAATCATGGTGAAGGATTCGGCATGGTCAAAACAGCTCATGCCGGGCATGACCCTGACGGTCTGGCCTCCGGCATTCTGCAGGTCCTGATCGCCTTCTCCGACATTGGTAATCTCTCCGAAGCCGAGTACGCCGTTCTCGCTCTGGAAGATGACCTCCCTGCCGGCCGGTATGTAGTTGGCTGCCAGCACGGGAATCCCTATGCCGAGGTTTACGTAGTTCCCGTCCTGGAACTCCTTGGCCACGCGGAGGGCCATGGTCTCTCTATCAAGCTTAAACTTTTCTGCCATCATATCCCTCCTTACGCGCTCTTTCTTGCCATGAATCTATCGTGGGATTCCTGGGCTTCCTTGCTGATGGCCTTAGCGTCCGTCTCTATGTATTCCGCCGGTCTCTCAACCACACGGTCCACGTAGATACCGGGAGTATGTATCTCGTCGGGCTTAAGCTCGCCGAGTTCAACGATCTTGTCAACCTCGACTATGGTTACCTTGGCTGCACCAGCCATGGTGGCATTAAAGGTTCGCGAGGTATATCTATATGTCAGATTGCCCCAGCGGTCGGCCTTGTGTGCCTTTATCAGGGCGAAGTCGGCCTTGAAGGGCAGTTCCAATACGTACTTCTTGCCATCTATGGCCTTGACCTCTTTACCCTTCTCGACAATGGTACCCACGCCTACCGGGGTGTAGATACCGCCGAGTCCGGCCTTGGCCGCCCTAATGCGTTCCGCCAGCGTGCCCTGCGGCACCATCTCAAGCTCAACTTCCCCTGCGCGCAGTTTCTTTTCAAAGTTGTTCTGGTATACCGCGCTGACCGGGGCCGAGGCGATGGCTTTCTTTATGCAGTTATTGCGCACAAGCACGTCAATATCCTCGGGGAACTTGTAACCCAGCAGCTTCCAGACATCCTTGCCGAAGCCGCAGGAGTTCGATATGGTAGTCAGGTTCTTGATTCCCTTTCGGGCCAGGGCTTCCAGAAGCATGGTGCAGGTGCTGGCTACGGTACCAAACCCTCCGATCATTATGGTAGCTCCGTCCGGTATATCGGCAACCGCTTTATCGAAGCTAGACACTATCTTGTTTATTGGCATTTCTTACCTCTACTTCTTCGCCAGCGGGCTTCTGAGGCCCGATTCCTTCGTCTTCTTAAGTGTATCCAACCAGGTACGATACAGTGAATCAGGCTCTTCGTTGCCTTTTTCCTTCCATGGTCCGGGCAGATCGAGATCCTTTGCTATGATCTGATAGCAGTTGTAGGACTCGGTGGCGCCTGAGTTCGCTCCCAGATGCCATGCGGCTCCTGTGGCATAGAGGTTCTTTATCGGTGTTCTGTGGTTGGCCAGCTCCGGTATCGGCCGTTTGTCGTCGCACTGGTGCGATACGCGGTCGATGAGGGACATGGTGCCGTTGGGCCCCGTATTCTTCATTCTCAGGTTGTCGTACGGTGTATTATAGTCGACGCCGATGATGTTGTCCCAGTTCATATTGGGGGCGTGCGATTCCCACAATTTAATCAGCTCTTCGGCGTACCATTTCTTGATATCGAGCCATTCATCCTCGGTGTGTGCCGTTGCCGGCGGTCCGAGTTGCTCGTTGTTGGCAACATGTTTGCCGGGCGGTGCATAGAGCGGGTCTACCATGCTGTGGCTCCAAACCGTCGGACACCAGTCCTTCTTCGGCGGCCACAGGCCCAGGCGGGAGTAGTAGGCCTCGCGGCAGACATGATACGGGTCGGCGTTCTCCGCCATGCCCAGCCAAAACGTATCGTTGATATCCGGGTTGAACGAGGCTGCATTGTACTTTGGCGCCTGGTGGCAGGCGAATGTGTACCACATGAGACAGCCGAATTCTGTCTCGATCAATTTGATTCGGTTCTTGAACTGGTAGGGAAGTTTATCCTCGCCGATGAGGTCGAAGGCCAGCTGTGCCGGGCTCAGCGTGCTGACGACGAATTTCCTGGCCTTGATCTTTGTGCCGTCGATGAGCTCAATGCCCTTCGCCTCGCCGTTCTCTATGATGCACTTCTTGACTTCCTGCCCGAGGAAGAATTTGCATCCGTCGCGGCAGAGTATCTTGTGGGCGGCGTGCGCTACCTGGTGGGTTCCTCCAGGTATGAAGCTGATGGATGGCATCATGGCGGCGAATCCGAATGTCCAGGCTCCGGCCCCCGGCTGGTTCGGGTCCATCGCTGCCGAGAGAACAAAGCGACAGTTGCAGTACTGCATTTCTTTGCTCTCCCATAGCTCTTGGACGTTGTGGATATGAGGTGCGGCCAGTATCAGGGCGTCGGGGTTCACACCTTCTCCCACCTCTATCATCTTGGGGTACTGAATCAACTGTCGCTCGAATACTTTGGGATCAGCGGCGCGGATCTCGGCAGGCTTATACATCATGTCGAACTGCACTGCCTGTGCCTCCGGTGCGAGCCAGTACTTCCTCAACCTGAGCCACTTCTCGGCATCCCGCTTTGAGAAGCGTGCGAGCTGTTCAGCGGTCCTGGTCTGATCGGGGTCATACTTCTCGCTGTAGATGGCGAGACAGTTATTCTTATCCTTGAATACTGCGCCATCTGCAACAAGGTGTTGTTCCAGCCTGCATCCGTATTCCCATATCTCAGGGAAGTCGCGCCACAGCGGCGTGTAGTACATCGGTAGCTGGATGGTGGCATGGGTATTGCCGCGGAAACCCGGCGCAGAGATTTCCTCTGTGGCCAGACATCCGCCGATCTCATGTCTTCTCTCGAAGACACCTACGCTCATGTTAGCGTACTTGATGAGGTACATAGCAAGGAACAGCGCCTTGTTACCTCCTCCTACTATTACAACATCAAACGTCTCTTCAGCCATTATTACCTCCTTGCTTTTTTATGTAGCAGGCTTAGAGTGTTAGAACTTTATAACGCTGCGGATTACTTCTCCCTTCTTCATCGCTTCGAAGGCTTCATTAATCTGATCTAGCTTATAGCTCCTTGTAATCAGCTTGTCGATGGGGAGCTTGCCCTGCATGAAAAGATCGACATATTTGGGGATATCAATCTGAGGGATGACATCGCCCTGCACTGCGCCGGTTATCGTCTTGCCCAGCAGGAATTCGAACGGAGCTATGGTCAGCATGGCCGTGATCGGGGCCATGCCTGCTACTACTAACACACCGCCAGGACGTATTGAACCGAGCGCTTTGACCATGACGTCGACATTGCCTATGAACTCGAGGGCATAATCCACGCCTCCCCCGAGGATTTCGAATATCTTTAACTGCGGGTCATCTTTTTTAGCGTTGACCACATAATCGGCTCCAAGCTTCTTGGCCATCTCCAGTTTGTTATCAAGAGCGTCGATTGCAATCACCTTGGCGCCGGCAAGCTTGGCGCCCATGACTGCGGCCAGACCTACGCCTCCGCAGCCGAAGATCGCTATGGTTTCGCCGGCTTTCACCTTGGTGGTGTTAATGGCGGTGCCGATGCCGGTGCTGGCGCCGCATCCAAGAAGACATATGACATCAAGGGGGGCATCATCCCTTACCTTGATCGCAGAGCGCTCATGCACTACAACTTTCTCGGCGTAGCATGCCAGTCCGAACAGGTGGTGAATCTGCTGGTCTCCCTTACGCGCTCGCATTTGTCCGTATGGCAGGGTAGCCATCATCTGGATCGGCAGGTTCTCCACGCACATTGTCGGACGCCCTGCATTACAGAAACGGCACTTGCCGCAGTTGAACGCGACCATCATGATGACATGGTCGCCAGGCTTCACGGTGGTTACTCCCGGTCCTACTTTCTCGACTATACCGGCTCCTTCGTGACCAGGGATCACCGGCAGAGCCGCAGGCATCTCTCCCTTCATGAAGTGGAGGTCTGTGTGGCATACACCCGTAGCTACGAGTTTCACGAGTATCTCGTTGGGTCCGGGCTCATCAAGAGTCACATCCTCAATCTTCAATGGGGCTCCGGCCTCATACAAAACAGCAGCCTTCATAGTTCAGCTCCTTTCCCTTTATTTTTGTTGGATGTCTGGGCTCTCCAGTACACCCTCCGTTTTGAGATTTCTTATCTCACTGTCGCTCATATGCAGATATGTGCGACAAATCTCATCCGTGTGTTGTCCCAGCAGCGGGGCCGGTTTGCTGGCCACGGCCGGTGTCTCCGACAGCTTGAGCGCCACGTTAGGATACAGCCGTTTGCCAACGATGGGATGTTCCAGCTCTACCAGCGCTTTATCGTGCGCTATTTGCGGGTCCTTCATGGTATCGGGAGCGCGTTGCACAACGCCGGCCGGTACGCGGGCTTTCTGTAACAAATCCTGTATATCCCACGCATCGCGGGTCTTGGTCCATTCAGATATCAGCCTGTCAAGCTCGTCGACGTTCTTCAATCTGCTTGTGAGACTGGCGAATCTGGCATCTTCCGCCCATTCCGGATGTCCGACGGCTTTGACGAAGCTGTGCCATTCTTCATCGGTGAAGACGCTTATCGCCACCCAGTTGTCCATGCCGGTGCAGGGGTATGCGCCGTGCGGCGCCGCGTATGGACAGCGGTTGCCTTTCGGCTGGGGCACTTTATTATTCATTGTATATTCGAGATATGATTCGCCGATCAGGGAAGCAGCCACTTCCGTCTGTGCCATATCTATGTACTGGCCCTTGCCGGTGCGGCGCTTGTAATCGAGTGCCGCCATCATTGCGACTGCTGCCTGCTTGCTGGCCATGTGGTCCGGCAGAGGCGAGTTGGAGCCTACGGGATATGGATCATCCGGGTGTTTCCAAATGGAGAGCATACCGGAGCCTGCCGAGAGCATCGGACCGTAAGCCGGGTAATCCGCGTGCGGTCCGCCTCCGCCGAAACCCTGGCTGCTGATGTATACAATATCCGGCTTTATCTTGCGCACAGATTCGTAATCGAATCCCAGATTCTTGGCCACTCCGCCGCGCTGGTTCTCTGCAAATACATCTGCGATTTTCACCAGTTTCCTGACCAGGTTCTTGCCCTTCTCGGTGGACAGGTCAACACCTATGCTGAGCTTGTTGCGGTTGGTTTCGTTAAAGCCGGCGCTGCTGTTCTTCTCCGCCGCGATGGTGCGAACAAAGTCGAGGTTCTTGCTCGATTCAATCTTTATCACTGTAGCACCGAGTTCCGCCAGCAGTCTTGTTCCATCGGGTGTGGCGACGCCGGTGCCGAGGTCTAGTACTATTATTCCCTGTAAAGCTGTTCGTGCCATCTTCATATCCTCCCTATATAACTCCAGCACTTCTGAGGATCACCAGGTCCTCTTTTGCGAGTCCTAATTCCTTGCAATATATCTCCTCATTGTGCTGTCCCAGCAGGGGGGCGCCGCATTTTATAGTCGGCTGGGTTACCGTCCATTTATAAGGCGGGCCAGGGTAGAGGCCTTCGCCGATGACCGGATGATTGACCTTTGTGAAGAATTTTCTTGCGCTGGCATCAGGGCTGTTTATGAAAGTCGGTATGTCGTAGATCGGTGATATAGGCACTCCCTCGGCGTATCCTTTCTCCCAGAGCTCCATCTGTGTGAACTGTGTGGTGAACTCGAGCATAATAGCGAAAAGGTCCTGAGAGTTACCTATGCGATAGAGGAAGCTCTCCCATTCCGGCAGGGAAAGCACCTCAGGGCTGCCCAGCGTTTTCACCAGGGCCTGCCATTGCCGAGGCGTCAGCGCTATGACGCGGATGTATCCATCCTTTGTCGGGTAAACGGGGTAAATCGAATCGCCGAGACGCGACTCCGGCATCGGCACTGGACCGCCCGGTGTGAGCGAGTGCGAGTAAATCGGGACTGACCATGGATAAAGTCCGGTGCGCGCGATCTCATGTACCGATGCATCTATTTTTTGTCCGCTACCTATTGAAGGGCGGACATATAATGCTGCTATTATCTCGACGATAGTTATAAGCGATGCGGCGTCGTAAGCCGGCATACCCGGCAGCAGCGTCGGCGCCTTGCCGGGGTAGCCGCTCGTGATCATCACGCCGCTCAGGGCGAAATCGACTATGTTGGAACCTTTATAATTCTTATACGGGCCGTCCGTGCCGAACTCGGTGAATCTGGTCATGACGAGATTCGGGTTGATCTTCTTGAGGTCTTCGTATCCAAGTCCCATGTCGTCCATGTAGCCCGGGCCGAAGTTCTCTACCAGCACGTCGGCCTTTTCAGCCATCTTTTTAAGCAGGTTCTGGCCTTGTTCAGTTTCGATATTGAGGGTTATGCCGCGCTTGCTTGCGTTGCGATATATGAAGAAAAGACTTTTCTCCGGGTGCGGGTCATCATTGAAGAAGGGGGGAATCGAACGCCCCATGTCTCCTTGAGGGCTTTCGATTTTAATTACGTCGGCACCTAGGTCTGCCAGTAACCTTGTACAGTAAGCACCTTTGCTATCGGTTAAATCCAGTATCCGATACCCAGTTAACGCGCCTTCCTGATGATGTGTCACCGTATCACCTCTTTCGTGCTTTAGATACCGGTTTGAAGTAATTGATATCCAGGATATTGCCCTTGCGCTCATCCTCTCTGAAAACCGCTTTGACTCTCATGCCTATCTTAATATTATCCAGATCAACCTCGCCGAGCATGTGCACAAAGCCCGTATCGGCTCCATCCAGCTTTATGATGCCGTAGGCCACAGGAAGCTGCCTTTTCAGTACATCTTTCTCTGCGTCGCGGGCAACCCTGAGAACGGT
>Ga0172364_10004801_pt1 | contig 10764 bp, 8 predicted proteins | sample LakKivSesite10cm_FD_114545 | JGI IMG/M metagenome (GOLD analysis project Ga0172364, IMG submission 114545) | Sediment microbial communities from Lake Kivu, Rwanda - Sediment site 10cm | ecosystem: Environmental > Aquatic > Freshwater > Lake > Sediment | place: Rwanda: Western Province, Lake Kivu... | reverse complement strand
GATCGCTACACCGTGTTGACCAGCCACTTTACCCTCTTTGAGCGCCTGCACATGCTGCGCGGCTTCGCCCAGACCCTGGAGGATTTCTACCTGGATCCCGAGAGAATCCGCCGCGTGCTGGACATGATCCTGGAGTTCAAGCTAGCCCACATCGCCGAGGCCGCCCGCCGTTTCGGCAGCCGGGTGCACGGCCTGTTTCTCACCGATGATTGGGGAACCCAGCAGAGCACCTTCATCTCGCCAGCGGTCTTTCGCGAGTTCTTTTCCCCACGCTATCGGACGCTGTTCGACGCCATCCACAGCCACGGCTGGGACGTGATTCTGCACAGTTGCGGGCGGGTGAACGATTTCGTGCCCCTCTTCCTGGAGGCCGGCGCCGACGTGCTCAACATGCAGCAGCCGCGCGCCTATGGCATCCGCGAGTTGGGCGCGCAGTATGCGGGCAAGGTGTGCTTTCTCACCACGGTGGACATCCAGGCCACCCTGCCTGGCCAAGACCCCGAGAGGGTGCGCGCCGAGGCCCGCGAGCTGGTAGAGCACTGGTCCACGCCCCAAGGGGGGCTGATCGTGTTCAACTATGGCGACTCGGAGGGCATTGGCGTCAGCGACGAGATCGCCGAGGTCATGTTCCGCACCTTCTACGAGCTGCGGAACTACTGGAGCGAGGCTGCGGCCTAGGCAGATGTCGACGCGCTCTCTTTTGCTGACGACATCGGCATGACCGAAAGGGACGGCCGTGAGACACACTCGCACACTCCCAGCCGCGCCGCGGCAGGCACCGCTGGCTATGGTGCACGCACCTGAATCGCCGCAGCTCGCAGCAAACATCAAACAGCAACAGCCCCGACGGCCTGCCCGGCGGACAGCAAATCATTCATGCTGACCTTCCAAGTTCAGCCTGCCGATGCCAAGAAAGGGGGGCTCGGCCTTTCGTTGCCGCCCGAGCACGGCGAGCAGGCCTCCTGCGAACTGCAGATTCGTCTGGATGATCAACGTGCCCAGTTTGGTCCCGGTTCATTGAACGGCTTCGCGGGCAATCAGAAGTCGCCGCGTGAAGGTGGCGCACCAGATGGCGGTGGCAACTGTGCGATCGAGAACCTCATCGGTGTCAATCGGTCTTTCATGGTTCGTGTCATCGTCAAGGGCGACGGCAAGATCGGCGCTTCCCTGATTGACGCGGAGATCGCAGGGCAGCGCACGATGATCTCCTACCGCCCTGATCTCACTGTGCAGAAGCTGACCTTCCGCGCAGAAGGCGTGGAACTCGTGAATGTCCGGATCGCGGCGCTACTGCTCTGACAGAAGGAGCCAAATGGGCCAGAGGAATGACACGGACAACAGATCCGCACCGTCTGCGACAGGTGCCACGGCCGGGCAGCGCGCCATTGACGAGACCGAGGCTCTGATTGCCGCGGCCCAGAAACTGCGAGCCAAGCTCTACGAGGACCCGCACCGGCCGCAGTACCACTTTCTGCCGCCCGAGGCCTGGATGAATGACATCAACGGGTCCATCTACTGGAAAGGCTGCTATCACATCTTCTACCAGCACAACCCAGAGGGGGGGTACTGGAAGTGGATGCAGTGGGGACATGCATCGAGCACGGACCTGGTGCATTGGGTGCATCACCCGATCGCCCTCACGCCGACCCTCGGCGGCCCCGACCGCGACGGTTGCTTCAGCGGGGGAGCATTCCTCAGTAGAGAGGGAGTGCCCACGTTCATCTACCACGGCGTGCCCGACGGAACCTGCCTTGCGAAGAGCTATGACGACTTGCTGATTCACTGGACTAAGCATCCCGCCAATCCCGTCATCAAAGTGCCAAAGCCTGGCGAGGCCGGGTATGGCGTCTACAACGTGTTTGACCCCTCCTCGGCGTGGATCCAAAATGGTTACTACTATACCGGCTTGGGGAATCAGAAACACTTGTGTGGGGACTTGCTAAAGGAGGACGGTGACACGGTGTACCTGTTCAAGTCGCAAGACCTCGCCGCTTGGGAGTACGTTGGGCCGTTCTACGAATCGGACCGGAAGTGGACCGAGGCGGATGAGGACAACGCAGTGCCGGATTTCTTTCCCCTGGGCGACAAGCATATGATGCTGTTCACTAGCCATCTGCAAGGGACGCAGTACTACCTGGGCCGGCTGGAAGGGGAGCGCTTCATACCGGCGCAGCATGCCCGAATGTCATGGCCGGGAGGCGAGTTGGGTGGCGGTCGAACCCTGCAGGACGGACAAGGGCGCCGCATCTACTTCGACTGGATTCGCGAGCGTCGGGGTGTTGAGCGGGAGCGCGAATCGGGCTGGTCCGGAGTGATGACGTTGCCGCGTGTGCTTTCGCTCGGTGACGACGGCACGCTGTGCATCGAACCGGCACCCGAAATGGCGGTCTTGCGCCGGAACCATCGCATCCTGCGCGGTATCCGCCTTCCCGGCGGTTCCGAACGCTCGTTGGACGGTGTGCGGGGCGATGCGCTGGAGCTGGCGCTCGAGATGAGGGGACAGAGCCCGGGTGACTTTGGGGTCAAGGTTTGTTGTTCTCCGGACGGCGCCGAGCAGACGCTCATCTCCTTCGATCCGGCCGCAAAGAGGCTCAAGGTGATCATGGCTCAATCAAGCCTCGACAAGTGCATCCAATACCCTTACTACCGCAACGCCGCCGCCCTCGCCCGCCTTCCCGAAGAAAAGCGGATGATGCAGGCGCAGGAGGCTCCGCTGGAATTGCGCTCGGGCGAGAGCCTCAGGCTGCGCATCTTTGTGGACCGCTCGGTTCTGGAGGTGTTCGCCAACGGGCGGCAGTGCATCACGCAACGGATCTACCCGACGCGCCGCGACAGCCTCGGCGTGGTGCTCTACAGCCACGGAGGCGAAGTGACCGTCCAGACGGCGGAAGCCTGGGACATGGCGCCGGCGCACTGATAGCCTCTTCGGGGCAGGATAGTGGCCCAGGACCATCCATCCCGGCTGCAACCGCGGCCGACTGGCCGCATTCATTCATGAAGGGAGATCATCATATGGAACTGCACGTCGAGAATCTAGCCACCGCCAAAGGGGTCATCCAGGCCTGCCAGCTCAAGTGGACCAACTCCTGGCTTTTTGTAGTTGATGCGCCCAAGGGGAGCATCGTCTGCGGCTCCTTCGACATCGAGGCCCTCAACGCCTTTGGGCTTCCAGCGGCCAAGATCGTGCCCGCGCCGGGCAACCCGGCCTACAATGTCGGTCAGTTCCTGGAGCGCCGCATCACCCACGTCAACGCGCTGGCGGCAGCGGCGGGGGTCAGGCCGGGGATGTCGGTCGAGGAAGCGGCCGAGGCGATGTCATAGCCCACCTGCCGTAGGGCTGACAGGCAGTTGGTTTGATATAGTCCCAGGCGACGATACATAGTTGCCGGGAAAACATCTGCAGCACATCAGGAGCTGCCATGGCAAAGACCATCCAACGCGACGAGGCATCGCAGATGGACCCGGTGCGCGCGGCACAGGAAGCGCAACTCTCACACGACCCCACCTTGCGTCGCTTCGCCGCATCGCGGCAAGAGCTGGCCGCGGATCCTTACAGGCCGCTCTATCACTTTGTCAGCCCCGAAGGCAATCTGAACGATCCGAACGGGCTCTGTTTCTGGCAGGGGCGCTGGCACCTCTTTTACCAGGCCTTTCCGCCCGCGAATCCGCGGCCGCATTGGGGGCACGCGGTCAGCGACGATTTGGTCCATTGGCGCGACCTGCCCTATGCGATCACGCCAGGCCCCGAGGAGGCCTGCTGGTCGGGATCAACTCTTGTCGAGGACGACCGCGTGATCGCCATGTACCACGGCCACCAGCTCGGCAACATGGTGGCCGTGGCGAGCGATCCGCTGCTGCTGGACTGGGAAAAGGTCACGGGCACCACAGTGCTCCCGAATCCGTGCCCGATTTGGACGCGGACCGCGGGCGGCGAGCCGATGCGCGGCGTGCGCGGCAATCCGGTACCCCCAGGCGCCATCAATTTCGTCTATGACCCTTGCATCTGGAAAAAGGAAGGCGCCTACTACTCCATCTCCGGCGGGGCCCTGCCACACGGACCCAGCGGGCGGCGCATCCGCGCAGAGTTCCTGTTCCGCTCGCGCGACCTTGCGACATGGGAGTATGTGCATCCCTTCTTGGAGGGCGATATCTTCGGTCTGGTGGGCGACGATGGCGCCTGCCCCTACTTTTGGCCTATCGGCGACCGGCATATCTTGCTGCACTTTAGCCACATGAGCGGCGGGCACTACCTGCTGGGTGACTATGACGTCGGCCACGACAAGTTCGTGGTCACCCATGGCGGGCGTTTCACCTTCGGCGCCTGGTATCCTGGCGGCGTGCACGCGCCCACGGCCACCCCCGACGGCCAGGGCAGCGTGATCGCGCTCTTCAATATCAATCCTGCCAAGCCTACGCCCGGCTGGAACCAGATCATGAGCCTTCCAAGGCGCCTGACCCTGTTGGGCAGGGACGAACTGGCGATGGCGCCCGCCGGCGATATCGAGTCTCTGCGATACGACCATCGGCATGTGGCGGCGCAGGTGCTGCCGGCCAACCGTGAGGTGGTGTTCGACAGCGTACAGGGTAAGGCGGTTGAGGTCGCGGTCGAGATCGATCCCAGGAACACGCAGATGGTGGAACTCAATGTCTTGCGCGCCCCAGGCAGGGAGGAGTTCACGCGCATCGCCTTCTACAGACATCGGGGCTACGTAGACTGGCAGCGTAGTGACGGCTGGGCGCGCTTTCGCGAGTCGCGCGACAGCCTTATCGTGGTTGACACCTCCTACGCGTCGGAGCTTCCCGACGTCGAGTCACGCGCGCCGGAGACCGCGCCGGTCTACCTGGTGCCCGGTGATAGGCTGAAGCTGCGCGTGTTCGTGGACAAGAGCGTTGTTGAGGTCTTTGCCAATGATCGCCAGTGCGTGGCCGTGCGCGTCTATCCAGGCCGGGAGGAGAGTGCGGGCGTCTCGCTGCGCGCACAGGGTGCGGACGCCACACTCTGTGGCCTTGACGTCTGGCAGATGCACACCATCTACGAGTGAGTCGGCGGGGTCTATGGCAGAGCGAGATCTGGCCAGCACGGTGATCTTCCGCCAGGTGGGCTCGACGCAGCCCATCATCATGGGGAACGCTTTCGATACTGGCACCGACAACTATCTGGCCAACAAGGCGGCCGACATCGCCGTCGTGCACTCGTACATGGATGGCCCCCGGACGGCCATGGGCGCCATACGCCACGACACGACCGGCCTGGGCAGTCCAGTGCTCGCCGAAGAGTTCGGCTGGTTCAGAGGCAATACCTTTGGCTCGCGGGGAGCGTTAGCATCTGCTCTTGCGCGGCCTCCTTCGAGTTCGGCATGAACTATGCGTGCACGGCGGGTTCTTCGCCGGCGATGTAGGTATACCGCCGGCTGTCGTATGTAGGCGGCCTGTTGGCCTGCAAGCCACGCGCTGAGCCAGTGTACCTGGCCGTGCCCATGGAGTTTGCCGCGTTTGTCCCGCATGTGGGCTATCGCCCGAAGGCCAAGCTGTTCGCGCAGACTGTGCTGGCACTCTGGACGTCGGGTGTGGCTTTTGGTGTATGGCAGGAGGACATGCTGGCTCAGATGCCGGCGAGCGCCAGGTGGCCTCTTCGTCCAAGCTGGCGGAGAGCGAAGGGGAGCTGGCCCTCAACGGCGAGGTGATCGCCCGCTCCGATGGGGGCCGCTACATCCTAAGGTCCGCCGATAGTGCCGACCTGAGGCTCGCCCGCGCCATCGACCTGATAGCTTATGGCCCCATGACCTTGACAGCCAGCGCGAGGCTTGCGCGTGGTCAGGTGGTGGATCACAGAGGTCAGGTGCGTGAGGAGGTTGTGCTCCGGAGAGTTGATGGAAGAGCATCTGTCAGCATTGATGAGGGCATGGTCCCCTTCAAGATCCGTTTATCAGAGGCATAAAGGAGGCATGTGTGGACGTAGTCTCTAGCCCGATGACACCGAAGCAGCGCATTCTGGCGGCCATGCGCCACGGTATCCCCGACCGGGTCCCCGTCTACCCGGGTCTAGGTCCCTGGTACGCAGCGCGCATCACCGGTCTGACGATGTGGGATGTGACCCTCGGCGACCCGGATGTATTGCCTGAGCTGATGCTCGAGATGAACCGTCGCTACGGCTATGACGATTGGTTCTGGATCGCCTCTGGCCTCGAGGGCGGGCGCCGCGATGGTATCTCATTCGAATGGCGGGAAGAGCTCGTGCGGCGCACCGGAGAAGAGATCGTGAAGCGCTCCTGGGTAGATACGCCCTACGGGCCACTGGAGCGCATTGTCGTCTATCCGAAGCATGACCCCGCCTGGGAGATCGAGAAGCCCATCAAGGATATTGATCGCGACTGGCCCCGCCTCCGGGCACTGTTGGGGGAGGATTGGCTCTGGAAGCGCGAGCTTCCTCGCTGGCACTACCGCCTGGGAGATCGGGGTGTCTATCCCCTCGGCGTTGCTCTGCCCGTCGACTGGTGGTACGACTGGCGAGATGGCACCGTGCAGCAGCTCATCTACGACTTGGTTGACCGCCGTGACAAGATGCACGAGATCCTGGACTACTACCACGACTATGCCATGGTCTATCTCCAAGCCGCACTCGAGGTGCGCCCCGACGAGATCATCCTCGCTGGCTCGACCTCCTCTCTGTCCGTCCTCTCCCCTGCTCTGTACCGTGAGTACAACCTGCCCTTCGTTAAGGAAGTGACCCGGCTGTGCAAGCAGGCCGGCGTCGTCTCGCACCAGCATAGCTGCGGCCGTTCGCGGGGCATCGTGGAGATGAGCTATGCCGAGACGGACCTGGACGTCATGGAGCCGCTGGAGCGACACCCCGGGGGTGATGTCGACCTGGCCGAGGTGAAGCGGCTATACGGATACAAGCTCTGTCTGAAGGGCAACATCAACACCTTCGACATGCTCTTGCGGGGCACGCCGGCGGAGGTGGAGGCGGAGGCACGGGCCTGCATCGAGGCCGGGGCGGCCGGGGGAGGCTTCTGGCTCTCGACCGGCGATCAGGCGGGGCGCGACACGCCTGAGGAAAACATCTGGGCCATGATCGAGGCGGCCCACAAGTACGGGCGGTATGACCAAGATGGGAACAGGCACCCCTAAGGTGCTAGAGGCAGCCTTGAATAGGGAGGAATGAGAATGGCGGAGAGCGTGAGCAGAGCCCAGGAGGCACGCCAGAACCTCAAAGGTTGCACTATCTGGCTGTGGCACTACCTGCACGGGGACTGGCAGTGGACGCTCGCCCGTGCCTGGCACGAGACGCGCTATCCCTTCGCCGTGGCCGAGGCGCTGGACATCATGCAGCGCGACCCCGAGTTCATGTATTTCATTGACTCGGCGAGCGAGTTCTTTGAGCCGGTCCAGCGGCGGCTGGGCGCGCGCTTTGAGGAGTTCAAGCAGCGCGTGGCCGAGGGGCGCATCCGCATCACGGCGCAGGTGACCAGTTGCCGCCCGAACCAGGTGGGCGACGAGACCTTCCTGCGCAACCTGCAAATGGGGCGGGCCATCTTTGAGGCCGTGTTGCCGCCGACGGATCTCAGCCATTTTCACAACATTGACATTGGCATCGGCCAGAGCCAATTGCCGCAGATTCTGACCCAGGCCGGCTATACGCACTACCGGTCCGGGCGGCCCATTGGAGCGATGAACGCCCGGGGCATCCCCCAGCAGTTCATCTGGGAAGGGCCTGACGGCTCGCGAATCCTGGTCACCCGGGGCGTCAACGTCGGGCTCTTCATGAGCGACCACCTGCCGCCGGACCATACTCAGGATTGGGATGGGGTGGTGGCCGCCCTGTTCGAGGAGTTCTTCCGCGACCAGTTGGAGTGTGACCGCTCGCCCAGCGGCCAGTTGGCCATGGTCCAGGGCATCGACGACGGGAGGCCGTTCCGCACCGGCGACGACGTCTACGTCGACATGCCAGGCATCGTGGCCGAGTGGCGCCGGCGCGAACAGGTGCCCATCCACTGGTGCACGCCGCTCGAGTTCGGCCAGGCGGTGGCCGAGCACGCCGACAAGCTGCAAGTGGTCAAGGGCGTCCTCGACGCCTGCGACTGCCACTACAACCTGGCCAACGGCGGCTCCAACGGGCTGTGGCACTGGCGGCAGATGAATGACCGCCACCTGCTACGGGCCGAGTGTTGGGCCGCCGCGGCGGCGAGTGCCGGCTTCCCCTACCCCCAGGAGGCACTGCAGCGCCTCTGGCGGGAGCATCTGACCTACCAGGCCCATGCCAGCGAGTTCGCCTTCCAGGAGGATTTCGATCACCTCGTCGACATGGCGCGCGACGTCCAGTACCAGACCTCACGCATCGAGCAGGGGGCCTTGATGGCGCTCGCGCAGGCGGCTGGTGGCGGCGACCACACGGCCCAGGTTGTCTTCAACCCTCACCCCTGGCCGGTGCAGGCCGACGTGGAGCTCACCCACTTTTGCATCGTGCCCGGCGTCGAATCGCTGCAGGCGGTCGACGAGCAGGGCCAGCCCCTGCCGCAGCAGCGCCTGTGGGAGTTCCGCCACGGGCGCAACGCAGGCGCTATCAACGAGCAGCGGCGGCTGGTGCGGGTCGACCTCCCGCCGATGGGCTACCGGAGGTTGACGATCCTGGAAAAGATGGGGCTGGAGACCACACAGCCGGCTGAGCCTGAGAAGGGCGTGCTGGAGGAGGCGGGGCTGCGGCTAACCTACCGTGAGCACGCTTTGCGGGAGGTCCATGATCTCACCAGTGGTACCCTCTACTTCAGTCGTGACGGCTCGCCCTGGCCGAACCTGACGTTCCACGTGTTGGCCGACGGCTCCTGGTTCTCCGGCGGCCCCGAGTTGCGCCGCGAGCGCTTCCTGCCGGAGAAGGGCGAGTGGCTGCAGATGGGCCCGCTGCGCTGGCAGCACCGCAGTCGAGGCAAGCTGGGGCCGTTCGAAGCCGAGATTGATACCCTGAGCGGCGGGCGCGAGCGGGAGCTGCAGGTCCGCGTGCACCTAGAGGGCCACTGGCATCAGGCGCCCATGGTTGGCTTTGCGACGCTGCTGGGCGACGTCGGGGCGGGTGGGAAGATGGCGGTAGATGCCCCCTTTGGAGTAGAATCCCGCGATCCCGATCATGAGCTGTATGTCCACAACGCGCCACCGCACCTTATGGGCGAACGCATGCGGCCGGGCGTTTTCTGGGCTCGGTCGTGGGCGGACTGGTCTGAGGGGAAGCGTGGGCTCACCTGGATTAGCGCCGACGGCTGCTACTACTGGCTCAAGGAGGCGGGTAGCCTGGGGCACATTCTGCTGCGTTGCCAGAGGGCTGCACAGGATGACTGGGAGCAGCGGGTGGGCAAGCATCTGAGCGGCACGGGCGAGCACCACTTTACGTACGCCCTGCGTTTCCACGATGGCGACTGGCGGGTGGGCGATCCGCAGCGACGCTCGGCCGAGCTGCGCCATCCACCAGTGGCCGTGCGGCCTGACTGCCCGATCCAGGCCACACTGACGAGCAACAGCTTCCTGGCGCTAAGGGGCCCGGCGCTGCTCTCGGCCTACTATCGGGAAGGAGAGACAGCCGTGGTGCGGCTGTACGAGTACGAGGGGCACGGGGGCGAGGCGACGCTGACCGTGGACTGGGAGCCGGCGGCGGCCCGGGCCGTGGACCTGATCAACCGGCCGCTGGACGTGCCCGTGCGGGTCGCCGGGCGGCTGGTCACCGTGGGCCTGAAGCCCTGGCAAATCGTGACACTACAACTGGAGCGAGGCCGGCAACCATGATGACCTCACGCGAAGTGATCGACGGCATGCTGCGCGGGAAAAAGGTGGAGCGCATCGGCGTGCGCGATTGCCCCTGGCCCGAGACGATCGCCGCCTGGGTGGATCAGGGCTACCCGACGCATCTCATCCACAAGGAGCCGGGAGAGCTGCGTTGGTGCCGCGAAGATGGACGCACCGAGAAGGTCACGGTGGCCGGGGAGTACGAAGAGCCCGTGCCCTATTGGGAGCACTTTCACCATGACCTGCTGGAGGTGGGGAACGAGATCGAGTGGATGCCCTTGCCCGGCGTGGACGAACTGGTGGAAGAGACCGACGAGTGGGAGATCAGGCGCGACGGCACGGGCGCGGCGCACAAGCTCTGGAAGCACAAGAGCGGCACACCCGAGCACATCGGGTTTCGGATGACCTCGCGCGAGATCTGGGAGCAAGAGTACCGCCCCCACCTTGTGCCGTGGGACCCCACTCGCGCCAACCCTGACGCGGCGCGGAAGGGCCGCGAGGAGGCTGCGTCGCAGGGCCTGTTCGTATCCTATAACACTGGTCTTGTCTGGGAGTTCATGCGTTGGAGCATGGGCGACATCACGCTGTATGAGAACCTGTTGCTGGACCCGGCGTGGATCCACGACTACTGCCGGGTCTACACCGACCTCTTCAAGCAGGGCCTGGCCTACACCTTCGAGCGGACGGGCCGGCCGGACGGCATCTGGCTCACCGAGGACCTGGGCTACCGGAACGGCCTCTTTGCGTCGCCGCGGGTGCTGGGGGAATTGATCTTCCCTTACTTTAGGGAATTCGTCGAGTTTTGTCATGGCTACGATATCCCGATCGTGCTGCATACCTGCGGCAGCACGGCCGAGGCCCTGCCGTTGGTCGTCGAGGCCGGTTTCGACGGGGTAAACCCCATCGAGCGCAAGGCGATGGGCAACGATCCCTTTGTGTTTGCGGAAAGGTATGGCGACCGGCTGGCATTCATCGGCGGGCTGGACGCGCGGG
>Ga0172364_10004800_pt1 | contig 10764 bp, 11 predicted proteins | sample LakKivSesite10cm_FD_114545 | JGI IMG/M metagenome (GOLD analysis project Ga0172364, IMG submission 114545) | Sediment microbial communities from Lake Kivu, Rwanda - Sediment site 10cm | ecosystem: Environmental > Aquatic > Freshwater > Lake > Sediment | place: Rwanda: Western Province, Lake... | reverse complement strand
TACAACGGCTGTTGACGCAGCTGAAATAACCAGAAGACGCTTTCTAAAAGACCTAAAAATAAGCAAAGTATCCATAGGAACAGAGGAGATGCCACCAAGAGAAGGCGAAAACAGAGCTCGGATGGTTTCAACAATGGAAATAACGCTTACAAAAGAGTAGGAAAAACCTGCGCACGCTATTACGCTTCTACTCATGCAGAGTCACATTAATATCTTGGCTTTGTTTAGATACAATTCTTTACGCGAACTGTCAGAACCAGAGGTATTGGTGAAGCAAAATGAGCAAACTTTGTCCGCTTTGTAAAGTCGAAATTCAAGGATGGGAAATGCTTTGCAAAGACTGTTGGGAAACTGTGGAGGAGCTAAAGAATAACAGAAAGAAAGAAGAGGTTTTCGTGAGAAAGATGAGATCTCAAGCGAAGGAGTACCTCTTGGAAATTATGCATGACCTTTGCAAACATTGCGAACACATGCAAAAAGGTCTCAGTGATGAATGTTGCTTTAAGTGTTCTTTGAGCGAAAAAGAAAAGCTTATAAGAGCATTTCTAGAATGAGCTTCTTCAACATAAATGAAACCCCGCGCGCGCATCGGAACGTTGATAGTGTACCTCTTTCCTTCCCCTTCTCCAATTTGGTGGGCAAAACCGGTTCCGGGATAAGCGTCAACGGATCTTGATGTAAATTGACGAACAGAACTCTCGGATCTTTAAAGAAATACTCAGCAATTCCATTTCCAGCATAGTGCGCGCATGAGTGTTGAATAATTGTTTTCTGGCTTGTTTTTGGTTTTGAGGCCTTTTTCTGTCTTTTAGTAGGTGAATGCTGCTATGCTGTTTGCCAAGTCTGGCCTGCCTATGCGATGGGCTGTTATGGCCACGGCGTACATGCACGCGTAGCATATGGCAACGTGCATGCGGATTTTGGCTGTGCCTCTCCATTTCGGCTTTTCCATCAAAAGCTCGCTCTTTGAAGCCTTAAAGGCCCTTTCAACAGCCATCCTGTCCTTGTACAGCTTAACGAGTCTTGCCTCGCCTTTGACCTTGAAGCGTTTAGTCACGTACAGGTTGATGAGGGGCTCTTTCACGCTTAGTGGGTGAGGTATTATCGACTCAGCCTCGTACTTGCTTATTGTCTTGAACACTTCTGCCGAGTAGTATTGGCGGTCAGCTGTGACGTGGCTTAAACGTTTCCCATAGAGCCTAAGCAGGCTTGAAGCCTTCCTCATTAAAGGCTTAACCAGCTCTTTGTCGTTCACGTTTGCCGCCTTTACAATGTATGTTATGGGCAGAGCATTCATGGAGACAACTGTGTGGCATCTCCATCCAAGCCCGTAGCTTCTACGCTCAGTCTTACCGACTCTGGCTCCACGGTCGCTTACGCCGCCCTTCCTGCCACGCCTAGAATAGGCCTTCATGAAAGTGCTGTCAACGCTGAGCTTAACAGCGTCCTCCGGATCTATTATGCCCATGCTGAAGGCTTGATCCCTCAACTCGGCGAATAAGCCTTCAACGGTTTCAGGCTTAGCTCCAGTAATAAACTTGCTGAAAGTTGTATGGTTAGGCGTTCTACCGCCAAACCCGCATATATCACGAGCATACTGGCGTCTCTCAAGCCTCCTGCACAACTTCCTAACAGAAGGTATGGCCTCGAAACGCATAAACAACAAAGCCAAAAGCATGGAACGCACAGGAAAGCGACTCCTACCCTTACCAGAATTGGCATAAAAAGCCTCAATACGCCTTACAGTCACGCTTATATCAATATTAGAGAATAACAACTTGAGAGTGTCAAGGGGCAGCTGGTGAAAACCTTCCAAACGGGTTTATCACCTCCGTTTAGACTTGTTTCAACTATCCCTTGACACTCTCCCATTCTTAAGCCTAACCGAACACAAAAAAAGGCTCAAAAAAAGAAAAAAGCCTAAAAAGAATTATTCAACACTCATGCGCGCGCAAGACTATATCGTGTGCTAGCACACTAGCTTACATACCGCCATTTGGACTTTTTGCCTTGCTACCTATACTCATCGATTTGCCTCCAAATTATGTCTAAAGAGTTCTTGCAGTCCGTTTCAGAGCGTTCTTGAGGCATCTGTGGCATAGATTTCCGCCATAGAGACGCCAAATTCTCCTTTTACTTCGATTAAGTTTGCGTATCCCTTCTGTAGTGAGATGTGGTATTTCGGCCAGCGATTCGCCGCATTTAGAACATGAAGATGTAGAAGGCACTTCCTTTTTGTAGCGCATTCGTCTTTCCCCACTTGGTAATGTAACTTTCAAACGTTTTTTGCTCCTAGTACGTAAATGAGGTTGAGGCATTGTTTTACTTCCTATTCTATTGGCAATATACCTAGTAAGCGAGATAAAAGTTTCCCAAATAGCATGGGAATGAGATGAAATACCACCAAATCATATTTACTGGTTGAAAACCTGAAATATATGCTACCGTATTATTTTCATATATAGCGCAAGTGGAAACGTCTCAGACGAACCTAAAAACCTTGTTAAGTGTCAGAGATATCTAAGCATAACATCGAACAATGATTGAACCTTATGGTGAAATTCTACGCTCCAGAAGGGTTAGGGGTAGCTCTTGATGTCTGTGTAGAGAAAAAAGGCTGCTACGAGCTAGTTTGTTCTCAACGGAGAAAAAAATAGGGAATTGGAAGTTTATCCTTCAATAGCGGTTTCTGTGCTTTTTATACCTTCAATCGCGTTGACTTCGCCTGAAACCTTGCTCACCGAGTTGAAGTCAGATGCCTCGATAAAGGCAAGGATGTCTCAACAATTTAGTAAAGAATCAACATTTCAGAATTCGTGGATCCCTTATTACTTCTTTTCCTCTGGCTTTTTCTCAACGGGTTTCTTTTCCTCTTTTTTCTCTTCCTTCTTCTTTGGCCTCAAAGGCATGTCAATCACCACCACTACCACTTATTCCTTCGATGCCTTCTTAAAAGGCCTTTGTTAGATAGCGCGTATGTGTGTTCCTAAATTCCCTTTTTCAAGCGTGATAGGATCGAACTGCGCCCTCTAAGCACTATTTCTAGTATTCCAAGGCACATGGCCATCCATACACGAAGCAAAGCCAGAAGCACAAGCCAGCCCGCAAACGAATCCATGAACAGGCATGCGTTCAACGGAACACTAGAAGTCTTATAAGTGAGCTTTATCATCACAAATGTGAAAGGAGGAAGACGCCTTATGAGTTATGAGAGAAGACGTAATTATGGTGGGGGCTTTAAGCCTTGCCCAGTTGAGATGGGAAAGGAATACGAAGTGAACATAACGGAAACGAGCAGCCAAGGGGAAGGCATAGCCAGAATCCAAGGTTTCGTAATATTCGTTGCCAACGCAAGGCCTAGAGACCATGTGAAAATAAAGATCACGAGGATAGGCCGTAGAGCCGCAAACGCCGAAATAGTCAAATAAAACTTTATTTTTTCTACATCGCCATGCCTAATTTTCTTATTTCCTAGAAGTTGAATGGTTTTACGAAATATTTTCCAACGTTATTTTCTAGCCATCTTAAAAGCAAGCTCTCGCGCGCGCTACACGCAATGGGACGCAAAGGAGCTTTCTACAATCACTTCTCGTTGTGAGGATAGTTGAAAGCGCTTTGTCGCTATAACTTCGATCCAGAGGGGAAATGCTCCGATGGTAATCCGTTCAAGTAACGCGCGAGCTTTCGCGCGTCTCTATTTTTCTTTGTCAGCATTCCCAGCAATGAGAAAAGGAAAGCGTTCTTGCGCAATCGAGGCTTTTTTCGTGGCGATTTTTCAGTCAAAATGGCTTTTGTAGACAAGGCCAGATTTAACTTGGCATAAACTGTTGGGGTAATAGACATGAGCTAAGGCGAGACGAAACAGATTTAAACGCTAGTTGTGTCTTAAAAGGAAGCGTTGCACGGTGAAAATTTTGTCTAAACCAGTTTATGGAAGAATAGTAAACTATCGAATAGGCATCAGAACGCAAATGTCAAAGGAGTGCTTAATCCAATTCGCGCATGTCGATTCCGTCTCTCTAGCAGGCCAACTTATCGGGCGAAAAGTGGTTTGGAAGGAAGGAAAGAATAGGTTTACTGGGAAAATCGTGGGTTTACACGGCAAGAAAGGCGTGGTCAAAGCAAAATTCCGTAAAGGAGTGCCTGGTCAAGCTTTGGGGACAACCGTTGAATTAGTCGGCTAAAGTCTTTTGCGTGCAACCGGTGCCTATTCACTTTGGCATTTCTTCTTACTTTCACATTGTGAGGTAACCGTGACTTCTTAACCATTCAGTCTGGTTCGCCCTGTACCGCCAGAAAATGTCTCCGCGCTTATCCGACTGAAAATCCCAAGGAGAAACTAAAACGATGTCTCCCACTCTGATCCACACTCTTCTCTTCAACTTGCCTCGAACTCTGCATAATCGTTCTTTGCCGTCTTGACACTTCACCAAAATTCTGTCATAACCCATCATTTGGACAGCTACGCCCAGTACATCATTTGCAGATGGCAACACCATATTTTCTATCTCGCTTTCGCTGATGACCTTTCTTTTGCCCAAAGCTATACCCCTGGTTCTCTCCACCTACAAGAAGAAACCCACTTTAAAACGTTAGCGTTACTGATAGAGAAGACAACGTAAATTGATTCAACTGATCCACTAGACTTCCAAATGCTTCGTTTGGGTTTGGAATTGAATTTTAATTCGCCTTCGGCCAAACCAACATTGCTTTCATTCGGTGACGCTTAAGCTTCCGCTTCTTCCAAGCATTAGCTGCCGTTCACCTCTGAACCAGGTTACTTTGCCATCTTTGATGTTAATTACGTCGCCTTGATGAATGCTGCTGATCTGCTGGTTCCATAAACTCATTTTCATTGAACCAGTTTCATCTTTGATAAGGGCGTTTGATACGTAAGCAGTTGTGCCAAATCTTGTGTGGACCATTTTCGGTTCTGAGAGCTTGAGCACTTCAGCCTTTAGATCGATCCGTTTCATTCCAGCTTTCAAGTCTACAATCTTGGGGTTTACAACTTTGAAATTCTTAACTGAGGAAGTTATGGCTGAAATTGTTTTTGTGTAGCTTTCTAGCTGATTTTTTCCTTGCAAGATGGTTATTGGTATTGGGAATTGAGCTAGAACCTTTTGACCATTGGTAAAGAGAAAAATCGCTGAATTTTTCGTCTTCTCACGGCATGTAACAACCAATTGTCCATGTTCTGACTCTTCTTGCTTCCAAGCTTCCACAATGCAACTAAGAAATTCACTCGAACCAACGTTATGCATCATAGCGATTCTGACCAGGTACTCCAGAGTCCTTCCATCTTTGTATGAATGTAGGCCGCCAGGAAGCCTGCCAGGAGGCCTGCCTCTCCCTCTCCAAACTTGTTTAGGCATCCGACTCTTTTCCACTTTGTTGTTTTGACGCGTAAAATCGATGATTATTGTGGTTCTTTATTACACTCTATAGATATGGAACGCGCACCTTAATATTCTCAACAGACCTTATATAGTTTGGCTCATTTCCTGTTTCTAATGGAATGGCCTATTGCGTGTGTGATGCTAGTGGTAGCGTACGCGCTTGCAAGAGTTTGTTGACGGTCTCTGGTGGTCGGGTTATGGAGTTGAGTCGGTTTATGTCCAGAAAGGAGATTCTAATAGATGACTCTGGATGGGGAGACCTTATACTAGGCGTGGTAATTGGCGCCCTGAAACCTCCAGACCCTCGGTACATGGAACGCAGGATTCCAGTCTCATCCTTCCAACCGCCAAACTTCGAGAACAAAAAATACTTGGATGACGCAGTGAAGGTCGCCGATGAAATCGTTGAGGTTATGCAGCCTGACGCGGAAACTCGTTTCAAAGTATGCTCGGGATACGTTCTCTCCAGCGTTCGCAGACGATTGCAAGATCGAGGGTTCAAAGTCGAGGAAGTCGAAATCGTCGGGGAACTCCAAGAGATGGTTGAGAGAAGCTACGTTAGATGGTGCATTGAAGTAGGAGTGCCGGAAGAAAGATTAGAAGGCAACAGACGCTTCTGGACGTTGCTGGAATGGGTTGCTGAAAGACCCGACCTGAGAGAAGGCCTTGTAAAGACCGGCTGGGCAAGTTGGAAACGGAAGTGGCGAGAAGAAGCATTCAAAAAGTATCAAGACTTGCACGGTTAAACTATTTTGTTGTCAAGCTTCATTACAAAAGTTGAATTCGAATCTTTCAGCAACTTTGAAAGATATGGGACGAAAGTCTCTTGCGCGCTCGTTGCGGTGGAGCCACTGGGATTTGAACCTGACCGCGCGCTTATTTCTTACTGTCCTTGAACTTGCAACTCATAGCTTGCAGGAGCTGTGTTTCTTGGTTTTCATCTTATAATAATGGCCCTGTATATTTCGATAGAGCTTCTTCTTTTTATGTGTCATTTCTTCTACTTTCTCTTTTTCTTCTTGCGTCCACAGATACTTTTATGCTCAGTTGATAATGCTTTAATTTTTTTGCACTTACCTCTGATTACTTAGCAATGAAATGGAGTCATTTTGAGTTATCTTCCGCGTAGAAGGCGCTCGCGAAATACTTCTTTTCCCTGTAGCTTGCGGTCCTTTTACTTCTAAGGTTAACGAGTGTCATAAGCTCTTGGTAAGAGTAAGTTAGGTCCTCTAGGGGTTGTGTGCGCACCATACAGGTTCCAAGCTTATTCTTCATGACTTCAAGCATGCAGTTTATAAGCATCGGTGCAAATGTTAGATGGAGCGTGTAAGAAGAGATTTTTGCACAGCAAAAAATCAGGAGTTGAAATATCGAATTGTATAGGGACAGAGAGATGCACAAGGCAGTCTGTGCTGATTGTGGCAAAGAATGTACAGTTCCATTCAAACCCGACGGAAGCAGACCAGTATACTGCCGAGAATGTTACTCAAAAAGAAGACCACCTAGAAGATATTAGATTAAGCTAAAAGCATTAATTTAAAAACCAATTTTTCCATTATTTTTTTACAGTTTGCAGAGTTTTCTGTTTTTGATCGCGGGTTTTGACATACCTTCTAGCTCCGTCGATATTCGCGTATTTACAAAATTGCTTTTGGTGCGTGTAAAAACAATGTTACAGCGCGCATCACATCCGTCAATAAATAATGCGACGTCGAACTTATACTACTATCGTCTATGGTTAGCATGCGTGCGAGAGAGCTGGGTTGTTGATGAGTGAGGAGGCTGTGGAGAGGAAGGCGAGAAGAGAGATGGTGCGTTCGCGATGTTTGATGTTTCGTTCCTGTTATACAGATTTTGGCAGACTGTTTTTATACGAGGTTAAATATTCACTGGAGAGAATGAAGGCATGGTTGCTCGGTGAAGGATTTGGTTGGCGCGCGCTGGAGAATGTTTTTATAAGTAAGGGTGTTTTGATTTGGGCATGAGTGTGGTTTTCAATTTCGATTCAAATTGGTTTGTTCTGTTTTTTGCCTTTTCGTTATTATGGTTAATTTTGATGGTTGGCAGAAAGAAGTACAGTAGTTGGAAGGAGATTAAGGAGCAGTTTTATTTGGCGTCGGCCGGGTTGTTTTCTTTGGCGCTTATGGAAGTTTTTGCTGTTTCTAAGAATTTGTGGCATTACGTTCCTGGGAATTGGCCGATTATTTTGTGGCCTACGTATTTCGTGGCGATATTGTTTGGATATCAACTACTCAAGTCTATTGAAGGGCTACTGCCGTAACGGGCTTTACTTCAATTAATAGCGCGCGCTTGTAACCTAAATCTTTTTTATAAGTTCAAGATACTCTGTTAATTGATTCAAGGTCTTCAAAAGGTAAAGCAGCTAAAGACTAGGTCTTCATGAAAGATAGCGCGTTCAACCGTCGTCGTCTGGAACGTTCGAGGCGGAGCGATGCGAATAACGAGAAAATAGAAAAACTCATCAAAATTACAGGAATGCCACTTCAGACGAACGCTTACCTGTTTTGGAGAAAGTCTTGAACTCGCTTGCAGGCACCCAGTTTAAGCCCGAAGAACACAATTAAATTTATCAAGTTTGTACTTCGCAGTTTAAACAGGAAAGAGGTCAGCCTGCGCAAGCTCTGAACGTGCCTTTTGCTATTAAAATTAAATTTTAATTCCTTCCTTCAACTCAACCCAGAGTCACGTCGGGAAAAAGTTAATCTTTAGCCGAACCTGTGTTTTTGAGTGGTTAGTCATGTTCCTGAGAAGCTATGTTCTTCAAGGTGTTATCGCCCTTTTGGCGATCGTAAGCGTCTCGATTGTTTGGCGGTTGCTTGCCGCAGATTATTCCACGCATTCGGACGTTTTCTATATGGGTGTGGAAGCAGGTTTTCTCGCGGCTGTGCTTCTGGTCTGCCTGGTCTTGATCGGCTTCTTCCTATATCGCCTAACAGTGCCGCCAAAGAGGGCATAAAGGACCATCAATCGAAATAAGCGCGCGCTTGTCACTCCTACTCGTCTATGGCGGGCAGTTTCCAGCCTTCCAAGCGTTTGCTGTCAATCACTTTCTGGATGGAAGGCACCTTTAATCACTCAAAAACTTGTAAATCTCACGCCCAAAACCGTGTTATTCCAGCAGCGCCTTCTTAAAGGGGTTCAGTACTATTTCCGGAAGAAGACTCCGGTACTGCGTTGAACTAAGAAAGCGCGACCGAATCGACACTCCCGTCTGGGAAAGCAAGCTCGCTTGATTCTGGATCCATATTCCGAATTAACAACCCTTAACTTAACACCAAATTCACACTAGTGCCTAACGAAAAAGGAGAATGCTCAATTGAAAAAGAAAACCATTCTCGTTACACTGCTGTTTCTTTCCATCTTATCCGCTGCCCTGCTATCCGCCGCTTCACTCATCGCCAAAGCAGAGTACACAGCAACGGCGAAACCCATGGAATTCTATCTCCACCACACCGACGTCCCCGTCCAAGTGGCAGGCGTTCAAACCAAATACATCATCAACACCAGCCAACTGTTCAAATTCCAAACCCAAGATGAAGCCAACGCCAACAGCTTCTACAAACCCCCAGGCCTGCCAAAAATAACAGTTGACTTCTACCTCTACCCCAACCTCGCAGGACCAGTAACCATCGACGGCTCATGGCAAGTCTTCCTCTGGATAAACGGCTCAGCCTACAAACCCACAACCTTCGCCCTCAACTTCAAAGAAATCACAATAGGCGGCGCAGTCCTCTGGGATTCTGGCGCCACAAACCCAACCGTAACCAGCAGCGTAGGCTCCTACACCGACGTTCCCGTATACAACTACAACCTTTCCACCCAGCTAACGCACGCCTTCAACCCGGACACCACAATACAAGTCTCAGTGGAAGTCAACGCCGGAAGCTCAGCCGACACCCGCATCTGGTACGACTCACCCCTCTACCCAAGCAAAGTAATCCTCCCAGCCAAAGACTACGCCCGAGCAGCCACAATCAAAACCTACAACACAGAGAACGAAGAAACAACCCTCTTCAACCACAACTGGACCACAGACCAACGCAAAGTCTTCATCCGCGCCAACGTCACCAACCCCTTCGGCGGCTACGACACATACCGCGTCAACGCCACCCTCCTCGACCCTGAGGGCAACCCTGTCATAGCAAACAGAGAAATGACCCGCACGTCCAACGGCCAATACGAAACCAGCTACGCCCAAACCTACGAACTCAACTGGTCCTACCCCTCAACCGCCCTCCTCGGCAACTACACCGTAATCATAACCGTAATCGACAACAACGGCCGATACCGCCAAGAACAGACGGGCTTCTACTCGCCTTTCATCGAAGAAAAAACGCAGACTTTCACCATAGGAATCATCACCTACTACGACCCAACCTTCCTGGTAACTGACGACGCAGACGACCCGCTTCCGGAAGCTCAGGTTTACATAACTTGGCGAAACGGCACCACCGACACCCTGCCACGCTACACAAGCATAAATGGCCAAATCACCCTGACCCAGGTCGAGCCGGGAAACTACGGCTTCACAATCCTCTGGAAAGACATGGTCGTCAAGCAAATCACCATCCGCGTAGAATCCAACGGTCCCTACACAATAAAAACCCAAGTCTACCAACTAACGGTACGGGTTCTAGGCAATAACGGCAACCCCGTCCACGGCGCCTACGTCGTAGTCTACACCCAGTCAGGAATAGGCTACCGATTGGACATAACAGACTCTGCAGGCAGAGCAACATTCAAACTGCCCTCAGGAACCTACAAGACCGAAGCTTATTATGCAGCCGACTACTGGCTCACCATAGTCAGAACCTCGGCCACGCAACAGGTCACCGTCACCTCGTCAACAACCCAAAACCTCGTCCTTACAGAGTATCCACCCGCCCTATGGACCACCATGGGCTTCCTGCTACTCATGGGCTTCGTCGCCGCCGCCGCGGTCGCATCCATAATATTCATCGTAACCTACAGAAAAGCAAGAGCCAGAAGAAGAAGCTAACCGCCCACAAACAAGCCTGAACCAATCCCACAGCCTCAATCTCTTAATCAACCTCCCAACCCTTTTTAGATCTTCAAGTGATCCTCAACAATCGTGCGCGTGTAACCAATCCTTCTGGTCTTCAGATTCCAACAAGACAGCATCTTTTTACTGTACTGTAAATCTTGCGTGTGCGTGTCTGTGTGTCGCTATAGGGCAGTGTAGGTTAAGGTAGGGTAGGGGAGAGAGTTTGAGTGGTGGTGGTTGGATTAAATTTTAGTCCACACAAACCAGTATAGTCTATTACAGCAAAATCGTGGAGTTGTGCTCATGCTTAAGAATTGGAGTAAGCATGTTGGGATAGTT
>Ga0172364_10004797_pt1 | contig 10767 bp, 15 predicted proteins | sample LakKivSesite10cm_FD_114545 | JGI IMG/M metagenome (GOLD analysis project Ga0172364, IMG submission 114545) | Sediment microbial communities from Lake Kivu, Rwanda - Sediment site 10cm | ecosystem: Environmental > Aquatic > Freshwater > Lake > Sediment | place: Rwanda: Western Province, Lake... | reverse complement strand
GAGGGTGAACAGACCTATGACGCAACGAGTGGTGAAGGAGGAGTGATTCTAGAAACTACTAAATCACCAACAAGTGATAGAGTGTATTCTAAAGTTCAATTTCCAGGTGGAATTACAGTTGTTAATAATGAAAGATTAAGACCCGTTGATACTAATCAACTATTATTCTCACAAGGAAGACAACCTATTCGTATAGGTCGTGGTATTCGTGCGATGATAAAGCCCTCTGGTGTAGAGTTTACAGATAGTCAAATTGAAGATTTTGTAAACAGGTTCAAATCTGCATGGGATAAAATGAATGATGTATTCAGAAATTTTGAAGTAGTAAAAGAAGACAAAATCGCTTACTGGTATGATAGAAGAAATTATCAAGCGTGTACGTCTAATCTTGGTAGTTCCTGTATGAGTGGAGTTGATCCAGAGTATTTCGATATCTATGTTAATAATCCAGATAAAGTTTCTTTAGTGATTTTAAAAAATGATGATGGAGATAAGATTCTCGGAAGAGCTTTACTATGGCAATTAGATACTCCTAAAATAACTTTTATGGATAGAATTTATACATCCAATGATTCTTATATTCCACTTTTCAAAGACTATTGTTATAAAAATGGTTGGTATCACAAACAAAATCAAAATTCATCTAATCATCATATTGAATCTAAAGATGATAAAAAAACTGAGCATCTTTTCTGCACATTAAGGAACTCACGTGTAGGGGGTTATGATAAGTTTCCTTACTTAGATACATTAAAATACTTTAGACCAAACACTGGTGAAATCACAAGTGATTATGAATTCAAGCGAATGAATCGAGAAACTGTTTACACACTTGAAGTTACAGATGGAACTTGGGTTGAAAACGATGAGTGTGAAACTTGTGGTGGAAACGGGGAAGTTGAATGTTACGAATGTGGTGGAGATGGTAACGTAGATTGTAGAGAATGCAGAATCAGAGTTGGTAGAGGCTTTTCATCTACTGGTACTATTGAGTGTGGTGAATGCTCAGGATCTGGTGAAATTGATTGTGATGAGTGTTCAGGAAATGGTGTCATCAATCAAGGTCAAGAAGACGAAGAAAATTGTACTAATTGTTCAGCTACTGGAAAAGTTGAGTGTCAAGACTGTGATGGTGATGGTAAAAATGACTGTCCAGAATGTGATGGAAATCGTGAAGTAGAGTGTGACGAGTGTGGTGGTAGTGGAATGGTTAGTTGTCCAGAATGTGGTTAACGTCTAATGAAATCTTTAAATCTTTGAAGAAGTCTTGATTTTGGATAGAACTTAGTGCTGTATGAACCACTTGTTGAGTACAAGATATGACCGATTTTTTTATTAGATGAATCGTTGTAAAGTGTTCTTTTTTTCATATCATATCGAGTAAAAGTATCCATATATGGAAAAGATTCATCTTGTGGTGGATTAGCTTCGACTTCTAATTGACAATACATTTTTTGACCATTGAAGTGTATAACATCTTTTTCTGTTGAATTGTTGTAATATTTGCTGGCCCAACCTTGTTTTTCAGCCCATCTTGTCATTTTTAAAACCATATAGTCGTCTGTAGAATAGACACGGTCCATTAAATATGGTATTTCAATCTTTCTTGGCTTTATATCGTTTCTGTGTTCAAAACTATAAGCTGATTTGATTTTCCACACAAGAGCTCTTGCAACAATTTTATCGTTTTCTAATAACACAGCAACTCTACAGGTATCCGGGTTGTTATAATACAAAGTGAGCCAATTAAACCTATCATTCATACAAGAACTACCAAGTGGACCAACTCTAAACTTATATTCACTTGTGTCATAAGCTTTTGCAATCATTTTACCAGACCATAATTCAATTTTTTCTTCTGATTTTATAGACTTAAAATGATTTATGAAATCTTCAACTTCTTTATCACTGTATTTATTTTTGAAGATGTTTTTAACTAACTTACCGAGTTTAATAACGTTTCTATTACCTGTGTATACACCCGGTCCAGTACCTTTGATATCATCATTGTAAATTGAGTCTCCAGTCTCTCTTATCCAGAAGTTTTGAACATTTGATTTACCTTGGATGTGATTATTAATTTTCTGGACTGCTTTATTCATCTGTGTAAATGTAATGTCACAATCATTATTTATATCAATAAAGGTTAGATCTGGTGTTATATTATCACCTTCAATACTGAGTAGATCTTTTGATATTTCGTGTTTTAGTTTGTACAGAGTTTGTCTGAATTTTGGCGAGTAATATAAAAGTGACTCTAACAACAATTTATAGTTCATACTACTATATATTATAATGTGGCATTGTTATATTTTAGAGTGTTCTGATGGTACTTTATATACCGGTATAACAACCGATATTGAAATGAGATTGAACACTCATAATTCAGGTAAAGGTGCTAAATATACTCGTACAAGAACACCGGTAATCTTGAAATGGTCTAAAGAGTTTAGCGATAGACCGACTGCTGCAAAAGAAGAATATAGAATTAAAAAATTAAGTCGACTTGAAAAAATAAAAATTATTGAAAACAATCAATAATTTTTTTTATATTCGTATAGATGAAAAAGAAAGTGATTGTGTTCACCGGAGCTGGCGTCTCGAAAGAATCAGGAATTGAAACTTTTAGAGATTCTGATGGTCTATGGATGAATTTCAAAGTTGAAGAAGTAGCTCATATCGATGGTTGGAAAAAAGACCGTCAAAAAGTTTTAGATTTTTACAACCAACGAAGGTCAGATATGCTCACTAAAGAACCAAATCTGGCACATAAGATAATTTCAGAACTTCAAAATGATTATAATGTCACTGTAATTACTCAAAATGTGGATGATCTTCACGAAAAATCAGGTTCTAAAAGTGTAATTCATCTACACGGTGAACTTTCAAAAGTTAGATCTTCAATTGATCCCTCAATCATTTTAGACTGGTCAGGTGATTTAAAAATCGGAGATAAGTGTGAACGTGGTTCGCAATTGCGACCTTTTGTAACTTGGTTTGGTGAAGATTTAGATGGTGGTTTATTACTTCGTGCAAATAATGTTGTATCAGACGCCGATGTATGTATAATCGTTGGCACATCGATGCAAGTATTTCCTGCCAATCTAATACCTTTTAAAACACCACAGACTTGTTTAATTTATTATGTAGATCCTCAAGATCGTGAATTTTCAATTCCTGCCTTGCGTGAGTACTTTTTTTATCACATTCAAGAACCAGCAACTTCAGGTATGGTAAAGGTTAGACAAGAATTAGAATCAATTTTTAAAAAAAATTAATTCGGCTTAAAACTTTTTAAAACTTGTAAATATAAAATTTCGTAATTCAAACAAATAAACAATAAACACTAATTTTTATGGTAGAAACAATTAAGCCCTTGGGTGATAGGGTTCTGGTGGAACCCGCCCCAGCAGAAGAAAAAACAACTAGTGGTATCATCATTCCTGATACTGCAAAAGAAAAACCTCAACGTGGTCGCGTGATTGCCGCAGGTCAAGGTAAGAAAGATGAGCCTATGACTGTTAAAGCTGGAGATTCAGTATTGTATGGTAAATACTCTGGTACTGAAATGAAATTTGACGGTAAGGATTATCTTATTTTGAAAGAATCTGATATTTTCGCAATCATTTAAACTTAAAAAAAAATTAATCTTAAAAAACTATGGCAAAAGAAATTAAATTTGATCTCGAAGCTCGTGATGGTTTAAAGCGTGGAGTTGATAAACTCGCAAACGCTGTTAAAGTAACATTAGGACCTAAAGGTCGTAATGTTGTTATTGACAAAAAGTATGGTTCACCTCAAGTGACCAAAGATGGTGTTTCAGTGGCGAAAGAAATTGAACTTTCTGACAAAATTGAAAACATGGGTGCACAAATCATTAAAGAAGTTGCTTCAAAAACCGCTGACCAAGCTGGTGATGGCACAACTACAGCGACTGTTTTAGCTCAGGCAATCGTAACAAATGGTTTGAAAAACGTAGCTGCCGGTGCAAATCCTATGGATTTGAAACGTGGTATGGACAAAGCAGTTGAAACGGTAGTGAAATCTCTTGAGTCTCAATCTCAAGAAGTAGGTACCGACTACCAAAAAATTCACCAAGTAGCATCAATTTCTGCTAACAATGACGAGTTCATTGGTAAATTGATCGCAGACGCGATGGACAAAGTAGGTAAAGAAGGTGTTATCACTGTTGAAGAAGCAAAAGGTACTGAAACAGAAGTTAAAACTGTTGAAGGAATGCAATTCGACCGTGGTTATCTTTCTCCATACTTTGTTACTGACACTGACTCAATGACTGTAGAAATGGATAATCCTTACATCTTGATCTATGATGAAAAGATTTCTTCAATGCAATCTTTACTTCCAGTTCTTGAAAAAGCAGTTGGTACATCAAGACCATTTTTGATTATCGCTGAAGATCTTGATGGTGAGGCTTTAGCTACACTTGTTGTGAATAAAGTACGTGCTGGATTGAAAGTAGCAGCTGTGAAAGCTCCTGGTTTCGGTGACCGTCGTAAGGCAATGCTGGAAGACATTGCAGTTCTTACAGGTGGTCGTTTTATCTCTCAAGATTTAGGAATGACTCTTGAGACTGTTGAATTATCTGATTTGGGTCGTTGTGAGCGTATCACTATTGATAAAGATAATACCACAATTATAAATGGTAATGGCGAAAAATCTGAAATCAATTCTCGTATCGCTCAGATCAAGTCTCAAATCGAAACAGTAACCTCTGATTATGACCGCGAAAAACTTCAAGAGCGTCTTGCAAAACTCGCTGGTGGAGTTGCCGTAATCTATATCGGAGCCGCTACTGAAATTGAAATGAAAGAGAAAAAAGACCGTGTGGATGACGCACTTCACGCTACTCGCGCAGCAGTTGAAGAAGGTATCATCGCTGGGGGTGGTGTAGCTTACATTCGTGCTACTGCTGACCTTGACACACTTCGTGGAGCTAACGAAGATGAAAACACTGGTATCTCTATCATTCGTAGAGCAATTGAAGAACCACTTCGTCAGATTGTAAATAACTGTGGTGGTGATGCTTCGGTTGTAGTAAATAAAGTTCGTGAAGGATCTAATGACTTCGGTTACAACGCAAGAACTGAAATTTATGAAAACTTGATTACAGCGGGTGTAATTGACCCTACAAAAGTTGCTCGTGTAGCTCTTCAAAACGCGGCCTCAGCAGCGTCAATGATTTTGACTACTGAATGTGCCTTGATTGAAGAGAAAGAAGAAAAAGGTGGAAATTCAGCACCACAAATGCCAGGTGGAATGTACTAATCACTGGTAAATCTTCCAAAAGAAAAAGACCATCTGAATTTCAGATGGTCTTTTTTTATTTAAAAAAATTAAATATTTTTTAAAACTTGAAGTTCAACTTCATCAAGTGATGATTGTCCAAATTGACTTACTTTATCTAATACATCATCAATCGAGAGGTTTTTTGACCTAAACTCATTGATTATTGTTTTGAATTTTGGATTGTATTTGTAAGCTCTTAAAAGAAGTGGATCAACATCTGTCATAGTAATGACTGAATCAGTAATATCTTCGTAGTTGAATTCAATACTGTTCAGTTCTAAAAGAATAATGTATTCTTTGATTTTTTGGTCAGTATCAGTCAAAAAAAGGATATGTCTTTTACCTTCAGTTGGATTCAATCCCCAGGTTTGAAAGTCTTTTTGAAAAATATCACAATCTTTGGCAATCATTTCAAAACGAACTACTTTGATCCCTGTTGTTCTAGAAAGATTTTGATTTCTTGGGTGCATTCTTGTTTGAATTATGAATGTCTAAAGATATAAAAAAAATTTATATCGTATATATTTATCTTTTAAAATTACTTTTCTTATTTTATATATACTTCATGAAATTTCTCGAAGATTTTATTAGTTTCAATGAATCACTTTCTTTCAAAGAAACTGTGAGAATGGTTCGTGATAATGATTTCTATGTAGACTATGAGTTTAGTGATCTCATGGAAAATCGTTTTTTCGTTCAGTTTAAAAATATTGCAAGTAGTAATAAATTATCGAAAGAATACACATTTTCATATTTTGTGTGGGATCAAGACATAGAAAACTGGTCAGTCACTAAAGAAGTTGGATCTAACCCATTTCGTATCGTTAGAACAGTCTTAGGAGATATCTTAAATGATTTTATCAAAAGAAAATTATGGTGCTCAAGAATTTACTTCGAAGGACTCTCTTCTGAACAAGAACGAGATTATATCAGTAGAAGAACTAAAATGTATTTAAGATTTTTAGAACAAAATCCACTAAGTGGCTGGTCTTGGGTGAACTATGGTAATAAATTCATTTTGTCAAGAAAATTAAATTGAGTATATTTATAAAAAATAAAACTAACTATGTATCCAGAAATTGTAACCGAATACACAGACGATTTAGCAAATCATTTCAGAGACTGGGCTAAAGATGAAGATTTAAATCCAGATAAATTCTGCACGATTTTAAGTTATGAACTTTCTAAAAGAGCTTTTCCGAAATGGATTCAAGATTCATCAGATTTTTTACTTGAAGAAGATGAAATTTTAGAAGCTATGAACTTTGCATATACTGAATATCACTTACAATCTCTACAAGATAAAGGATTAATTGATTGTATAGATAATGCTGAAGGTGAAACTATATGGTTTGCTACAGAGCGAGGCAAATCCGCTGTAAAAAATGATGATGAACTAAATGATTAAAAATTGGTCTCAATTTTACGAGTCAAATTCAATAGACGATGAATTGTATCAAAACATAATTGATATCACTCGTGACTTCGAAGAGGACTGTGAATTCAATTGTGAAGTTAAAAAGGTCGAAGTTAACAAAGTTGTTACTAAAATACGAATACATATTCAAGATAGTTTGCAACGTTTTTATACACTATCTGATATACAACAATACTTAAACACGTTAAAATCTTATATCAGTGAATGGAACTTGTCGATATCTGTACTTACTCACCCAAGTGGTATTTTAAATCTTGAGGATTTTGTCGAAGAATTTGGTGATGATGAATTTTATGATTTGAATTTAATAATTCATTAATCAAAACCAAATCTACGATCTACCAATTCACTTAAAACAAGATCTGTAGTTGTGTCATCTGCTCCGCGAGATTTCATCATTTTTATGGTATTCATTTCTTGTTCAATAGCGTCTGCGATCGTGTTCGCAAAATCTACGTCGTGCATTTCATTAAACTTTTTAATTTTCATTTCATAATAATTAATTTTATACCTCCCGTTATGTATTTCCAAGAATCAAGTTTTATATCGATGTCTTCTTTTTCAATACTATAACCAAAAGATTTTACTGTCTGTATGAACGGTAATAATTGTTCAGAAACCATTTTATATCTTTCACTATCAGATTTATTTGCAGTTGCAAATGAGACGTGATCGTGGTAATCGTCTAAGTTAGCAGTCCGTATGCTTATGTTTATAGAGAAAACTTTAGAAGTCAAATTGAATCCAAAAAATTGTAAATTTATTTTGAAAAATGAACACATTGGTTTAGTTAATTCTCTTTCGTGATTGACTGAATTAAGATTCAAATCATCTACTAAATCAGTATAAAGATCTTTGATTTCAAGGACTTCTTCTTCTGAGAAATAATGTTCAGAAGAATTTTCAAACTTAGCAAATTCTTTTATGATTTTCATAGTGTATATATAAAATTATTTCATATATTTGTGGTGATGAAAAATATAGGATACTGTTGCATACCATTAGGTTGTAATATAGACAAACCAAAGAAAGACCAACTTTTAGTCAATCGGTCAATGATTAGAAAGACCTTCGACTCCAAAGGTCTATCATATGTTTCTGAATTAATTATTTTAAATCTAAAAGATACCCTAAAAGTATTAGACTGGAATTTGAAAAATGGCATCTATGTTTATAGAATGTCAAGTGATTCATTTCCATGGATGAGCGAATACTTATTTGAAGAGTTACCGAACTTTAAAGTTATTAGTAAGTTACTCGAACAAATAGGTGACAAAATCAAGTCAAATAAGATGAGAGTCTCGTATCATCCAGGCCCCTTCAACGTTTTACCGAGTACTCGACAAGACGTTGTGTATAGAGCAGTTGCTGAGTTAGATCAACACGCAACTTTGATGGATTTGATGGGTCTTGAACAATCAACATATTATCCAATTAATATTCACGTCGGTACAACTCAACCGACAAGGGAAGAAGCTGCTCAAAAGTTTTGCGAAAACTTCAAATTACTCTCTGAATCTTGTCAGAAAAGATTAACGATTGAAAATGATGATAGTCCTAATCAATACTCAGTTAAAATGTTGTATGATTGGATTCACAAACCTTTAGGTATTCCGATTGTTTTTGATCAACACCATTTCAATTACGGACCTCAAGATCAAACTATGGAAGAGGCTCTTAAATTAGCACATTCAACCTGGAATACAAGGTGTCTAACTCATATGAGTTCTTCAAAATTAATTGAAGATATCAAAGGTGTTAAGACCGCACATGCTGATTATATCTATGAAGAAATACAAACATTCGGTCTTGATTTTGATGTAGAAATTGAGGCAAAGTGTAAAGATCTGGCAGTATTCAGATACCGAAGAGATTTCAGTTTAATTAAGTCATAAAAAAAGAGAGTCAAAATGACTCTCTTTTTTATTTTAAAGTACTCAGTACTGATTTATATTCTTGTAGAAGCTTATCGTATGTCGGCTCATCAAGAGTTTTCATGAGATTGATCATTTTACCGATTCCAGAATCTTTTGGTAGAAGTGTACCAGATTTGATTTGAATGATTTTTTGGTAAATTTATTTTTCTAATTTAATAAGGTTTTTTTCGTTTTTCATACGTTTGGTGATATTTCAAAAGTTGTATCTGGTCTTACTTCGTGTAGTAATTCAAATTGAATGTATTGCGGATTTGTGTAGGTTGTGATTTGTGCATTTACAAAATATGACTTATCTTGAATTTTGACGATTATAGTTTTCAAGTCATTAAGTGGATTGAAATGACCTTTTCTAACAAAATCGTTCAAAAGATGTTTATGTAGTCTATCGGATAAAATATTTTTGACCTTGTTGTGTTGATAAGAAAGTAGATTTTCTAAATTGTGTATTTTTTCACCAAGATCAAAAGACTTATTATTTGATAAGAGGAATTTTAATTTTTCATCACGGTCTGCGAATTTTAAAACTTCTTTTCTGTAACTGTGTCCCTCAGTAAACTGTGACTTACTTATCTGATAATAACGTATTTCTGAATTTTTGAAATAATAGACACGATAGACTTTTTCATCACGTTCAATTTCAGGTTCAATTGTATTAACAATTTCATTGATACAATCTGAAAATTGTTCTCTTCTAATTTTGGTGCGTTCAATAGTTTTGATCCAAAGTTCATGGATCATTTCCAAAGTCCAGACTTTTGCCTTTCTTTTAAATTTCATTTCAAACCAAGGATTTTCGCAGTTGAGTCTCATGACTACAAATATACGAAAAATTTAATTGATTTTTTTCTTACTTAAAATTTTATAATCACACACATTGATAAACCTTTTTTTACCAATTACTAAAACTGGTAAAGCTTCTCTATATGTTTGTATGGTTTCAGTTCCTCCTGAAGTGATAAATTGTAATGTGTCAGTAACTCCTTGGCATTTTTCAACTTGAACTTGGTACTCAAAATGTGAATACTCTTCGTAAATAAAAAATGCACCTAATCCAACCCAAGAAATGATAAATATTGCTAATACTATTATAAGTTTTTTCATAAGTTAATTATGAAAAAAATTTACTTAAGTTTATGGGGTCCCAGATATAATTTTCTCAATTTCAGCTACTTTGTCTTTATTCTTTTCATCACTCATAAAATTAACAAAGTCACTTACTTTTTTGATAGCATCTGGATTTTTAGTTTTCATTTCCCCAAGTTTTTTGGCCAACTCTTCTTCTTCTGCCTTTTCACCTGGGGCTGCTTCTATTTTCATTAATAGGTCATCCATGGTTTTCGTAAAGTTAGCGTCTTCAAAAGATATTTTATCTCCTTCTACTTTTGATATTTTTTTAGTACCAATTTGTTCTTTATCGGCTAATTCTTTAACTTTACCTTCGTTTGGTTTTTTCTTGTCATCATCAGTAAGTTTATCCCAATCAGCTTGAGCAAATTCTTCTCTTTTATAGATTACTGTATCACCTTGTTTAAATTCAACAGCTTTAGCTGTATCAAAGTTTTTTAAAGCATCTTCTATTTTTTTAGATTCAACATCAGATTCTTTTTGGACTCTGGATGCACTTGCTGCATCACCTACTCTATTGAATGCTGCGATTTGCGCATTTAAAACATCACTTTTGAATTGTATTAATTTTGATTTTATTAGCATTACCAATTGAGGATTCTTTTGAGCACCACCCCTTTCTGTTAGAATTCGTTCGAAATCGGTCTCAGCACCCTTTCAAGCGTTTTCGATAGCTTCCTCGATTTTAGCTTTATTCTTATTTAAAAGATTTTGAAGTGCTTTAGATTTAGCCTCATCTTTTGTTGCGGGTTTTTCAACACTTTTATCAGCAGCATTTATAATATTCAATTCTGTTATACCTAATTCAGCGACCTTATCATTAAGAATTTTCAACCATTTCTGATATACAATCTCCATTTCTTTACCCCTTTGGTCTTATTAATTCTCTCTTTAATCTTACCAATTAATTTGCCTATAAGTCCACCCAAAAATTCTTCATTGACAGGTTTTTGGTCTTTT
>Ga0172364_10004795_pt1 | contig 10770 bp, 8 predicted proteins | sample LakKivSesite10cm_FD_114545 | JGI IMG/M metagenome (GOLD analysis project Ga0172364, IMG submission 114545) | Sediment microbial communities from Lake Kivu, Rwanda - Sediment site 10cm | ecosystem: Environmental > Aquatic > Freshwater > Lake > Sediment | place: Rwanda: Western Province, Lake Kivu... | reverse complement strand
GTCACCATTAACGTCAATTGCGGTAGGCAAAAATCGCTTCAGGCGCGTGGTTGTTTCAGTGTCATTGTATTTGGTAACAACTGAAAAAATAGGAGTTCCTGATTTTCTTAGTATTGATAACTCTTGGAATATATCTCGAAGCAAAATTTTAGTTGCAGGTTCGCTATCTGGTTGAACAGTACTTGACGAGTATGTATCTTGAGCAGGTACAACGGATGAAAATGCAGTAAAAATCAAAAATAACACTACAAGTAAACTGATAATCTTTTTTGGAATATTACAAATACTGGGCGATTTTGCTAATTTAAACCTATGTTCCCCCATTTCATACTGCTCCTTTATTGGAGAGCCCATTACGAGAAAGCTGTTTATCATATACTCCATACTATATATATTTTATTATTGTAGAACTATAAAAAAGAAAGATTAATAGACTCTACTTATAAAAGTAGTTTTGTCGCTGTCACCCAACAGCTACACAACGGCAGATGCTGGGTGTCGTTGCATATCTATCCTTTTTGCAGCAGAGGCATAGACACACATCAGATATCGCGACATATATTCGATATCACGGTTGTCCTCTTTTCATCTCTTGACTTTTCGTCTGTACGATCAAAGAGGGACCCTATATGATATCGATTTGTTACCTTGACCTTGCTGCTCCAATCATTTTATCATGGAGCTCTTCTTATCAAGGCAAATTAAATCTATGCGTAACTGGTTAATATTAGTTTTGGCCATAAGATAAAAATTATTTACATAAGGGATAATAATTACGCATTCGACTGACCTTTTGATTATAAGCCTGTACAGACGATTATGATTTAAGAAGAACCACTTTTAACTCAACTTCTCTATTAGTTTTATCAACTTTAACCATTCGAAAAGGATAGCTGATTAACATATAGCGAAAATATTTCTCTTTATAGCCTTCTTTATTAAATCTTGTACAAAAATAAAAAGGCTGGCATGGAACTTTATTAAATTCGAAAAAACCATTAGAGTCGGTAGTGGTTTCAGTATGGTATTCTGAAGATGGATCCGGACGTTCAAACAATTCAACTTTTACCTCACTAAGAGGACGCTTTAATATATCTGTAACGGTTCCAAAAACGCGCCAATCACAAAAATCAGGATTTATAGTAAAATCTTTTTGTACCTCGGGGCGGTTATTTGTACAAACAACTATTCTTTTAATGTGAAATACAGCATCATCTGTCCATAAAAAATATATCTTACCTATTTTCAAATCAGAAAATTCATAATATCCTTCTGAGCTAGTAACTGCGACAATAGTATCAGGACCAAATCCTTTGAGTTTCACTTCTATGTCTGCTGCTGGTCCTTCATCAGGCTTAGGATATGTAGCGTATCCATAAATCCGCCCACTAACAGGAGATTGCTTTGTCAAATTATAAGCTGTATTTGAACTGGCATTAGGAGGCATCGTACTTATTAGAAAAAATACTCCTACTAAAATTATTGATATAATTTTCTTATTCATTCTTTTCCCCCTTGAGATTAGTAATATATAAAGAGACACAAATATATTAGGTTTATGTGATCTTTATAACAAATTTTATCAAGAATTTTAATTTATTCTGTTTTTGTTATTATTGTAACAACATTATAAAAATTTGTTAATTTCTTTTCTGAGAGCTTTTGCTTTTTCTCCGGCTTTCTTTGCAAAATCCTCTTCAGCGCTTGCATAAATAATGTCTCTTGAGGAGTTAATTAAAGCCATCTCTCCTTCCTTATTTGTTCCATATTTTACAGTTTTTTCAACATCTCCGCCTTGTTTGCCTATACCGGGTATGAGCAGAGGCACGTCGTCACCCAAAATGCTGCGTATTATCTTTAGTTCGTCTGGATAAGTAGCACCTACAACTGCCCCGCAATTGTCATAGATATTCCATTCCTTTATCTTTCGAGCGACCATTTGATATAGCGGAGTTGCTGAAATTTTAAGATCCTGAAAGTCAGATGCTGAAGGATTCGATGTCCTACACAAAATAAAACTACATTTGTCTTTGTAACCTAAAAACGGCATAACTGAGTCCTTACCAAGATATGGGTTGACCGTTACGGCATCAGCATGATACGTCTCAAAAAGGGCCTGGGCATATTTTTGAGCGGTATTACCGATATCATTTCGTTTTCCATCTAAAATAACAATGATTTTACCAGGTATGCATCTAATTGTTTTTTGCAATAAATCGTTGCATTCTTTTCCCAAAGTTTCATAGAATGCCATGTTCAATTTGTATGCACAGACAAAATCTTTTGTGTACTCAATAATCGATTTGTTGAACTCAAAATATGGATTTCTACTTGATTCAAACAAAAACTTTGGCATTTTTTCTTTGTCTATGTCAAGACCAACACAAACTAGGCTATCGTTTTCGTGAACAATACTTGATAATTTTTCCTTGAAGTTCATAAAACCCCTTTGTAGTGCTAATAGAAATCCGCATATAAAAAGATGTTACATTTCCAGTTAGATATATATGAGAAAAATGAATACGACACTTGAATGAAGATAATCTATGGAGTATGTTCCTGGGGTCTTGGACATGCAACAAGGTCTTTGCCGGTTATACGTAAATTGATAGATGAGGACAATGAACTAACAATTATTTCCAACGGCAGATCTTTGGAATTGTTAAAAAAAGAACTCGGAGAAAATATTGAATATATGGACATGCCAGACTATCCGATGCTACTGTCAGAAAACGCACGGCAGTTCATGGCAAAGAGCGTAATCTACTGGCCCAAGTTTATTGGTGGGATGCGAAAAGGTCTGAGGCAACTTACCAAGATGTTGGAAAAAAGAAAATGTGATATGATCATATCTGACGCAAGATATGAAATATACAGCAGAAAAATTCCGTCATTTTTCATTTCTCATCAGATGAGAATAATGAATCCACTTCGCATTAAAATGTTTGAGTCGGGTAGCGAAATTTTCAATTTATTTTTCTTTAGAAGATACTGTGGAGTTATTGTACCAGACTACAAAGAAGATGACATCTCAGGTGATTTGTCGCACAATCTGAAAAAAATTGACGAAGAAAAAATTCACTACGTTGGAGTTCTGTCAGACTTTCAAAAGAAAAATACGAAAAAGGATATCGACTACTTAATTTCCATTTCCGGTCCGGAGCCGCAAAGGTCAATTCTTGAAAAAAAATTGCTATCGCAAGTGGACCTGTTGGATGGAAAAATTGTAATCACTTTGGGAAAAAGCGAGGAGAAAAATAATTTGAATAGAGCAAACATCGAAACTTATTCATTCATAACAAAAGAAAAAAGAGAAGATTTTTTGAACAGAGCAAAATTAGTTGTATCGCGCAGTGGCTACTCAACAATACTAGATTTAGCAGTGATAGGCACGAATGCTTTGATGACTCCAACTCCAGGACAAATAGAGCAAGAGTATCTTTCACAGTATCATAACAAAAAAGGTACTTTTTACTCGGTTAATCAAAATAATATTAATCTAGCTAGAGACGTGGAGATTGCAAAAAAGACTACAGGAATTACAAGAAAATGTGATGTGAAAAAAACTGTTGAAAACATTATGAATGTAATAACTTCATCAAAAACAAGTCCGTTTAAATGATGTCTATTTTATTGCAAGATAAATTGATATATAAAAAATATATATAGTGGGGAGAATGGAATTGAATCTTACTTTAAAGCTGAAAGGTCTTGCAAGAAATTGGATTTTCTGGTTAGTTGTAATTACAGCGCTTGCCATATTCATAAGATCGATTCCTGCTTGGACGAATGCTGCATGGGGATGCGATTTTGGAATATACTACGGGCTTACAAATTCCCTTGTAAAAACCGGGGATCTGTTTAACCCGTATTACGGCTGGGGGAGCTCTTATCAATATTTTCCAGTTCTGTATGCAGTAACCGGGATAAGTCATTGGATTACTGGAATAGATACGCTTAGCCTAATGTCAAAGATCGCACCGATATTTGGCGGTCTGTCTGTATTGATTTTTTACTTCGTTGTGTATGAATTGATAGGCAATAGGAAAATAGCTCTATTTTCAACCCTCTTCCTTGCCGTTTTGCCGTTCCATGTTTATCAGACGAGCCATGCTGCACCCTTGACAATGGGTCACTTTTTCCTCATGCTTTCAATATATCTATTTATAAAATATAGACAAGACTCAAGATACCTTGCCGCTCTGTTTATCTCTACTATTCTGCTCATAATGTCCCATCATCTAACAACCTATTTCTACCTCATTTCTCTGATATTCATTGTATTTTTCGAAAATATGGACATAAAAGAGTGGACAGCGCATGTAAAAAAAGATACTTCCTACATCTTACTAACAAGCGGGTTGATATTTTCATATTGGGCATTTGTTGCAACACCAGTATACGACAGTTTCATGAAAACGGGAATTAAAATAGGACCTTTGCATCTTGAGTCAAATTCCATATTGGTTTTATTTTATGTTCTATTTTTTTCCTTGTTTGGAATTATCTGGCTAAAAAGAAAATACAACTTGCTTATAGAAAAAAAGGAGCCGACGGCCAGAGCTTGTGTTGCAAAATTTTCTGTAACTTTGATAATATGTTTTGGTGTGATGGGTATTTTTTCATTCATAAAGATGCCCTGGACGAATTTCAGTTTCACGCCCCTATCAATTATCTATTCGATACCTTTGATTCTAATGTTTGGTTTCGGAGTTGCAGGTTTTAGATATACAAGATTTATTAAAAACGGCGGTTTTGTAAGAGGCTGGCTCTTGGCGACACTGGCTTCATTGATTTACGGAATGGTCACAAACAGTCCAGTAATTTTACCAGACAGACACTTTGAATACTTAATGGCACCTTTGAGCATCATTGCAACTTATGGCATAGGGAGTATTTTTTTAAATTTAGATTACGAGTCACTTGCAAAATGGTGGACCGATGGGGTTTCTCGCATTCATAAAAAATCGTTTAATCTTACTAGAAAAACAAGAATCATACAAAAGCATCAACTATTATACATTGTTGTAGTGGTTTTACTTGTTACTACAAATGCAGTATCAGTCTATCCATCGCACGTGTCACTAAATGTAGCCTATGAAGGGATAACCAGTGAAAATATGGCCGTAATTGATTGGATGGACAAAAATCTGGATAAAAATACCAGCGTGATTGCTTCAGATCACCGTCTTGCAAGAATGGCAGAAGCTGTAGGGTTTAACACAACCAACAACGAGGCGATTGCCATGTGGGATGCAAAGAATTTAACAGGATACATAAAAGAACTGTATGGCATAGGCACAAATTATGGCAAATACCACGGAAGAATCACTCACGTTGTAATTGATGATATAATGAAAGACGTGGTTGTTCACGTTGGAGAGGAAGATACTGTTTATATGACAAATGAGACTTCGCAAGAGGCTTACGAGAAGTTTTTGAAGCAACCTTTTGAACTTATCTATAGAAACGAGACGATAGATCCTGATACTGAGGAAGTATTGCACTGGGCAGATGTTTACCAGGTTAATTGGACATATATTGAAAAACAAAACGTTTTGATAGCATGAACGTAGCAGAAATAACGACGTATAAAGTGGGCGGGATATCCAATTATATAGTAGACCTAGCCAAAGGCATAGATGAAAATGCACTAATTATTACTGGCAATACGACAAAATCTGGATACCAAAAAGAGGATGGCGTTACTTTTTATCACATACCGTGCTCATTAAACTTCTGGGAACTTTATTTTGTAAATCCCCCTGGCTCATACCAAAGAGTAAAAAGAGTATTGAAAGAAAACAAAATAGAGCTCATTCATTTTCACAATCCGCTATTTACTTTCATAACCGGTTTTGTCACAAAACCCAAATTACCAATTGTAATGACTGCACATTATGTTGTGGAGGTCAAAAGCAATAAAATGCTCTCGTTCATGTTTAATAGATTTATACGCTGGGTTACCTTGTACATTTCTAAAAAAGCTAACAAAATTATATGTCATAACGAAGATTACATTGAACTGTTTGCCAATTGGGGCGTTGACAGAGAAAAACTTGTTTTTATTCCAACAGGCGTTGACACTGATAAATTTTCACCTGGAAAATCAGACATTAAAAAGAAATTAAAATGTAAGAATCTTGTAATTTTCTGGGGCAGACTTGGTTATCAAAAAAACATTCCTCTTTTAATCAAAGCATTCAAAAAAATCAAGACGACTGATACAAAACTAGTAATTGCTGGAAAAGGACCGGATGCAAGAAAACTTAAATCTTTAGCTGGCGACAACAAAAATGTTGTCTTTGCAGGTTATTTGCCTGATGATGAATTGCTTGATTATATAAGAGGTGCAGATTTGGCAGTACTCCCTTCACGAGGTGAGAGCTGGGGTTCAGTAATTGGCGAGGCGATGGCTTGCGAACTGCCGGTGATTTCATCCGATGTTGGAAAAGCAAAAGAATTCATTGGGGATGACAGAGGAATCATTCTTAAAGATGAAACGGTGGAAGAACTTACCGAAAAAATTGATTATTTACTAACTGACAAAGAGCTTGCAAAAGAAATGGGAAAGAAAGCACGCAAGATGATAGTTGAAAACTACAAATGGGGAAAAACAGTACAGGAGACAGCAGAACTGTATAAAGCTGTAATTAAAGAAAAAGAGAGTGCAAAACAGGTAAACTAAATGCCTAGAAAAAAAGATTTAGAGCTACCTTGGTGGAAAAAAACCGTAGTTTACCAGATATACCCTCGCTCTTATTTTGATTCTAATTCCGACGGCATAGGCGATTTGAATGGCATTATTTCTAAATTAGATTATATCAAAGACCTAGGCGTTGAGACGATTTGGTTCTCACCTTTTTTTTCAAGTCCGCAGAAAGATTTCGGCTATGATGTCAGTGATTTTACAGACATTGATCCGGTTTATGGTAACATGAAATTATGTGATGAACTGATTAGTGAGATTCATAAAAGAGACATGAAAGTTGTTTTTGATTTAGTTTTAAACCACACAAGCGATCAACATCCGTGGTTTATCGAGTCAAGATCAAGTCGTGACAACCCGAGAAGAGACTGGTATATTTGGAGGGAGGGAAAAGGAAAGAGACCCCCAAATAACTGGCAGTCAATGATTGGTGGCCCTGGGTGGCATCATGACAAAAAAACGAATCAGTGGTATTGGGCACAGTTCTTGCCGTTTCAACCAGATTTAAACTACCGAAATCCCCAAGTTAAAGAAACCATGTTTGAAATGTTGAGAGTCTGGCTAAGAAAAAAGGTAGACGGATTTAGACTAGATATAATAAATGCAATCTACGAAGACGAAGAGTTGCGCAACAATCCGATGAGTCTAAGAGCAATACCATCAGACACGAGCACTTCCAAGTTATTCGGGAGTTCAAAATATAGCGTTGATCATCCTGACACATTTGAATTTGTAAAAGAATTGCGCAAGGTCATAGATGAGTTTGATAATCCGCCAAGATTCATGGTTGGAGAAATTGTTGCTGACATGGAAACAGCAAAAAAATATTGCGGAGAAAAGGCAGATGGGTTAAACACAGTTTTTCTTTTTAAATCACTTAGAGCACCGCACGACGCAGGTAAATTAAAAGAATTAATTGGGATGTATGAGAAAAATTTTCATGAACCATTTATTCCCACGTGGGTATTTGCAAATCACGACCGCATGAGACGTATCTCAAGAATAGGAAACGATGTGAATAAAGCAAAATTACACGCTGCATTTCATCTTACTGTACGTGGAGTTCCATACATTTATTACGGGGAAGAAATAGGAATGGAACACCCAAGATTCGTACAAAAGGAGAGCCTTGATGAGATGGCATTGAAATACAAGTGGATTCCACAAATTGTTTTTGATGTGATAAGAAAAGTTGGTATTGAGTCTTTCAATAGGGATGAAAGTCGTACTCCGATGCAATGGGATGAAAGTGTGAATGCTGGATTCTGTCCATCAGATGTTAAACCATGGTTGCCGGTTACAGCGTCTTACAAAGAAAGAAATGTTAAGACCGAAGAAAAGGACCCTGATTCACTCTACAACTGTTACAAGAGATTTTTAAAGATAAGAAAAGAAGTGCCAGCATTAAATGCTGGACGTCTAGAAATCTTGGAATTAAAGAATGCACCTAAAAAACTATTGAGTTATGTAAGAACAGCAAACATCGGAAGAAAAGAGCAAAGGGCGTATGTTTTTTTGAATTTTGATAAAAAATCTATTGAATTTTCAAATCCTGCCCATGATGCAAAATTTTTAGCATCCACTATTGTGAATAGTAAACCTATTCAAAAAGAAAAAATAGTTTTAAAACCTCAGGAAGGAATTGTATTAATTAAACAGTAAAATTATTTGAAAATATACGGACTTAAAGACGAAAATATTGATGACGGGGACGCAAAGACATCGGTTGCAAAATACTGATACCAACCGCAGCTCCTTTCACAGTTTTTCATATCTTTCCTAGCGCTCTTTGCCTCATCTGTTTTTAAGAAATCCATGAACGAATCTTGTGTAAAGTTGTATCTCCTCTGACCAACCGTTCTGCATGGATAAAACAATCCGCCGTCCGAATCAATGATGATTGAAGATGCCGAGCAACCGTGCGGTTTGTTTATATTCTCAAGAAAACCTTTGGGCGTCGTAATCGTATTTTTGTATTTGACTTTGAGTCGGTTTATTTCTTTTCTAAATTCTTTTGGCTCAGGATAAAAGTCATCAGTTCCATCTAAATGGCACGCAGGCATCACAACGGTTCTTGCGCCGACATCGTATACTTTTTTTACTTTTTCTTCTAGTGCGGGCATGGTCTCTTTTGTTACAACAATCTGTATGCAGATTTCTGGACCATAGCTTTGAAATTCTTCAAGCCTGTCAAAAAACTCGAGATTGCCATGACCTTCATCAATACTTATGTGCAAATAATCGATATGTTTTCCGTATTCTTTCATCGGTCGTTTGTCCAAAAGATGGCCGTTTGTGGTAAAGAAAAGATAGAATGGTTTCTGGTGAGCGTATTCTAAGATTTCGCCCAGATCTTTTCTTATTAACGGATCGCCTCCCTCTATCGAAAGAACGATTATGCTTGAATTAGCAATGTTGTCAATAACCTTGAAAACATCCTCTTTTGCCAGATCAGGTGTCTTTTCCTGCCACACATTACAAAAACTGCACTTAAGACCGCATTTATGAGTGACTTTGAATGAGGCATAAAATGGATATATGCACTCTCCTGCCAAACGATTTGAAAAGGCATAACCTACTGTTTTCAGATATTTGTTTAAAGGTAGTTTTTTCATATGTTCACAAACAATCTGGCAAGTAATAAATTGCTACAGATAAGTCTTTTTGTTAATTTTGTTAAAAATCTTTAATTAACCGCAAGGAAAATAAATCAATCCCAAAATAACACAAGTGTGGAAAAAGCGGAAAAAAAATCCAGAACTGTAAAAATCTCTGTTGCTGTAAGTGTCGTACTGAGTATTGCAATCATTTTAATTATTCTAAGACTGACTGTTGATTCTACAACAATAGACCGTTTAATGCACGCAAATATCAAGTACGAATATTTTTTATTGGCTGTTATTTTGAATATTATTACGTGGTTTATATGGGGTGCCAGACTAAAGGTACTAAGTAACGCAATTGACAAAAAAGTACACATCGGCTTGTGGAAAGGCACAAAAATAGTTATCGCAAATATGTTTATGGCGGGCATCTCTCCCTCGATGGCTGGTGGGGAACCTGTTAGAATTTATCTATTAAACAAGGACGGCATGAGTCTTGGCGGAGCAACCGCTTCAGTTCTAGGTGAACGACTGATTGATGCGATATTCATTCTCATATGCATCCCGTTTGCACTGTTTATTTTTAGAGATCGCATAGATAATCAAATTTTGAACGCAGGGTTGTTGATAGGTACAGCTGTGTTTATAATACTGGTAGCACTGTTTCTATATGCAATTAAATACCCGGACAAAGTCAAATCATTTTTGAATTACTTGGACCTTAAAATTTCTAAACTGCTCAAGAAAAAAGATACCATAAAAATTACTAACTTCATAAACAGGGAAGTGGATAACTTCCACAACAGCATGGTCTTTTTTGCAAGAGAGGGAAAAAAGGCATTTTGTATGGGTGGTGTTTTAACGGTTGCATATTGGTTCACGGGATTTTTGATTCCCTCTGCCCTTCTTATGGGATTGGGACTTCCGCCCCATATAATAGAATCCTTTGCCGCACAGATGTTGCTACTTGTGATAGTAATGATGCCTACAACTCCTGGTAGCAGTGGTGTTACTGAAGGGGGCATGGCCGGCCTTTACAGTGTTGTAATTGGAATTGGTTCGCCTCAGCTTTATCTTCTTGGCGTGTTTGTTATTCTATTCAGATTTATCACGTATCATATGAATCTTATAGCCGGTGCGATATTCCAGTATAAGATATTCAAATCGATAACATCTTTTTCATTGGATGCTTTGAGTAAAAATTAGGAGGAGTACCTAAAATAAAACTCCGTCAGATTTTAATATTAGATATGTATATCAGCAAACCCTATGAAGAAGACTAATAAATGCATTTCATGCGGAAGAGGATTGCTCGAACAAGGGTCTACAACGCTTCCATGCCCAATGTGCGATGCAATAATTGGAAGATGCGAAAGCTGTAGGGAACAGAGCATAAAGTACGTATGCACAAAATGCGGATTTACAGGACCATAAGGAGGAAAAGACGATGGGGGAAGT
>Ga0172364_10004794_pt1 | contig 10771 bp, 6 predicted proteins | sample LakKivSesite10cm_FD_114545 | JGI IMG/M metagenome (GOLD analysis project Ga0172364, IMG submission 114545) | Sediment microbial communities from Lake Kivu, Rwanda - Sediment site 10cm | ecosystem: Environmental > Aquatic > Freshwater > Lake > Sediment | place: Rwanda: Western Province, Lake Kivu... | reverse complement strand
CCTATAATATGCCCGCCGGACAGACCCCTTAATTCGGGGGACACCATACGTAATTCGGAGGCGCCCAATCAGCGCTCCACGGGGACAAGCCCCGTGGGGGCGGTCGAATGCCAAATGCAAGATGCAAAATGAAAAATGAACAATGTTCAATGCTGAATGCTGAATGCTGAATGCTGACTGCTGAACGCTGAATGCTGAATGCTGAATGCTGAATGCTGAATGGCCGATCGCGTGGCGAGTGTTCCGCCTCTGGCGGATCGGGTGTCGGGCATGGCCCGGCGCTGGAAGCTGGTAGCTGGAAGCTGCGGGCGTGGGCAATGCTGAATGCTCAATGCTGAACGCTGAATGCTCAATGCTGAACGCTGAATGCTGAATGCTGACTGCTGACTGCTCAATGCTGAATGGGGGCCGAGTGGGGTCTGACCCCACTAGACGCGGTCGAGGACGACGATGCTCTCGTCGTCTGTCTGGCGGGCGCCGGCGCGGAAGGCGGCCACGGCGTCGAAGACCGCCCGGGCGCACTCGGCCGGGGAAGCCCGCGAGCAGCGGTCGACGACCTCGTGGAGGCGCGCGGCGCCGAACATCTCGCCTGCCGGGTTGGCCGCGTCGGTCAGCCCGTCGGTGTACAGGACCATGCGTTCGCCGGGGGCGAACGTGTGGCAGAACTCCACCGGCTGGAAGAGCTCCACGCCGAGCAGGAGGTTCCGCGGCCCCCAGGGCAGCGTGGAGCATTTGTGGCGGTCGCACAGCAGCGGCGTGGGATGCCCCGCATTGGCGAAGAACCCCACGCCCGACGGCAGGTCCAGCACGGCGTAGAACAGCGAGCAGGAGACCACCGAGCCGGTCCGCTCGCCCAGGCCGACCAGCATGCGGTTCAGCTCGTCGACCATGGCGGCCGGGCGCGTCAGGTTGGCCGGGCCGGAGCGGAGGTGGCCCATCAGCTTGGCCATGAGCATGGCCGCGCGTACGCCGTGCCCGACGGCGTCGCCGATGACGATGGCGGACTGGTCGTCGTTGATGCGGATGAAGTCGTGGAAGTCTCCGCCGACATGCCCGCACATGCGGTTGAGGGCGGCGGCCTGCTGGTGGGGGCACTCGGCCGGGCAGCTCGCCGGCAGCAGGGCCGCCTGAAGCTCCGCCGCCAGGGCCAGGTCCAGCTCGTGCTCGCCGGTCTGTCGGGCATTCGCTTCGGCCGTCATGGCGTCTCCCGTCCGCCTCTCCGCCGCACCATCATAGGTTCCGCCGCCGCGCAAGAGGCCCTATAATATGCCCGCCGGACAGACCCCTGCGTGGGGCCGGGCCGTAGCAAGTGGCAGGGGCCGTGCCGGGCGGACCGCCCGGGGAAGGAAGGTGCAGGCATGAAGCGAACGGCGCTGCTGTTGGCGGCGGCACTGTGGATCGTCGGATGCGGCAGGGGCGGACAGCGCGAAGGCGGCGCCGCCGGCGAGGCCGTCTCCACCGCCCCCGTCCTGGGCGCCGGCGGCAAGCCGGTGGACGGGGCGGTGCGCGAGGCGGCCGTCGCCGGCCTGTTCTACCCCGCCGACGGCGACCAGCTCGGCTCGCTGGTGGACGGCCTGCTGGTCCGCCAGGCGGCGGTGGCGCGTGGGCCGGTCCGCGGGCTGATCTGCCCCCACGCGGGATACCGCTATTCGGGGCTGACGGCGGCGGCCGCCTACAAGCAGCTCGTCGGGCGCGACGTGGAGACGGTGGTGATCCTGTCGGCGTCGCACACGGCGACGTTCCTGGGCGCGGCCATTCCGACGGTGCGGGCGTTCCGCACGCCGCTGGGTCTGGTGGAGCTATCGCCTAAGGCGGCGGCGATGGCGAAGGTGGCCCCCTTCGCGGACGACCCGAAGTGCAAGGTCGATCTGCCGGGCGACTGGGAGCAGCGTTCCAAGGCCCGCCCGCCGGCGGGTCAGGAAACGCCCCACACCTGGGACCACACCATCGAGGTGCAGCTTCCGTTCCTCCAGCGCGTGCTGAAGGACTTCCGCATCGTGCCGGTTATGTACGGGCTGGCCGACCCGGCCGAGGTGGCCGACGCGCTGGCGCCGTTCCTCGACGCCCGGACGGTTGTGATCGCCAGCAGCGATTTGAGTCACGAGAAGACCGACGCGGTGGCCCGCAACCTGGACGCCTGGTGCATCAAGTCGGTGCGCGAGTTGGACGTGGCCACCATGGCGCGCCAGGAGGCCTGCGGCAAACTGCCGATTCTCACGCTGATGCTGCTGGCCAGGCGTTTCGGCTGGCAGCCCGTGCCGCTGAGCTACTCCACCACCGCCGACGCCCAGCCGGAGACGAAGGACCGCGTCGTGGGGTACATGTCGTTCGCCTTCGTCGAAGGCGCCGCCGCCGCGGGCGGGCAGGCCGAGGGCATCGGCGCCGCCGACCAGAAGCTGCTGCTGAAGCTGGCGCGGCAGGGCGCCGCGGAGGCCGCCGCCGCCGCCGAGGCCGCCAACCTCGACCCCCGCTCGCTGGAGGATCGGCTCAAGATCGTCGCGGCGGCCACGGAGAAGGTGCTGGCCGGCGTGGACCGCGCGAAGCTGTCGCAGCCGCTGCTGGTGCCGGAGGGCACGTTCGTGACGCTGACGGTCGGCGGGCAGCTCCGCGGGTGCATCGGCTACGTCGATCGCGTCAAGCCGCTGTACGAGGCGGTGATCGACCGCGGGGCGATGTCGGCCGTCTGCGACACGCGGTTCCGCCCGGTGCGCCCGGCGGAGATGGACAAGGTCGCCGTGGACATCAGCGTGCTGACGACGCCCAAGCCGATCTACTACAACGCCCCGTCGGACCTGCTGAAGCGGCTGCGCCCCAACGTCGACGGCGTGGTGCTCCGGGCCGGCGGGCGGACGGCGCTGTTCCTGCCGCTGGTCTGGAAGGACCTGCCCGATCCGGAGCAGTTCATGCAGCGGCTGTCGATGAAGGCCGGCCTGAGCGGCGATGCCTGGCGTCAGAGCGACGCGCGCGTCCTGATCTTCCAGGTCCAGGAATTCGAGGAGACGAAGGAATAGCCCCGTGGTCCGCCCGCCCAGCGTCGCGGCGTCCGATGGGTCGGCGGGCCGCCAGCCGGCCGGCCGCGACGCGCCGGGCGCACCGGCGGCGCCGCGCGGGTGGCTTCTCGCGGCCGTGGGGCTCCTCGGCGTCTCCGCCGTCGTCACCCAGCTCGTCCTGATGCGCGAGCTGCTGTGCGTGCTGGCCGGAAACGAGCTGGTCCTCGGCGTCATCCTGGGCAACTGGTTCCTGCTGACGGGCGCGGGGGCGGCGCTCGGGCGGTCGGCGCGCCGCCTCCGCAGGCCGCTGAACGTCCTCGTGGCGGCGCAGGTGCTGGCGGGCGTGCTGCCGGCCGCCACCGTCTTCGCCCTGCGCAGCCTGCGGAACGTGGTGTTCATCCGGGGCGCGGAGATCGGTCCGGCCGGGAGCATCGTCACCTGCTTCGTGGTGCTGCTGCCGTACTGCCTGGTGGCCGGGTACGTGCTGACGCTGGCGTGCGAGCTGCTGGCGGAGGAGCGTGGAGGCGGCATCGGGCAGGTGTATTTCCTCGACGCGCTGGGCGACATCGTCGGCGGGCTGCTGTTCACGTTCCTGCTGGTGTGGGTGCTGAGCGACTTCGTGTCGCTGTACGTGCCGGCGGCGGGCAACCTGGCGATGGCCGTCGCGATGCCGCTGCGGATGGGGCGCAAGGCGCTTGCGGGCGCGGCGGGCGCCGTGGCGGCCCTCGCCGTCGCCGTCGCCGCCGCCTTCAACCTCGACGCCCGCTCGACCGCGGCCGAGTATGCCGCCCTGCACGTCGTGTACGATTCGGCCGGGCCGTACGGGCGGCTGGTGGTGACGCGCACGGCGGGGCAGCACACGTTCTTCCTGAGCGGAGCGCCGCTGTTTGCCAGCCACGACATCGAGCGCGTGGAGGAGACGGTGCACTACGCGATGGCGCAGCGCCCCGCGGCGCGGCGCGTGCTGATCGTCTCGGGCGGGGCGTCGGGCACGGCCCGCGAGGTGCTGAAGTACCCAGCCGTCGAGACCGTCGCCGCCGTGGAGATCGACCCGCAGGTCGTGGAGGCGGCGCGGCGGCTGCTGGGCGACCGGCTGGCCGACCCGCGCATCCGCCTGGAGCGGACCGACGGGCGATTGTTCCTGCGGCGCAGCGAGGAGACCTTCGACGTGATCATCTCCGACGCCCCCGACCCGTCCACCTCGCAGATCAACCGGCTCTTCACGGCCGAGTTCGCCGCCGAGGCGAAGCGGCGCCTGGCGCCCGGCGGGGTGCTGGCCGTCCACGTCGGCGACTACGCCAACTACGTCAGCCCGGAGCTGCGGCGGCTGCTCGCCTGCACCGGCGCGACGCTGCGGACGGCGTTCCGCAACGTGCTGGCCCTGCCGGGCGGGCGGGTGTGCTTCCTGGCCTCTGACGGCCCACTGACGGCCGACCTGGCCGCCGCCGTCGCCCGCGCCGGCGTCCGGACGCAGTACGTCACGGGCGGCTTCCTCATCGGCAACGTCACGCCGGAGCACCTGGCGGAGCTGAGGCTGGCGGCCGAAGCCTCCGCGCCGGTCAACCGCGACTTCGAGCCGCTGCTGTACTACCTGCACCTGCGGCACTGGCTGAGCCAATATCGCTTCCGCCTGGCCGCGCTGGGCGGCGTGCTGCTGGCGGCTCTGGGCATCTGGCTGCTGCGGCAGCGTGCCGTGCCGCTGGCGGTCTTTTCGGTGGGCTTCGCCGCTTCCGGGCTGGAGGTGGTCATCCTGCTGGGCTTTCAGATCGCCCACGGCAGCCTCTACCACCGGGTGGGGCTGATCGTCACGGCGTTCATGGCGGGACTGGCGGGCGGGTCGCTGCTGGCCAACCGCCGCCCGCCGGCGAGCCCTCGCCGCGCGTTGGCGCTGGCGGGCGTGGCCGTCGCGGCGCTGGCGGTGCTGCTGCCGCCGGCGCTGCGTGCCCTGGCGGCCGTGGCGGCGCCGCTGGCGACCGCACTGTCCGCCTTCGCCGCCTTCCCGCTGCTGACGTTCCTGCTGGCGGGGCTGGTGGGGTTCGTCTTCCCCCTGGCGGCGCGGGCGGACTATCAATCGGTGGCGGTGACGGCCTCGCGGCTCTACACGGCCGACTACGTCGGCGGCTGCGCCGGCGCGCTGCTGGTCAGCACGCTGCTGGTTCCGCTGCTGGGGGTTCCGGCGGCGTGTGCTATCATCGCGGGTGTGAACGTTCTGGCCGCCGCGGCGCTGGGCGTGAGGCGCCGGCGGTAGGCGGGCCGGGCGGCGAGGTCCGGCGGAGCGGAGGCGGTACAATGGCGAAGGACAGGCCGTTCGGCTGGTACGTCGTGAAGGCCACGCGGATTTCCGGCTGGTGCCTGCTGCCGCTGCTGGTCGGCTACACGCTGACCGGCTGGGCGCTGGCGGGCAAGTACGGGCTGATGAAGCTGTTCGGCAAGCGAGCGGCGGAGGTGCTGCACCTGGAGATGGACGAGGTGTTCCTGACGGTGCTGGCGGTGCACGTGGCCGCCGTGGCGTGGCTGACGCTCAAGAGGTGGCGATGGATCGGCAGGCGCAGGAGAACGTGACGTCCGGCGAGGCGCCGGCGCCGCCGGCGGCCGCGCGGCGCAGCCTGACGCGGCGGCGGGCGCTGCGGTACGGCCTGGCCGGCGCGGCCGGAGCGGCGGGGGCGTGGTGGCTCGGCTCGCGCCTGCTGCACGTGGGGAGGCGGCTGGTGGAGGTCGAGGCGCCGGCGACCGGCCCGGCCGGGGGCGCTGCGCCCGCGGCGCTGCCATCGGCGGAGGTCTTCAAGGGCGGCGCCCCGTCGCGGGAGGACTTCGAGCGCTGGCGTGCCCGCGGCTGGGCGCGCCCGGCGCGCCACTGCACCGAGCTGGGGCGCAACGTCCGCTGCGGGCTGTGCCCCAACCGCTGCCTGCTGGAGCCGGGCGACCGCGGGCGCTGCCGGAACCGCGTCAACATGGGCGGCAAGCTGTTCACGCTGGCCTACGGCAACCCCTGCGCGTTCAACATGGACCCCATCGAGAAAAAGCCCCTCCTGCACTTCCTGCCCGGCACGTGGAGCTTCTCGATCGCCACGTCCGGCTGCTGCTTCCGCTGCCTGAACTGCCAGAACTGGGACATCTCGCAGGCGTTCCCCGAGCAGACCAAGGACCCCCGCGGGCCGGAGATGCGCCTCACGGCCCAGGGGCTGTTCAACGCCCAGGTCCGCGAGTACACGGCCAGCCTGAGCGTCTTTCCGGAAGACGTGGCCGCCATCGCCGACTACTACCGCCGCAACCCCATCCACGCCGACCATCCGCAGCTCCGCTGCGGGTCGGTGTCGTACACCTACTCCGAGCCGACGGTGTTCTTCGAGTACATGACCGACTCGGCCCGGCTGGTGCGGGCCAAGGGGCTGAAGAACGTCTGGGTGACGTGCGGGTCGATCCAGCCGGAGCCGCTGGAGGAGCTGTGCGGTGTGATCGACGCGGCCAACGTGGACCTCAAGAGCTTCGACGAGGGCATCTACCGGCGGCTGAACTCCGGCAGCCTGCGGCCGATCCTCGACTGCCTGGTAGCGCTGAAGCGGCGCGGCGTGTGGTTCGAGGTGACCAACCTCGTGGTGCCCACGTACACCGACAGGCCGGACATGATCGCCCGCATGTGCGGCTGGCTCGTCGAGAACATCGGGCCCGACTACCCGCTGCACTTCTCGCGCTTCCACCCGCAGCACAAGCTGCGGAACCTGCCCTGGACGGCCGCCGACGTGCTGGTCGAGGCCCGCGAGATCGCCCGCAAGGCCGGGCTGCACCATGTGTACATCGGCAACATCCGCGGCGTCGAGGACGCCGAGACGACCTTCTGCCCGTCGTGCAAGAGGCCCGTCGTCCTGCGCGAGGGGTTCCTCGTGAAGCGCCTGGAGGTGACGGCGGCGGGCAAGTGCCGCCACTGCGGCGGCCACGTCGCCGGCGTGTGGAGCACCTGAGCGACCGAAGACGCGGAGACCGGATACCGGATACCGGGAACCGGGAACCGGATACCGCCCCGCTCCCGTCGTGATCGTGATCGTACTCGTGATCGTGATCGGTCGTTTCCCCTCCCCGTCGTCCTCGTCCTCGTCGTCGTCCGTTTCCCTCCCCCTCGCCCCAGCCGTGCCTCGTTAAGATGCCGAGGCGGCGTCGAAACGGGCGCAGGAACGACGAACGGGACCTCGGACGTACCGGGGTACGTCCAAACCGTCCGAAGGGCATTCTTGCCCCGTTTCGACGCCGCCTGGGCATCGAAGCGCACTTTTCCGATTTTGGTAAACTGCGCAAACTTTCCGATTTCGCTGCGACATATCCGGAACCCCGAGGTGCAGGACCCACGCAGGATGTCGGGACTCGCGACCCGGCTTCGCCGTGTGGCGGTCTGGCGGGCGAACAGAGACTTGCGGCGAAGCGGGCGGTCTGCAATTATCCGCCGGTCTGCTGTCCCAGACAGAAGGGAAGGTCCGCCTTGTCAAAGCCGGACGATGCCGTCGCCGTGCCGGGCGGGTGGCGTTCTGCCGTGCGCGGCAACGTGCTGGCGATGGGGCTGGTGAGCCTGTTCACCGATTTTTCCAGCGAGATGATGAACCCGCTGCTGCCGATCTTCATCGCCGCGCTGGTGGGAGGCCTGAAGGCGGCCCTGTGGGTGGGGCTGACCGAGGGGATTGCCGAGACGACCGCCAGCGTGCTGAAGATCTTCAGCGGGCGCCTGAGCGACAAGCTGGGCAAGCGCAAGGCGCTGGTGGTGGCGGGCTACGGGGTCAGCTCGGCCGCCCGCCCGGCGATGTCGCTGGCGGGGCTGGTGGTGACGGCCCTGCCGGCGCTGCAGGTGGTGGTGCTGAAGTTCCTCGACCGCGTGGGCAAGGGCGTGCGCACCAGCCCGCGCGACGCGCTGATCGGCGATTCGGTCGGCCCGGGCGTGCGCGGGCTGGCGTTCAGCTTCCACCGCGCGATGGACCACTTCGGTGCGGTGCTGGGGCCGCTGGCGGCCATCGGCATCCTGTACGCCTTTCTCGGCTACTCGCGCTGGGGCGCCCGCCCGACGGGCGAGGCCGTGCCGGCGGAGGAAGTCGCCGCCATGCGCTGGCTTTTCGTCGTGGCGCTGGTGCCGGGCATCGCGGCCATGGTCACGCTGCTTGGCAAGGTGCGCGAGATCGCGCCGAAGGCGGCATCGGCCGAACCGCAGCTCAGCGCCTGGCGCCGGCTCCCGCGGCGCTTCTACGCCTTCGTGGGCATCGTGGCCATCTTCGCGCTGGGCAACAGCTCCGACATGTTCCTGCTGCTGTACGCCTGGAGCCGCTTCGGCATGTCGCTTGTGGGCCTGGTGGCGCTGTGGATCGTGCTGCACGTCTCCAAGATCGTCTTCAGCATTCCCGGCGGGGTGCTGTCGGACAAGCTGGGCCGACGCCCGATCATCGTCGCCGGCTGGATCGTCTACGCCCTGGTGTACCTGGGGATGGGCTGGTCGGGGCGGGCGGCGTGGGAGTTCTGGGCGCTGTTCGTGGTGTACGGCTTCTACTACGGGATGACCGAGGGCGTGGAGAAGGCCCTGGTGGCCGACTTCGTCCCCAGCGAGCACCGGGGCACGGCGTTCGGCATCTACCACGGGGCGGTGGGGCTGGCGGCGCTGCCCGCCAGCGTGCTGTTCGGCGTGGTCTGGACCGCCCTGGGCGAGCCGTGGGGCCCGCGGGTGGCGTTCACGGCCGGGGCGGCCCTGGCCGGCGTCGCGGCGGCGCTGCTGATCGTGCTGCTGTCGAAGACGAAGCGCACCTGACGGCGGGCGGGGGACAGAACGGGGCGAATTGGTTGATGGGGGAAACGGCACCGGTCCCTCAGGGACCGGCTCCGCCTGTCTGGTTCAAGAGCGGCGCTCGTGCTGCAAACAGATGGAGCCGGCTCGTGTCGAGCCGGCTATTCCTTCGTATTCAGCAGGTGTTTTCCACTTCTTCGCATGCGCCATCGGAGAAGCCCCCACCGCAGATTCAGGGGATCGGCGGGCAGCAGTTGCCCGCGGGATGGCGAGCGGGGGGAGTAGTATTCACGGTCGAACGGCGAGTCCGGCAAGCCAGGCACTCAGTGAAGGAGAACGGCATGTTGGCGCATTTCACCGAACGAAAGGCTGCGGCGCGCGGGCGGAGGCCGACGAGTCGTCGTCGGAACGTGGCGGCATTCGAGACGCTCGAGGATCGCGTCCTCCTGGCCGTCCTGCCGCTGGGGCCGATGCAGGGGGCGACGCCCCACTACTTCGGCCCGGAGCCGAACTGGGCCTACAGCCCGGCGCCGATCGTCGACCCGGTCACCGGCGCGATCACCGGCGGGATCGTGAAGTTCGCCGACTCGCTGCCGGGCCTGTACTTCGCCAGCTCCGACCCGGCCACCAACGCGGCGAACCTGGCCGCCGCGGACAACAACCTCGGGCAGTACATCCCCGTGGCCGTGCCGGACGTGGCGACCTATCCGGGGGCGGACTATTACGAGATCGCCCTGGTTCGTTTCACCGAGCAGATGAGCTCCAGCCTGGCGCCGAGCACGCTTCAGTGCTACGTGCAACTCGAGACGGCGGTGAACGCCGCCTTCAGCCAGCACGTCCCGCTGACGTACGCCGACGGCAGTCCGATCCTCGACGCGGCGGGCCAGCAGGTGTTCGCCATGACGCCCCCGCAGTACATGGGCCCGACCATACTGTCCGGCAGGGATCGTCCGGTGCGCATCAAGTTCATCAACTACCTGCCCACGGGCATGGGCGGCGACCTGTTCATCCCCGTGGACACCACCGAGATGGGCGCCGGAATGGGCCCCAACATGGTCATGCCCATGACGGCGGCGCCGGTGGCCCCGGGCTCGCTCCTGGTTGACGTGACCTATCCCAATCCTCTTCCACCCGGCTTCACCCCGTTCCAGCCGGGTGAAATGGTCATGTTGAACGGTTTTGCGCCCGACGCGTACAACGGGGAGTTCATGGTGGGCGCCGTGGCCGACGCCACGCACTTCCAGGTCATGCTCAGGACCGATCCCGGCGGGCCGGCGGCCATGGCCGGCAACGTCACCGCCATGTACACCGATAACCGCGCCACCGTCCACCTGCACGGCGGCATCACCCCTTGGATCAGCGACGGCACGCCGCACCAGTGGATCACCCCGGCCGGCGCGATGACCAGCTACCCGCAAGGCGTCAGCGTGCATAACGTCCCGGACATGCCCGACCCCGGCGACGGCTCGATGACGCTGTTCTACAGCAACCAGCAGTCGGCCAGGCTGATGTTCTACCACGACCACGCCTACGGCATCACGCGGCTGAACGTCTACGCCGGCGAGGCGGCAGGCTACCTCATCACCGACGCCGTGGAACAGGACCTGATCGCCCGGGGCATCCTGCCGGACATCGGGACGCCGCTGATCATCCAGGACAAGAGCTTCCTCGACAGCAACCCCGCCGATGCGGGCTTCGTCCTGAACAGCGATCCGACCTGGCCGTTCGCGATCGACGACGCGATGAACAACCTGTGGTATCCGCACGTGTACATGACCAACCAGAACCCCAACGACCCGACGGGCGCCAACCCGTTCGGGCGGTGGGACTACGGGCCGTGGTTCTGGCCGCCGTGGCCGGTCGACAATGCGCCCATCTCGGGCCTGGGCGCCATCACGATCACCAACTCGGGCAGCGGGTATACCGCAGCCCCGATCGCGACCATCACGCCGGCGCCGGGCGACACGACCGGCATCGGCGCGACGGTGACGGCCAGCATCGACCCCGCCACGGGCGCGGTGACCGCGAT
>Ga0172364_10004792_pt1 | contig 10773 bp, 11 predicted proteins | sample LakKivSesite10cm_FD_114545 | JGI IMG/M metagenome (GOLD analysis project Ga0172364, IMG submission 114545) | Sediment microbial communities from Lake Kivu, Rwanda - Sediment site 10cm | ecosystem: Environmental > Aquatic > Freshwater > Lake > Sediment | place: Rwanda: Western Province, Lake... | reverse complement strand
CGTTATAAATATCTGCTTTCCTTTTTATACGAGGAGATGGAACAGTGGGCTTGGCTGAATTTGTAGTTAGAAGAATAATTCTAGTATTACCCACTTTAATGGGCGTTGTATTGCTCATATTTGCTGTTACGCAGTTATTTACGCCCGAGCAGAGAGCCACACTCTACATAACCTCTGAAAAACAGATGAGAGATATTGATGCTGTAATTGCGCAGTACCGGTTAAGGGATCCTGTGTTTGTGCAGTTTGTCGGCTGGTTTGGACAGCTTTTGCAAGGCAATTTAGGATATTCAAGAACTGGAAATGGCCCCGTACTTAGTGTCTTGCTTAGAAAAATGCCAGCCACGGTTGAGCTGGTCCTGTTTTCAGTTCCGATCGTCATTCTTCTAGGAATTTATCTAGGCATATATTCTGCTGTCAACAGAGACAAGCCCGTTGATCACGTGACGAGAACAGTATCTATCATTGGCTATTCCCTTCCAACCTTCTGGTTGGGCATAATGCTCATCGCGATTTTCTTTTCGGGTCTAGGCTTGTTCCCACCAGAACGACTGGGGTCCCAAGCATTCCAATATGTTTATTTATCCGGTAAATGGAATCCCTACTCAGGCTTAATGATAATTGACGGTTTTCTGAACGGCCAACTCTGGATAGTCGTGGATGCCCTGAAGCATCTTGTCCTCCCGACGATAACACTCGTCACAATTCAGATAGCCCTAATCTTGAGGGTTATGCGTTCAAGCATGTTGGAATCCCTCGGCAAAGGCTACATCACCACGGCCAAGTCAAAGGGTCTAACTGATAAAGAAGTTATCAACAAACATGCTCGAAGAAACGCTTTGATTCCCACAATGACTGTTGCGGGACTGTTAACTGCAGGTTTGTTAACAGGTGTAACAATAACGGAGACTGTTTTCAATATTGACGGCATCGGAAGATGGGCCGCTACCGCCGCAGGAGGTGGAGGCACTGTTCCTGACGTCCCCGCCGTTCTCGGTTTTTCCCTATTCGCAGGCATCGTTTACGTTGTTGCAAACCTTGTAGTAGACATATTGTACGCATATGTAGACCCACGGATAAGGTTGGGATAGACACGACCATAAGGAGTAGACTAGCAGAATTCAAGATCGGCATGCGCCCGATGTTGGACGAATTCAAGTTCACTTTGAAAAGAATGCGAAAAAGTCCACTCTCAATAGTTGGCATAGTAATAGTGTCATTTTTCGTTGTAATCGCTATTCTCGCGCCAGTGCTAGCCCCCCCAGTTGACCCTCGTGACCCCTACGCGATCTTCCATGATGGATACGGACCAACCCCGAGACCACCTGGCTCTCCCATCCTAGACAGTTTCATACTCTCCACGGGTTGGAAAGTGCACTACTTCGGCACAGCTGAAGGACAGTTAGACATATATTACGGATGCATCTGGGGAGCTCGAACAGCCTTCCGCATAGGAGTTCTGGTAGTGGCAATTTCATTAGTTGCGGGTCTTGTGTTAGGGAGCATATCTGGATATTTTGGAGGGGTAATTGATGAAATTTTGATGCGATTTACAGACATAATATTGGCTTTTCCGGGCTTAATCCTTGCAATGGCGCTGGTCATAGCTTTACCGCGATTATGGCCAATCGAGTTTGGAGTCATAGGAATAGTGGCTGCGAGTTTCATTGTTCCCATGGTCATAGGTTTTTTCTATCCCAAGCTTCGAGGTAAGCGAGCAGTCATTCTTGGCTTTGCAATCGTTGTCGCCTTTGCCATTCCTTACGTATATGTCTTGGGGTCGCCACCGATCTACACGATTGCTTTAGATCTAAACAGTCTAGATAAAGTTCTGATAGCCTTGGCCTTAGTCGGCTGGCCTGGTTACACGAGAGTCATTCGAGGGGAAATACTTAGAATCAAACAAGAAGATTATGTCGAAGCTGCAAGAGCCATTGGAGCCTCCGATATTAGAATTATTGTAAGACATATTCTTCCCAATGCAATCTACCCCGTAGTGATTATGGCTTCACTTGACATTGGATCAACAGTCTTACTGGCCGCAGCATTGAGTTTCTTGGGAATAGGATCTCCCTTGGGTTACTCAGACTGGGGGCAAATGATAAGTTACGCTAGAAACTGGGTGTGGACAGGATTTGAAAATCCGTGGCAATTCTGGTACACATTTATCATCCCAGGTGTGTTTATATTCATCTTCGTCCTGGGCTGGAATCTATTAGGAGACGCGTTTAGAGACATACTAGACCCAACGCTTCGGAGGAAATAGAGTGGCAGACGACATCCTATCGATAGACGATCTTCGACTGAACTTCTATACCTATGAAGGAGTAGTTGAAGCCTTGGACGGTGTCAAATTAAGCCTCAGAAAAGGAGAGACGCTAGGCATAGTTGGCGAAACTGGATGTGGAAAATCCGTAACAGGGCTTTCAGTCTTGGTCATCGTCCCCCCGCCTGGAAAAATCGAGGGCGGAAAAATTTTTTTAAAAGTGAAAGGGAAAGACATTGACCTGCTAGGTCAAAGGCAAGCTATATTGAGAAGAATCAGAGGAGAATACATTTCACTGATTTTCCAAGATCCCAGGTCAGCCTTAAACCCTGTATATACAGCAGGAGACCAAATCATAGAAGTTCTCGTTCATCACAGAAGAAAAGAACTAATTCGGAGAGCCCTTGAACGAATAGACAAAGAGATTGCAAGCGGAAAAGCAGGTTTCCTAACCAAGTATTACAAGAAGATTTACCAAAAATGGCTAGAAAGCCCCAGAGCACTAAGTTTACAAATCCTGTCAAAAATTCCTATTGCTAGAAGGTACAATCGAATATTGAAGGACGAAGCAAAGAAAGAAGCCACCAAAATGCTTAGAATAATGAGAATACCTGACCCTGAAAGGGTTGTAGACATGTATCCACATGAACTCAGCGGAGGCATGGCACAGCGTGTAGTAATAGCCATAGCCCTCGCATGCAGCCCAGAAGTTTTGATAGCAGATGAACCCACAACCAACCTTGATGTGACTGTTCAACTTCAAATCCTGAATTTAATAAGGGAACTAAAAGAAGAGTTCTCTTCATCCGTCATTTACGTGACTCACGACATGGGCGTTGTCGCTGAAATGTGCGATCGCGTTGCGGTCATGTATGCAGGAAGCGTAGTGGAGTCTGCTGGAGTCCTAGACATTTTCAAAAGACCCCTCCACCCATATACAAGGGCTCTACTGGAATCTATCCCCAGACCCGGAACACCATTTAAGTCTATAGAAGGCACTGTTCCAAGTTTAATAAACCCGCCGTCTGGATGTAGGTTTCACAATAGATGTCGCTTCGCCATGGATATATGTGCCAAAACAAAACCGGAAATAGCAGAAGTGGAAAAAGATCACTTTGTCCAATGCTATCTACATCATAGCCTAGGTGAATAAAATGAGCGTCTTGCTAAACATAAGGAGATTGAGAAAATACTATCCAATATTCGGTGGTGTGCTTAGAAGAAAACTCGCCGAAGTTAAAGCAATAGACGGGGTTAACCTGAAGATGTACAAGGGAGAATGTTTTGGTCTGGTCGGAGAATCTGGCTGCGGCAAGACAACACTCGGTAAAACTACCATTCGACTACTTGACCCCACAGCGGGTAGCATATACTTTGAAGCCCCGGATGATGTCATGGAAGAGATAGACAAGCTTGAGAATTCCAACGAAGATTCTGCCAGATTGAAAGAACTCCAGAAAAAGTATGATCTCGCCAAATATAGGGGAGCGAACCTAAGAACACTGAGAAGAAAAATGCAGATAGTCTATCAAGATCCAACAACATCACTTAATCCAAGAATGCTTGTAAAAGACATCGTCTCAGAACCGCTAGTTACACAAGGACTAGCTAAAGGCCAAGATCGCAAGAAGCGTGCCATAGAGATTCTAGATAAAGTGGGACTGACAGAGAAGCATCTCTATAGGTACCCTCACGAGTTTAGTGGGGGACAGAGACAAAGAATTGCCGTAGCGAGGGCCCTTGTGACTAATCCGGAATTTGTAGTCCTAGACGAGCCAACATCTTCGGTTGACGTTTCCATGCGCGCACAGCTGCTCAACTTATTTCAGGATTTGCAAAAAGACTTAAACCTTAGCTACCTCTTCGTTAGCCATGACCTTAGTGTCGTTGAATGCATAGCCCATCGAGTTGCAGTCATGTACCTCGGAAAGATAGTGGAATTGGCACAAACGGAGGATCTTTACAAGAATCCGCTTCATCCCTACGCTCAAGCCCTATTGTCTTCCATCCCGATTCCTGATCCTGCGGTTAAAGGCAGAAGAGCTATGCTTTCAGGAGAAGTACCGAGCCCGGTTAATCCCCCATCAGGTTGCAGATTTCATGCTAGATGCGCTAAGGCTATGCAAATATGTTCACAACAAGAGCCAGAACTCATAGACGTGGGGAACGGACACATGGTAGCATGTCATGCGATCCGTTGAACAGGCTTTATCCATATTAATTTCTTTTTGATATTTTGTCCATTCTCATCAAACATACGTCTATTGCTGGTTTTCCTCTCGCATAGATCACCGAGACAATAGGAGAATGCGCCCGTCATGTCCCTAGGTTTCTCGTACGGTTCGAAAAGGATCCAGAGTCAAAGTTTAACCCGTGGATCTATGTACGTGTATGCAACATCCACTATTAAGTTGACAGTCACAAATATTAGGCAGAAGAATATAGAAAGCCCAACCAATAACGTGAAATCGTAGTTCTTGGCTGCACCTACCGCTAAAGAACCCACACCGCCTAACGAGAATATGTTTTCCGTTACAACTATCCCTGTCAGCATATTTGCGAATATTATACTTGTGACAGTTAGGATCGAAATCATGGCGTTTCTTTTGACACGGCTAAGAACCTCCACTTCTCGTAAACCCTTTGCCCTTATCATCGTAACATAAGGCTGGCTGAATTCGATCAGCATGCTTGAGCGGGTAACCTTTACAATTATGGGTATCATGGAAATCGTTAAGGTTGCAACCGGAAGTACCAAATGCTTTAGAGCATCGATAAATATCCAAAACTGCCCATTCAATATCCCATCAATCGTGTAAAGACCTGTATAGGAACGCCACGTTCTAGAGGAAATAAACATTTGAGCATCTCTTCCTATTCTTCCGGGCGCAAACCAATGCAAATTAAGAAAGAAAACTGAAATCATCAACAACCCTGTGAAGAATATAGGCATGGAATATGCTAAGGTTGTGGCCAATCGTATGATAATGTCAGCTGGATCATCGCGTTTCCTTTTTTCATGCTCTCTCTTTGCTGAATATACGCCAAGTTTGATACCTCCCAAGATTATTATCGGTGCGGAGTACATCACAAGCTCCAATGTAGGTGGAAAACTGTTTAAGATAGCTTCAACAATCCCTCCACCATAGTAATATGAATAGCCTAATGTGCGTTCGGTGAACAATACTCCAAGCCAGTTCAGATATTGAACATAGAAAGCATCATAGAGGTGATACTTAGCGGCAATCTGGGGTAGACGTGACCATGGATCATATCCTGGATGATGATACGATTGAGGTGACACAAACAGGAGTGCCCTTTGTTCAGCTGGGAAAAATGATGCTGTGTAAAATATTGTTAGACTTAGTACCAGTAACGTTAAGGTTGTGAGAACCAATCTCTTAACGACGAAACTTGCAAGCCTCAAAAATTCAACCTCCTTCTAAGAGACGGATCTAGCACGTGCAGCAAAGAATCTCCGAGCAAGCTCCATCCCAAAACAAAGGCTGATAGAAAAACTCCCGGTATTAGAAGCATCAACGCAAATTGCGCGGCATCTTCCGTGGCGAAGACCAGAAAGCTTCTTGCACCTGCTAGGATTGATCCCCATTCCGCATAGCCCTGCTTGGGGCCAAATCCTAGGAAGCTTATTGTTGAAGCTACCACCACGACTCCCCCTAAATTCAGAAAAGCCAGACTTACCACCGGGTCTATGGCGTTCGGCAAAATATGCCTAGTCAGCACTCTTATCTTGGAACAGCCAACCGCTTTTGCTGCTTCAACAAAATCCTGCTCCTTAACCTTCTTTATCTCACCACGAATAAGTCTGGCGTAGGATGGCCATCCCACCACCGCCAAACCCACAATTATTCTGTCCAAACTGGAAAGTGTAATTGAGAAGTTAAGCCATCCCCATTTCAGTTCCCAATTCAACGGCATCGCAATCGCAATCAGTATTACGTAAAACAGTCCTGGTAAGGCAAAGAACGCGTCGGTGAAACGCATTAAAACCTCGTCTATTACTCCTTCAAAGTAGCCTGCAATACTTCCAATGGTAAGGCCTATCGCCAAAGCTATTGCTGTTGTTAACATGCTTATGTAGAGGGCGGTTCTCGCGCCCCAAATGCATCCGTAGTACAAGTCGTACCCGTTCAATGTGCCGAAGGGGTGCTTGGAACTGGGGGGAGTTGGCGGGACACTATACATCGCAGTAAGCTGAGGGGGTCCGTCATATGGACAGATGTAAGGGTTCTCGGATTGCGGAGGGGCAAGCACGGGGGCCAGTAAAGCCATTGCGATGAAGGAGAGAATTATTGTACCTCCGATGATGGATAGGCGACTACTCGTAAATGCTTTGACAAGTAATCGCAACTTTGTCCCTGTTGAGGCTCTTATTTCAGTTAATAAGGCTCCTTCCCCCTCCTATTAATAAAACTTGGAATTAACAAATAAGTCTGTTGCTTGCTTTGAAGCTGATCGTGTGCGCTGACGATACAGGACAAGCATGTGAGTAGTGATACCTATTGAAATGAATTCTCTAGCTAATGCTTTTTGCGGCTCGAGAGATTACAATTTTGAAGATGCTGACGCCTGACATCGTCTAAGAGCCCGCTTCTCCGAGCCCGCTGCATGTAGTGGCACTTGTCTTAATCAATCACATATATATTCTGAGGAAAAATGTTCCACAAAATATATATTAATGAGAAAAAAGGTAGATATCAGGGGACCGTGTGGGTAGCTTTGGGCAGTATACTGGTGGAAATGAAATGTCCTGAGCACGGTCTAGAACGTTTTGAGGTCAAAGTAATAAAACGATTTAACATAGCTTCTAATGAAATAAAGCCAAAGCTAAGAAGAAAACCTAAAACAGGCGAACTGAGCCGTCTATATGTCGGTAGAAATGTAAGCTCTAATGAAGCTAAAGACTATTTAATTGATTATTTTCGGGAAAGAGGAATGCTACAGCAGGTAGTGCGAATAAGGATGTTGATCTGAACTCTGGTGTCCTCACACTTTTTGAGTTAAAAACTGAGGAAGAGATCCGATAATCCTTTAAATCACGTAGGATAATGTTAATATGGATGAAGTATGGAGAAAAGATGGATCGACAAAAATGTTGATTTATCATTACTCACCACTCATTTAGGAAGCTTTTTCAAAGAAAGGGATTTTGAAGCCATAAAAGGGAAAACACCCAAAGGCCACCAGATTCTCGCAGAAAACTCGCCGCGTTTCAGGTTAGATGGATATGTGAGTGTTGCAATTGAAGGGAAACCAAGAGACTTCGTCGTAAAGCTTGAACTTTGCAAGGAAGGAAAGAGGGGTTCTGCCACACCTATCCTGTTGACAACCATGCTCGTAGGCGGGTATTTTCTTTCCAGGAAGCTTAAGGCAGAGGAAAACTGGATGAGGCTGGAAAAAGAGTTTTGGAGGCATATTGACAATGTTATACTGCATTTGAATAACTCTCAAGATGCCGCGTATTCACCTGGATAACCTTGTCAGTTGCCATACACTAACGAGCAATGAATATTATTTTATAAGATGCCAAGTACCAGCAAGCAGCATCTATGTTGAGAAGACATGGCAAAAGCTTAAACATGCTAGAAGACGTAGCGATAACAAAACATGTGGCCATTAGTTTAAAATTCTCGCTGATCCCTTCACTTGTTCTATTATCCGAGTCTTCAATCTTCAATATAGTGCTTCGAGGAAGAAGATCTGCCCTCTTTTCTATAAATTTCGACTTTTAGCCTTATTCAGAGCAACGACACATGATTCAATTCTGGTTCAATTTGAAACCAACAAGCTTTTATAACGAGCTTTTCATCATTAACTAAGTCGGAATATGCAAGCTGATTAGCAAAAGGTGAATGAGCTTGAAGAAAACGCGCGCGTTATTGCTATTACTCTTTATACTTGCGATAATTGTACCGGCTGTTGGAAATTGGTACATAGGTTCGTCATCCGGTTCAACAGTACAGATAACTGGGCTTTACAATCTAAACCTTCAACAGGGTCAGACCATTACAGTCAATGTAACAGTATCCGACGTAGCTGACATGTCGTCTTTGCGCATTAACTTGGCATGGGATCCCACGGTGCTAACAGTGACAACGGGAGACCAAAAGGGGTGGATTGACTCAAAGACAGGAACCCGATACAACATATACGAGGGCCCTTTTCTGAAAAGCTTCGCTAATTCAACCATGTTCTTGATTAACAAAGTAGACAATGTAGCTGGCAATATTAGTGCCATTTTCAACACCATCACTTCACAGGGCATAACTGCAAGTGGATCAGGCGTTGTCGTGATCATAGATTTTACTTGCGTCAACCCGGCCACGTCAACAATAAGGATTATAGGCCCGAGAGAAGGGCGCAGTTCGCTTCAAAGCGGCACAGGAGAACAGATTCCGCATCAAGACATTAACGGTCTAGTAACGAATGAAGGACCCCCGGCGATATGGTCACAGTTTTGGTTCCAAGCTACGGTAGGTTTCACCCTAATCGAAATCATGATTCTGGCATTGTTCTTTCTTGTTGTAGTCAGATGGTGGCGATCCCGGGCTGAAGCAACAGAAGAGGAGGAAATCGACGAACTATTCTCGTCTTAAAGCACACATCTTTTCGATCTATCCGCATCCATCATTGACTCACGCATGCTATTCCTTTTCTAACACACTAAAGAGAACATCGAAAGGCTCAGGCAACAGAAGTAGCATTAAACAGATTGCCTGGGGATTATATTTTTCCCTACCCTCGACTAATAACAGTGCACGGACACGGCGTGAACAGCTGGCGATTGGAAATTTAAGCTAGCTTAAGCAACTATCCACTAAATTACTTTCTTGGTTTCCTCTCTTGCCTAATCCTTGATCTCTTGGTGGCTCTTGCCCCATATATAGAAGCTACAACACCTGCCATGCACAAGATGCCTCCACTCGGAAGGAAGAAAACAGACAAGGCTTGGCTTTCAATAATTTCTTTGTAGAGTTTTAATTCTTCGGGTGGTCCTGCGGTCCAGTTCAACGTTTGCTCAACAATGCGGGCTGTGTAGTTCCCTCCTTCTTTGGTGGTAAAACGGACATGTGATGAACTTTCATCTACATTCAAACTGTGAGAATCCACGCTAACATATTCTACGTCAACAACAGCAGGAAGAGTGCTTTTATAATATTGGCTTGATGGAAGTCGAGCATAGAAGAAAACCTGAAGTTTTGTCTCTCCACCATTCGGTGAAGTTACCACTAAATCACTTGGTTGAGGTGTTTCGTAGGCTCCCCCTGTGTAATCATCTCTCCATTTTTCGCTTGACACAATGTCCAAGGAGTATGTTTCTTCCTTTTCAAGATCCGCTGATATTTCCCAACTGTTGGATCTGCTCTCAATCGGCACTTGTCTAATACCCTGCAAGCTTGAACCAAGAATTAGAAGAACTAAGCCAGTCAACAAGAAACCCATTCCCGCAAAAAGGAATGTCTTTCGCAATTACTATTCTCCCTGCGTCATCATTAGTGCCTAATAAAACCACTTTATTAATCTTGCTTCAAATTGAACCAAGGATGATCTAATGTTGAGCGCAGATGAGTTGTCCAAAAATCTGATTCCGTTATTCTCAATTAATAGTTTTTCGACTCTTTTGACTGCAAAAATCCATCGTGTGATACTTCTATCTTTTGAATACACTGTCAGAGTCATCACGACCATTCACCCCATTTCCTTGGTTCAAGCGCTTAGAGAAAGCTTTCTTATCTTTCTTTTAAGACAGGTTCTTTCAACCTTAGGATTCTTTAAAGTTCTTTTGGGCTAACCGGAAAGCTTACTGCTAAACTTATATAAGACATCAGCATGTTCCCTGAAACAATTCTTGTGTGTAACTTAACCTCTTAATCTCTTGAACGAGTACACAAGAGTAAGTGCCAACAAAAAATAGAGAACAGCGTTTAGGAGCAGTCCACCCCAGAGTAATTGAACTAGACCGATTTCAGTCATGCTTATGTAATAGTTTTCCATGGTTCCGAGCGGGTTTAGTATTCCTATCATCTCGAAGGGAAAACCGTAAAATGAAACATGAATCTCGTGTGGCGTCCCCCATTTATCTGTGATTTCTGTCATTGCAAATCTAGTGTGTCCAACAAAGGAAACTAGAAGAAATATCGCAGTTAGCAACAAAATGAGAATAAGCTCTTTTTCACCTATACGGTTTCCAACGTCTTCAAAGATATTTCTCATTGCAAATTCTCTTCCTTCGTAGGCATTTTCATTTGTTAAATGTTGTGAACAAACTTATTAGTTTGTCGCGCGAGCTTAAGCACGCAGTGTACGGTTTGTCATGCAACTATGCTGATGTGGATTTTGAAGCTCAGAACTTAAGTAGACTTGGTGTTGGGAAGAGCTGTGATATGTTGTAAGCCCCAATTGTTGTAAATAAGGACCACAAGGTCAGTTATTACTAACACTCAGACTCCGCAAAACTTTTTCCCGTAGGGCGGGAATCAAGTTTT
>Ga0172364_10004791_pt1 | contig 10773 bp, 6 predicted proteins | sample LakKivSesite10cm_FD_114545 | JGI IMG/M metagenome (GOLD analysis project Ga0172364, IMG submission 114545) | Sediment microbial communities from Lake Kivu, Rwanda - Sediment site 10cm | ecosystem: Environmental > Aquatic > Freshwater > Lake > Sediment | place: Rwanda: Western Province, Lake Kivu... | reverse complement strand
TACATCATAGTTCAGGTTTTTCGGAACCTTTACTCCTGCAGGCCTTTGTATATCGCCCTGAGGCCAGTATCCTATGGGGCGGTCGGTCCACATATTCACTTCCCTGACAGGACCAACAACACCGGCGCGTACCCATTCAACAACCCTGCGGGTGGCTTCGCTGGCATGACCCTGGTTACCCATCTGTGATACCACGTTATATTCTTTCGCGATCTCGGCAAGCTTGCGGCATTCAAAAACGGTCTTGGCCATAGGCTTTTCAACATAAACATGCTTCTTCTCTCTCATGAATGCTGCAGCTATCGGAGCATGGTTATGATCGGTTGTAGCGATCAGAACAGCATCGATAGAAGGCTCTTTCTCAAGCATCTCGCGCCAGTCTGAATAGACCTTTGCTTTCGGGTACCTGGCGAACACATACCCGGCATATTCTGAATCGACATCACACAAAGCATAAATGTTGGCAAGTTTCCTGGGCTGTCTTTGCTGCTGTCCTCCCTGGGCAACCTGTGCCGGACGGGCTCCCTGCGGTTGTCCTCCCTGAGTTCCCTGCTGCCGTTGCATCTGAGCCATACGGGCAGCACGCTCGGCCTCCTGCCTGGCGATTTCTTCCTTGCTGTATGGCTGGCCTGTCCTTGTCCGCTGTGGTCTGTTAACCTGAACTTCAGGATCGCAGATATTGCTCAGATCTCCTGCTCCCTGAGCGCCGATGCCGATACCGGCCACATTGACCATATCGCTGGGCGCCCTGCGGCCGCTACCGGCCATGACATGTCTCGGGACAATAGTAAATGCTGCTGAAGCAGCGCCTGCCATGCTCACAAATTTGCGTCTTGAAAGGCTTTTTGGATTCCTGGTTTTCATCTTTCCGGTTATTGATTAATAATATAATAGAGTTATTAAAATCCGTAGATCTTAAGGGATTTCTCCGAATTTACTAAATTGGAAAATATTTAGCGCAGGATTATTGACAGAATTAAGAAAAATTAACATTATTAAACAGATAATATCTGAAATATATGAGATTCTTCGCTTCACTTCGTTTCGCTCAGAATCTCCTGATTTTTATCGGACATTATTGATAAAATAATAATTTTATTTGAGTATCGGGGATGAATAAAAACTGTAAATGCAAGAATGACAAGATAGACCGCCGTTCAATGGTCAGGAATGGAACAGCCCTTTTAGGCGCGGGTTTTTTAGGCTCATTCTCGCCACCGATGTTAAAGCCTCCTGAAAACACCGGCAAAAATATTTTTAATGTCAGGGATTTTGGAGCCACCGGCAACAAAAGCGATGATGCAACAATTCCTGTTCGTTCAGCTATTGATGCATGTACTGCTGCCGGCGGAGGTACTGTATATGTACCGCCTGGTGAATACACGGTAGGCACTCTTCAATTGAAAGACAATGTCAATCTCAATCTTGAAGCAGGAGCAACCCTCCTTCTGAGCCAGGATGCAGCTGATTTCACTCAGGGTTCACGTACAATGATCTTTGCGCAGAATGCTAAAAATATTGCCGTTACGGGAAGAGGCACACTCGATGGACTCGCAAAATACGAATTCGTTGAAATGCGGGGAATCGATCCGGAAATCGCGGTGGAAATAGAGATCGCACGGAAAGCCGGTGTGGATATGCGTAGATACTACAGGACCGGCATGCAGACTTATATGTTCATTCTTGACAATTGCACCAATATCCGTCTGAGTGATATATCTGTCATCAATTCACCTCTGTGGAATATCCGTCTGAATGATTGCAACCGTGTTTTCATAAAGGGTGTTTATATATACTCCGATCTTGAGAAGGGCGTGAACGCCGATGGGATAGATATCTGCTGCACCAGTAATGTTACAATTTCCGATTCTGTGATTGTCACAGGTGATGATTCGATAGTTCTCAAAACACCGGCTCGGAAAGGACAGGAAAAGGTCAACCCGGTCGAAAATATTGTCGTAACAAACTGTATCCTTACTTCATCATCATCCCCGCTAATGATCGGGACCGAAACATTCGCGGATATCCGTCATGTTATTTTCAGCAATTGCACTATCCGCAATTCAAATAAGGGATTCGGGATAAATGTACAGGATGGGGCAACAGTCAGCGATATCATTTTCAGGAACCTGACTGTTGAAACAAACAGAAGGCACTGGAACTGGTGGGGCAGCGCCGAGCTCTGTAAATTCAAGCTCAGTAAAAGGTCGGATACTTCAAAGCTTGGCAGGATCAGGGATATCGTAATTGACACGATAATCTCACATCCGCGCGGGACAAGCACTATTAAAGGTCATCCGGATCAGCCTGTTGAAAATATCAGGATGAATAACGTCCAGATATTCATGTCTCCGGAGGATGCTGTCGATAAAAGAAGCTCACATGCTCTTTTAATAGAGAATGTCAGGGGACTGACTGTTCAGGATTTGACAGTCAGATGGGATGAAAAAGATCCGGAAAAAAACTGGCAGAGTGCCCTTGTCCTGAAGAATGTCTCCGGTTTTGAGATAAGGTGTTTTAAAGGACGGCAGGGACTGATCAACGGATCAAGTCCGGCGATCCTTTTGGAAAAAATATCAGACGGACTTATAGCTGATTCAAAAGCTGATAAGGGATGTAAAACGTTTATAGGAGTCAGTAAATCTGAGAGTAGAAAGGTTGTTATGAGAAATAATAACACAATAAAAGCAGAAGCATAACGGTTTTCGTAAATTTGTAGGAACTGATCCAGCGATCCTTACGTTTTTCATTACCAGGTAATTCAAAATAATTCTGGTTTTGAAATTGTTAATAAAACCGAAATGAAAAGGATTATCAGATTTGTTACATTAATATTAGTCCCCGGAATTCTCATATTGCCGGGTTCCTGCAGTGAAGAGTTCCTCACTAAAAATCCCCAGGGCGTTGCTGCAGGTTCCTCAATTATGTCTCCTCAGGGAGTGGAAGCAGTCCTTACAGGCACCTATGCTTATTTAAGGGGAAGAAGTATGTTCGGAGGTTCGCTGTGTACCGACTGGGTTTACGGAAGCACGGCGTCAGACGATAGTTATAAGGGAACCTCTTCGGGTGATGCAACTGATTTTAACCTGATTGAAAGGTATAAAAACCAGGCAAACTTTTCGTACTTTCAGGAAAGGTGGACCGATTGCTATAATGGCATAGCCAGGGCTAATTCTGTCCTTGAAGTACTGGAAGGTGCGCAGAAAGGCAAAAACCCGCTTCCGGAAAAGAGGGCATTACAAGTGGAAGCGGAAGCAAAATTCCTCAGAGCCTGGTTCCACTTCCAGGCAAACAAAGTGTTCGAACATATTCCGTATATAAAGACAGCCGCGGAGCTTGCTCCTCTGAAGCCCGAAGAAGTACCAAATCCCGATCCGGCCTGGGATGAGATTGAGGAAGACCTTCAGTTTGCCATCGATCATCTCCCGGCAGATTACCCAGGCGAACCGGGACGGGCAGATAAATTTGCTGCAGAAGCAGTTAAGGCCCAGGCTCATATGTACCAGAAGGAATTCCCTCAGGCAAAGATCCTTTTAGATGATATAATCAGTAACGGAGGTTTCAGCCTTGTATCAAATTTCTACGATACTTACGACATGACCCACGAGCATAACAGGGAATCAATATTTGAGATACAGGCGATGACAACATCAACTTTTCATACTGCGGTTTACCCGGCCGGAGGTGCTTTTCACCAGAAAGGCCCTGCAAGCTGCGGCGGGTGGGGATTCTTCCAGCCGTCACAATGTCTCTTTGAAGCTTTCCAGGTCACAAACGAAGGATTACCCGTTCTGGAAATTGAAGATCGTGAACCTCTGACAAATGATATGGGAATATCAAGCAGCCAGATATTCGTTCCGACTGACCATCTGCTTGATCCCCGCATAGACTGGACTATCGCCCGTCGTGGAGTCGATTTCCTGGGCTGGGGCATCCATCCGGGAGATGACTGGATCCGCGAGCAGAGTAATGGCGGACCGTACATGACAAAAAAATACATGCACTTCAAATCGGAACAAAGCCTGAATCTTAACGGGACAGGATTTTATAACGGGAAGAACTATAGAATGTACAGACTGGCAAATATCCTGCTCTGGAGGGCTGAAATTGCTGTTGAGGAAAATGACCTGGAGCTTGCAAGGACGATTGTGAATCAGATACGCTACAGGGCTAAAACAAGCACTCCGGTCATGGGTCTTTGCACAAGCTTTTCAAACCTCAGTTCAAACCCTGTTGTTGACTGGACGAAGCCTGCTGCGAATTATAAAGTTGAACCATATCCTTTGGGCCATCAGGCGTTTTCCTCGCAAACGGAGGCAAGAAAGGCTGTGAGAATGGAGATCAGGCTTGAATTTGCCACTGAGGGCCACCGCTTCTTTGACCTCCGGCGCTGGAACATCGATGCGGTGGTGCTGAACGACTACATTGCCCGCGATATTCAATTCAGGACTTATCTGCAGGGAGTTGTTTATGATCCTGAAAAGGACGATTACTGGCCATTACCGGCTTCTCAGATAGTATTGCAGAAAAGGGTATTGTTACAGGATCCTTCCTATAAATGAAAATCATTGCCATGAAAACCCTGACTGTTTTTTTAAGACTTATATTGTTTGTGGTTCTTCTGGCAATTAACAATTCTTCATGCAGTAAAAGACCTGATGTTCCGGTTGTTGTTACAGCAGAAATTACAGATATTACCAAAACTAATGCTGTCGCAGGCGGATCTGTTGTGAATGACGGAGGTGCAGCTGTAACAGACAGCGGTATCTGCTGGAGTACAACTGAAAATCCCACTGTGGCTGATAACAGATCTTCGTGCTGCTCCGGTACAGGCTCTTTTATTATAAGGATAAAGCAGCTTTCTGCAAATACAAGATATTATGTAAGGGCTTATGCAACCAACGGCGCCGGAACAGGTTATGGTAACCAGGTAACATTTTTAACAGGTGAAATTACTTTCCCCGGGGTTTTAACGACATCAGTCTCCGGTATTGATCTGACATATGCAAACAGCGGCGGATTAATATATGATTATGGAGGCGGACCGGTCACTGCAAAAGGGATTTGCTGGAGCAAATCACATTCTCCCACTATCCTCGACAACTGCATCGAAGGCGTTTATATTACAAATCTTCCCGGAGGATTTACCAGCAGGCTTTCAGGTTTGGAACCTCGAACAAAATATTACGTCAGGGCTTATGCAACCAATGAGGCGGGAACATCGTACGGCACCGAGATCAGCTTTACTACACTGTCGGTAAATCCTCCGGCCTTTAATCCGGATCAGACTTACGGAATTGTTACTGACACTGACGGGAATATTTATAAAACGATACAGATCGGAACCAGGACATGGATGGCCGAAAACCTTAAAACCACCAGGTATAATGACGGATCATCAATTCCTGTGGTTACGGGAGATAATAACTGGACCAGCCAGTCTACTGCAGCAATGTGCTGGTTCAATGATGATCCCGGTTTATATAAAGAAATATACGGAGGGTATTATAATATTTATGCTGTAAATACAAAAAAGCTGTGTCCTGAGGGCTGGCACGTTCCTGATAAAACTGACTGGTCGCAGATGATCTCATATCTCGGGAATGAAGGATCGGCAGGCGGAAAAATGAAAGAATCAGGTACTTTGAACTGGATGAGCCCAAACTTCGGTGCAACAAATGAATCAGGCTTTACCGGCCTCCCCGCCGGTTACCGGAGGGATAAATTCATCCAGCGAGGTATTTCAGCTTACTGGTGGTCGGTAACCTCCAACAATTTCTATTCCCTGGATTACAGGTACAAATGCATCAGCGTATTCATAATGAACTATCCCAGAAATGGATTGAATGTCCGCTGCGTGAAAGACCAGAAATGAATGAGCCTGTACCATATATGAATTGTCCTGAAAAGTCCTGATTATGTACAGGTTAAACTGAACCATGCCATCATGAAGATTATCCCGGTCACAACCACAGCCGAATTTAAGAAATTCATCAGGCTGCCATACAGACTTTACAAAAACGATCCTGTCTGGATACCACCGCTGCGTACTGAGGTTTCAAAACAATTTGACAGGAAACGAAATCCGACTCTGAATCACTGCGAATATGCACTCTTCATGCTGGAAAGAGAGAATGAAATAATAGGGCGCATAGCTGCATTCACAGACAACATTGCATTGCAGGAATGGAAAGATTCGGTGGGACTTTTCGGATATTTTGAATGTATTGATGACAGCGATGCTGCCAATGCTCTTCTTGACGCTGCTGCGGGATGGCTAAGAGGAAAAGGAATGAAATTCATGAGGGGACCGTGGAGTTTTGTATCCCAGGAATGGGGACTTGTGATAGAGGGATTTACGCCATCGCCTACTGTAATGGCTCCCTATAATCCGGAATATTATATTAACCATATCACAGGATACGGATTTGAAAAGGTAAAGGATTTGCTGGTTTATTACATTTCTGTCGCAGAAGGATACAACATCCCTGACAGGATCCTTACACTTACTGACGATGTTGCAAAACGCTATAATATCCGGACAAGACAGTTGGACATGCGTGATTATGACAATGAAGTAGCCAGGGTAATTGATCTGTCAAACAAAAGTCTTATAGACAACTGGGGGTATACGCAGGTTACCAGGGAAGAGGCTGAAGCGATAGCAGCCGATCTGAAATCGATACTTCATCCCAGAGGAGTTATTTTCGCTGAAGATTCAGCCGGCCGCCCTGTCGGATTTGCAATTACCATACCTGATATTAACACCCTGATCAGGGACCTCGGAGGGCGTCTTCTGCCCTTCGGATGGCTAAAAGTTCTGCTCGGACTGCCCCGTTTAAGAAGATATCGCCTTTTTGCTCTTGGCGTGCTTCCGGAATACCAGGGAAAGGGTATCGACAGCCTTATTTACAGAGCTCTTTATGAAGCACTGTATTCTCCCGATATATGGCTGGAAATAAATTATGTCCTGGAAGATAACGCTCCCATGAACAACGCCATTATCAAGCTTGGAGCAAAGCCGCTACGCCGGTACAGGATCTACCAGAAGAGCATTTAATTGACTGGAAATAATATGATTGTGATCGCTTTCGCTCCGGTTCCATAGCGAAGTTGGCAGGGAAAATGGGAGCGAAGGAGGGATCTGGCTATTTTACCAATTGGACAGTCCCCGATACGGTTTTTAAAGCAATTACTGGTTTGCTGTCGCCCCGGATGAAGCTCTTCCTGAAGTAATCACTCTTTTTCCCATAATCTGAAGAATACCTATAGCTCTTTATATCATTGAACAACCATATAAAGGTCATTTTCCAAAATAAGCGCAAACCAGTTGTTTGTCACTTCTGGCAAAAACATGACGGTTCGCAAATGCAGGATGACTCCATGTCACTCCGGTTCCTTTTCTATTCAATTGACCTGTTGTGGGTTCGATCAGCTTAGCACGGCTGATAATCGTTAATCCTGTTGGTGAAAGCCTTGTAATCAGGAGTTCTCCATGCTCATTGAACATCCAGGCTTGTTCACCATGATCAATGAAATGGATATTGGCCCACCTGTCTTTTTTAACTGCTGAAAGATCTTCCCAGACCCTGTCACCGTTGGATAGTTTTAAACAACGCATTTCTCCGTAGCTGTCAACACCGTATATGAAGTCATCTTTGATGATTGGTGTGTTAATGACACAGTGAAGGGCATCGGTTTTCATTTCACTTTCACCTACACGTAACCATACTTTATTTGCAGTTGTAGTTTGTTGGTCAAGTTTTACAAGTAAAGATCCGCTGTAAAAGCAGCTGACAAACAAATAATCTTTATATAAAACCGGTGTTGAAATTGCCATACCCATTTTAACAGGAAATGGTATCTGCCAGAAGGCTTTTCCTGTTTCAGGATCCAGGCCGTTTAGATTCTCAGCTGTCCAGACTACAAGAACAGGTTTTCCGGCTTGTTGGATCAGAATTGGGGCAGAATAACAGATATCATCATCCAGAGAGCGCCAGATCTCTTTTCCGTTGTTCTTATCCAGCGCAAGAACCGAAGCTCCGTCACTGCCACCTATTTGTAGTATAATCTTATTCTCAAAGATCAAAGGAGTAGCTGCTATGCCCCAGATTGGCATTTTAATCTGGTATTCCTGGTTCAGGTCATGTTTCCAGATGATCTTGCCTGTTGGTGCATCAAAACAAAATAAATGGCCCATGGTCCCTAAAGAATAAGCTTTCTTATCAGAAATCACAACAGAGGCCCGGGGACCATCAGGATAACTTATTTTGTATTGGCAGGGATAACTGTAAGTCCAGATAATTTTCCCGTTTTCAGCGTCAACGCACAATACCCTTTCCTTTTCTTCCGGTTGTTCTGTCTTGTCGGTCAGATAGACCTTACCTCCGGACACCGTTGGGCCACTGTAACCAGCCGCAACTGGAATGCTCCATTTCAAAGGAATAATGTTGCTAGCGAATTTATTTACTATTCCGTCTTCCTTCCATATACCGTCACGATTACTGCCTCGCCAGTCCGGCCATTCCTGGGCTGCTATCGAATTAATTAAAAGCAATCCCAGAAAGGTTAGCGTTATTTTGCACAGGTTTCTTTCAGCCATTTCGTTGAAGTTATGTTCATGCACAAATTTAGCAGTAAAAGAAATTTTTTATTTAATTTGACAGACTGAAGATTGACAATGGCATAGCTTCAGGGTATCTCAATTTCCGAAGGATCATCATGACTCTCCGAACAGAACCATTGCTCATCAATAAAATCATCACTTGCTATTTTATCGATAGTCAGCTTGATGTATTTCCCTTGTGCTGAAACGGCAATCTCCCCGTTCGGAAGAATAATTTCCCCGGTACCTTCAAAAGTCCGTGCTCCTTCCATAGTTACCCGTCCGACCACCTTCAACTGCTGACCAAGAGGTACAGGTTTCCTGAACCTGGTTTTCAGTTCAATTGTAACACCCCACAGCTGTTCATCTTTCCCGTTGCATATTGATCTGGCAATTGTTTCATCAAGAATGGTTGTGGCCAGGCCACCGTGCATTCTTCCCGGATAACCCTGGTGCTGCTCCGACGGGTTGATAACAGCTACAAGTTCATTATTATCAGTTTCATAGAATCTGGCATGCAGTCCGAAATTATTCTCTTCACCGCATACAAAACACATCTTTGAGCTATGCTGTTTTCTGAGGATTTTATGTTTCACAATGATAAAGACTCAGTTCTTCAAATAGCTTAATCCTTCCTTATAATTAAAAAGGGCATAGCCATCACCTTCCAGGTACCCCGGAACATCTTCTTTCTGGTTTTCAACCGCAAGGTCAGAAACAGGTGTTGAGAATGGCATCTTGCCGGATGGATTGAAATTTCCTGTTATTACATCGAGAAGGGCGTCAGTTGTGGTTCCGAATGTTGCCAGCACACCTTTGATGTTTTTGGTTTTGTCGTTATATACTTCGTTTATAACCCAGGGATTAGTGTAATTCACTACAAGCACAGCAGGCTTTTTTTCTGTTAATACATTAACATAAGAAACATCAATGCCGCACTTCGACAGGGAAAGTGAGATTGGTGTGCCAGTTGAGCTGAACAATGCATTTCCGGTTGGATGAAGCCATAATATGAGAACGTCTGCCTCGCCAGGCGTCTTTACAAACTCAATCCCGTATTTATTATCATTTACCAGGTAAGTATTCTGAACCTCTGAGGCCTGTCCCCTGGCATTTCTCTGAAGTGACTCAAAATATACTTTTGTCTTTGGTCTGATAGGTAATGCATCATTTTCGTTTCTTAGCAGGACTATCGATTTACGTAAAGCCAGAGCAGCTTTTTCCCTGAACGCATCATTATTGACTATTCTTTCTGCCTCATCAGTATTAACATATGGATTTTCAAACAATCCCAGTTCAAATTTTTCAGTTAGCAGAAGCCGGACAGAATTGTTGATATAGCTTATATCTACCATTCCTGTATCTATCAGGTGAATCAGCATTGCAGGATCAGACTCCCCGGAAAAAAGGTTGACACCGGCTTCAATGGCTTTAATATATCGTTCCTCCTTTGTAAGGTTTTCAACTCCCCATGGCATTCCCGTCAATGGTCCGGTATCAGAATTAATTATACCCTTGAATCCCATCCGTGTTCTTAGCAGGTCAGTAATAACACCTTTATTAAATGCATAACCGACCTCTTCGTACTGAGTCCCTGAGGGAAGAGAATAGTAGGGCATTATTGAAGAGGTTCCGGCATCTATTGCTGCCTGGAATGGGATAAGGTGATAATCAAACATACCACCCGGATATACTTCTTTCTTTCCCCAGTCGAAATGAGAATCTTGTCCGTCATCTCCCGATCCACCTCCCGGAAAGTGTTTTGTGGTAAGAGCGACGGAATTTTGATCTAATTTTTCACCCTGAAATCCGATGACTATTTCTTTAATCATACTGGCAACCCATTCAGCATCTTCGCCAAATGTCCCGTTTACTCTTGACCATCTTGGTTCTGTTGCAAGATCAGCCATATACATATAACCTTTCCTCAGGCCAACAGCGGCCCATTCCTGACGGGCTATATCTGCGAATTCTCTCGTGAGTGCCAGATCCCGCATGGCTGAAAGGCCAAGTTCTCCTGGCCATGATGAAAAGACTGTAGTGCCTACGCTGGTTCCCAGCGATGCATTGGTGGTGATATTATTACGCGGATTTGAAGATATAATTGCCGGTATGCCAAGAGGCTCGCTTTCACATAGTTCCTGAAGTTTATTTGCCCATTCGGCTGT
>Ga0172364_10004789_pt1 | contig 10776 bp, 5 predicted proteins | sample LakKivSesite10cm_FD_114545 | JGI IMG/M metagenome (GOLD analysis project Ga0172364, IMG submission 114545) | Sediment microbial communities from Lake Kivu, Rwanda - Sediment site 10cm | ecosystem: Environmental > Aquatic > Freshwater > Lake > Sediment | place: Rwanda: Western Province, Lake Kivu... | reverse complement strand
GCATGACTGATGCATCCTCGAGCGGCACACAGGTATCAACCACCACATCAGCAAGTTCAAAGAGCGTTTTCCCGCAGGAATGCCTGGATTTTTTATTTGCTGATTCGGCAGCGGACCCGTAAACGACCACGGACATGCCCATCTCCTTTGACCTCAATGCCACGTCAATATTCACATTATTAATACCTGTGTGTGAGAAGATCCACATGGTGTCGTGCGGATCGAAATGATATCCTTTCATGATCTGATCACCAAAGCCCTCCATCCGTTCGAGGAAGAGGAACTGGTGTATGCCCATCTCCCCGGTGATGCGGGTGAAGAACGTCAGGGGCAGCTCGATTATAGGGTGAAACCCCACGAAGCCCCCTATGCGCGGATACATTTCCTCAACTGGCAGTGTCGAGTGGCCGCATCCGAAGGTATGCACCCAGCGTTCAGCGCCGATGGAATCTGCCATTAATGAAGCAGCCCGTTTGATATTCTCCAGCTGTGTGCTTTCAATCTTATCCATGATATTACGCGCATTCTCCAGCCAAATTTTTGCAAGCATAGTTTTATTATTTGGTTTATTATGATATTATTTTATTATGAAATCTTAATAACACACCCCCAGTGCAAAGTTCAATCCCAAACCAGCTGAGTCTAAAGTCATTTATAAGCCTGTACGCCGCGACCGCGGCGCACAGGCTTATAATTACCCTCATCATAGAAATAACATTTTACAGGTTGTTATGTATTTTCTCCCAAAATCTCACCAAAACAACCACAAGAAAGAGTGCAAGGAAAACTGCACAGACAATCAGCACTATTGGAAAAGAACTGATACCATACTGACGCGAAAAAACTCCCGTCAGATAGTTCACCAGGATATTCCCCGTCACAGCGATAAAAAATACCAGGCTGAAGGCTGTTCCCCGCAAGGCAGTAAAAAAACTGCCCACATAACCAAGCATCACCGGGAAACCTCCTGCAGTTCCTATACCAAGCAGAACCAGTCCGGCCACTGCATACCCATGTCCGGGAAAGACCAGGAGGGTCACACCACCGCATAATATTATCATTACTGAAATGATAATTATCCTACCGGAAGGGATCTTCCTGAGGAGTGCTGCAAGCACTATCCTTGTGACAGTCATGCTGAGGACAAATATGGTCAGTGCCAGCAGTGAGCCGGCAGATGCAAAGCTCTTCCCTAGCTGCAGGAACGTTGTTGTCCAGTTGTTGATGATCCCTTCTACAGCGCTTTCAAAAAACAGGAAGAAGCCGGGTAATAATATTCCCGGATCCTTTACCAGGGCAAAAACGGAACGCAGCGGGACCCTTTCTGACTGTTTTGGTGCCGGGAAGACAGTTATTGCGAAGAAGATCACAGGCAAAACAAGTGCAATCCCAATATAGCTCACCTGTTCCTGGTAAGGAGTACCTTCAGGCAGCAGTGCCAGCAATAACGGCATCCCCAGGGCACCGAGGCCGAAGAACACTCCCAGGAGGCTTAGGTTTGCGCTGCGATGTTCTGTGCCGGCAGCACTGATGTCGGCCACCAGGGCGCTTGTGCCCCCGTTCAGCGCCCCTCCCCCTAAACCTATAATAAAAAATGAAGCCTGCAGGATGTGCAGGCCCGGAGAAAAAGCTATACCTTCCAAACCGGCTATCACCAGCAGGGAACAGATGATAAAAAGAATACGGTAGCTGTACCTGTCAGCCACAGGACCAAACACCAGCGATCCGGCCAGGATGCCAAAAGGAAGGAGTGATGCCAGTGATCCTGCTTCAAGAATATCAAGCTTCCAGGTATTTATCAGGGAAGGCAGCACAGCACCAAGGCTGGTCAGCACGATGCCAAACAGGAGCATTCCCAGGCAGGCTGCTGCAAAAACACGGTTATAGTTGTAAGAATCCCTCATAGGTTCCGCCCGTTGTTCAGTGCCAGGAAAGCGGCCCCATAGAGTGCCGCATCCTGTCCTAATGCTGATCTTTCAAATTTCACGCTCCTGATGCTGACAGGTTGTGCCCATTTTGCTGCTTCTTCATAGATGTCATCAATGAACTGAACGGCTGGACCAAACACTCCTCCTCCAAAGATAATTTTTTCAGGATTAAACAAACTTACCAGGTTGGCGCAGGCTTTGCCCCAGAATTCATTGCAGTGTGCAATGATTTCTTTCGCATCAGGATCTCCCCTGTTATATGCTTCAAAGACATCAGCTGCCGTGACCTGTTCCAGGCTTTTCCCCCCTGCACCGGCAAAGGCAACCTGTTTGTTTTTCAGTAAATCTTTGGCTCTTTCAGCGATACCGTACCCTGAGGCATGATATTCAAAGCATCCGCAGTTGCGATAACCGTCAATCCATGGATCTGTGAGGGACATCCAGCCTGTTGCGCCGGCGATGTCATGCGAGCCCCGCAGCACCTTTCCATCCGCCATAATACCTGCACCTATGCCGGTACCAACAGCCAGGAAAATTGCATCTTTACAGCCCTTGGCAGCCCCCTCCCAAGCCTCTCCCATAATACAACAGGCACGGTCACTGTCAATCCACACATCAATACCCTTACGATTCAACTCTCCTGACAGGTCACTGTAAAGGGGATAATCTTCCCAGCCCGTGATATTCGGTGCCCATACAGTCCCTGTCTTTCTATGGTAAATACCCGGTACCGCTATACCCACACCGGTAACATTCACCTTAAATTCTTCACCCCACTGGATAAGATTATTGATCACCTCCATGACCAATGCTCCGACTGCTTTTCCAGTGCGGTCCCCCAGCATAAGAATTTCCCTGGATGATACCATGGATTCCCAGTCGAAGAGTGCGCCGGACACTTTCGTTCCACCAAGGTCGATTCCTATTACTGCGTTCGAAACCATACTTTCGTAAGATATTTAAAACTTTCCCAAGTTACGTACTTTATTATTGCATCAAAAATCAGAAAATCATTTTATAATATGTGAATGAATTAACCGTGTCTGATTTCTTTCATTCCTGTAACAAAAACTGATCATTGCAGAATTAATTCTCCCAAATCAATTGGTATGAACCCCAGGGCAGCGCCTCCGCTGAGCAGATTCAGCGCTCGCGGAAGCCCTTGACCCGAATTCCGGAGCAGCGCCTCCGCAGAGCAGCTTCAGCGCTCGCGGAAGCTCCGGGGAATTAAACTATACTTCCCCGTCCACCGTCCGCGTGTCGCCGAAGCTTTAGCGGAGGCACAAGCGGAACGCGAAGGTGGAATTAAATTTCGGTGACTTCCAAGCCGGAAATCTGAAACACTATTCTCAGCCAAAGGATAATATTTAATCCGGTAATTGATGGAGATCCCTTCAGATATTTCTGCCATTTTTTTTACCAAAATATTTCTGTAATTTTATATATAGCATTAGCAATAATGAAAATCACAGCAGGAAAATTAACCAGTTAATTATCCGTCAATCAATCTCACAAATTATTTATGAACTTTTTATTTTAAAGACGATGAGTACCAGTACTAAAACCTTCCTGGGTATCATGGCATTTATTCTTTTAGCACCAGGTCTGACAGGACAAATAGCTTGGGAATGGGTCACACATTCATCAAAAGCCGGACCTGATGAGGCAAATGACCTTGTTGTGGACAACAGAAAAAACATCTATGTTACAGGTTATTTTACCAATGTTGAACTTCCACTATTTAACCTGTTGGACAGAGATGCCTTTATTGCGAAATATGATAGTGCCGGGATTCTTCAGTGGTACCATGAATACGGCAGTAGCGGGGACGATATTGGTAACGCAATAGCACTTGATGACAGCTGCTTTGTTTATGTAACAGGGAGTTATAACTATAATGAGAAAATGTTCCTCATCAAATTAAGGGATTCCGATGGAGAGTTATTATGGGAAACATTTGATAGCAGCCTGTATTCAAATACGGGTGATGATCTGCTCATAAAAGATTCGATAATTTATACCACCGGGAGTACCCCGCTGCTGCGGTATGATCTTAACGGAAATCCTAAACAAAAGCAGCAAGCCGGTAAAAAAAATGAGCTCACAATCGATATACCAAAATTTTCAATAGCAATTGATGATTCTTCCCGGCTATATGTGGCACGAAACAATGAGATTCTAGTTTACGATACTGCCGGTCAGCAGGTTTCTTCTTTGCATCTTGAAGTGACAAGAATTAACGCGATAACGATTGATAAGCTCAACAATATTTACTGTACAGGTGCCTTTTCATATTCACATATGCTGGGAAAATATCAGATATCATCTTCCGGTTATGAAGATATTTTTATATGTAAAATGGATCCTTCAGGTAATGTTTACTGGGCTATGAAAGCCGGTGGTAGTGATTTTGATGAAGGATTAGGAATTGCAATAAATAAAAGACAGGAATTATATATTACCGGTTCATACAGACAGACTGCCACTTTTGGCGATCAGACAGTAGGGCAATTGGGTCTGTTCAAGGAAATTTTCGTTCTTAAGCTAAATCCTGAAACAGGTGATTTTTCTGAACTGCTGATAGCCGGTGGAGGCGGAGATTACGATCTGTGTAACAGCATAACTTTTGATAAAAACAACTTTCCTTATGTTGCCGGATTGCTTGATCATTTCTGGCCAGGTACCAGCTTCGGATCTATATTCATTCCGGGAGAAGATGGCAGTACGCAGGATGCATTTATCGCTAAAATCACGGTCCCTGAAATAATTGCCAAATTAAAAGGTAAGATATTCAAGGATGGTATCCAGACCTATTGTGTTGTAAAATTATTCTCCTTCGAACCGGAAAATCCCATGAAAGTATTATATAATAAGTTCACCGACGCCATCGGCAATTATGAATATACTGTATATAAACCCGGTAAGTACTTTGTCCAGGCTTTCCTTCCAATGAATTATGATTATGCGAAAACTTATTATGAACGGCATTTTAAATGGGATTCAGCAACATATTTCATATTGAATACTGATACTGTTATTCAGGACATTAATATTCATCTCCTCAAAGTACCCGGTCAGAATGGTACTGATACAATATCAGGGGCAGTCTATAGTTTTTCAGGAGACCCTGAACGCTGGGTTGATATGATACTTGTCGATGATCATGGATTAATAGCGGATTATACACAGACGGACACCATGGGGAAATACGAATTTACATCAGATCCTCCAGGTAATTATATTATCATGATAGACTCAGCAGGGATGTTTGTTGATTCGTATTATACATTCAACAGTTCTCTGAAAACAAGATATGGGGGATTTGATTATTACCTCGGTACTGATTCAATTTTCAGAGCTGACAGGGTCATTGTAAGTGCAAATCCTGATACCTTTTATCTGGATGAAGAATCTCCGAACGGCACCATACTGGGATATGTGGATGTTCCAAACCGATCCTGGTTCAGGGCTATTAGCTATTCTATTCTTGATCAGGATGTGCCTAATACATTTGGTATTACTGCAGATTCAGGAAAGATCTTTCTCTCCGACAGGGATTTGCTTGATTATTTAAAACACCCGGTCTATAAACTGATCATTAAGGTTGAAAACACGTACCCCATGATTACTTCAGATACTGCAGAAGTCGTCATAGCTATTAATGTCAGCGATAATATTGAAAACATAGAAGGGAATAATATTGATATAAATATTCATGTTTCCCCTTCACCGGCAGGAGAGATTCTATATATTGATCAGGTAGATATCAATAATCCTATAAGGCATATCGACATAATTGACCTGTCAGGACGGATATTGATAAACAAGAGCATTCAAGGTTTGACCCACCTGGCAGTTGATATACAAAATCTGGTGAATGGGGTTTATATTATTAATGTTACCACGGATTACGCTCTGAAAAAACAAGTATTCATCAAATCGAGGTAACACAACAACATTCCATTACACCTCTTTAATCTTTCCCGACCAATCCTAAGTACTCCAGGTGAGACGCCAGCAGGCCATGAGTGCCGGATTATGAGAGTAAGTCCCGGAAACCAGTGGTGAATCGTGAAATATGTTATTGAGCAAAGAAATTAAAAGTTCCTGGTTATCGGTTATCGGTTATCGGTTATCGGTTATCGGTTATCAGTTCTTCCTTCAGCTAACCCCCTTTTTCCGATTCACGACTCACGACTCACGACTCACGCCCAACGGAAGGCTGATAAAAAATGTCGATCCTTTGCCCGGTTCGCTCTCCAGCCAGATCCTTCCATAATGCCTTTCAATAAAATCCTGGCAGATCAGCAGGCCCAGTCCTGTACCGGTCTCATTATCCGTCCCCCGCGTGGTATACTGCACATCATGCCTGAACAATTTGCTGACGTTCTCTTCCGACATCCCCACACCAGTGTCCTTAACAAATATTATCAGCTCTTTCTCTGTCTTTTCGCAGCCGACCGTGACCTGTCCGTCCTGGGGCGTAAACTTGATGGCATTGGTGAGCAGGTTCTGTATGACTACGCTGATAAGGTGCACATCAACCCTCAGATTAATCGCCTCTGACGGACAATCAAATCCGATGGTGATATTCTTATTAGCAGCCTGGTATTTCACCAGTGCAATCTTATCGTTGATAAGACCGGCTATGTTGGTCAATTCAGATTCAACCTTTATCTCCCCGGTATGTGCCCTGGACCAGTTCAGAAGGTTATTGAGCAGGTTGTATACCTGGTCAGCCGAGTCATTGATAATCCCAAGCATCTCTTTTCTTTCCTCGTCACCATAACCGTCATACCTCGACCGCATAAGTTCAATAAATCCTTTCAGGGTGGTGAACGGGCTTCTCAGATCGTGCGATATGATGGAAAAGAGTTTATCCTTGACTGCATTGGTGCGGGACAGCTCATCGCGCTGGGATTTCAGTTCATCTGTCTGGTCAATGAGTATTTTGTTTTTTTCATCGATTTCCTTTGTCCTTGCCCTCACCAGCTCATTCAGGACAATATTCCTCCTGATAATCTGTCTCGTCCTTATATAATAGATTAGCAACAGTACTCCGGCAAAAAATATGAATACCATAATCCTGAACCACCAGGTTTTCCAGTAAGGAGGAGTGATGATTATTTTTACTGAGGCACCCTTTTCATTCCAGACACCGTCATTATTTGATCCTTTCACCCTGAAAGTATACTCCCCGGGATCAAGATTGGTATAGAAGGCTGTATGCCGCGTTCCCACATTGTTCCAGTCGCGGTCAAATGCCTCCATCTTATATTCATACTGGTTTTTGTTGCTGGAAATATAATTTAAGGCAGTAAACTCGAAGGACAGCATCGTCTGTTTGTAAGACAATCTTATGGTATCTGCTTCGCTGATGTGTGCCTTCAGCGGAGAATTCCTGCCTATTGGCACAGGTTTGTTAAATATCCTGAAATCAGTAATGACGACAGGCGGAACATCCGGATTAGTGACCAGTTCATCCGGATTAAATACATTAAAACCATTCACTCCCCCGAAATACATCTCCCCGTTCCGTGTCTTATAATGGCTGCACTGGTAAAATTCATTATCCTGCAGTCCGTCTGACATATCATAATTATTAAATACCCCGCTTTCAGGATTGAACCTGGAAAGGCCCTTGTTGGTGCTTATCCAGAGGTTACCCCGGTCGTCTTCCCTGATACCCTTGGTTGTGTTATCCGGCAAGCCATCTGATACATGATACTGGGTGAAATCCTGCTTTACTCTGTCAAACCTGTTCAGTCCACCCGTAGTACCTATCCACAGTGTTGAATCCCTGGTTTCAAGGATTGTAAGAACATATCCCATGGTGAGGCTGCGTTTATTGTTTTCTTCATGCCGGTATATGGTAAAGGTCTTCGTTTCCCTGTTGAACAGGTTCAAACCCAGCGCCCCGCAAATCCACAGGTTACCATACGAGTCCTCCATGACCACTCTTATCTGGTTATCACTCAGGTTACTGTTTTCAGGGGTGTAATTAACAAAGACATTGCGTTTCCTGTCAAAATAACTCAGGCCTCCATAAAACGAGCCGATCCATAGGGTACCCTGCTTATCTTCACAGACTGAAAAGACGGTATTGCTGACCAGTCCGCTGTTTTCTTTTGTGAAACGCCTGAATGTACCACTGGCGCGGTCAAATAAATTCAGCCCTCCTTCCCATGTCCCGACCCAGAGGTTCCCTTTGCTGTCCTCATAGACCGACAGTACTGACTCGCTACCCAGGTTGCTGTTGCCGGGATTATAATGTTTAAAGGTCTTGCTCCTGCGGTCGAAGAGGTTCAATCCCCCGCCATCTGTACCGATCCAGAAGTTACCCCTGGAGTCTTCACAAAAAGATGTGACAGAATTATGGCTTAAGCTGTTTTCATTTCCGGGATAATGCTTATAATGTTTGAAATATCCGCCATATTTCGGAAGCAATTGAATACCACCTGCATGTGTCCCTATCCATATATTACCCGTTCTGTCCTCATAAGCAGACCATATTGAATTATTGTTCAAACCGTAGTCATTAAACGGATCGGCCTTGTAATGTGTAAACTTGCCTTTCTGCCTGTCGAATAAATTCAGCCCGTCGTTTTCCGTACCGATCCATAGACGGTCCTGGCTGTCTTCCATGACGGTAAAAATATAATTCCCGCTTATCGAGTTGACATCCTTAGGGTCACTGGTATAATGGATCATCTCCGGCTCACCATTACCTGTAAAGCTCATCTTATATAATCCGCTCCGGTAAGTAGAGATCCACAGATTACCTTCCCTGTCGCCGGTTATATTCCATATCTCATTCTCACTTAATTTTTTATTCTTATAAAAGCAGTGATAAAAAATTTCACTCTCCCTGTCAAACCGGTCAAAATCCCCATGCAACGATCCAACCCATAAATTATTCAGGCTATCCTCATAAATAGCACATACATCATTGCTGTTCAAACTGTTCGGATTATCCGGATCATGCCGATAATGAATGAATTTGCCGCTATCCTTCATGAACTTACTGAGCCCGCCCCCTGTACTGCCTACCCATAGGTTACCCTGTCTGTCCTCAAACAATGCCCGAACTTCAGTGCCGCCAATACTGCCCGGATCATTCGCATCTGTCCGGTAACGGGTGAATTTATTTTCAACGCGATCGAACATATTTAAGCCACCGTCTGTACCGATCCAGATTTTACCGGCCCTGTCTTCGATTATCCTGAAAATAAAACTGCCCATTAAACCGGCAGGGTCATCATGGTAAACGGTAAAGCTGTATCCATCATATTTATTCAATCCGGTCTGTGTTCCGAACCACATAAATCCCTTACTGTCCTGTAAAATACAGGTCACTGTTGATTGTGACAATCCATCCCTTGTAGTAATATGTTCGAATCTCAGGTCACTGCCCTGTCCACGGATGCCGGGCAGTCCGGTGACGATCCGCACCAGGAAAAGCAGGATACAATATTTTAATATGTTCGTATGGGCTCTAATGGCTAAAGTTCTTATAACATATGATCTAATTATATCCATAAAAAATTACGATCCTCCAAAATCCTGTATCATCCTTTCATGATCGCTGAATCCTCTTTTTATTGCCGCCGCCAGCAATGCCTGTGCCTCCTTCTCATGACCTGTGCGATGCTGTACCAACGCTTTAAAATAGAACAAGTCAGGTGATCCGGGCTCAGCCTGTTCATAAATATAGAGCAATTTCCGGACCTGCTCATTGAAAACACCTTTCTTTAACAAGTCATTTATCTGTGAAAAAAAGATGATGCCTACAAAGCCTTTAATACGGTAATAATAGTCAGCCTGCATGCTGTCGGGGCAGCTGCTGATATTGTTATGCAGGCTGATGATCTCCTGGTGCCACCAGGCAGTGTCCGGATCGTTCATCCTGCCTGCATAAGCCTGCTTCAGCTTTATCTCCTTGTGTAGGTATGATTCAAACTTTTGCTGGTAATCGATGAAGCCGGGCATCTTTTTGAAGACATCTATCTTTGCTGATACTCTTTCTTTACTTTTTGTACCGGGAACAAAATGCCAGGCTTTTTCAAGGGCTTTACCTGCAAAGAACAGGTCGTTTGCCCCTGACAGGCTGTCATACTCTGATAAAAACCCGTCAGCCATGTTTTCCAGGACAGATTCTTCCGTGCCCTGTCCATCACGCAGGACATAAGCGACAGATTCAAAAATATTCGTTGATGGAGGCCATTCATGTGTTCCCCTGAAAAAATCAGTGACATAGTCAGGCTTATCGTTCATACCCGAAAAGAGGGGGCTGTACTGCTCCATAAAATTAAAATCCTTTGTGCCGGAAACAGCATACAAGCGTCTCTGTCCGAAGTCCTGAGGCAGCCGGCCCGGACCTGCCCCATACATGATGATGCCGTAAACCTTATGATTCATCCCATAATAATATGCCATCCTCGCCCCTCCTGAAAAACCCGCGACAATGATCCGGTCAGGATCAACAGGGTATTTTGCCGAAACCTCTCCAACCAGGCTGGTGATGGATTGTTCAAAACCGTCATAATTGTTTTTCAGCCGTTCTGAACCTGCTATCACCGCAGGTATTCCTTTGAGAGCGCCGGTAAAGTTACGCACTGCCAGGAGACCATCTCCGTGAGGATCAATAGCAATGATAAGAGGTATTTTCTTCCCGGCGTCAAGGTTCACAGGCATTGAAATATAGTACCTGTGGCCGGGTTCGTTGACACATGAATCAAGTACCGGATCACGGTAACTGACATATCGAATGCCCGATCCTGTGTTGCATCCCGGTATGGTTATTAAAACCGATAAGATGAAAACTATAACAAACAGTATACCGGATCTG
>Ga0172364_10004788_pt1 | contig 10781 bp, 7 predicted proteins | sample LakKivSesite10cm_FD_114545 | JGI IMG/M metagenome (GOLD analysis project Ga0172364, IMG submission 114545) | Sediment microbial communities from Lake Kivu, Rwanda - Sediment site 10cm | ecosystem: Environmental > Aquatic > Freshwater > Lake > Sediment | place: Rwanda: Western Province, Lake Kivu... | reverse complement strand
GCGGTACTCTGTCCAGGACGGCTCAGAGATCTGGGTGAGAACTGGAATCCTGGCGATGAACCTGAAGACGGCGGCCAAGAGAGCTTAAAAGATAAAGGCTAGACATAAAGATAAAAACATGAAAGGCGGACATGCTGATAAATGATCACAGCCCAAATCGGCTAAAAATCATTTTTCAGCAGACCCTACATAATTTCATCCGATAGTCTGATTCTATTGGGACATAGCATAAAAAATCTGGGAGAGAAAGAATCTTTTGCCGTTTCTTTAAATAAAGACGCTCATAAAAATCTCTACGATGCGATGATAGAAAATTTCAACAGACGTTGGACTCAGTCTAATCCGCTGTAACCCCCAAAACCAGCGGCAATCCTCAAAGACGCTAGTCACGCGTCAATCCTCGCGTAATTATCATTTCTTCAATAATGACTTTATAAATATCGTACAATTCATCTCTTGTTACAGGAATTCCCAAAGCCCTACAGACATTCAAATCAAAATCCATTCTCACTTTTGATGGATTAACTTGCTGTTTTAAAGAAAAAAGAGATTTTTGTCCCTTCTTTATTTCATCCCAAAATGCGCTGTATCTCTGGTCAAAATTTTGATCCAATTGTTCTCTCAAAGAGGGAAATTCTTGTCGTGAGAATTTATCAAAAATTCTCACCAAGTTTTTTATTTTCTCTTTTTTTGGAAAAATGTGCATTTCATAATAATCATAGGTCCTAATATCAAGATATCTTCCCGTCGTATCTTCTTTTAAAAGGAAAAATTGTGACAAAAACAATATAGAATTTAAAACGACGCACAAGGCTTTTGCCGTATCCACGTCCTCTTCCGCTACTACCTTGAAAAGATCGGTTGGCAGAAACGCTTTTTCAGAAAAAAAGGATATGAGATAAGTATTTGGCGAATATGGGTTTATTCTGCGGATCGTTACAAGCTTGGTCTTTGTCTTATTTATTTCTCTTTCGACATTTTTCCAATGCTTTTTCCAATCAAAATTCTCGGGTTTCACAAATTTACTTGCCTTCAACACTTTGTCCAATTCTCTGTAAGGATTATTCGCAATAAAGTCCAATTTGCCTTTCAGGTGGAGCGTATTAATTCCAACTCCGGTGCGTAGGCTTGGAGACAGTGCAGATTTTTCTATTCTGTAATCAACTGCCATCATTGATTTTGCCTTGACAAAATCTGGACTTTCCGAGTCAAAGTGCAAGAATGCTTCCTCTGTTCGAGAATCTTCTAACCTTCGTGTTAAGAACATAAAAGAGGACGTGCCATGTGTTAACCTGTAGCCTTCTCTCAAATAGTTTTCTGGCAAATCCGCAAAGCTGTCCTCAAATCTGCTTGTAAAAGAAACCAGCATATCACGATTATCAAAGCTGCTCGTACCGCAGAACCACATAAGGTTCATGAACCTTTTTCTGATCTCCTCAATTGCGAAAGATTCTATGTCTACCTCGCTGCTTCGCAGGTTGTCTTTTATTTCTATTTGGTTTGCTATATGGAAGACATCAGACTTCGTAAGTCCTCTAAGGTCCTTTTTTAACAAAACGAACTTCACTAAATGACCTTTGGGAGCTTTGCCTTTTCTGGTTATCAGAAGAATATCTCTGTATTCAGACCACTCGGAAAAGCCATAGTTGAAAGTAGATTTTATGATATACAGCGGAGTCCAATTTGAAAATATGAAATCACGGATTTTCTGACTTTCTCTTCCGCGCAAGATACTAATAGGAATAACCCCTCCGAAAATTCCGTCATCATTCAAAAATTCATGCACAAAAGCTATGAAATGTCCCCACAATCCGACTTCGTTTCCACAGACGCTTCCGAATTTTTCCATATCCACATATTCTCTAATCCCTCTTTCCACCTTCGTAAAGGGAGGATTCATAAGAATGACGTCGACTTTGTCTAATTTGACTTCGTGTGTTTCGCCTTTCGTGGTATATCCCTTGCGAGCTTTGGGAAACAGCGTCAACTGAACTCCATTTTTATACAAACGTCCCTTGGAAAGCTCAAGGGTATCGCCCTGGATTATCTGCGTCCTATCGATGGTAGTTGCGGGATCCATCGAAGCAAGATTGGCTCCAGTGAGGTGGACGGCGAACGGCATGATGTCTGATCCGAATATTTCTTCCTCACAGAACCGTTTGTGTGGATTCCCGGAATGACCTTCCTCGCGAAATAGATCATTCTTCCTCTTATATCCGGCAATAAGAATCGTCCCGGAACCACACGCCGGATCAAATAACGTCTGCCCACTCTTATTTATGGTAAGCTTGGCCAGCAAATCCGCTGCCTGGGGCCTCGTGTAGAAAGCTGCCAGCATCTTTCTTATGGTCTTTGGCATCAATTCATGGAATATCCGGCCTGGCAGTTCGTGCTTTACCCTCTCGATTTCCAATCCCCATATAAGATCAAACGTATCCTGTACGTATGCTTCTGGAATCGCGTCCAGAACATCCAGCTCGTAAATCGGCCTGTAATTAATGTCTCGTATTCTACGGAACGCCAGACGCAGCCAGTGATAGGATATCTTCCTTTCCCTCTTGGGTAGTATGTCTTTTCGCGTTCGGGAGAACAAACGCAGAAACATTATCTGGCTCAAGACAATGTAAGCCGCCAGAAATCGAGAAGTCTCAAGAGCCTCTTTATCCTTCAGATGACCTATCTCAGAAAGAAGTTTTTTGTCCGTGATGATTCGCAACATATCTTCATCACTGAGAGCTGCATTTTTCATTAGATCCGAAACGTGTTCTTGGAGTAAGGAGATTACCGTATTTAGAGGAAAGGCTTTTTGTTCTCTGCGAATTAATTTGGGTGTTATCTCCTGTTCGATCTGCACAAGGATCTGTGGAAACGTAATTCTCCGCAGCTCCTCTTTTATGTCCGGGGTATCGATCAGACACGCACATTTGCTTCTTTGAACGTTTTCCAACATGATGCTTTCTTCGGGTATGCAGGTGCGAATTGCATCCGGGAAGAATAAAATAATGCCATGATTTATTTTGCTCTCATCTTTGTGCCTCTGATATTGAATGAAAGCTTGCTTGAGGACGGGAATCGTCTCGCCAATTTTAACGCTTAAAAGCCATTTTCTCTCCTGATAGTCGAAAACGATGTCCGGTTCTGAATTGAATTTTATCTCTGAAACACCTGTCCCCCCATGCTCCTTGATGACCTGTATCAAAATCGGATATAACGATCTTTCCGTTATTTCTCCCATCTTCCCCGCCTAATTTCGTATTTCATTTTGTACTTTATTAAACTTTATCAGAACGCCCAAGTTCCTTCAATACCATTTTTGTGAGAAAAACTTTTGCCTTGAGCGTCTTATCTAACGAGGCGATTCTCCGGCGCAAGCCGTCTTTTCCGAAACCGGGAGGCCAGGGGAAACCCGGCCTCCACCCGCCTCAATAAGGCCAAAAATCGCTTTTATTTCAATTCTAGGCCTCTATTCCGGACCTTCAAATTGGCCGCGCGGCCATCGAACGGCCAAAAAAATCCGGTTTTTCCCTTGGAGCCATGAAAACAGGCCTCCAGAAGGCCCATAGAGCGGTTTTTTCAAAGAGGCCGGCGGGAATGCCTTAGCAGTTTTGGCCGACTAATTCTTTTTTCTGAACTCACCTCAAGAAACCTTATTGTGTCCAATCACTCCATCCACACTCTTTGCATTCAAGAATATAATATACTTCATCTCCCTCATAATCTGTATAGGAGCCGCCTTTCAGCCTTGTACTTCCACATTTTGGACACGCTTTTAGGCCAAAAGGGTCTCTCCCTGTATGGTCGGTTATTACTTCGTTATATTTTTTTACTATTGCTTTTATAAAGTCTTCTGATGGACCGTGCCCCGTAATTGAATTGATTATGGCATTCCTGTCCTTTTCGGAGCCATCATTATATTTAATATAGTGTATGTCAGTCATCAATTCTGGCAAAGCTGTATCATCCAAAATTATAGGTATTACGCGCGGAATCTTATCTCTGATCGCTTGGGCTAAGGTCGAATGCAATTCCCGTCTAACCCAACTCGAAGTCGAAGCGTTTTTGGACCATATAATCAGAAAATGAGTACAACCGAGCAGACCCCTATTTATTTGTTCGACTATCGAATCCCCAGCCGATATTTTCCATTCGTCAAACCATACGTTAATGTTCTCCGCTGCAAGGAATAGTGCAATCTCGCGAGCAACATTCCTGTCGTTAATATTATAACTTAAGAAAACTAACACGATTAGTTCTGCCTTGCAATCTACATTCCTTCAAAAATTATTGCATAGTAAAAACTTGAATGTCAAAACATTGCCATGAAACTGACGAACTACATAAATACTGTGTACTGGCCCACTAATTCGCTTATCTATCGTTTCCAAAACGGGAGGCCGGAGGAAACCTGGCCTCCACCCGCCTCTCCAATAATGCGAAAACATTGACCAATGCTACTAATTACCGATAACGGGCAATCTGAGTTTATTGAGTTCTTAGCCTTGACTCATTACTTTTTGCTAAATTTCCACGTTATTTCTGCTTGCGGGATAGAAAAAAGTCGAACAGTATTTAAATCCCTCTTTTAAGAACAAGCATTTACTACGAATATTGTCTTCCCGAATAGTACATTGGATAATCAACGCCCTTCCTTTTTTTGCTTTCTGCTGTGCCATATTTATCAATTTAGTTCCATAACCTTTTCCTTCGTATCCCTCATCCACTGTTAGATGGCAGAGCTCCCACTGATACCATTGAATTTTCCTTATTTTTACGGCAGCGATAACATTATCATTGTTCTCAAGCAGATACTCGTAATTATCTTGTGCGTTAAGGACTTGCTTATCTGTGTACTTTTTAACCAACTGATTTCTTTTATTAAGCAAATCTGCAATCTTTTTTGCGTGTTTTTTCTCCATCAATTTAGCCTCCTATCACTCGTCTTCTTAAATGATACACTAATTGCGCTCTGTTATCCTATTCAGAATCGGGGGATACTTGGCTTCCGCCCGCTTCAATAAGGCCCATCACAGGTAAAATTCGCTCTTATATCGCTCCTGAGCGTCTTTCCCTGGCCATCCACAAGCTCGCGGCAGGAAATAAATCCTCCAAAATTCAGGTTTCCGGCCTAAACCCTGGAAAATTAGGCCCCAGGAAGCCCGTAGAGCGGTTTTCTCGAAGGGGGCAAGGACTTATTAAGCCAGGGCATGGTCCAACATTGAAGCTTAAGCGCTCTTCTTTCCCCCATTTTCTTCCTTCTTATTTTCTTTTACAAAATCGTATTTTCCTATCCTCAGCAGAGCTAAAATTAACAGATGCATAATGTCTACGCTATATTCTTGAAAATATAGAAGTGAATGAGCGATTCTGTGCCTCAGATTAAGACCCGCCTGTTCCACCAATAGAAACCTGAAGAACAACAGGTCATCCTCGTCAAACAATTCTTTAATCTTTTCCTCATAAAGAAGGGCATGGAGGTCTTTCTCTCTTACGATATTTCTTCCCTTCTTGTATTTAGTCTGATAAAACGTCGCTATGCCAGATAGCTCGCACATATCCCTTAATAAACCCTCGATCTTTAAAGTGAGCGAATCGATTGCGAGGACCAAGTTGGGCCGGTCATTCAATCCCAAAAAGACTCGTTCCATTTCCTTGAAATATTCATGAATGGAAGGCGCTAACAGGTTTATCCAGGAGTACGTTATTTCTCTTCCTTCGCCCAGCTTCTTTGTTATGTTCTTGCCATACCAAGAGTGCTTGACCAAAAAATCCAACAACAGTTTTGTATTAAGCTTGTCATTTCTGATCGCGCTAAAGAATATTTCCCTTATTAAGGGGGTTTTGTTTATCTGGAGGTCCATTTGATATTGTTCGAGTATAGCGAAGTATTTCCTTTCGGAATCCTCCGTAAAATGCTGGGCCGTATGACCTCTTTGGTCCATGACAACTTTGGAGAACAATTTCTGTATAGGGTGCTCTTCCCCTATACTATCGGCAATTTTCTCCATGTCTTTATATTTGGGAAGAAGCTGTTTAGAAACCATGAGAGTCTTGATGATCTCCTCTGGCTCTTCTTTCGCCAGCTTCGTCGCGATTTCCCTGCACCTTTTTATATGTTTAGAAAGATCAATCTTCTCCTTGAATTCAACGAGCTTCATTGATCCTCTGAGCTCAGCATATTTTTTTTCAATTTCGCCTATTTTCTTCGCGTCTTTAATAATTTTGTAATTTTCAAGCGCCTCCTGGCAAAAAGACAGAGCAGCCAGATTATTCCCCTGCTCAGCTTGTTTCATTAGAGTTTCATATAATTCAGCAATCCTTTTTCGCCATTCTTTAGATTTCTTATTGAGCTTTGTATCGATCTTTTCTCCTAATTCAAGCAGCTTTATTGCCCCATGCAGGTTTCCCCTATCCACGTCCAATTTTGCGAACTCCCAGCATATATTCCCAATGCCAAAAAAATCATTATCCGAAAAGGTCTTTTTTTGGCTTAGCATTAAATCAATCAGATTGAATCTCAACGCAAACGTGGAACTGCTTTTTGTATTGAACTTCTTAATCAACCTGATTATCTCGGATTTGATCTCAGGTAATCTGTATTTCACCTGGCATCCGATAAAGAAAGCATTTCTGATTGCATTTTCTACATCCAATCCATAATGTTCTTCCGGCTTGTCGATGTCCTTTTTCTCATAAATTTTGATGAGCTCTAGGTAAGAATCTATCGCGGCTTTTGCATATTTCGAGTGTTTTTTCGGACTTAGCCAAATAAGGTGAGAATATCGAGCTTTGGTTAAGGGACTGCGCGTGGCATTAAATCTTTCTATTAAGTACGCATATGTTCTCTCGTCGAATGTATTCAAAGTGGGATATTCGATAACTTCTCCCTTTTCATCGGTTGCTGTGAATTTTGGAGACGGCTTGTTATCATTTAGCCCGAAACTGAAAAAGTCTATTTCCCATTGAGCTTTTTCCACTTCGTCCGCTCTATTCTCCCGGTGCCTTAGATCACGTAATCTTTTGAATAACTCGGCTATCTGATGAGGGTATTGGTAATTTATTGCATTCTCTTCCAGATGCTTATGGATAGACTCAAAATCGCTAAGGTTTTCCATCATCTACTCCTCGACGCATTCGGTTTAGCTAACATTATTTCAAATAAAGATTATAGCATTAGTCTAATTAAGATAATGGAACCTACCGGGATTTTCTAATCGGATATCCCTTTATTTTTGTTTTTTGGAAATGTTATAATGAGTACGGCTCTCTTGAGCCGGCTGGGGAGAGCCCCCACCTTTAAGGTTCCCATCATCAACCCCCCTTTTGCTGAAACAGCCGGCCAATGTATAATCATGAGCTCATGCCCGTTATAGTGAGGAGAGAGCTATTAAGCTTTGCATTTCGATGCTTCTTTTATTCTTCTTGACCTTCACTCTTGCATGTGTTAGAGAATAAACGGGGAGTTTAGGTATAATCCAATTGCTACGCAATCCAAAAAAGAAATCTTTATTGTCTAAATAGATGAAAAAGGCACAAGATTATATCCCCTACAACCCAGCTAAAATTGCACAAAATTTCCGAAAATATATGCTTAGAATAAAAGATGCAGAAAAGAGATCTTATTTAGTAACAAATATAGCGAGTACAGAGGAAGCAAAAGATACAGCAGTACTGGGCGATTTTTTCCGGCCTCGTGAATATATAAAGCCAAGAGAATACACAAGCAAATGGACAGAATATTGGCTAAAGGCTCCGATAGAAGACATATGGTCCCCAAAATTCGTTGGCTTAGATGAAAACGGAATTCAAAAGCTGGAATTTCAAAATCCTCCTTATGTTGCAGCATATAGACTTGGTGGGGACCCAAGAGAATACAACACGGTATTCACTATCCAAGTTAGTGGTTGTGATTATCTTTGCAGTTTTTGTTATGTGCCAAGAATAGCAAATAATCCAATTCAAGCACCAAGCAAACTTTTTACTGCAAACGAGATTCTAAATTACTTTGAGAAGATTCAAGGCAATCAGGGAAAGAGCGCTCTAAAAGTAATTAGACTCAGTGGAGGTGAGGTTACGTCAATTGTCCCCGAGATGATCATCGATATCAGTGACGAAATTGAATCACGGGGTTTATCAGAACAAATCTATCTGTTTGCAGATACTAATCTTTCAACAATTGAGTTCTCCCACTCTGTAAAAGATGATCTAGAAAGAATCGCTCGGCGCAAGAATTTCGGCTTAATTGGATGTCTAAAGGCTATCGGTAACGGAGAAATTGGGAAAGAAGATTTCACGTTGATAACAGGAGCTTCACAGAAACACTTTCAAACGCAATTTGTTGCTTTAGACTTTTATATTAATGAAGTAGGAACTGACTTTTATTTATATCTCATTCCCATAATATCTGGCAGCAACAAAGAAGTCCTAAACAAACTAAGATTGTGTTTTTCCAAGCTGAGAGAAATACACCAAAATCTTCCTCTAAGAGCTAACTTTCTTCACATCGCCTTAGAAAGATATCAGGCATCTATAAATAATATAAGAGCGGCTGAGAGAGATAATAGACCGTTGCCTAAGTATGAAGAAAAATTCGTGCTTCACACTTGGTATAACGAATTGCTTGCAAGATCCTATCCGACTTCTCTTCTAGAAAAATATAGATGTCAGGTTCCTTTAGGAGGATAAGAATGAGTGAGAATTACGATATTTTTCTATTCAAATCGACTTATAGAAATGAGTATAAAAGATTATTGCTTAGCGCTTTGAGTGCACCAAAAGGTAGTATTTTTAGAACTTACTATAAAAATGAGCATGTATCACCTGACTTGCTAAAAGAAGCCAATAGCTCTCCTAATTCTTTTATCGGGAAGAAAGTAATCCTCATTTTCTTCAATTTGAAAGACGATACACCACTTAAATTTTATCCCCTACGGAATTTCACTGTCCAGGAAATAGCCCCCCCACAAACTAGAGGAGCTCTTGAATTTTTTCTAACTCCAAACGAATTTTATCAGTATACCGATGCCGAAATAAAAATTTTCAACGATAATATCAGTGCCCAAATGGGGATTCTTCCTCCCAAAGATCATTCGTATGCTCAATTCTTTCATCTACAATGCCTTGATGAACTCAAAACTTCTCTGAACCAGGAAGCCTGGGAAAATTTAGTTGAGCATCTAGACCAGGAACAAATTGGACAAGATGACGATTTTAGGAAATGCTTTTTCCTTCATATAAACCCTCTCAAAGAGAACGGCGCAGAAGTTTCCTATGTCGCAGGAAACGGCTATGGTCTGCGTCCCGGGAAGCGTTATGTACTGGAGGGCTTTTTTTATAAACCAAGAGAAACAAAGGAAAGTTTCCAAGTGAAGCTGGAAGGAAGTGAAGATATTGAACCAATCTCGAATCAAATAATTACAATACTCCCAGCTCGTAACCGGCCTTTTGGATTTGAGTTCAGTTGTAAACCAGTAAAAATTGACAAAAACACAGAAATAAGAATTATTGTACCTGAAAAAGAGGAAGGTAGTGCGCCCAGACTTGAATTCCAGGCAACGATTCATAAGCAATCTATTTTTAGGCAAATAGGTTGGGAAGAGATTTTTGTTCTATTTGGATTTATTATGACGTCACTTGGACAGACATTGTTCTCTTCTCTTGCTATTAAAATGCCGCTTAGCATAATTGGAAATTTTTTAGCAGCTTTTGGAATTGCACTATTGGCAAAAAAATATTGATATTTGCTACATTTGGAGGAAAATTTCCGATCTCATCGTCAAATATGGTCTTCCTTCTTCAATCAGGCTATATATTTCTTCAAGTAAATGCGCTCAATCCTGGTCTTATTACATAATTTGATATCTTTTTGCGCAAACGGCAAGGACATCTTGGTTTCCAGGACTGACCCCCCTTTTGCTGACAACAGCCGGCGCTCAACTGTGCCCAAAGTGTGCCCAAAAATATCGAGAACTATCGAAAAATATCAAAATCCATCGAAATCCGGGAGGCCTCAAAAAGGGGTGCTTTACAGGGGAAAACCCTTATTTTCTGCGCTTTACGTTTTTGCGCTGCCGCCTACACACGGTAGAAGTCACAGGTTCAAATCCTGTATCGCCCATTCTGCTTTTCCCAAAACGCCGGTAAATCCGCGCCAGTTTGGGCGCAAAGGGGGTAGGGAGACAGAAACCAATTAGAAAATTCGGAGGCGTTTTGGCAAATCTTCGACATACAAGGTTCTCCTCCCGCGGCAAAACCACGGGTGCGCCCAAAGCGGATGATTTCCTCGGATCCTCCGTCGTACTGGGGCATGCTGAGGACATCGACGACGCTCCTCTCCAGGTCCGAAACCGCGACCTTCTTGCCTCTGTATTCGACGTACCCGATGCCGAAGAACGCCCTTTCCGGGCGCCTCACGGGACGGATGACAATGCCCTTCTAGGACAGGCCCTTCGCCTGACTTAATTTTACTACATCAGATTAATTCATAATTTCAAGTTAATTAGCTACTGGCCTTGACCGCGTGAAAACCCGGTGTTTTCTTACCCGGCGATTTCTACGATTCTGAAGTTTTTTTGATATTTTGAAAGATTTTACAGATTCGCATAAATGCCAAAGCCTGACGGGAGGCTGGATCAAAGGGATTTTCCGGCTCCTTCTCTCCGGATTTCCAGGAGCCGCGTGCGGTCTATTTTTTCGGGCACATGCTCAATATTTTATGCGCATGGCATGAATGCCTTTTCCCGCCTGCCCATCCTTTTTATCCGCACAAACCGCATCGCTTTCTC
>Ga0172364_10004787_pt1 | contig 10782 bp, 8 predicted proteins | sample LakKivSesite10cm_FD_114545 | JGI IMG/M metagenome (GOLD analysis project Ga0172364, IMG submission 114545) | Sediment microbial communities from Lake Kivu, Rwanda - Sediment site 10cm | ecosystem: Environmental > Aquatic > Freshwater > Lake > Sediment | place: Rwanda: Western Province, Lake Kivu... | reverse complement strand
GATGGACGCTATAACTTACGTCGCTTTGCTCCGTAAGTTATCTGCTCATTTAAGGAGGTGTTTTAAGTGCTAGAAGAGATAAAGTCAAAGCTCGCATCCATAAATGACCGCCTTAAGCAACTAAGAGGTTATCTTTGACGTAGAGAACAAAAAGAAACAAATAGAAGATTTGTCTACTCGCATGAGCCATCCCGGATTCTGGAAGGACGAAGAGAATTCTAGAAAGGTGGTAGGTGAGTTAAAGTCTCTAAAGTCAGCGCTTGAACCCTGGGAGGCGGCTTTCCAAAAATATCAAGGTTTAAAAGAACTCACCGATATTTTAAAAGACCAGGATAAAGAATTAACCGCGGATTTGGCTAAGGACATTGAGCTTCTTGTGGCAGTACTGGATAAACTTGAATTTACTACTCTCTTAGCTGGTGAATTCGATAAAAACAGCGCTATCCTAAGCATCAATGCTGGTGCAGGCGGTAGGGAGTCTTGTGACTGGGCGGGGATGCTCTTTCGTATGTATAGCCGTTTTGCAGAAAAGCGCGGGTACAGCGTAAAAACCATAGACGCACTCTTTGGTGAAGAGGCAGGCATAAAAAACATTACTGCTTTGATTGAAGGAGATTATGCCTATGGATACCTGAAGGCTGAGCGGGGTGTGCATCGGCTGGTGCGTATCTCCCCTTTTGATGCGAATAAACGCAGGCATACCTCTTTTGCCTCAGTAGACGTAATACCCGAAATAGAGGAAGCCCTAGATTTAAAGATAGAAGAAAAAGATTTACGCATTGATGTCTATCGCTCTTCGGGTCCTGGAGGCCAAAGCGTCAATACTACGGATTCAGCAGTAAGAATTACACATATCCCTAGTGGCATCGTAGTGCAGTGTCAGAATGAACGCTCTCAATACCAGAATAAACAGGTGGCCCTAAGGATATTGAAGGCACGGCTTTATGAGTCAGAAAGGAAAAGAAAAGAGCAGCAATTATCAGAACGCTACGGCCAGGAAAAGAAGAAAATTGAATGGGGAAGCCAGATACGCTCTTATGTCATGCAGCCTTATAATATGGTAAAAGACCACCGCACAGATTACCAAACAGGGGATGTATCTAGTGTCTTGGATGGGAATCTCGATGAATTTATTGAGGCATATCTTAAAAAAGTAACCAGTAACCAGTGTAGAGTAACCAGAAAATAAAGTGGTAAATTTAAAACTGTAAACTCTACACTGGTTCCGCCTACGCTCTTTCGAGCTTCGGCGGAAATTTTAAACTCTCCGAGCAATAGCGAGGGAAGATGTTAGGAATTATTAAAAAAATAATTTTAACCCGGAAACAAAATCTGATTAAGTCTAGATTCCCGGATGTGAATATTGTTCTGCATCCGGATATGCCTGGCCCTTCGGTGAATCAGATGTTAAAGTTAGCTAAAATCGTGAATGTGGTAAACAGTTTAGAGCCCAAGATTAGCGCCCTTTCTGATACGCAGTTAAGAGAGAAAACCAGGGAGTTTAAAGAACATATTTTAAAGAAATCCGAAGAATACGCATCTGAAATTCAGGAATTAGAAGAGGCCTTATTATCCGTAGCTATCCCTGAAGAAAAAGAGAGAATTAAAGAGAAGTTAAAAATCACCAGAAATAAAACCTTTGAGGATGTATTGCCTGAAAGTTTTGCCGTGGTCAGAGAGGCAAGCCGTCGGACGATTAATATGCGGCATTTTGATGTGCAGATAGCTGGTGGTATTGTGCTACACGAAGGTAAGATTGCCGAGATGGCTACAGGTGAAGGTAAAACTTTGGTAGCCACACTTCCTGCGTACCTTAATGCATTATTGGGTCGCGGTGTACATATTGTCACTGTCAATGACTATCTGGCGCGCCGTGACCGCGAATGGATGGGGCCGATTTATGAATTCTTAGGGTTAACCGTAGGAGTTATACAGCATGAAATGTCAGATGAAGAGAGAAAACAGGCTTATGCCTGCGATATCACCTATGGGACAAATAATGAATTCGGTTTTGATTACCTGCGTGATAATATGAAATATAGCCTCCAGGATTTAGTGCAGAGGCCCTTTTATTATGCGATTGTGGATGAGGTTGACTCTATATTGATAGATGAGGCGCGTACACCTTTGATTATCTCAGGTCCAGCTGAGGAGTCTACTGAGAAATACTATATAATTGACAAAATTATTCCTCGCCTCAAAGGAAGAATAATTTTAGAGAGAGATGAAATCGAAGCGAAATATAAGGGCGAGGACCTCTCTTTGGGTTTTGACTATATAGTGGATGAAAAGGCACATACCGCCCATCTTACTGAAGAAGGTGAAAGCAAAGCCTGCGCTATGCTGAATGTGGATAATTTGCATAGTCTCGAAACTATGGAATGGCGCCACCATATTATCCAGGCCCTGCGCGCACATAATCTATATAAAAAAGACGTAGATTATGTAGTAAAAGACGGCCAGGTTATTATTGTGGATGAATTTACAGGCAGGATGATGCCTGGCAGGCGCTGGTCAGATGGTTTGCATCAGGCAGTGGAGGCAAAAGAGACCCTAAAGATAGAGCGCGAAAATCAGACCTTAGCTACGATTACCTTTCAGAATTATTTCCGCATGTATGAGAAATTGGCAGGTATGACCGGGACTGCCTTAACTGAGGCAAATGAATTTAAAAGTATATACCAACTGGATGTAGTGACCATTCCTACTAACCGGCCTCTTATCCGGACAAATTATTCTGATTCGGTTTATAAGACCGAGAAAGAAAAGTTCGCTGCCGTAGTGGGAGAGATTGCCGAACTTTATAATCTGGGTAGGCCTGTTCTAGTAGGTACCATATCTATAGATAAGTCTGAGCGGCTTTCGGGAATGCTTAAAATGCGAGGCGTACCGCATCAAGTACTCAATGCCAAATACCATGAAATGGAAGCCCAGATTGTTGCCCAGGCAGGTAGATTGAAGTGCGTAACTATTGCTACCAATATGGCAGGCCGGGGAACAGATATTTTGCTAGGCGGTAATCCCGAATACATGGCAAAGAATCTGGCCAAACAAAGATTAAAACCCGATGACCCTAATTATCAAGAGGAATATAAAAAATTGTTGGGGCAATACAAAAAAGAGACTGATGAAGAGCACAAGAAAGTTGTGGAATTGGGGGGCTTACATGTTTTGGGCACAGAGCGCCATGAGGCACGCCGCATTGATAATCAGCTACGCGGCCGTTCTGGCCGCCAGGGAGACCCTGGCTCATCAAGATTTTATGTGTCATTAGGTGATGACCTGATGCGCCTCTTCGGTTCAGACAGACTTGTCGGTATTATGGATAAATTAGGTTTAGAGGAAGGCCAGGTAATCGAACATCCCTGGGTCACCAAATCCATTGAGATTGCCCAAAAGCGCGTGGAGCAGCATAATTTCGAAATTAGGAAACAACTCCTTGAATACGACAATGTAATGAATAAACAGAGAGAGGTAATTTATGGTCAGCGCCGTTCTATCTTGGAAGGGACGTTTTTTAAAGAAGATATATTAAGCATTATTTATAAAATTATCGACGAGATTATGGCAATGCATACAGGTAATAAAGCAAATGCCGAGGAATGGGACATCGCCGGCCTCGCCAGCGCCTTAAAATTAAAATTTGATATAGCGATAGATACCTTTAAGATACAAAAGTTAAATAGAGACCAGTTAAAAGAAGAATTAGATAAAGATATAACTGAGGCTTATGGACAAAAGGAAAAGGCCTTTGGCAGCGAGATGATGCGTCATTTGGAACGTATGGTTTTTTTACAGATAATTGATAGCAAGTGGAAAGAGCATCTTTATGCCATGGATACTTTAAGGGAGGGTATTGGCCTACGTGCTTATGGCCAACGTGATCCTTTAGTGGAATATAAGCGCGAGGCATTTGAAATGTTCACTCAGATGATTAGCAGTATTGAAGAAGAGGCAGTAGAGACTATCTTTAGACTACAGGCAGTTAAACCAGAAAGATTTAGAGGTGTGTTCAGTTCAGTTTCCCAGGAATTCTTGCACCCTGAAGTCACTCTAGCCCAGAGGCCGCAGGAAAATATGGCCATCGAAGATGTATCCGGAGGATCCCAGAGAGTCCCCAAACAGTCCCCCCGCGTATCCGGCCCAAAAGTAGGTCGAAATGACCCCTGCCCTTGCGGTTCAGGAAAAAAATATAAAAAATGTTGCGGAAGATGAGTTCTTTGCTCCTTTGTTTATTATCGGCAATTCTCCTTATCCTTTCCTTTCCCTGCTTTAATCTCTGGATTTTAGCTTGGTTTGCTTTAGTGCCATTATTTTTTGCCATTCAGGGAAAATCCAAAGCAAAGGCATTTTTGCTTTCTTATATTACTGGCATAATTTTCTGGTTAGGCACAATTTACTGGCTAATCCACGTTACCTTAACCGGAATGATTATCTTGGTTTTATATCTGGCTTTATATTTTGCTCTCTTCGGATTAATTATTTCTACTATGAACTATGAACTATCAACTCTGGACCTATTATTCATTCCTTCAGTCTGGGTTATTTTAGAATTTATCCGCAGTCATTTATTTACTGGCTTTCCTTGGGCGCTTCTGGGATATTCACAATATCTAAATTTACTGTTTATCCAGATAGCTGATATTACGGGTGCCTGGGGAGTTTCATTTTTAGTGGCGTGGGTTAATATTTCGGTTTATTCTGTTATTCGTCAGCCGTCATCCCTCATCCGCAAAAAATATAAATATGTTTTTCCCCTCGCCTGTATAATTTTTACTTCAATTTATGGGTATCACAAATTGAACCTACCCACTACCCGCTCCCTGCTCCCTGCTAGACTCAAGATTTCAGTCATTCAGGCTAACATATCACAAGAGCTAAAATGGAATGAAAGCTTACGTGATTTTATCATGGAGGGGTATTTTAGTCTCTCCAAGCAAGCATTAAAAGATAAACCTGATTTAACCATCTGGCCAGAAGCTGCCTTGCCAGTAGTCTTGGAGGAAGAGTCTCCCTATTATAAAAGGGTAAAAGATTTTGTAAAGGAAGCCAAGACGCCTTTACTTTTTGGAGCGGTTAGCTTAAGAGATAATATTTATTATAATAGTGCTTTGTTGATTTCCAAAGAGGGGTGGCTTCTGGGAAAATATGATAAGTTGCATCTGGTTCCTTTTGGTGAATATATTCCTTTAAGAAAAATCTTAGGTTTTTTAGAGACGCTTGTGCCTATCGGTGATTTTACAGCCGGAAGAGATTACACAGTTTTTAGCCTACCTACTACCTACTACCTACTACCTACTAAATTTTCGGTATTAATATGTTTCGAAGATTTATTCCCTGAAATTTCTAGAAAATTTACCAAAAGGGGAGCGGATTTTTTAGTGAACATTACCAATGATGCCTGGTTTAAAAGAACCTCTAGCCCCTATCAGCATCTTTTATCTTCGGTATTTAGGGCTGTGGAGAATCGCGTATTTTTAGTGCGTGCTGCCAATACCGGCGTATCAGGTTTCATTGCCCCGACAGGTAAAATCATTTCTTTGGTAAATAATAAATTCGGCAATAATATTTTTGTTTCTGGTTATGAGAGTCAGGAAATTTCTCTTTCCAAGCAAGGTCAGAGTTTTTATACTCGCTATGGCGATGTCTTTATTGTTATTTGTATTTTATTTGTTTTAAGCAGTATAATAATTTTTAAGAAGCCGTGAAAAAGACATTGTTATTTTTACTCTTCATTCTACCGGTTTATCTCTCACTGAGCTTATATTTTTTGGATAAGAATTATTGTCTCTGTCCTATAGAATACAAGCATGATGTGGTTATTCGCTATGACTCAAGGGGTGAAGGATTTTTTGCTGCCAGACGTAACGGCAACAGACTGCACGAGGGTATCGATCTTCTTGCGGAAATAGGTAGCCCTGTATTAGCTTGCCGTTCAGGTATAATAATCGCTGCCAGAAAAAGTAAGGGTATGGGCAATTTTATTATTATACGCCATCCCGGCAATATTATTAGTATCTACGGGCACCTTTCTAATATTTATGTTCAGAAAAACGCCTTTGTCCGTCAGGGCGAGGTTATTGGAACTGTGGGCAAAACCGGCAATGCCGACTACCCTGATATCCAGCCGCACCTGCATTTTGAAATAAGAAAGAACGGCATACCGCAGGATCCGTTGGAATATTTAGAATAATCAGTAACTAGTAAGCTAGTAACGAGTAACTAGTAATTTTAAAAGCTTTAATGAAAGTTCTGTGTCCTTTTATTTTTAATTACCAATTACTAGTTACTATAAAACTGTTATGTTTAATATAATTTTACTCGGCATTACCAGTCTATTGGCTGATATCTCCAGCGAAATGGTTTATCCGATATTGCCGATTTACCTGGTAATTCAGCTGGGCGCGGGTCCGACAATATTGGGAGTAATTGAAGGTATAGCTGAGAGTCTGGGTAGTTTGCTCAAGGTATTTTCCGGATATTTTTCTGATAAGTTTAAGTCCAGAAAGCCCCTTACCATATTAGGATATACCAGTTCAACCATAGGGAAATTCTTTTTGTATATATCTTTTAATTGGTGGTTTGTTTTGGCAGGTCGTGTGATTGACCGTTTTGGCAAAGGGGTGCGCACTGCTCCGCGCGATGCTTTGATTGCGGATAGCGCAAGAGAGAAGAAAAGAGGGGCGGCATTTGGCCTACATCGGGCAATGGATACTTTAGGCGCAACTGTAGGTGTTTTTCTGGCGTATCTTCTTATCACAAAATATAAAGGCACCTTTAAGAATATATTTCTTTTTTCATTAATACCGGCATTTTTAGGGGTGTTGTTTTTATTTTGGGTGAAGGAAAAAAAGAGTCAAGGTGAGGCGCAAGGCATACTTCGGAAGATGGAATTTAAATGGCAGGCTTTAGATAAAAGATTAAAACTCTTTCTTATTTTTACCCTTATCTTCACCTTGGGTAATTCTTCAAATCAATTCTTATTATTGCGTGCTAAAAATTTAGGTAGTCCTTTAGCCCAAGTAATACTTTTTTATCTGGTTTATAATATTATTTACGCCTTAGTGGCTTATCCTGCCTCGCGCCTATCCGATAAAATAGGCAGAAAGAAATTATTAGTGTTAGGATATCTGTTTTATGGTTTGGTTTATCTGGGATTTGCCATAAACAAATCTATAAATAATTTCTGGTTTTTATTCGGGGTTTACGGCTTGTATATTGGATTTACTGAGGGCGTGGGAAAAGCCTTAGTAGCTGATATCGCGCCGCAAGACCTGCGCGCTACCACCATTGGTTTACATGCCACACTTGTGGGTATAGGTTTGTTGCCAGCATCATTATTTGCCGGAATGCTCTGGAAGTTTTTCGGACCAGCCTCACCATTTTATTTTGGCTCACTTATGGGGATAGTGGCAAGTATTGGTCTTTGGTTTATCTTGAAAGGTATCTGACCTTTCTATACGGGCTCCATATGCACTACCACATCAGTAACTTCGGGAATATTTTTCTTGATCGCCTCCTCAATCAGATAACTTATTTTGTGGGCTTTATCTATATGCATTCCGGGATTTACCTGGATATGTAAATCAACACAGATATCGTCAGGCCTGCCGCGCGTTCTTATTTTATGACAGGTCTTTACCCCTTCTACACTTAATACAATATCTACTATTCTCTTAACATCTATTATCGCCTTATCGCAGAGTACCCTTGAGCTTTGCTGTACTATGCCTAAAGCAGCCCAGGCAATAAACAAGGCAATAATTATGCTAACTATAGGGTCTAAAATCGTATAGCCTAACTTTATCATTACCAGTGTAATTATAACTGATACCGAAGTAAGGATATCCGCCCTGGTGTGTATTGAGTCCGAGATAAGTATATCGCTTTGCAAGATTTTACCTTTTTTATATTCATAACCCATTACTAAAAGATTAATGCTTAGCGTAACCAACATAATTATAAAACTTACGGCATCAATCTCTGGAAGAATAGGATGGTAGAGACGTTTTACACCTTGTTCAATAATACGAAAACAGACCACAGCCAGTAATCCAGCAATGCATAATGAAAACAAGGTTTCGTATTTTCTGTGGCCATAAGGATGGTCTGCATCGCGCGGCTGGCTGGCAAGGTTTATACCGATAAGACCAATAATATTAGAAGCGCCATCGGATAAGGAATGGAAGCCGTCAGCAGCCATACTTACGCAGTGAGTGAGCAGGCCATAAAGAATCTTTGCTCCGGCTACAGCCCAATTAAGAAACAATATCCATATCAATATACGCTTTATCTGGTTATAATACCTTTGCGCGCTTATTTTCATACCAATGATTATATCTCGATTCAATTTCTCTTTCAAACAATTTATTTGGCGCCTTAAGATTCCGTATTGATTAATGAGGCGTTATATGATAATATAACTTCCGTAAATAACGAAAAATTTTTGCCGATGATAAAATAAAGAAGTCGTTTACAATGGCTAAAAAAGTAATTTTTATTATCTTATCTATTCTCCTTGCTATCGCCTATGTTTATCCACTCTCCCCTCCGTCGCAATTGCCTGCCATAGGCATTCTTGAGCCGATAAAGGAAACCGACCGCATTCTTATCCTTGCTCCACATCCGGATGATGAGGCTATAGGTTGCGCGGGTGTAATCCAGGAGGCAGTGAGTAAGGGAGCAGAACTTAAGGTAGTATATCTGACAAATGGCGACCACAATCAAGTTACCTTCATCGTTTATGAGAAAAGGCTTACGCTTAGAACAGGCGAATTTATGCATATGGGCGAGGTGCGCAGGCAAGAAGCAATAAAGGCAATGCAATTACTTGGCCTGGATAGTAATAACCTTATTTTTTTAGGTTACCCTGATTTTGGGACATTTAGGATTTTTAGAGAGGTCTGGCAAGAGAGCAAACCCTATATGGACATCTTAACTAGGATATCCAAAGTGCCCTATAAAGAGAATTTCTCTTTTGGCGCGCCTTATAAAGGAGAAAGTATCTTAGCGGATTTAGAAAAGATACTTAGGGAATACAAGCCAAATAAGATATTTGTTTCCCACCCTGCAGACGCCAATGTAGACCATAAGGCATTGTATCTATTTTTACAGATTGCCTTGCGCGATTTAAAAAGAGAAATCCCTCAACCAAAAATCTATGCCTATCTTGTACACTGCATAGCCTGGCCCCTGCCGCGCCACTATCATCCGGGCTTAGACCTTAACCCGCCGATACAACTTTTGGGTTCTCAAATTAACTGGCTTAAATTTGATTTAACGCCAGAGCAACTAACCCATAAACACAAAGCCATTCTCTGTTATAAGAGCCAAACCTCATCCAGCGCATTTTATCTATTAGCCTTTGCCCGCCGAAACGAATTATTCGGAGATTATCCCGAGATCGAGCTGAAGAAAGAGGAATCCATGCCTACTCAGGTGGCATCATTCTTTGGTTTTTCCGATATGTTTAACGAGTCCCGTCAGGCTGATTGGGATGACCTGGGTAGTCTTGCCGGAGGCAGGGGTAGGGTCAGTTATGGCATTTTGGATGAGAATCTTTTGATGCACATAGATAGAATCCAGGAGTTAAATAAAAAATTCAGCGTCCAGCTTTATATTTTCGGCTATAGCCATAAAATGCCTTTTGCCGCAATGCCCAAGATCCGCATCATTACCAGGTACAAAAGATTCAAAGTCTTCGCTGCCAGAAAAATGATTAAACCTGAAGGCGTAAGCTTAGAATTAAATCCTAATGAGCTGATGTTAAAAGTTCCCCTCAAAATATTGGGAGACCCGGACTTTATCCTCACTGCGGTGAGAACCTACGCCGGCATTCTCCATACGGATACAACAAGCTTCCGGAAAATAAGCATAGGGCAAAGGAGATAATACGATGGTAGAATTTAAAACAGTAAAAATTAAGAAACCCGATGATGTAAACCTAATATTAGGGCAGAGCCACTTTATCAAGACAGTTGAGGATTTATACGAGGTCTTAGTAAACAGTATGCCGGGCATAAAATTTGGGTTGAGCTTTGTCGAGTCATCAGGTGCCTGTAAAGTGAGGTCCGAAGGGAATGACCCTGAATTAAAGAAACTGGCCCAAGATAATGCCTTAGAGATTGGGGCAGGCCACAGTTTTATTGTTTTAATAAAGAATGCCTATCCGATAAATGTATTAAATGCGATTAAGGCTCTACCTGAGGTTTGTACAATATATTGCGCTTCAGCTAATCCAGTAGAGGTAATTATTGCAGAAACCCAGGTAGGCCGGGGGATATTAGGGGTTATTGATGGCGCAAAGCCCAAAGGATTAGAGTCTGGCGAAGATATAGTATGGCGTAAAGAATTTTTACGTAAGCTCGGGTATAAGCTAAGTGAAGGCGCCCCCCCTAGAGGCGGGGTCAATTCGCAATTATAACTTATGGAGCACGAAGTGCGACATAAGTTATGTGCTCATTGATTTTTTACTTGCAAACTTTGTTTTTTTTGTTATAATTTTTCTACTTCTTACATAATGGATTCTAAAAAGATACGTAAAAGTGTCAGCCGTTTGGCGGGCTGGTTAGGATTAAATTTGGGCTTTTTGATAGTTAAGGTTATCCCTGGGCCTTGGATATATGGCTTGGCAAGGAACTTTGCTCCCCTGGGCTTTGGCATTGCGCGTAAACAAAGAAAGATTGCCTTGGAGGGCCTGGGTATTGCCTTTGGTCAAGATAAAACAAAAAGCGAAATAGAGCAAATTGCCAAAGATTGTTTTATCTTTATGGCAAAGGCTGG
>Ga0172364_10004786_pt1 | contig 10782 bp, 7 predicted proteins | sample LakKivSesite10cm_FD_114545 | JGI IMG/M metagenome (GOLD analysis project Ga0172364, IMG submission 114545) | Sediment microbial communities from Lake Kivu, Rwanda - Sediment site 10cm | ecosystem: Environmental > Aquatic > Freshwater > Lake > Sediment | place: Rwanda: Western Province, Lake Kivu... | reverse complement strand
GCCTCTCTTTCTTATCATCTCTCTAGGTCTCGCTTCTGTAAGCATCTACAAATGGAGAGCGCAAAAAAAATCTCTTGCAAGATCAGGCGTTGCAGGCATTAGCCCGGCTGTTGATACCGATGTACCTGGACATCAAATGGTGCGAGGTGGCAAAGATGAGTTTGCTCTCACCCTTCCTGTGATTTTGGAAGTGGGGGCAGATCTTTCAAGAGCTATCACAAAAGATCGCAGTGGATCTACTTTTGTTGAAGATATGATTCCTAAGATGCGTCATGCACTCTACCAAGATCTTGGTGTACGATTTCCAGGCGTCCACGTGAGAACAGATTCCCCTATTCTTGACCGCGATGAATATTCCATTGCTTTAAATGAAGTGCCCATCATGCGTGGAAAAGTACTTCCCAATCACCTTCTTACTAATGAGACGGAAGAGACTCTCAAGCGATATAACCTTCCTTATACCACCTCAAAAAACGCGATTGGTCAAGCTGCTTTATGGGTAGATAGTAAATACAAAGATATCTTAGATAATGCAGGTATTAAGTATTGGAAAATTCTCGATGTGATGATCCTTCACCTTTCCTATTTTTATAAAACCCATGCTAGCGACTTTTTAGGGATTCAAGAGGTAAGAGCTCTACTGGAGTTTGTAGAAAAATCTTTTCCAGATCTTATCAAAGAGGTAACACGTCTTGTTCCTCTGCAAAAACTGACAGAGATTTTAAAACGTCTTGTCCAAGAGCAGATTTCTATCAAAGACCTACGCACGATTTTAGAGTCGTTAAGTGAATGGGCGCAGACAGAAAAAGATACTGTTCTCCTTACAGAATACACACGCTCTTCTCTAAAACGGTATATCAGCTACAAATATTCTCAAGGGCAGACCATCCTTTCTGTATATTTATTAGATCAAGAGATAGAAGATATGATCCGAGCTGCAATTAAACAAACCTCTGCAGGCTCTTACCTTGCTCTAGACCCAGATTCTGTCGCCTTGATCTTGCATGCTATGAGAAGCACTGTCGTCCCCACCCCTGCTGGAGGACAACCTCCTGTCCTTTTGACAGCTATGGATGTAAGACGCTTTACAAGAAAGCTTATAGAAAGTGAATTTCCTGATCTACCTGTTGTCTCTTCTCAAGAAATTGTTCCAGAAATTCGAATGCAACCTTTAGGTAGAGTCCAACTCGCGTAAGTTTATGTCTGATGAAAAAATCCATCGCGTTGATCCCACCTCTTCTATCACCAACGAAGGGTTACGTGCTGAGATGGCAAGAGCAAAAGATCCAACAGCTCTCATCATCCATGAACAGATAGAAAGTGATGAATCCATGATGATGTACGCAGAGCAAGGGAGTGAATTCAATCCCTTGGCGATGGGAAAAGATTTTCGTGAGCTCCACAAGCAGCTCAGGCGTGATGTACAAACAGCAGCGGAAGTTGCTGAAGAGCAAGCGGAAGAAGCTGAATCTCCTGCGCGCATCGCAGAGCAATTTAGCAAGAAAAATCCTGAACTTAATCCCAAAGCTTTGCTCGCCATGCGAGCGAATATCTTACCGAAAGATTCTCGAGAAGATATCTTATCCAAAGTGAGAAATGTCTATCCCGACGCATCCCTTGCTGATGATGCTCTTGATTTTTTGATCTCTTCCTCAGCAAAAAACTCTACCCTTCGTGCGCAACTTATAACCACAAAGGAAGAATTTAATGAAATCCACGGAAGAGATATCAGAGCCGGTAAAAACATTCAGCAGGTAGCAAGAGAGTTTTCTCAGCATGGCCTTGGTAATCCCAATGCGCTGCGTGATTTATATAGGAGTGTTGTTGCTAACCCAAGAGAAGCCAATACACTCTTTGAAGAGCTTTCCAACTCTTTTACGTTTGACAAAATGAAAGTTGTTATCGGTTTTATTTTGCACTCTTTAGGGCAAGATATTAAATCCAAGGGACCTTCCATCTCACCAGCCGAGCTACAAAGGCTATTTTCTGAAGCTAGGACTATGCAAGCCATTCTTGGCGTATACAAATTCTTCGCTTCTCGCATGGCTCTCATTAAGGGAGAGTTCAAAAGAGCCGATTTATCGATGCCTGCCACACTTTCCTTCCAAAACCTTGCAAAAGCTTTTATGGCTATCATCAAAGATAGATACCCTAACGCTCAACGTATTTTGGGCTTTGCAAACATGCTGGGAGTCTCTGAAGAAACACTTGCAAAGATTATCGCGTTCAACCAGCTACGTGACGCATTAAGAAATGTATCTCCTAAGCTTTTTAAAGCGGAGCAACATAGACAAGATATGCTTTCTGTTTTTATAGAAGCTCTTTCAGATCTTGAAGATGATCTTGAAGATGAACTTGAAGATGATGATGAAGAGGAGGAAGAATCTTGACCCCTTTTCTAGAAATTCTCTATGAGCTCTCTCATGAGACAGGCTTGAAACTCTATCCCGATGAGCATGCTGCCTGCAAGCTTCTTGTCGGTGATGATATGCAAATACAACTCGAAATGGACCCTTCTGGAGAAAAACTCTTCATCGTTTCTTTGCTTGCTGAACTCCCTTTAGGAAGATTTCGAGAAAATGTGCTAAAACACGCACTTGTTGCTAACTCTACAGAACCTCCTTCGTATGGATATTTGTGTTACGTTCACCAAATCAATCATCTAGCTCTCTATGCTGCTTTGACCGCTGAGGGATTGAAAGGACCTTTTTTAGTGGAATACCTTGCCTCTTTTTATGACAAAGCAAAAAAATGGAAGCAAGCCATTCATGCGGGTCAGCCAGGCCCCAATGTACTCTCTTCTACCAAAGAAAGTCCACCTAGGCCAGGAATCAAACCTTGATGCTACATAAAACATTATCTCATACTCCTCTTGCTACCCAGTGGAATACCATAGGCATTTGTCACCACCATGGCATCGATCTCCCGCTTGGAGCTCTTAACACCTCTTCAAGCTGCGGCATTGGTGAATTCTTAGATCTTCTCCCTCTTATCGAGTGGTGCTCGCATATAGGGTTTTCTGTGATTCAACTGCTACCTCTTAATGACTCTGGTGAAGATCCTAGTCCTTACAATGGACTCTCTTCTATTGCTCTACACTATATCTATTTAAGCTTCCATGCGCTGCCTTTTCTTGAAGAGGCGTTTCATATTGAACCTAGCCTCCCCATCCTCATGAAAAAACTCAGAACCCTTAACGGTACAGAGCGTGTACAATACCGCAAAGTACTAGAGCAAAAACATGCATGGCTTGATCTTTATTATAAAGCTGTTGGTCAAAACATCCTTCAACTCCCCGAATACCTCTCCTTTGTGCAAAGTAATTCTTGGGTTCAAGGCTACGCGCTCTATAAAACCCTGCGAACTTCTGTCATGTCTACAGAATGGGAAAAATGGAATCTTTCTATCAAAAACCCCTCTAGCGTTGATTTAGATGCTCTTTGCACACTACACGCTCAATCGATCTCGTTTTATACTGTTTTACAATACCTATGCTACTCTCAGATGAAAGCAGTTAAAGCCTACGCGGAAAAACACAAGGTGTTTTTAAAAGGTGACATTCCTATTCTCATTAGCCCTGATAGTGCAGATGTCTGGCTACACAGAGAATTGTTCGATCTCTCCGTAGCTATTGGCTATCCACCTGATATCTTTAATGCAGAAGGGCAACTATGGGGTTTTCCAGGATTTCACTGGGATGTTATTAAAAACCATCACTATGCTTGGTGGAAACAGCGCTTAGAGGTCAACAGTCACTATTATCATATCTACCGCCTTGATCATGTCGCTGGATTTTATAGGTTATGGCAAATTCCTAAAGGGAAAAAGCCAAAAGAGGGCCACTACAAACCCTCCACCTTAAAAAAAGCGATCCAAGAAGGTCATGAACATCTCTCACAAATTATCACACTCTCCCCTATGCTTCCTATTGCCGAAGATCTGGGAAATATCCCCGAAGAGATGTTTGCTTCTCTACGCTCTTTAGGCATTGCTGGCACCAAGGTGCTTCGCTGGGAAAGAGAGCAGACAGGTAAGCGCCGCTTTTTTCCTTCTGATTCCTATCATCCTTTAAGTATGAGCTGCGTATCTACTCATGACTCTGACACGCTGGAGCTATGGTGGGAAAAAGAACCTGATGATGCAAGAGAGTTTTGCCTTTTTCACAGATGGCACTATACAAAAACTCTCTCTAAAGAGCTCCGTCTTGCTATTTTACAAGAGTCTCACTCTACTTCTTCTTTGTTTCATATTAATCTATTTCAAGAGTATTTAGCGCTTTTTCCAGAGCTGGTGCACCAAGATCCTTCCAAAGAGAGGATTAATATCCCTGGCTTTATCTTGCCTAGTAATTGGACCTATCGCTTCCGAAGGGATCTCTCAACAATCACAAACCACTACGATCTGCGCTATGACCTTAAAACCATTCTTTCTCATGCAGGACTTACAAGCGCTATGGAAGATCTAGCGAAAAAACCTTCCGCCCACTAAGTCATTCTTACAATGGCTACATTAACACACATGTGCTCTCGATAGCCCTATCTGCATAAAGTATGGGTTTCTCTACTACGCTAAACCGTCCGCATTCTATGAGCAATCTAGCCGTCTTTTGAGGACTATTTTGGATAGCTGTTTTGATAGTCTCCTTAGAGATCTCAGAAAACCGAGCATGCTCAATCAGCATCTGAATCATCTTCGTATCACCTTCTGTAGCTGCTTTATGAAGCACTTCTTCCAAACTCTTAGTTGAAACCTTTACAAAACAAGGACTAAGAACCACCTCTCTAAGCGCCTGACATGACTCCCTATAGTGATACCTCACAGCAAAAGAAAAATCCCCATCAACAGATTGCATAATCCTCTTTTGCCAAAGCCTATCAGCCAACAATCCTTTCACAACATCCACTGCATTACGTCTTAGAGCTGAAAGGAAACAAGAGCTGATACATAGCGGACGTATATTTTGACCTTGTTCGCTAGCCAGCAAAGCCTGCATAATTGTGACTCGATGATTTTCCGAAGCAATTTTCATCATCTCTTCTAAGAAAAAAGTCCTCATTGTTTTAAAAGCTCGCCCTTCTATTAAAAGCGTAACAATAGCAGCATGACCTCCTTGCACAGCTCCCTCAAAAGCCCTCATAAAAGACTCTTGTGAAAGATGATTTAATCCAAATTTTCGTATAATATCTTCTACTATAAGCTTCACCCCAGAACCTGCCGCCTCTACAAACAAAGGTTCTATCCGCGTTGATAATCCTTCTCTTATAAGTTCACCTCGGCGAATTCGACCGTTCATTGCAGCTTCTTCTTCACGTAAAATCTTACGTTGCGCTCTCCATATTTCCATCAGATGACCACAATTACGTTGGGATGATGGCACTTGCTCCAATACTGAGGGACACGACACTCGTACTACACCGTCACTGAGCGTTGCCCTTTGACCATCCCCTTTCTCTGTAAGAAGACGAGATAAAAATAGATCTCCTCGTAGCACACCATGCATATCGCGACAGGTATGAGCCAATGATACTGCATCCTCTGCCCTTACCAAGGGTAAGATTTCTCTCGACCATAGTTCTACAGGTAACTGCGTCCAATCTCTCCTTTCTTCTTGAATATCTCTTGCTCCTTCAAGCTCGCTACTTGAAGCTACACTCTCTGATTCTTCTTCAATAGCAGATCGTTTTGCTAAAGATTCCTCTCCATCTGCCTCTCTTGCATTGCAAAGAGTCCAATTCCTATCACCCCTCTGCTCAATATTACTACTATTTAGCGAAGAGAATGGGAACAGAGGCAAACCTCGCTGAAAACGCCGATTTTCTTCGATAGCTCCTTGCTCTTCCGATGATCTATATCGTGAACCTTGGAGATTCAGCCCGGGAAAAAAACTAGACATACAAACCTACTTTTATATTTTTAAATAGTAATATTTTAACAAAATCTATGTATTTTTTAACATAAATCATTTAATAAATGTATTATAAAAATTATTTTAATAATTATAAAAAAAAAATTTCTTTTGTTAAAAAACTACAAAACCATAGAAGCATAATCTAGTTGATATTTTATAACATACTTATTATAAAGAGGTTAGAATTTTTCTCCTCCTACGCATTCCAACTATAAGGTGTCTATCTTCGAAAAAAGGTGTTAAGCCACTCATTTTGATCTAGTAAGAGTTTTTACTATCCATCTGTCCTAATAACACTCTTTCATGCTTTAATATGGGAACTGTCAATCATCCTGAGGTTTGTTGATCGTATGCGATTTTTACTGCTGTTTTTGTGCTGTATCACCTGCGTATCTGCTACACTACACAAAGAGGAGATTGACAAGCTCAAGCTCTCAACTCTGTACAATAGCTTAGACCCAACGTCTATTTCTCAGCTTTTTGCTTTCTATGAGCTTTATCCACAGACAGCTCACGGAAAAGCTGCTTTGACTAAAGTATGGGATTTACTGTATCTACATAAGCCTGGCAAGCATCTAGCCATAGAGAGCTTATTTCTTCCCTCTTTAGATATTCAGGCTATTATTGCCCTTGTGAATAAACAACCGTATGAAACTCTAGAACCCTTAAGTGAAGAGCAGCTAGGAGTAATTGACCATCTCGCTGCGCATCTTCACAACCGCTCTTTAAAAGGCTATAATGTAACAAGTGCAAAAAAAATTTTAACATTAGACCCTCAGGATATTGATCTTGCAAGAGCTTTACTGCTCTATCAATATGAAAACTCTCAAGATGCCCTCTTGTCTATTAGACAATACGAAGCAAGTCTTGATCTTATGGCTTTGCAAATTCTAGCAAGGCTCCCCAAACAAGCCACCGATATCGAAAAAATCGACGCTATCAATTACTTTGTTTTCCATGACATGCAATTTCGATTTCCTCCTCAATCTCTTATGGCCAAAGATATTGATGTATACACATTCCTTCCTTCTGTGCTCGATGGCAGAAAAGGGGTCTGCTTAGGTGTCTCTATCTTATACTTAAGCCTTGCGCAAAGAATTAACCTACCTTTAGAAATCATGACTCCCCCGGGGCACATCTACGTAAGATACCATAAAGAAGGTAAGATCATTAACATCGAAACGACAGCTAGGGGCATTCACATCCCTTCAGAGAACTACCTGGGCATTAATAATTATGCTATTGAGGAAAGAACTATCAAAGAAGTGGTAGGCATGGCTTTTTTCAACCAAGCGAGCGTCTTATCCGCACAAAAAGATTACCAAGGAGCAATTAAGCTCTATGAAAAAGCAAAACTTTTTTCTCCTGACGACCCTCACATCACCATGTTTCTAGGATTGCACCATATCCTCCTTGGGCAAGTAGAGCAAGGCAAACAGCTACTCAAACAGATCGCTTACAAACCTTTCTTTGGAGAAATCTATCACGAAACGATGCTAGAAGATCTGCTAACACAATCGATCTCAAAAGAAGCTCTAGAAGCTATATTTATGCGTGTTGATGACACAAGAGAATCGATACTCGAAAAACAAAAGGCTCTGCAAGCTCTCTACCCCTCTCACCCCAGGTTCAAAGCGTTAATTTTACAACTGGCAGTTTGTTGGCTGCAGCTAGGTCGCCATGGAGAAGCCTTACAACTGCTACACACTCATTATATACTCGATCCCCATGATCCTACCATCCTTTACTATATGAGTGTTTTATCTTTGCAGCGATTAGACTATCCTAAGTCCTGGGAATTTCTTTCTGCTCTTCAGAAAATTCTTACCTCAAAAAATCATACTCCTCAAAGTATAAAACACTTAGAATATGAACTGCGTCAACTCTATCCTGAAATGATTCATAAAGATTGCATCTTATTATAAATCTCTTTAACAGAGAGTATAGGAGGAGCATTGCTATGAAATACCCTCTAATAGTCTTTCTTATAGCCTATACTCTCGGTTGGGCTGATACGTCTGTTCCTTCTATTAATGAACTTATGTCCATAGAAGACCAGAAACGAACAGGTGTCATTAGACTCACTCAGCAGCAAAAAATGGAACTTGCTAAATGGATGGTAGAGCACCATTATAATCTCAGCGCAGAATCCGATGAGTCTATACTATATGCTCCAACAGTTGTTCTTAACGTTTCTGATGGGAAAATTATAGAACTGAGTGATAACAGCGTCTGGGAAATAGCTCCTGATGATTTAGCTATCTCACAAACATGGCTGGGTTCCATTCCTGTTAAGATTTCTTCTTCTACCAACCCAAGCTATCCCTATCTTATTACCAATCTACGCAATCAACAATCTGTAAAAGCCAAAAAAGGGCAAATCCCCAACTAGAAATAATCTACCTCAACTTATTCCATTTCTATTCTATAAGTGGCTCCTTGGTACATGAAGCCACCTATTCTAAGGAATTAGAATTTTTTTAATTTACCATTGCATACTCAAGATTATCTATATGTAAATGGTCCATTCCCAAGCATAGCACCATCTTCCCCTCCAAATTGGGTAAAGAACTCCTTTGGTAGTCTCTTTGGTTGCAAATGTTGCAAATGAGGAAGTTGCTGTATATTCCCAGCCTCCAAATCCCGTCCTTGGGATGGTCGACCATTTGCGCTTTCCTGGCTTGCAAAAAGCCCTTGAGCAATGGAAGCAATCTTACTTGTAGCAGCCCCTACTACTCCTATAACCCATAAGCAACATGAACTTACTATTCCTGGTTTGTGTGCACCTGATACATGCATAACATCTCCTTTTGTTATAAAGTCTTCAGCTTCTCGAAAACTGAACGTTGTTCATTGTGATAAATCTCGTTCATTTTTTTCAACAAAAAATAAAAACCATTGCGAAAAATCACTGGAAAAACGACTCATGCATTTTCTACTCCCCTTGACAAAACCTCTAAGGCTACATTAAACTAGGTGCGGATTCCGATTGTTTCAAATGCAATGTGGAGGTAATCATGACCGCGCAATTTACAGAAGCCGTGGCAACAGCCCTGCAAAATGCCTATGCACTCGCTGAAAAAAAGAGCCATACAGAAATCACAACTAGTCATCTTCTCTTTACGTTTTTTGAAGATAGCGAAGGATATTTTCCGATGCTATGCAGATCTCTTGGACTTGATGACAAATCTCTGCTCACTCAGCTACAAAAGACTGTAGACGCAGCACCTGCCTACACCATGCACCCTAAATCCCCCATACTCAGCTCCAAGTTACAAACACTTCTCCATGGTGCACAAACGCTTGCTAAAGAATGGAATGATCAGTACATCAGCTCAGATCATCTGTTTTATGTGTTTTGGAAAGGAGCAGAAGAGCCTTTTCTTTCTTGGAAAAACACATCTAAGCTATCTCTTGAAGATCTTAAGAAAAAAATCTTTGAAATTAGAGGTAATCGTCATATGGACTCTCCTACATCTGAAAGCAATCTCCAAGCTCTTGAAAAATATTGCAAAAACCTCACTTCTCTTGCTAAAGCTGGCAAGATGGACCCTGTCATTGGTAGAGAAGAAGAGATTCGTCGAGCTATCCAAGTGCTTAGCCGAAGAACAAAAAATAACCCCCTTCTTATCGGTGAGCCAGGCGTAGGTAAAACAGCCATTGCAGAAGGTCTTGCCCAGCGCATTGTTCATGCTGATGTGCCAGAAGCGCTCAAAGGAAAAGAACTTGTCTCTTTGGATATGGGAAGCTTAATTGCTGGAACCAAATACCGAGGAGAGTTTGAAGAAAGGCTAAAAAACATCTTGAAAGAGATTGAAAACAGCAACGGCAACATCATTCTTTTCATCGATGAAGTACATACACTCGTTGGCGCTGGCGCTACCGAAGGGGCTATGGACGCTGCCAACCTCTTAAAACCCGCCTTAGCAAGGGGAACGTTGCATTGTGTCGGCGCTACCACGTTAAGCGAATATCAAAAACATATTGAAAAAGATGCTGCTTTAGAAAGACGTTTTCAACCAGTACTCGTGCAAGAGCCTACAGAAGATGATGCTATTTCTATTTTGCGAGGTCTTAAAGAACGTTATGAGATTTTTCATGGTGTTCATATCACAGAAGGCGCTCTGCATGCAGCTGTACATCTTTCTTCTCGCTATATCACAGATAGACAACTTCCTGACAAAGCGATAGATCTTATCGATGAAGCGGCCAGTTTGATCCGTATGCAGATAGGTAGTAGACCTCTTCCTATCGATCAAAAAGAGCGTTTATTGAGCTCTCTTAGCGTTAAACAAGAAGCGTTAAAAAAAGATGATAGCGACACCGCCAAAAAAGAGATGGAAAAACTACACAAAGAAATTGCGCAAACAAAAGAGGAACTAGGCACTCTCAAAGAGAGATGGAATCACGAGAAAAAACTGATTGAAAATGTAAAACAGAAAAAAGATGCTTTGGAGAAATTAAAATTCCAAGCAGAAGAAGCAGAAAGGGCTTTGAACTATAATCGCCTAGCAGAACTGCAATATAGTTTGATCCCGAAAACCCAGCAAGAAATCCAAGACGCACAAAAAACTCTCAACGAACTCCCTCATCGCTTGCTGCAAGAAGAAGTTGATGATCAGCTTATTTCTCATATTGTCGCCAAATGGACAGGGATACCTGTGAGCAAGATGCTTCAGGGAGATATTGAAAAACTTATCCATCTTGAAAAAACCCTCTCTGCAAAAGTAATAGGACAAGAGTTTGCGGTAAGCGCTGTATCTGAAGCGATACGCAGATCCCGCTCTGGTCTTAGTGATCCAAATCGCCCTCTTGGCGTCTTTTTATTTGTAGGTCCTTCAGGCGTTGGAAAAACGGAGCTTACCAAAGCTCTC
>Ga0172364_10004777_pt1 | contig 10790 bp, 11 predicted proteins | sample LakKivSesite10cm_FD_114545 | JGI IMG/M metagenome (GOLD analysis project Ga0172364, IMG submission 114545) | Sediment microbial communities from Lake Kivu, Rwanda - Sediment site 10cm | ecosystem: Environmental > Aquatic > Freshwater > Lake > Sediment | place: Rwanda: Western Province, Lake... | reverse complement strand
TATATTTGCAAGAGGAACAGCAGCGCATAATTAGGGAGATTAATGAAGAGGAAGACCGTCTGCCTGCCACTATTGAAATTATAGGTAAGTTACCGCCAAAACAGAAGGAAGAACATGAAGCTGAACGTAACACTCTCCCATTTTGAGGAGTTGGTTAAGAAGACCTATTCTCTGGATATGGTGTTCCTGCTAAAGCTTGTAGAAGAACAAGTGGATCTCTCAGAGCTTTGTAATGATAGTGCTAGAGTGTGTGCACTTGTTCAAAGCTTAGTGAGAAAGGGACTCATAACAGAAGAGCATAAACTCACATTGCAAGGTGAGGAAATACTAAGATTTATAGAAACTGAAGGAGAGGCAAGGATTGTAAAGAAGAAGGCCCCTGATACAGATTTTGAGGAATGGTGGAAAGTCTTTCCTGGTACAGACACATTTGTACACAAAGGTATTAAGTTTAGTGGTCACAGAACCCTTAGACAGAATAAAGAAGATTGTAAAATCAAGTTTGACAAAATCTTGTTGGAGGGAGAATATGTTGCAGCTGATCTCATTGCCGCTCTAAATTATGATGTGCTACAAAAGAAAGAGAACTCTGTTAGACAGCGCTCTAACAAATTAACTTACATGCAGAACTCTCTCACCTATCTTAATCAGCGTAGTTATGAACCATTTATTGAGTTGATTAGAGATGGTGCTAAGATTGATGAAGCAAATAAACCAACAGGAGGCACAGATATATGAGTTTTGAACAGCTAAAACATGAGGTGCAACTGGGTTTGGAAGGACGAAATGGTGGTATTCCCATGGGTTTTGATAGGCTCAATAGGTATATTGGCATCCGTAAGAGCATGTATTTTCTTGTGGGTGGTCTCACTGGTAGTGGCAAAACTAGCTTTATTGATGACGCATTTGTTCTGAACCCGTTTGACTGGTATATCGGTCAGAACGATCCAAACATCAAGCTACGCATCATCTATCGCTCTATGGAGCGTACAAGGGTGTATAAGCTTGCTAAATGGGTGGGTAGAAGGATATTCCTGGACCATGGTGTAATTATTCCTGTTCCCAAGCTATTGGGCTGGACAGAGAAAATGACTAAAGATGAGCATGACCTATTTCTAATGTACCAAGACTATATGGGTCAGATGGATGAGGTGATCACTATCATTGATGGACCAGAGAATCCTGTAGGTATAGCCAAAGAATTAAAGGCGCATGCCCTTCAAAATGGGCGTATTGAACAGGTGGATGAGTATAATAAGCGATATTTTCCAAATAATGAGCGAGAAATCACTATGGTGATTATTGACCATATAGGCCTATTAAAGACCACAAAGGACCAAACCACCAAAAAGCAGGCTATTGACAAGATGTCAGATGAACTAAGATATGCTCGTGATTTTTATGGGTATACACCTGTAGTGGTGAGTCAGTTTAATCGTGACATAAGCAACCCCATCCGTATAAAGAATGGTGATGTTGAGCCTCAGCTAGAAGATTTTGCAGAGAGCTCACAGACACAAAATGATGCTGATATAGTGCTAGCTCTATTTGATCCTATGCGCTATAAGGTGGATGATCCTAGTGGTTATTCATTAGATAAGCTTAAGGATAGTTATGGTGCTAAGTATTTTAGGAGCCTGAGATTGATAAAGAATAGCTATGGCGAAGATGATGTGCGTATTGGCCTAGGCTTTATGGGTCAGATTGGTATGTTCAAAGAGCTGCCTAGAAAGAACGATATGACGGATGCTGATTATGAATCAGTTGTGAACAAAACATATTTCTTAAACAAATAAAAACACATGAGTATTAAATTGTTTAGTACAGCCCCAAAGAATGACGATGTATTTTGGCAAGTTGTTTTATTTCCTACTGTTACAGTGTTGAGAAACAGCGAATTCCAAGGTGGCTATTTTGCCATTAGTGTGGAATGGTTATTTTGGTCTATTACAACAATAATCAATGACAATTAGAGATATAAAACAGAAGGAATTTGCTAATGTGTGGTTAAACCATGGAAGGTTTGGTATCCTCAACCTGTGTCCTAGGTTTGGTAAAATATACACCACCATTAACATTCTAGAAGAGCTAAAACCCAAGAACATTCTAATAGCCTATCCAGATAATAAGATTAAGCAGAGCTGGAAGGATGATTTCAAGAAACGTAAATTGGATGATAGTAATGTCACATACACCACTCACCTGTCTATAAAAAAGCATATAGATGAACAGTTTGACCTCATTGTAATAGATGAGATACATCTGCTGTCAGAGGCTCAAACAGAGATGGTGAAGCTAATGATCAATCGTCACATGCAGTTTACACATTCTTACGCAGGTCATTTTCTAGGGCTTACAGGCACCCTGTCAACATGGACAGAGCGCACCCTAAAACAGGAGCTGGGAGTGAGTGTTATAGCTACATACACTATTGAGCAGGCTATTAAAGATGGTGTTATTGTAGACTATGAAATCACAGTGGTCACTGTCCCGCTTGATAACAAACGTAAGCAGAAGTATAAATCAGGAGAAAGGACAGAGAAAAAACAGTTTGATAGCTATGGCTGGGTGATAGATAGCCTAGAAAGACAGGGTAAATCCACCATGTTCTTAAGGCTGGGAAGAATGAGAATAATACAGAATAGCGTAGCTAAAATGGAAAAGACCAGGGAACTACTTAAAAAGCACAAAGATGAACGTGTGCTCGTGTTCTGTGGTGTTACTAAAATAGCAGATGATTTAGGCATACCTAGCTATCATAGTAAGAAGGATGAGAAAGAGATATTCGACAATTTTGTAGAAGGTAAGGGTAAACATCTAGCAGTTGTCAAGATTGGTAATACAGGTGTGACATACAAACCTTTGAATAGGGTTATAATCAATTATTTTGATAGTAATGGTGAGAATCTGGCTCAGAAGATTAACAGATGTATGGCTATGGAGTATAGCAATCCTGACAAAAAAGCATATATTTACATTGTGAGTTCTGATGAATCAGTGGAGCTTAAATGGCTTAACAAAGCACTAGAATTTTTTGACAAAAAGAAAATTAAATATATATGACACCATTTACATGTTCTCATTGTGGAAAAGACACCTCTGGGGTGGATTATGACTACCTCTCAGGCTACAACCATCTATCTTGTGCTTTAGAAGCAGAGATGAAAGAAAAGGGTGATTATGACACCTGTGTCCTATGTGGGGTGGAAACTCCCTACAAGCGTAATGTACATATTGATTTACGTGTAGGATATATAGAAGGAGCTGGACAACTCTGTAAAGTGTGCTATGACAGAGGCACAGAACGCAGGCAAATAGTGATACCTGCAGACATTATTTACAACACTCCTAATGATATGGAATTAGGAGCTAAGGTGAGGCTAATTTATAATCAACAACAATAAACAAAAAACATGGCAAGCAAACTAATCGGGATTGTAGGTGCCACTGGTACAGGTAAATCTACCGCCATCAAACACCTAGATCCAAAAACCACTTACATCATCAACGTAGCAAAGAAAGAGCTACCATTCAAAGGAGCAGAAAAACTCTACAACACAGAAAGCAGAAACTACAAGGAAGTATCTGAGGCAACAGAAATTACTAGACTACTCAAGACTATTTCAGACAAAGCTCCTCACATTAAGACAATTGTAATTGAGGACAGCAACTACATTATGGGCTTTAACATTGTATCTAAGGCTACAGAGATAGGATACACTAAGTTTAGCATCATGGCTAAGGATATGGTGGAGCTGTTACAGCAAGCCAGAGAGCTTAGAGAAGACCTCACCACGTTCTACATCAGCCATCCTGAAACAATTGAGGATAGCGGTGAGATTGTAGGATATAAGATTAAGACAGCAGGTAAATTGATTGACAATCAGATAGTTATGGAAGGATTGATGACTATTTGTCTCTACACACATGTAGAAGAGAATAAAGATGGTACAGCGAGTTACCATTTTGTAACCAACAGATTCAAGAAATATCCAGCAAAAAGTCCTGATGGAATGTTTAAAGATATTAAAATTCCTAATAACTTGCAGCTGGTATTAGACAACGTGCACAATTATTATCAATAAACAATTAAAATCTAGAAACATGTCAAACATTGGAGGAAAACTCAAGGAAATCAAAGAACTACCAGAGTTTAAAAAGAGCGTAGGCTTATTTGAAGCAAGAGTGGTGGCTATCAATCCCACAGCAGAGGAGTACAAAGATCTTTTGAACATTGAGCTCAAAGAGGACAGCAAAGCAACTGACTATCTTAGTAAGGATGATGATGGTATTACAGTGCTGCGTGTTGATGTCTGGCTAGAGCATGTTAAAAACAAAGAGAAGTTTAAGGTGGTATTCTATCTGAAGGATAGAGAGTGTAACAACAAAACTTACACCAAGAAACAATACATCAATAATGTTGGTAGCACTACATGGGCTGATGATGCTAACAATCTACCTGAATGGTTCACTGAAAGAGACTATCGTTTAGCATTTGATGGAGAAGCTGAGTTGTATAATTTCTTACGCACATGGTTGGGTAAACTTGACTATCGTGAAGCAGAAACTGTATTGCAGATTGACTGGAAGCCTCTTATGAAAGGTAATACCAAAGATCTCAAGAATCTGGTAGGTGGTGAGTACACTACAAATGTTGTAGCTCTGGCCACTATCAAAACTGTAGTGAAAGAGGATGGTACAAAAGAGTATCAGAATGTATATAGCAAAGGATTTCTGCCAGCTTACAGCTTGAAGAACTTTCGTTTAGTTAACTATTCTGATGAGAAAGTGTTAGCACCTCTTCGTTTAAAGAAGAAAGCTTCATTGAAACCTCATGAGCGTTTCGCTGTAGATGTGACAGGTGAATATGGCTGTAAGGAATTCTTTATATTGCGTGACTTGCAAGAATATAATCCTGAAAAGAACTTCGCAGCATCTGACAGTGCTATTGCAGATGATGATTCAACATATTAATCCCTCCCTGCTGTTCACAAAACGCCCCTGTCAGAAATGATGGGGGCTATTTTTTTATTATGATTAAAGGAAAAATAAGAGTGCCTCTGCTAGCTGAGTCCATTCTTGACAAGATAAATGAGTATGATATATTCATGTATTACATGCCCACTAAGAGCTGGAAGCTTAATATTGTCACCTTTTCTCCCTTTAGACAGGAACGTAACCCCTCATTTATCATAGGTAATAAACATGGTAGGCTGTCTTATATAGACTTTGCTGATACTAGCAAGCAAGGTGACTGTTTTAACTTTGTAAGACAGCTTCACAATCTAGCCAGTTTAAAGGATGTCTTGATGATGATAGACAGGGACTTTGGACTAGGTATAAGAAGTGGACATAGTACAGAACAGTATAAAGTTATTACATCAGCCTATAAGCAGCCAGAGGACCTAGGTAAACGTTATTCTCTGATTCAGGTGATTACGCGTAAGTTCACTCAAGAGGAACTAGCATATTGGAACCAATATCACCAGGATGTAGAAGACCTAAAGCGTAACCAAATCTATTCTATCAAAACCCTGTATTACAACAAGGATAGATTCCCCTTGAAGGATACAGAGCTTCGGTTTGGGTATTTCTATGATGGACATTGGAAGATATACCGTCCGTTTGCTGATAAGAAAAGCAAATGGGTGCCCAACAATGTTCCCATCACCGTTATGGATGGTAAAGAGGATATTGTCAACTGTGAATTGGCGTTTATTAACAAGTCCAAGAAAGACTACATGGTGATGAAAAAGGTGTTCCCCTGTTGCTGTGCTGTACAAAATGAGGGTGTTGGCTGTTTCTCCCCTGAGAACGTGGAGTATATAAAAGCCAATTCTGATAAACAGGTGCTCTCTTTTGACAGCGATGTAACAGGTGTAAAGAACAGCCAGCAAATTACCAAGCTATTTAATTTTGGGTATATTAATGTTCCAAAGCGCTATCTAAAGGAAGGAATAAAGGACTGGGCTGATCTAGCCAAAGCACATGGTCTCAAGAAGATTGAAGACTATTTACGGTTTAAAACTATCATTTAATGGAATGGAGCAAGTTTAAGGACCAGTTTCATGAAAGCTGGCATTACAAAATGAAAACGTTTATTGAAAGTGAACAATGCGATAAGATATATGACTATTTAAAGAAAGAAAGCAGAAGGGGCAAACAAATAGCTCCTCTTTCTAATAGCACCTTTAGAGCTTTTAAAGAAACCAAACTAGATGACCTAAAGGTGGTTATGTTGGGAATGTGTCCCTACCACACGTTTAAGAATGGGGCTCCTGTAGCAGATGGTCTACTCATGGGCTGTTCTGTAACAGGTAGTTTGCAACCTTCTCTTCAAATGTTTTATGATGGGTTGGAAAGAGAGCTTTATAATGGATTGGCTCTAGAAGCTAAAAAGAGTGCAGATGTGTCTTATTTAGCTCATCAAGGGGTTCTTATGCTTAACGCAGCACTTACAACAGAAAAGAACAAAGCAGGGTCTCATATAGACCTCTGGGAACCATTCACCATTTGGGTGATTGAGAATATTATCAACTACACTGGGGTACCAATAGTATTCCTAGGTAAAGATGCTGCTAGATATGCGCAGTATGTAGCTCCATTTACATGGACATTCACCCTCTCTCATCCAGCTTCTGCAAGCTACAAAAACACAGAATGGGATACACAAGGTGTGTTTAAGAAAGTGAATAGCATTCTTAAAGAAAATAATGGGTTTTCTATAGATTGGCTTGATACAGAGCCACCATTTTAAAACATTAAACATTTGGTTAATTAAAAGAAAACACTAATGAAACCTTTAAAGATTGGAGAAAACCTCACCTTAAATGCAGGTGATTTTATTGTTATTGCTTCAGGTGGTCATTTAGATTATGGCTGGTATTGTGGACAGGGCAGATATGGGACCACATTACACTATTACAACATGTGGAGTCCTGGAAGTGCTTTAGAAGACTTTGAGAAGTATGAGAAGGGAGAAAAATTAGCCTCATGGATAACTAGGAGATTTGAAAGAAGCAAAGGGTTCACTTCTAAATGCTTCTATAAAAACTTCCTGAACAGCTATTATGAGAGCAGAATACTCAAACCAGCTAATCCAGATGATCTATTTACACATCCAGAACAACTAGCAAAATACAACAAATCAAAAGAAGCACTAATCAGAATTAAATTTCTAAACAAATGATCTTAGAAAAACAGAAAGAAGCAATGGTTCACCAAGAGGGTGAAACACAAGAGTCTATAGGCATGTCCTTAGACTTAGAATCAGCACAGGTGTTGATGCAGATGCTGAGCAAGAATTTGTATTCAGATGCTATTGGTTCCACCGTTCGTGAGTGTGCTAGTAATGCACTAGACAGTCACAGAAGAGCTGGAGTGGATAAACCTATTGTAGTTAGCCTCAAAGCTAATAAAGACAATAGTTATGAGTTCTCTGTGGAGGACTTTGGTATTGGTTTAGATGCTGATGACGTAAAGAATATCATCAGTAAGTATGGTAAATCTACCAAACGTAATAGCACCACAGAACTAGGCATGATGGGACTCGGTTTCAAAGCCCCGCTAGCGTACACATCAAGCTTCTATTTTATCTGTCGTAAGGATGGAATAGAGCGTAAGTATATGATGTACGAGGGTGAAGATGTTAACACCATCGATCTTCTATATGAAGCACCCACAAATCAGCCTAATGGTGTCAAGGTGATTGTTCCTGTTAAGTATGGCGATAAATGGCAATTTGAAAACAAAATCAAAGAACAACTTGCTTATTTTGAGAGTGTCTATTTTGATGTTCCTGGTATAAGCAATAGTTTTGTAATTGCACGTCATGAATTCTTTCAGTTTTCTGAGCTAGCTAGTGATAGTAGTATGCACATCTGTTTAGATAATGTGTATTATCCATTGGACTTCAGTAAGCTTGGTATTGATCGTATTGAGTTACCTGTAGCACTTAGATTTAGCCTGACAGATGGGATATTCCCCACTCCAAACAGGGAATCTATTCGTTACACACAGGAAGCTAAAACTATCATTATCAACCGTTTAAAAGAAGCTGCTGATTATTTTATACAGAAGTATAATGAGTCAGTGAGTGACACATTGGATGTTAGAGCTGCTATTGCGTTTTACAAACAAAAAAGCCGCAATATTAGAATGGGTAAAGGTGTTTGGAACGTTCACCCCTTAGCTAAATATGCCACCACTAAGATAGTGGAACCCTCTATTAAGGGTGTTAAGTATATTAGCATTGAGCGTCTAGCTATCATTCAAGACTATATTCTTGGTGAGTATGAAGCTAGATACTTGGTGAATTCAGCTAGTTGTAGAGATGCCAAGAGATATTATGGATCTTCTGTAGGTGTCACCTCTCTAAGAGAGACAACCTACTTTTACACCACAGATCGTCTAAGTGGCTTAAAGAAAGATTACACTAAAGAGCTAGCTAAAGGCAGTCATAATGATGGAATAATTCTCAGGAAAGCTAAGAGTTTCCCCTTGTTTACAAATGGTACAGATTACAACTGCTACTATCGTATTCTTAGCTTAAAGGACCATCCAAAGTCTGAATGGCGTGATAGAATCAAGGAGCTTCAACACATCATCCAAAGCTTGACAGCTAGCTTTATTAACTTAGATGATTTAGAAGTGCCTATATCGTTCATCGATGGTAGAAAGAAGAAGCTTATATCTGCTGGTAAGAGTGGTGTAAGTGGTCCTAAACGTCTGAAGTTAAAGGGTGAGATGGTCTGTAAGCAAGCTGAGCATCTAGAACGCTGGGTGGATGATAAAAATTGTAAGTGGGTGAGCAAGATATACGACATGTCCAAGTTTCATCAGAACAAATTCATCCTGGTTTATGGTAAGCAAGAAGATGCTGAGAAGATGGATAAATGGTTCAAACCCAGTAGAAAGATGGGTGTAGAACTAGCTATTCTCAGTGACAGAGAAACCAAGCTTGTAGAAAAGGTGCAATTACATAACCTAATGTCTTTTAGTAAATTTATGGAAGGAAAAACCAAACCGTTCCAGCGGATAGCAACAGCCTGTCTGATTGATCAGATTTATGATGAGTATAGAAATGTCTTCCAAAATATAGAAGTTCTTGAAACTGTCTCTAAAGATTTATTTGATAAGATTAAAAGACTTATTAAATATAGAAGTGATAACTTTAGAGATATCAATGATGAGTTTAGAAGCATCATTATTGAGCATGCTAGGTCTATTAACCAGTTTGACACTACAATTGTTAATGACTGTCTAGAACTAAAAGCATTATGTGTCAAACTGCCATTCATAAATGCTATGATGGGTAGTATCCATCGCTATGGAAGAACAAATGATACACAAATGGTACAAGCTTTTGTAGATCTATTCAAGTATCACGGACACAGGATTGACTGGAAGAATTACAATATACGTATGAATGAAGACCTCCCTTTGGAGCAAACGCTAACAACGGAAACTGTTGAAGAATTAATCACTCAAATTTAAACAAACCCATATGAGTATTTTTAGCCTGAATTGGTTCAAATCAAGGAAAAATGATGAACTGACAGCTCTTCAATTGGAAGAGCAGAAATTGAAAAATGAGCTTCTCCGTCAAGAAATTAAATTGATGAGCGAGAACAACACAGATGAAACATTTAGCTTCAAGTCATTAGAAAAGCCCTACCGCACCATTAAGATGGTGAACGATGTGCTTACAGTGGTGTTAAATGATGGAGACATTATCACCAAGATGGGTGCAACATCTGCTGATTATCAAGCAGTTAAGAACGCAGCTGTAGAGAGTCAAATCATTGGTATTTGTAGCACTCAAGAGGTGGTGGATGAGAAAAAACGTTTAGAAAGAGAAAGAGAAAAAGCCATTGCTTTGAAAAAGGGTCTTGTTTTATTAGAACAATTAGATGATTTTGAAGTGAAAGATGATTCTGTCTATCTTAAAGGCGTAAATAGAAGCATGCCTCAACTGCTAGTGGAAGAGTTTGCTCGCATTGTTAACTATTACATAGTTTTTGGTTATAGCCCACAAGGAAAGCTGCAAACCGTACTTAATGAAGATGAGGAGTTTCAGTCTCTGAAGCGCTTCTTTATGTGGTGCTGTCTGAATCCACGTGCAGAGGTGGCAGATAAACTGTACAACTTCCTGAAGAAGAATGCATTCAAGATTACCAAGCAAGGTTTCTTCACTGCGCTTAGAAATGTGGTGACATTGCATGGATCTCCAGAGCTGGTACAGTTTGTATCTAATGCTTACATCAAGGTGAAGGCTGTGTGGAAGAAGAGCCCAGACCAATATGAGGTGTATCTGAAGGATGGTGTTTATTCTTTCATCCACATAGATGATACATTTACCACGGAGCTGGTAGATTGTGAGTGTTATGGCGATGATGATGAAGAGTACTGGTCTGATAATGACTGTGATGATTGTGATGAGAATAACCAAAGAGAAGAGACAGTGAAAAGGTCTGACCTAGGAAAGTGTTTGGGTAGTCTAACAGATTTATATCTGGACCTGCCTAACAGAACTGAGAACCGTTTTACAGATGATCATACACGCACATTTGACATCCGTGTAGGTAGAGCTGTAAGTATGGACCCAAAGCTATGTCGTTGGAATACAGATGATTGTGGTGCTGAGGGCTTACATTTCACCTCTGATGAGATTCACTATGTAGGATGTGGTGATGAGTCTGTGCTGGTACTTATTAATCCAATGAAGGTGGTAGGTATTGGTGAATCAAAAGGCAGATGCTGGGAATATCTCCCAATCATGACTGTTCCTC
>Ga0172364_10004772_pt1 | contig 10796 bp, 7 predicted proteins | sample LakKivSesite10cm_FD_114545 | JGI IMG/M metagenome (GOLD analysis project Ga0172364, IMG submission 114545) | Sediment microbial communities from Lake Kivu, Rwanda - Sediment site 10cm | ecosystem: Environmental > Aquatic > Freshwater > Lake > Sediment | place: Rwanda: Western Province, Lake Kivu... | reverse complement strand
TTCAGCCCGCCGCGGATGCGCGACATGTAGCTCTTGGTGCTCAGCACGTGCAGGCCGGCGGCGGCGAACGCCTCTACCAGCAGGTCGCCGGTGGTGACGACGCCCTGGCCGGCCTCGCCGGCGATGCGGATGGTCAGCGGCATGTCTTCCTTTCGGCTTCCGCGCCGCCCCGTCGCCCGGCACGGCGCGTTCCGGACATTCTATGCTCCGCCCGGCACCACCCGCGGCGGGCTCCCACAGTTTAAGGGGACACTCAGGGGGGGCCAGAGCAGCGCCTCCTGTTCGTAGTTCCGCCGTAAGGCGGTCTTTTTCTCCCTTCGGCGGCGAGCCGAGAGCCGCCTTACGGCGGAACTACGAGCGCAGCCTCCCGTGAGTGTCCCCTTACCCCCCAGTTTCGGTTTTTCTTGCACACCCTCGCGGGAGACAGTAGCGTGTCGTGGCCAGTGACTCACATGATCCTTCTTACGGAAAGGAGAAAGCGATGATGAAGAGCACGTTGGCGTTGTGTGCGGCGGGCGTGGCCGCTGTGTGCATCGTGCTGTTGGGCTCGGTCGGGTGCGAGGAAGGCGGGGCGAAGATCTCGGCGGCAGCGACGGCGGCGCCGTCGGCCAGCCCCGTCGCCGCGCCGCTGCCCAAGGGGCGCCCCTCCGACGCGACGATGGACGCCCTGATGAAGAACTTCAAGTGGGACGAGTTCGAGCAGATGATCTACGTCCTCGGCCTGGCCAGCCGAACGCCCGAGCCGATCGACGCGAACAAGCCGCCGAAGATGATCGCGGCCGAGAAGGCCTTCCGGGCGAACATGGCCGCACGGGCCGCCAAGCTGGACAAGCACCGCGCGTCGGCGGAGTACAAGGCGCTGACGGCCGCCAAGGAGCAGCTCGCGGAGGCCAGGAAGGGCGGCGACGAGAAGAAGATCGCCGCCGCACAGAAGGCATACGACGCCCTGGCCGCCAAGGACCGCGCCTACATGGAGGACCTGCGCCGCATCGTCATGGAGCCGCTGACGGCCGACCAGAGAATGTACTGGGCGCAGTACGTCTGCTACCGGGACATCTCCGGCCGGCTCCGCGCCGCAGACCTCACCGACGCCCAGAAGGACAAGCTCTGGACGATGTGCGCCGGCCCGGCGAAGGAGCTGGTCGCCGCGGACTACGTCGCGACCGACCCCTACCTGACCGGCGAGAAGACCCGCGCCGTTGTCGCCAAGGCCCTCTCGCAGGCGTACAAGAGCGTCCTGACGGCTGAGCAGCAGAAGGCCGTCCCCGAGCCCGGCACGACGGCCAAGCCCGTCAAGGCCGCGAGGCCCGCGAAGGCCGCCAAGAAGTAACGACAGTCACGCCCACAGGCAATCGGGCGGGCGGCGCGTGCGCGGCGCTCGCCCGTTCTGCTGCGCGGGACGGACCGTAGTTGCCTCGGGCGCCCGCCCAGCCCGGCGATGCCTTCCGGCGCCGCCGTGGTACAGTAACGCCTGAGGCACGTGCGAATGAAGGTGTTTCTCGAGACGTTCGGCTGCCAGATGAACCGCCTGGACAGCGAGCTGCTCGTCGCGGCGCTGCGTGCGGCCGGGCACGAGATGACCGCCGAGCCGCGCCTGGCCGACGTGGTGCTCTACAACACCTGCTCGGTCCGCGCCCACGCGGAAGAGAAGGTCTTCTCGCGCCTGGGGGCGGCGGCCCGCCGCAAAGGACGTAAACGCGGGCACATCGACGGCGTGCTCGGCTGCGTCGCCCAGCGGCTTGGCTGGGAGCTGCCGCGGCGCTTCCGCGCGGTGGACATCGTCTGTGCGCCGGGCCGGCTGGCCGAGCTGCCCGAGCTGATCGCCCGCACCTGCGCCGACGGCGCCGAGCCGGCCGTGGCGCTCGACCCGGCGAGGGAGGACAGGGAGGCGCGCCAAACGGCAAGCCGCCCGGCCGGCGCTGATACTGAGGGTGCCACGCCGGCGCTGAGGCCAGAGGGTCACTCGACATTCGACTGCCTTGATATGGGACGGGACCCGAAACTCACCCCCACGCCCGCGCAGGCGTACGTCCGCGTGCAGGAAGGTTGCGACCGGTTCTGCACGTACTGCGTCGTGCCGTACGTTCGCGGGGCCGAGAAGTGCCGCGACCCGCGCCGCGTCGTCGAGGAGGTCCGCCGCCTGGCCGACGCCGGGCGCAGCGAGATCACGCTACTCGGCCAGACCGTCAACCGCTACCGCTGGCGTGCGGGCGAGACGGCGGTGCGATTCAGCGACCTGCTGGAGCGCGTGGCGGGCGTGGCGGGCGTGCGCCGGCTGCGGTTCGTCACCAGCCACCCGCTGGACTTCGGCGACGACGTGCTGGAGGCGATGCGCGACCTGGCGAACGTCTGCGAGCACATCCACTGCCCGCCGCAGTCGGGCAGCGACGCGGTGCTGCGGCGGATGAACCGCGGCTACGGGCGGGGCGAGTACGACGAACTGGTCGACCGCGCGCGGGCGATCGTGCCGGGCGTCGTGCTGGCCGGGGACTTCATCGTGGGCTTCCCCGGCGAGACGGAGGCCGACCACGCCGCGTCGGTCGAGCTGCTCCGCCGCAGCGCGTTCAAGAACAGCTTCATCTTCAAGTACTCGCCGCGTCCCGGCACGCTGGCCGCACGCAAGCTGGCCGACGACGTGCCCGACGCCGTCAAGCGCCGCCGCAACAACGAGCTGCTGGCCGTGCAGGCCGAGGTCGGCCTGGCCCACCACCGCTCTTACATCGGGCGCACCGTGGAGGTGCTGGCCGAGGGCCCCAGCCTGCGCGCCGGCAAGCAGCCTCGCCCGGCCGCCCCACCGGCCGTCCAGCTCGTCGGACGCACGCGCGGCGACCACATCGTGCACTTCGACGGCCTGGGCGCCCTGGCCGGGCAGTACGTCCACGTCCGCGTCACTGACGCCACGAGCCTGGTGCTGAGGGGGATGATCGTGCCGAGCGACGTTGCGACCCCGACGGAGCGGCGGTAGGATGGACAAATGGCGACGTTCTTCAGGGACAGCGCCTTCAAGCACGGCTTCGGTGAAGACGACTACCATGAAGTATGTCGTAACAGGAATGTCCGGGTGCGGAGTCGGCGAGGCCATCCCGGTGTGTACGAGGTTTTCGGGCGGAACGACGTTGGCGAATACGTGCATATCGTGACTCGCCGATATGTGTATCAGGGGGAGAGAGTTGTGATGGTATTCCATATGGCCTCGATGGGCGAGCGGGACCGCAGATGGTTCCGCAGGATGACGCAACCATGAACAAGATCACCAAGGCCACCTCGGCGGAGAATCGCCTGGTCGGGGAACTGACATCCCGGCCTGTCGAGGAGCGGATTGCAGCCGGCGAGGCGGAGATCGTGACGGATGACGACTGGTCCGATGTGCCTCACCTCGCCTCCCGCCAGACAGTGACCATTCCGCGGCCGCTGTACCGGAAGCTCAAGGCGGCGAGCAGGAGATCGCACACGACGCCCGATGAGCTGGCGACCCACCTGCTGGCGAAGGAGCTTTCGGCGAGGTAGGCACCGGCACACCATCGAACTGCTTGCGCGGCGCGGGGAAACTCGTCCGCCGAACCAAGCGACATGCGGGGCGGGCCGTTTGAGAAGGTGCTGGGCAACGGTGTCCTCCAGGCCGCGGCAAAGCGCCTGGAGCGGGGAAGGACCCTGCGCATCGCCGGCGTGTGGGGCTCGAGCGGCGCGATGGTGGCCGCGGCGCTGGGCGAGCTGTCCGGGCGGTGCGTGCTGCTGCTGACGGCCCACATCGACGAGGCCGACGACGCCGCCGACGACATCGAGGTGCTGGCCGGGGCCACGCCGCAGATCTTCCCGCCCTGGGAAGTGGACGTCGGCACCGACCACCTCAACGAGGAGATCACCGGCGAGCGGCTGGGCGTCTGCAACCTGCTGGCCGAAAGACAGAGCAGGGATGCGGGGGATGCAGGGGATGGCGCGATGGGGCAGCCCCGCGACATCATCGTCGCGCCGGTGATGGCGCTGCTTCAGCCGGTGCCCTCGCCGCGGGCACTGGCGGCCGGGCGGCTGGACCTCGCCGTCGGCGACGAGCGCGACATCAACTCCCTGGCAGCCTGGCTGGTGGACGCCGGCTTCGAGCGCGTCGACCAGGTCGATCAGCAGGGGCAATTCGCCCGGCGCGGGGGGATCGTGGACGTTTTTCCGGCCGGGGCCGCCCAGGCCCTGCGGGTGGAGTTCTTCGGCGACCGCATCGAGTCGATCCGGCAGTTCGACCTGGACAGCCAGCGGAGCACCGAGGGCGTGGCGCGGGCGTGCGTGGCGGGGCTGCGGGTGGCCGAGGAGGCCGGCCAGGCGGCCGGGCTGTGGGACTATCTGCCGCCCGACGCGGTGGTGTGCGTGGCCGACCCGGAGAAGGTGGCGGAGCTGGCGGGCGAGCTGCACGCCCGCACGCGGGACCTCGGCGGGCGGATCGCACCGCTGATGCGCCCGCCGGGCGAAGTGCTGGAAGAGCTGCACAAATTCGCGACGGTGGAGATGCGGGCGTTTGGATTGCGCGAGGGGCTGCCGAAGGAAGCACGGGTTGGGGAAGGTCATCCCGACGATTCGTCCCGACAAGTCGTGACTCATCATCGGGCGTTCGCGCAAGAGACCGTGACGCCGTTGCCGGATGGGAAGTCTTCTTCCATTCATCTGGGGATCCGCTCGCTGGAGCGGCTCAGTCTCGGCGCGCAGGAGGCGCTGGCGGAACTGGAGCAGCTCAGCGGCGACGCGGAGGTGTGGGTGTACTGCGAGAACCCGGCCGAGCAGAAGCGCTTCGTCGAGCTGCTGCGCGGCGATCGGCCCGCGCTGGCCGGGCGGGTGCGGACGGCCGTCGGGCACGTGCACGCGGGGTTTCACTGGCCGTCCGAGCGGCTGGTGGTGGTGGGGCACCACGAGGTGTTCGGGCGGTACGCGAAGCGCCGGCGGATACGTCGCGTCCGCGCCGGGCGGCCCATCGAGAGCCTGCTGGACCTGGACGTCGGCGAGTACGTGGTTCACGTGGCGCACGGCATCGCGCGGTTCGACGGGCTGAAGCTGCTGACCCGCGACGGACGCAGCGAGGAGTACCTGGCGCTGAAGTTCGCCGGCGGGGTGGTGCTGCACGTGCCCGCCAGCCGCATCCACCTCGTCCAGAAGTACGTCGGCTCGCGGCAGTTCCGCCCGAAGCTCAGCCACCTCGGCGGGACGGGCTGGGCGCGCCAGAAAGACAGGGCCGCCGAGGCGGTGCGCGACCTGGCGGCCGAAATGATCCGCGTCCAGGCGATGCGCCAGGCCATGCCGGGCCTCAGCTACGCGCGGGCGACGGAATGGCAGCGGCGGTTCACCGGGGAGTTCCTCTACGCCGAGACGGGCGATCAGATCGACGCGATGCGCCAGATCGACGAGGACATGTCGCTGCCGCGCCCCATGGACCGCCTGCTGTGCGGCGACGTGGGATACGGCAAGACCGAGCTGGCCATGCGGGCGGCCTTCAAGGTCGCCGAGGCCGGGCGCCAGGTCGCCGTGCTGGTGCCCACCACCGTCCTGGCCGCACAGCACCTCCGCACGTTCCGCGAGCGGTTCGCCGACTACCCGTTCGTCATCGAGTCGCTCAGCCGGTTCAGCACGCCGGGCGAGCAGACGCGGGTGTGCGGCGCCCTGGCGGCCGGGCGGGCCGACGTCGTCATAGGTACGCATCGGCTGCTCAGCGGCGACGTGCGGTTCAAAGACCTGGGGCTGCTGATCATCGACGAGGAGCAGCGCTTCGGCGTGGCCCACAAGGAGCACCTCAAGGGCCTCCGCGCCACGGTGGACGTGCTGACCATGACGGCCACGCCCATCCCCCGAACGCTGCACATGGCCCTGCTGGGGCTGCGCGACATCAGCTCGCTGGCCACGCCGCCGCTGGACCGCCGCGCCATCCACACCGAGGTGGTCCATTACGACGAGCGGCTGGTCCGCCAGGCCGTCCTACGCGAGCTGGCCCGCGACGGGCAGGTGTTCTACGTCCACAACCGCGTGCACAACATCGAGTCGGTGGCCGAGCACCTGCGCCGGCTGGTGGGCGAGGCCCGCGTCGACGTCGCTCACGGGCAGATGCCCGAAAAGCAGCTCGAGCGGGCCATGCTCCGCTTCGTCCGCCAGCAGACCGACGTGCTGGTCTGCACCACCATCATCGAAAGCGGCCTGGACATCCCGACCGCCAACACGATGATCATCCGCGACGCCGACCGGTTCGGCCTGGCCGCCCTGCACCAGCTCCGCGGGCGGGTGGGGCGATACAAGCACCGCGCCTACTGCTACCTGCTGCTGCCGGAGCGGCGGAGCGTCTCGGCCGTCGCGGGCAGACGGCTGAAGGCCATCGAGGAGTTCAGCGACCTGGGCGCCGGCTTCCAGATCGCGATGCGCGACCTGGAGATTCGCGGGGCGGGCAACATCCTGGGGCGCGAGCAGAGCGGGCACATCGCCGCCATCGGCTACGAGCTGTACTGCCAGCTCCTCGACGAGGCGGTGCGGGAGCTTCGCGGCGAGAAGCCCCGCCCCCAGGCCGAGGTGCACGTCGAGCTGGGACTCGACGCCTTCATCCGCCCAGCCTACGTGCCCTCCGCGCGACAGCGGATGGAGATATACCGCCGCCTGGCCGCCTGCGAAGGCCGGCGCGACCTGGCCGCTCTGCGGGCCGACCTGGCCGACGCCTTCGGGCCCCCGCCGGGCGAAATGGAGACGCTGCTGGACCTGGCCGAACTGCGCCTGCTGGCCGGGCAGCTCGGTGTGGCCAGCATCATCATCATGGGACCCGACGTGGTCTTCACGGTGCGCGACTTTGCGGCCGCCAGGGGCGTCTTCGACGGCGCGCCCGGCTCGGTGCGCCTGCCCGACGAGCGGACGGTCCACTGGCGCCCCCCGCCGGCATACCTCCAGATGCCCACGCTGATGACCGTGCTGCTAAGGCGGTTGAGGCAGGCGGCCGTGACGGTATAATCGAGGCCCCCTGCTGGCCCGCACGGGGGCGACGCCCCCTGCGCGGAGGCGACATGTTCGGATGGCGAGCGGCAACCTGCCTTCTGCTGGTCGCGACCTTGAGCGGCTGCGGGGGATCTGCCGACTCCTGGCCGTGGGCCCAGCGCGGCGTGCCCATCACCCGACCGACCACCAGCGACGCCAACGCGGTCGCCGACGCCGTGCCCGTGCCGGAAGCCAACCAGCCCGCGTTCGTGCGGCCGGCGCCGCTGTTCCCCGCCGTGCCGCCCGGACCGGCGGCGCCCATCACCAAGCCGACGGACCTGGTGGACCTGCTGACCGTGCCGAGGGCCGCGTCGACGACCGCCGTCGCGGCGGTGACGGAGCCCCCGGCCGCGGGCGGCACCGTGGCGACGCAGCCGGTCGCTGCGGCGGCCGCGGAGCCGCCCGAGCCGGCAGGCGAGCCGAAGATGCTCGGGCCGCGGGAGGTGGTGGCCGCCAGCGTCCTCCAGGTCAACCAGCGTTTCCTCACCGTCGATGACATCCTGCGGCGTGTGGCGCCGCGGATCATCGCCATCCCCAAGGACCTGGGCGAGGACGCCTTCCGCCAGCGCGTCGGGCCCCTGGTGGCCGAGGAGATCCACTCGCAGGTGACGCGAGCCCTGGTGCTGGGCGAGGCCGAAAAGAAGCTCACCGACGAGCAGAAGAAGCAGATCGACGTGGAGGTCCAGAAGCGCCAGCGCGAGATGGTCGCCGAGGCGGGCGGCAGCAAGACGGCCCTGAAGGTCTCGCTCCAGAAGCGGGGCACCACGCTGGAGGACGTGATGACCGACGTGCGCCAGCGCGAGGTGTCCACCGCCTACCTCCGCGGGCGGTTCCTGCCCGCCATCATCATCAGCCGCCAGATGCTCTGGGACCACTACCGCGCCCACCGCCGCGACTACGAGACCGACAAGCGGGTGCAGATGCAGATCATCGCCGCGCCGTTCCGCGGCTTCTGGCCGGCGGGGACGGACCGGCCGTCGCAGGCGGAGCAGGCCGCCGCCAAGCAGGCCGCCCGGGCGCACATCGGGCGGGCCGCCGCGGCGCTGGCCGGCGGCGAGAGCTTCGGCGCCGTCGCCAAGCGCCTCAGCAAGGGCATCAAGGCCGACGCCGGCGGCGTCTGGCCCCTCATGCCCGCCGGCAGCTTCCGCGAGGCCGCCGTCGAGCAGGCCGCCTTCGCCCTGGCCGAGGGACAGACCGCCGGGCCCGTCGAGACCGACAGCGGCTACTACATCGTCAAGGCCCTCCGCGTCCGCCCCGGACGCATCGTCCCCTTCGAGGAAGCGCAGGAGGACATCGCCGACAAGCTCCGCGACGAGCAGTACCGCAAGCTCACCGACGAGTACTACCACGACCTGCTGGCCGCGGCCACCATCGTCCACAGCGAACGGTTCATCCAGTTCGCCATCGACCAGGCCGTGCGGCGGTTCTGGAAGAGATAACCGCCCGTCAGTAGTACATGTGCTCGCGGTAGACGTCGATGGCGAACTGGAAGTCGCCCAGGTCGACGTTGGTCGAAATGGAGTGGTCGGAGGCGTAAACGTAGGACGCTCCGCGGGCCTTCATCCCCTCCACCAGGGCCGTCACCTCCCGGCGGATCAGTTCGCGGTCCTTGCTCTCCAGCACCCGCGCGTCCAGCCCGCCGATGAGGCAGAGCTTCTGGCCGTAGTGCTCGGCTATCCACAGCGGGCGGTTGCCCGCCTTGACCTCCATGGGGTTCAGGCCGTCAAAGCCCGCCTCGACGATCAGGTCCAGCGCCGGCTCGGTGAAACCGCACGTGTGCAGCACCACCGGCAGGTCGTAGGAGTGGAAGAACTCCACCATCTCCGCGTAGTAGGGGAAGATCAGCTCCCCGTAGCACTTCGGCGAGCAGAACAGCCGCTGCTTGTAGCCCAGGTCCTCGTAGAGCCACACGCCGTCGGGCCGCCCGGCCCCCTCGATGAGCAGCCGGTAGCATTCCTTCAGCAGGTCGGTGTAGACGCGGCAGTAGTCGTGAATCCATCCGGGGTCCAGCACCATGCTCTCGTAGAGCGTGATGTCGCCCATGCTGCCGCGCATGTTCTCCCAGATGAACAGGCTGCCGTAGTGGGCCCAGCGCCCCGCCTCGCGGTGGCGCGCCAGCTCCTTGCGGGCGGCCTCGATCTTCGCCGGCGTGGCGCGCTTCTCGGCCGTGCCGATCAGGTGCGGGCGGTACTTCGTCTCCCAGACCTCGCGGCTGGTCATGTCGAACGCGACGTGCTCCGGCGTGCCGGACTTGTTCTTCCACCACTTGAGCTGGGCGCCCGATCCGTTGCGCACGATCTTCCAGGCGTCGGTCTCCTCGATGACCTTGTCCTGGCCCATGAGCGGGTGCCAGTCCACGCCCCCGCCGGCCCCGGCCATGTCGAAGCCGAAATGCTCCACCGGGCCGACCGGCTCGCCCTTCTCGTTGGTCGGATAGCCCTGCGTGGTCCACTTGCGCAGCGTGTCGCCCCACGGGCCGTCCACCAGGCCGACTCTCTCGGCCGGCTTCTTCCGCATCAGCGCGTCGATCACTTCGCGGGGGCTTTGCATGGTCTGTCCTTCCGCCGGCGTTGGCCGGAAGGGGCATTCTGGCCCTTGCTCCGCCAGAAGGCAAGCCCGCGGACACGGTCCCGGTGCGGCCGTGCGGTCACCTCGCCCGGTGCGGCGGGCTGGGGATCATCTCGAACGGTTGAGTGTTCTCGGGCTTCCGCAGCTTGTCCACAAAGTCCCCCAACTCCTTGGCCTTCTTGAAGTCCACCTCGATGCGGCACCACCCGGCCGAGGAGGCCCGCGGCAGTTTGAGCGAGCCCAGCAGCTTCTCCAACTCGTCGCGTAAGTCCCTTGGCTGCTTGCCGTCGAGCACCTCGGCGGCGGTGACCTTGCCCTGGCCGTCCAGGACGAGCCGGACAGGCACGCGAGCATCCATCTTCCCGTACTTCTCGCCGAGGGCAACAAGCGGTCCGCACTGCTGGAAGAGCAGTACCATGGCGATGACCTGCGCGTCGTTGCTCGACAGCTCCGCCCCCGGCTGCGTGGTCGGCTGCGTCGCGGGTCGCGTCGTCGGTTGCGTTGCGGGCCGTGTCGCCGGCTGCGTTGCGGGGCGCGTTGGCGGCGGTTTTGGCGGGCGGTGCGCCATCTCGCAGGGAGCCGTGAAGGGTCTCTGGGGCCTCGGCGCAGCCGGTCGCGGGGCCGCTGCGGCCCGCCGGTCGTCGCCGACGGGCAGGAGCGGCTGGCCCAGCGTGGTCGCCAGCAGCGCCGCGGCGGCGGCCCCGGCGGCTGGGCCGAGCTTGCCCGCCGCGGCGACCGCCGGGCGCGCGGCCGCGGCCTCGACCGCCGCGAGCGCGTTGTGAAGCCGGCGCAGCAGCGGACGGTCCGCCGCCCGGCGGCGCCCGCGCAGCTCGGCGGCGAACCGCGCCGCGGGCGCCGCGCCTCCGCGCCCGGACGACGCGGCGAACGCCAGCAGCTCGCGCAGCAGCGCCACGTTGCTGTCGTTGACGGCGGCGACGGCCTCCTTGACCCGCCGACGCAGGCGCGGCGTCGCCCGTGCCGGCAGCATCCGCGCCAGCAGGTGAAAGTTGTAGTCCACCAGCATCGCCTGCATGTTCGCCCCCTCCGTCAGGAAGTTGCGCTCTAAGAAGGCCTCGGCGAAAATCTCATAGGCGAGCTGCGCGGCCGGGTCGGAGATGCGATAGTCCCAGCCGAACATGTCGCCGGTGAGCCGCCCGGCGGCCGACAGCCGGCCCAACAGCGGCGTGCCCGCGTAGACCTCCGTGCGGCAGAAGTTCAGCGGCATGGTCCGCCATCGCTCGATG
>Ga0172364_10004770_pt1 | contig 10798 bp, 7 predicted proteins | sample LakKivSesite10cm_FD_114545 | JGI IMG/M metagenome (GOLD analysis project Ga0172364, IMG submission 114545) | Sediment microbial communities from Lake Kivu, Rwanda - Sediment site 10cm | ecosystem: Environmental > Aquatic > Freshwater > Lake > Sediment | place: Rwanda: Western Province, Lake Kivu... | reverse complement strand
TGCGCCATGCTCATGTCGCCGGCGACGGGCAAGCCCGGCCGAACCACCGCGGGTGGGAGTCGTCCTTCGAGCGTTGCCCCTGCGTCCCCGCCCAGACCCGAATCCGCGGCCAGGAGTCAGGAGGATCCCCGCTTGGGCGAGATTCGCGGCGTGCTGGCTCTCTTCGCTTGCGAGATGGATTGTCTTCAGGGCGGCGGCCTGCTCATGACCGCGCCTACGGTTTCCACCGCGCAAGAGCAGGCCATCCAACTCGCCTCGGCGGCCCTGGCCTTGCGCGCACTGGAGCCGGAGGCCAGGTTGGCCATAGCCACGGGACGCGCGACCTTCCTCGGCCGCCTTCCCGTGGGCCAGCTCATGGATCGTCTGCCCACCTTGATGGACGAGCAGGTCGCGGGCACCATCCGCATCGACGAGACCACGCAACGGCTTTTACCCTCGCGTTTCGTCGTGGGGGGTGCGGTGGACAAGCCGATTCTCCTCGACGAGGACGACGTGACCCATTTCGAACGTCCGCGCCGGGCAGGGGGCCGCGAAAACTTTTTTTTCGGCCGGGAACGCGACGTCGCGCTTCTGCACTCGGTTCTCAAGGAGATCGTGCACGAAAAAACCGCCGCGTCCGTGCTGATACTTGGCCGCTCGGGGCTCGGCAAGTCGAGGCTTCTGCGCGAGTTCGTCGCCAGCATTCACGGGGCGGCTCCGCCGGTGGTGCTGGGGTGCGGCAGCCTGCTTCGCAATGAGCGCCTCTATCCCGCCCTGGCTCCGGTGTTGCGTTCGGCGGGCATCGACATCCAGGACAAGTCCAGCGTGCAGATCGAGACGGCATTCGCAGCCTGGCTGGCCGGCCGCTGCGCCGGGCAGGGGCTCCTTTTGGTGATCGAGGATTTGCAGTGGGCCGACAGCCCGAGCCTGGACATGGTCGACCGGATTCTGCACATCTTGCGCGACAAGCCCGTCATGGCGGTGGGCGTGGGGCGCGAGGACGTGGATGACAAGTTCCCAGGGTTGTGGGGTTGGTGCGCGGTGCAGCGCATGCGTTTGCGGCCCTTGCCGAACAAGTACGGGACCCGCCTGCTTCGCCACTGGCTCCCTACCATCTCGCGCAAGGTGGAGGAATCCCTGCTCGATCGTTGGGAAGGGAACCCGCGCTTCCTCGAAGAACTGGCAGCCGCCGCTCCCAGCGAGCAGCTGCGGATCCCCGACTCGATCTACGCCACGGTGGAGGGACGTCTCGAGGGCCTCGAGCCCGACGTCCGTCGCGTGCTGCGCGCGGCGAGCCTGTTTGGCGAGAAGGCCTTCACCACCGACGCCTTGATCGCGCTGCTCGGCGATGCTGCCCGGAAGTGCATCGCGGAATGGATGGAGATCCTCATCATGCGCGACTTCATCGTGCGCGACGTGAACCTGGGTGAGGCCACCTATGCCGTTCACGAGCGACTCGTCGCCGACGCCACCTATCGCATGCTGACCGGACCGGATCGCGTGTTGGCACGGCGGCTCGCGCGCGCCTGGCTGAATTCCGCCGGCCGCACCCTGCCCGAGTACTTGAACAGCATGTTCTCGCAGAGCGAGCGCCGTTCCGCGACCGGCGGGTAGCTTTTTTCGCCATGGCGCGGGCCTTGCCCGCAACCGAAGAGGGCGTAAGGCTTCAGGCTTCAGGGTGCGGGCTTGACCGGTCGAGACAGTGAGCCTTGCAGGAGTTTTCCGAATCAACGTCAACCCCTCTCCATCTCCATGCCCGTTGCCGTCTCTCCCTGGTCCCGCGACAAGCGCGGCGACGATGCGGAAGGCTGCACAAGGAGACGCCTTTCCACGATGGACGCTCGCAGCCAATGGCACCGGCGGGTGGTGGTCGTTGACGTGGTCGTCTCCGTAGACGTCTTCGTCGTTGTGGCCGTGACCGTGGCCGACTGAAATCACTCCGGCCACGATCACGACCACGGTTACGACCACAACCTGCTGCGGCCATAGCGGGACTACGGTTGTGCGCCGCAGACTCGGCGCACCCTCTGCTGCCCGAGGGCTTGCCATGCCCGAGCTGCCATTTCTGCCGCCCCTGCTGCTTGTAGGCGGGGGCCTTGGTATAGAAGCACCATGGAGAAGCCATCGCTCATGTCCCTGGTGCAGGAGCTGCGCGCCTTCGTGGCCGAGCGCGACTGGAGCCAGTTTCACGATCCCAAGAACCTGGCCATGCTCCTGGCGTCGGAGGCCGGCGAGCTTGTCGCCGAGTATCGCTGGGTGGGCAACGACAAGGCGGATGCCTTCTCGCACGAGCCTGAGGCCCGGCGGCGCATCGCGAGCGAGATTGGCGACGTGGGCATCGCGCTTGTGCTGCTTTGCGATCGCACCGGGATCGAGCTGGAGGAAGCCATGCGCGAGAAGCTTGTGCGCAACCGGCAGCGCTACCCCGTCGAGATCGTGAAGGGCCGTGCGTCGAGGCCTGTCGAGCGGACCGTGACGCCGACCATCACGCGGCCGGACACGCAGGATTCGCTTCCTGGCACCGTTCTTGAAAACTCGGGGTATGCTTCCGTCAACCACAAGGAGTAGAAGATGAGGTCATCCACGGTGACTCGCGGGTTTAGTGCTTTTTCTCTCGTCTCTCTGGCCGGCGCAGCCGTGCTGGTTTTTCACAGTGCCGCATCCGCGCAACAGGCAGACGCACCGGACAAGCCGCAAGCGGCCGGTGCACCCGCCAAGCCGCAGGCCGTCGCACCCGCCAAGCAACCGGCGGAGGCGCCGGCCAAGGAAGCCCCAGAGGCGAAGCCCGAACCTTCGCCGGCGCCCGAGGCCGAACCGCAGCCTCCCGAGGAGCTGCCCCCCGACTACGGGCCGCCACCCGGATATTACCGCACTCCGCCGCCTCCACCACCCGGCTACGGTCCCTACTACCAGGAGGATTACTACGGCCCGTCCTATCCGCCCCCGCCGCCGCGATACTACCGGCCGCGGCGGTACGCGCCACCGCCGGTGCGCTACTATCCGGAGCCCATAAGCTACCGTCCCTTCTTCTTCGGCTTGGGCCTTGGCGCGGGCGGGCTGGCGCTCTTCAAAGAAGCGGGATACGGCGACACCTCGTCCCGTGTCGGCCTGGTCTACAACCTGCATTTCGGCTTCGGTGTTCATCCGCGTTGGTCGATCGTGCTTTCGGGCGATGGCGCCTATTCGTACTTCGGGATGAAGGACACGGGCCAGAGCGTGGGCGTCAGCCAGAGCGTGTGGAGCATCGGGCCGCAGTTCTTCCTTACCCGCAAGCTCTACGCACGCGTGGGCATCGGCGTGGCGGTCAAGTCCGTCGACTACAACTACGGCTACTACGGCTACCGCTATGACTACGGCGAGTACTCCGATTCGGGCTGGGGCTACACCGCGGCCCTCGGTTTCGAATTCCTGCAGTCGTACCACGTGGCCATCGGGTTGGAGGCCGGGGCAACCATGGGGCACTACGCGAACGTGGACAGCACCACCGGCAGCAAGAACCAGGGCACGATCGGTGTGAACTTCATCTTCAATCTGTTCTAGTCTCAAGGGGTGCCGCCAGAACCGTTGTCCCGCTTTTTCCGGACTGCGCCAGACGCGTCTCGCGCGCGGCGCGAAACCGCGAGCAGGCGCCTGGCGTCGGCCCTACTCGTCGCCGGCGCCGTGGAGATCGCGTGCCGGGCTCACGCGCCGCAGCCGCCGCCGGAAGGTTGTGGGGCGGACAAAGACTGCAAGCTCGACCGCGTGTGCGAAGCCGGGCGCTGCGTGTGGCCCGAGCGTAGCCCCGGGACGGGCGGCGCCGGGGTCGCTTCCGCGCCACCGGCCGCGAGTGAAGCACCCGCCCCGGTCTCGGTCCCGGCCCAGGGCATGTTCCGCTTCGAGCCCCGCCATCGCGGCCGCTCGCCCTTTCTTTTGCCCAAGCAGAAGCCCGCGGTGAGGTGGACACTGCAAACCGGAGGTGCGGTGACCGCCTCGCCGACCCTCTCGGCCGGCGGTTTCGTGGCTGTCGGCAGCCACAGCCGCAAGATCTTCGCCGTCGACAAAGAGGGCAAGCTGCGCTGGTCTTTCGCCGTCGGGGATCTGGTGTGGAGTACGGCGGCCATCGCCGCGGACGGCACGCTGTACGTGGGCTCCGACGACGACAACCTGTACGCGCTGGAGGGAAAGACCGGCAAGGTGCTGTGGAAGTACCGGGTGGGTGAATGTCGGCAGGCCGTCGGCCTCGGCCCCGAGGCCACCCGCTGCGACGTCGACGCCGGGCCTACCATCGGCCCGGACGGGACCCTGTACGTGGGCGGCGACGGTATCCACGCCATCAACCCCCAGGGCAGCTTGCGCTGGCGCTTTGCCACCGGCGGCCACGTGTCGAGCACGCCCGCCTTGGCCGCGGACGGCACCGTGTACGCAGGCAGTCAGGACAACAGCATCTACGCGATAAGCCCGGACGGCAAGCGCCTGTGGGAGTTTCGCGCGCGCGATGACGTCGAATCGAGCCCGGCCGTCGAGGAGGACGGCACCATCTACGTCGGCTCGGACGACAACCGGGTGTATGCCCTCAGCCCGCAAGGGCAACTTCAGTGGGCCTTCACCACCGGCGATGACGTACGCGCGTCACCCGCCATCGGGCGCGACGGCACGGTGTACATCGGATCCTACGACAGCCTGCTATATGCCCTTCGCCGCGACGGAGCCCTCTTGTGGGCCTTTCGCGCGGGCGACCGCATCCACGCCTCGGCCCTGATCGATGCCGACGGCGCGATCCTCTTCGGGGCGCAAGACGATCGGCTCTATGTCCTCGAGCCCGACGGCAAGCTGCGCTGGTCGCTCGAGCTGGGCGGGGACGTGGACAGCTCGCCGATTCTCGACGCGGACGGGACGATCTACGTGGGCGCCGACGACGGGCGCCTCTATGCCCTGCGCGCCCCGTAGAGCAGCGAACGGTCCGGGAACCAAGTCATGACGGGACTCGCTCCTGCGGCGTTTCAGTTGTTCGGTGCGCCATCGCTCACCCAGCGTTGGAAAAGGGCCTTGTCGCTGTCCGAGAGGGGAGCCATCGGCGGCATCGAATCGTTCTGGATGGTCAAGGCCGAAGCTGCCGCTTCGGCCTTGATGTGGTCATAGTTGTCAAGAAGGGGCGAATCGCCGCCGGGGACGTGGCAGAAGCATTCTCTATTGAAAAGCGGCATGATGTGTTTGGCGAAGCTGGGGACGGTTGTTCCTGCATCGCCGTTCGTGCCGCCGGAGCCGCCGGCCGCGCCAGCTACCCCGCTGCTCCCGCCGGCCGAGCCGCTCGCCCCGCCCGAGCCGCTCGCTCCGCCCGTACCGCGACTCCCACCCGTGCCCTGACTCCCGCCCGTGGTGGTGCCCCCGCCGTTTCCACCCGCCGCGCCGGCGTCATCGCGCCCCGCGCTGCCGCCGGTCGCGCTTGCGCCCCCCGTTCCGGGATTTCCGGCCGTGCCGCCGACGGCGACGGTTCCGCCCGCCCCTGTCACGCCGCCAGATGACGTCGACGAGGGGGTGTTGCCGTTGCAGGCCGCGGTCAAGGTTTGCACCATCAGTCCGACAAGGAGGGCACTTCTCGCGGTAGTCATGGATCTTCCTTCTGGGCTGTCCGAGGCGATGACCATGGCAGGGAATCGGCCGTGGCAGGTCCCAGTCTCGCCAATCGTGCACCCATATGCAAGCCGTCCCTCGACTCCGTAATCCCGCGCCAGCCGCGGAAGTTCGTGGTCGTAGCCGTGGTCTGTGGCCGTGGCCGGAGTGATTTCAGTCGGTCACGGTTACGACGACGAAGACGTCTACGTCAACGACCACCACCACCACCCGTCGGTCCCATTGGGTGCGAGCGTCCGTCGTGGAAAGGTGTTTCCTTGTACAGCCTTTCGCGACGTCGCTGCGCTTGTCGCGGGATTACGGCGACTGCTCGAGCGAAGAACGGCCGGCCGCAGACCGGCTCATCGAGAGACAGGGACCTACTCGATCCGGGGTGGCACGACCTCGCCTCGCGCCTGTGCCGCAATGTTTTCGGGATGGCCGTAGAAGTCCGAGTTGTTGTCGAGCCAGAGTGCAAACGCGCGCAGCTCCTGCGGGGTGAGCGTCACGCCCTTGTGCTTGGCCTCGAGGAGAGGATAGAGCCGCGAGGTACGCGCGCCGACGAACTTGCCCGGTATGCTGCGCACGGGCTGCGTCTGCGCCCTGCGGCTGAAGCCGCTCGGCCGACCGATACCCGGATAGTTGGAGAGGTAGTAGGTCGCGTAGGGGGCGAGATTGCGATAGGCGGTGGAGAAGCCGCTCCCGCCCCCGGTGAGCACGGGAGCCTGGGTCTGGTGACAGCCGGGGTTGCACTTCTTGTCGAGAATCGGCTGGATGAGGCGGGGGAAGTTCATTGGTTTGGTCCCGTCCGCTTCCACCACGATGGGGGTCGGCGAGCGAAGCATGGCGATGGGCATGCTCTTCGGTGGCCGCGCGGTGCGATAGCGGGGCTCGTGGCAACCTTGGCAAGTCAGACGGGTGCTGCCCGGAATCGCGTAGGTGTCGGACATCATCGACTGGACCGCGACGCCGTCCTTGTCGAGCGCCTGGAAGTAGACCGGCTTGCCCGGCGGCAAGAGGAAGCTGGCGCTGCCGTCGCTTTCGACGGGCACGGTTCCGAGGACGCTGCGCCCGTTCTGCTCGTTGGCGTCGGTGCCGCCGTGTCCAAGCCGAGGGCTGTTGGCCTGGATGGTGGTCTTCGGATGAACCTGAACGATGCGCAGGAACTTGATCTCTGTGTTCTGGGGCATCGGATAGAACGAATCGTACACGTTCACCAGGGTCACGATGACATCGGCTTTCAGGTCTGTGCTGGTGATGCTCGGTGTGATGCTCACGGGTTTGGGGCGCGGGGCGAGGGGGATGGGATCGAGGTAAGGCGCGCCGCCCTTGATCAACGTCCTGTTGCCCTGCCGGTCGATGAGGTGCACGGCGTGGTTGTTGCCCGTGGCAGAGTACACGCACAGGAAGTGGTCCTCGCTCAAGGGCCATGGGGTGGCGTACTTGGCCTCGCAGTCGGGGCACACGCCACCGGTTTCCGGGAAGCCGGCGTCGGGAGTGATCCTGGTGTACTGGGCCATTCCATCGTCGTCTTCGATGTCGGGATCGATCATGACCAGAGATCCGTACGATGAACCGTGGTGCCCGCATGCCGTCCCGACCCATTTGTTCGAGTTCGGGATGGCGCGCAGCTGAAGCACGGCGTTGGGTACGCCACCCATGATGGTGTTGCCATTGTCCGAGACGGGCGGGAAGTTCGTGAAGGTCGCCCGCGCGTCAAGTCCGTCGGGAGTGGTGATCCAACCGTGGTGGACATAGGCGGACCCGCGATCCACGTAGTCCCAGCGCGAGTAGATGATCATCCCGTAGTTGTCCACGCTGGGGTTCCACTCGTTGGTTTCGTGCAGACTGACCGCGTGGATGTTGGTGCCGTCGGCGTTCATGCCGTAAAGGGTATACGTCGGCATGGTCATCGTATGACAACGACCGTAGCCGCCGCGGCGGGTGGAGACGAACATGTAGCGGCCGTCCGGCAGGAAGACCGGATCGAAGTCGTCGTACCTGCCGTCGGTGAGCTGGGTGAGGCCGGTGCCGTCCACGTTGACCCGGAAAATGTGGAAGGGGCCTCCCTTGTCCGCGTAGGCGAAAAGGATCTGCTTGGCGTCGTAGCTCAAGTCAGGTGACATGAAGGCCCCACCTTCGAGCCTCTTGCCCTGGCACAGGCCGCTCGCGCACACGGAACCGGCGAGCACGTTCTTCTCCGTCGCGGCACCGGAGATCACGTTCTCGAGGATGAACAGGCCGCCCGGGCCGGATTGGTGGCCGAAATGGGAATAGACGATGTGGCTGTACGCCTTGGGTCGCTTGATGACCAGGATCTTGTCGATGGAGGCGAACTTCGGATCCTTGAGGTCGATGGGCGCGGCTTGCGCGCTGGGCATCGCGGTCGCCAGGATGCCGAAGGCGAGAAGCCCGGCCAGCCACGAGCCCCGGCGGCCGTGGCGACGCCTGCCCAACCAGAACAACGCCAAGCCGAGGAGTCCCAGGGTGACGGAGGCGGTTCGCGTCGACCGGGCCCCAAGGTTGCACACGCAACCCGCATCGGCGCGACTGCTCGTGCCACTTGCATGCGTGCTGGTCCCCGCAGACCCACCGGCGCCTGCGTTGTCGCCGGGTGACGTCCCTGAGGGGCCACCTCCGGGCTGGCCATCCGTGGAGGAGCCGGAAGTGCTACCGCCCTCACCGCCACCACCGCCGCTTATACCGGCAACTCCACCGCCGCTCTCTCCACCGGCTCCGCCGCTACCGCCTGCTCCGGCAGTCCCCGTACCTGTGCCAGTCGCACCAGCCGTGCCGGTACCGCCGTCGGTCACAGGCCGCGGCGGCGGGGTGCCGTCCCAGGGAACCGTACCGAGTTGCAGCACATAGGCCGCAAGCTCGTCGATCTCGACCGGTGAGAGTTGCGAGGTCTTGCCGTGCTTGTCGCCCACGTTCGCCGTCGTAAGAACGTCCTTGATGGTTGCCGCCGAACCGTCGTGCAGGTAGGGCGCCGTCCGCCACATCTCGAGCAAGGTGGGCGTGTCGAATTCCGCCTTCGAGTCCCCCGTGTTCTTGGTGCCCACGTCGTACAGCTTCATGTCCGTGTAGTACTTGCCCGAGTGGCAGGTCCCGCATCCCGCCTTGTCGAACACCGCCTTGCCCCGCTTCGCCTCATCCGTCATCTCTCCATTGATGCGATAGGGGTCAATCTCCGCGGTCAGGCTTTCGAGATACTTGGCAACCACGCTAAGCTGCTCGTCGGTCGGCACCACGAACTTGATGGCCTTGAAGCCAGCCGTAATGGCCACCGTGTAGCTGGCGCGTACCCCATGCGCCATCACCGGCGGCGTGTAGGCCGAGTACACCATCGACTTCGTGTTCTTGGGATTGCCCGCCCCGTCGTTGAGCAAATCCCAGTTCAGCCCGTCCCCCCGCGCCTCCGGGTGGCACGTGTTGCAGCTCAGCCAGTGCTGCAAGGTGGTCGAGGCATCGTAGAACAACCGCTCTCCGTAGCGTACCACGTCCTCCGTCGGCTGCGCCCCCACCGCTGCCCACTTCGTCACCTGTCCCGTGTCCGCCGCCAAGAGAGCCACCTTGCCCGCGTAGTACACCGCCACCGCGAGTTGCTTCCCGTCCGGCGACAGCGCGATCCCCCGCGGCCCCTGCTCGGGCAGAAGCTGCGTGATCTTCATGAGCCCGGCCCCCCACAGCGCCCCCAGGTCGTCCTGCAACAGAGAGCGATTCTTCTGGTCGCGGGCTATGTCGAACCAGACATCCGACAGAGGGCGCTTGTACCGGCTCTTGTTCCGGTTCATCACGGTCGGCAGATTGGTGCTGGGACCGATCGTGCTCGGAATTCGACCCGCCAAGAGCTCGTGCAGCGTCGCCAGGTCGACCTGGATCACCTGGTGCGCCCCCGTGATGCTCACCCACAGGGTCTTCCCATCCCCAGAAATCGCAAGCCCCCACGGGTCCGCCGCGCCTTCGGAGATACGATCCAGCAGAAGCGTCGCGTACACACTGTTGCTGCCAAGGTCGATGATCGTCAGAGCGTCCGAGTTGATCCACGCCCGCAGCACGTGCGTTGTCGGCAAGGTCGTCCGTCCCAAGAGGTGTGTCACGTAGGCCCACTTGCCATCCGGCGAGCACTTCACCCCACGAATGGCAGTCGAGCCCTGAGGGAGTGCGAGGGTCTTGACAAGCTTCGGCGGATCGAGACCGATCACCGAAACCCCAGCCCCGGCACCGGGTTGCGTCGCATCCCCGGTCGGCATCAGATGCCCGACCACAGCCGTGCTTCCCGTGGCGGCAACGTCGATGGCGGAGGGGTAGTTGGCCACAGCTACCCTAGCCACCTCCGCCCCGGTGTCCTGGTTGACGACGATGATCTTGCCCAGGCCGAATTCGGTCACGGCCACCAGTTTCTTGGCAGCGAGCACGGCGAGCTCCATGGGCTTCGGTCCCACCGTCAGCCGCTTGCTCACCTGGCCCGAGGCCGGGTCGACCACGGCAATCGTGCCGGCATTGTATTCGGCCACCAGCAGACCGCCGTCCGACCACACCAGGCCGCGCGGTTCCCCTTTGAGCTTAATGGTCTTCTGCACGGAGCCGTCGGCCGCCGAGAGGATGAGGACCTCCGCCGCCGTGGCGTCCGACACGGCAATGGACTTGCCGTCAGGTGAATACTCTACGTCCCACGGAGAGCGGTAGGTTGTGGCCGTTTGTGCCTCGGCCGGTTCGGGCAAGACGAAAGACATCACCGCAAGCAGGACAGCGAGAGTCAGATGCAAAGGGGCGGGGGTGCCGGTGGAATTGGTCATGAATCTCTCCTCCCAACCGATTACGATTTCGGTTGCGTTGAGTGCTACACCGCGGCGATTCTGAGTTTATACCATACCTGCCGACAAGTTGGATAGCTCGCCCAACACCTGACACGGCGACCTAAACGCTCTGTGTTCGCACGGACTCGATGGGCTAGCTGCACCATTCTTTAGTAGATAAGGGGTCTCTTGATGGGCTATTCGACCTAGAGCACCGAACGGTTTGACTCCCGTCGCGAAATCCATCACTTGCGTCGCGCCCCTTCCTTGCTCCTCGGCCACATACCGACAGTATTCTCCCTCGTCGCGCCTCGGGCCGCTCGCAACTGTTTGACTTCACTCGGTCCGTCAAACCGTTCGGTGCTCTAGAGATAGTCCGAAAAGTGCGAATCACCGGTGGCGGTCGCGGCGATACCCTCGATCTCCACAAG
>Ga0172364_10004769_pt1 | contig 10800 bp, 8 predicted proteins | sample LakKivSesite10cm_FD_114545 | JGI IMG/M metagenome (GOLD analysis project Ga0172364, IMG submission 114545) | Sediment microbial communities from Lake Kivu, Rwanda - Sediment site 10cm | ecosystem: Environmental > Aquatic > Freshwater > Lake > Sediment | place: Rwanda: Western Province, Lake Kivu... | reverse complement strand
TGGCGTCATCTCTGACTTTGATATCACCGAGAAAATGCTGCATTATTTTATCAACAAAGTCCACCGTCGTCGCCGTCTCTTTGCTGCCAATCCACGCGTTGTAGTGGGCATCCCCAGCGGCGTAACCGAGGTTGAGAAGCGCGCCGTCCACGATGCGACGCTGAGCGCCGGGGCGCGCGAAGCCTATCTTGTCGAGGAGCCGATGGCCGCAGCTATCGGTGCCGGGTTGCCGGTGAGCGAATCGGTGGGCAACATGGTAGTAGACATCGGCGGTGGAACTACTGAGGTGGCGGTTATCTCTCTGGGAGGCATTGTCGTCTCCAGGTCCATCCGCGTGGCCGGCGACGAGATGGATGAGGAGATCATCCAGTACGCCAGACAGAAGTACAACTTGCTGATCGGCGAGCGCATGGCCGAACGAAGCAAGATCGCGATCGGCTCGGCCTATCCCCTTCCCGAAGAGCAGACCATCACCATTCGCGGACGCAATCTGATAACCGGCTTGCCGGATGCCGTCGAGGTCAGCAGTGTCGAAATTCGCGAGGCCCTTACTGGGCCTGTAGCCCTCATCGTTGATTCGGTGAAAAGCGCCTTGGACGAGACGCCGCCGGAGCTGGTGGCCGACCTGATGGAGCACGGAATTGTGCTTGCGGGGGGTGGCTCTCTTCTTCAGGGATTGCCGGAGCGCCTCTCGGAAGAGACGCACATGCGCGTTTTCCGGGCGGAGGACCCCATTACGTGCGTGGCGCGAGGAGCCGGTTCTATCGTAGGGGACCTCGACCGCTACCATAAGGTGCTTGCCTCTACTCAGCGGGGCACTTTGCCGCGTTCTCGCTAGCTAATGCGCGAGTGAAGCACTCGGCAAAACTTGCCCCTGTGCAAAGTCGGACTTGAGGGCATTGGCGAGTGAATGTGCTACGTAGCCGAGCCACGGCCGTCATTCTCGTTCTTTGCTTGATCCTCGCCTGGCTGATTTTCGACCAGACGAGCTATGCGAACCCGCTTCGGGATGCCTTCTCGCGCGCTGTGTCTCCGCTTCAGTTCGTGCTACAGACATTGGCCAGTCCGGTGACTCGGGTTGTCTCTCTGGTGGGCCATCTCAAAGAGCTACCATCAGAGAATGAGGTTCTGCGCAGACAGAATGCTGAACTGCGCAACCAGATCATCCTCCTACAAGAGGCGCAGATCGAAAATGAGACACTGCGACGGCAACTCGACTTCAAGAGCGCTGTCCCTAACTTTCGTCTGCTCTCTGCCGAGGTCATCGGCCATGATCCCAACAATCTTTCGCAGTACCTGATTCTCGACCGGGGAGGGGTGGACGGGGTTCAGCGGGGGATGGCCGTCATCACCGCCGAGGGCTTGGTGGGCCGCATCAGCGAGGTCAGTGCCGATTCGGCCAAGGTTATGCTGGTCACTGACCCATCCAGCTCCGTCAGCGCGCTGATCCAGCGTTCCCGCGCGACAGGGAGCGTTCAGGGCTATCCTAACGGTGAGCTCCGGATGCGCTACATCCCTCAAGGCGATACGGTCGCGCCAGGGGACATCGTGCTCACATCGGGCCTCGGTGGTAACCTGCCCAGACGGTTGGTGATCGGCCAAGTAGCGAGTGTGCAGCGGACGGATGTGGAGATGTTCCAGGAGGCCAAGCTGATCCCGACCGTGAGTCTGCACGATCTGGAGACCGTTATGGTGCTGCTGAGTTTCACTTCCAGTGAGCCAGGTTCGGAGAGTGATGGCAAATAGCCCATTGCGCAAGCGATATCCGGCGAGGTGAGTCCCTATCAGTTCCTACCTCATTATCCCCCTAATGGTGCTACTCGCAGTGCTACAATCTACGGTGACGTCGCACATCAGAGTGCTCGGGGTTAGTCCAGACCTGGTGCTGCTGTTTAGTGTGTCCTGGGCGCTATTGGAGGGGACGCAGCAGGGCCTGTTCGTTGGGCTGGTGGGGGGCGCAGCGCTTGATATGCTCTCAGGTGCACCCTTTGGGATTTCCACTGTCTCGCTCCTCATCGTGAGCTACCTTGCCAGCCTGGGCGCTCTCAACGTGTTCCGCACGGCAAGGTTCCTACCCTATATCGCCATCGCCCTGGCCACGTTAGTTTACAGCCTGGTGTTCCTTGGGCTGCTACAGATGGCGGGACGCGTCGTGGTCTGGGGGCCGGCATTGTGGCGGGTTGTGTCGCCGGCGATGTTGCTCAACACTGCTTGTATGCCACTGGTTTTCAACCTGGTGCTGTGGGTGCACAACCGTATCCATGTGCGGACAGTGGAGTGGGAATGATGAATGAAAGCCGTTTCGTCCGCATCCGCTTTGCGCTCTTCCGCTCTGCGGTGCTCCTGGGGTTCGTGGTCCTTGTGCTGCGGCTATGGCAGTTGCAGGTCGTCTCCTCCGCAGAGTTCCAGCGCGATGCGGATCGCAATCGCTTCCGCCTCGTGCCGGTTGACGCGCCACGGGGTATCCTCTATGATCGTGCCGGACGCATGTTGGTGCGCAACGTGGCCAGTTTCTCGGTAAGCGTAGTGCCTGCCGGGCTTCCCGAAGATGCTCCAGAGCGTCAAGCGGTGCTCGGGCGATTAGGTGAGCTTCTGGGGATGCCTGTGGACGCCTCGCAACAGGAGGGCACGCTCCCGGCCGGCGAGCTGGCTTCCGTGCCCGTCCGCGGAGCGAAAGGGCCCAGCATTGAGCAGATCCTTCAAGAGCGCACGGTCAGCCCCTATGCGCCGGTCAAAATCGCCAACAATGTGGATCGCCAGGTGGCGTTCATCATCGAGGAAGAGCATCTCAAACTCCCGGGGGCCATCGTGGAGGCCGAGCCACTGCGGCAGTACGTAAACGGGCCTCTGACCGCTCATATCCTCGGATACATTGGGCGCATTCCCAGCGAACAGCTTGAGGACTATGTCGGCGATGAGAAGCTGGGATATGAACCTGATGATCTTGTGGGGTTGACGGGCGTTGAGCTGATGATGGAAGACGTCTTGCGGGGCACCAAAGGGCAAAAACACATCGAAGTGGATGCGTTTGAGCGCGAGGTGGCCGTCATTGCCTCGCAGCCCCCTGTGCAGGGCAATAGCGTGATGCTCACCATTGATGTGGAGTTGCAGCGTGTCGCTGAGGAGGCCCTGCGCGAAGGAATGCGCCAAGCTGGCTCCTCCGTCGGTGTGGTTGCCGCAATGGACCCTCGCTCCGGCGAGATCCTGACTATGGTCTCTTTGCCCAGCTACGACAATAACCTTTTCTCTGGCGGCATCTCGTATGAGGACTATACGGAGCTTGGCTCGGACAAGAATCATCCCCTCGTCAATCACGCGATCAGTGGCCAATACCCACCGGGATCTTCCTTCAAAATCATCCCGGCCAGTGCGGCTCTCCAGGAGCATGTGATTGATCGCTCGACGACCATAAAATGTGAGGGTATACTCCTTCTGCCGAACAAATACTACCCGGACGACCCAACCCAGGCCCAAAAGTTCCGCTGCTGGGTTCCGACCGGCCACGGGTCGTTGAACATTATAGGTGCTCTGCTGAACTCGTGCGATATCTTTTTCTATGAGGTCGCTGGTGGATACCGCGACTTTGTAGGTCTGGGGATAGAGCGTTTGGGCGAGTATATGCATATGTTCGGCTTTGGCGAGCCCACAGGGATAGGGCTTTCAGGAGAGGCGGCGGGCCTGGTGCCGAGTGACCGCTGGAAACGGCAAAACTATGGTGAGAGCTGGGTGACGGGGGATACTTACAATGCGGGTATCGGCCAGGGCTTTGTTCTGGCCACTCCCTTGCAGATGCTCAATGTTGCGGCAGCTATAGCCAATGGGGGCACCCTCTATCGTCCACAACTCGTATACCAGGTCACCGATTCGCAGGGACAGGTGGTGAAGAGCTTGGTTCCCGAAGTCATTAGGAAGCTGGACATATCTGCCGAGAACCTGGCCATAGTACGCGAGGGGATGCGTGAGGCTGTCGTCCGCGGCACCGCCTGGAGAGCCCAGATGTCCGGCCTTGCGGTGGCCGGCAAGACGGGTACGGCCGAGTTTCCCGCTGTGGATGAGCAGGGCATGCTCATCCGCGACAAAGAGGGGCATCTGCTCACCCATGCCTGGTTCGTGGCCTTTGCGCCTTATGAGGATCCTCAGATCGCCATTGTAGTCTTCCTAGAGGCCGGAGGCGAAGGCGCAGTAAAAGCGGTCCCGGTTGCGGCGAGGATTCTTCGTTACTACTTTGGGCTGCCCGAACCGACGCCTACGCCTGCGCAGAGCGCGCCCGGTTCTACGCCCACAGTGACGCCTGATGCGGTCGCCGGCTGAGCCATGTCGCGTCTGATTGGCCCCACGGGGCATCGGCTGGCTTGAGAAAGAGGTAGTACCCGATGAAAGGCACGGTCTCAATCAAGGGAACACGTGACGGCCTCACTATAACTTTGGGATCGGGTGACCTCCCGCTCCTGCTGGAGGACCTTGCCCAGCATCTGGCGGCGCAGGGAGCCTTCTTTCGTGGGGGTACTGTGGCTCTTCATGTTGGGGGGCGGGTGATGGCCGCCGAGGACCTCTCCCGCCTCAAGGACCTGCTGGCACAGCACGAGATGATCCTGCGCACAGTGGCTGCAACTCATGCTGCCACCCAGCAAGCGGCAAAGGCCTTGGGACTGCGTCTGGTTGACCAAGAGCCAAAGCAGGAAGTAGCTGCCCCAGTTCAGGCTCGGCCCAGTGTGTCTCACCCCATGGATGGGTCGAAGGGAACGCTCGTTCGCCGCCTCGTTCGCTCGGGCCAGGTCATCCGTCACACGGGGCATGTGGTCGTCATCGGCGACGTCAACCCGGGCGCAGAGATCATCGCCGGGGGGGATGTCGTCATCTGGGGGAAGTTGCAAGGGACCGTACACGCGGGGGCGATGGGCAACGGGTTAGCTGTGGTTTGTGCGCTGGAGCTCAATCCTCTGCAGCTACGCATTGGGGATCTGATCGCGCGTCCTGACGAAGGGGAGCGCCCCAGAAAGCCCTGCCCGGAAGTGGCCTATGTGCGGGATAACATGATTGTGGTCGAGCCCTGGGACCGGGCGCCACGGGGAGCATAGTCTGATGCCAGCACGAGTCATCACCGTCACCTCGGGCAAGGGAGGGGTGGGCAAGACGACCACTACTGCGAACCTCGGTGTGGCATTGGCCAAGCTGAGCAAACGCGTGGTGGTGATAGATTCCGACATTGGCCTGCGGAATCTGGATATCGTCATGGGCCTGCAGAATCGCATCATCTATGATGTTGTTGACCTGGTCGAGGGGCGCTGCCGCATCCGGCAGGCCCTGATTCGTGACCGGCTGCTTGAGGAACTCTATCTGCTGCCCGCTGCGCAAAGCCGCGACAAGTCGGCCGTCAGCCCGGCGGACATGGTTCGCATCTGTGAGCAACTGCGCGGGGAGTGTGACTTTGTGCTCATTGACTCGCCGGCAGGCATCGAGCTGGGCTTCCGCAACGCTGTGGCGGCAGCGGACGAGTTCGTCCTGGTCACCACGCCGGACACCTCTTCGGTGCAGGATGTGGACCGCGTGCTGGGGCTCCTGGAAGCTGAGGGGCACAGTCGCACCGGACTCATCATCAACCGTATTCGCCCAGAACTGGTAAGGCGTAGCGAAATGCTCAGCCCCTCGCAGGTCTTGGGGATGCTGGAGATCACCCTCTTGGGCCTTGTGCCTGACGATGAGGCAATCCTGGTCTCTAATAATCGGGGCTTTCCCATCGCCCACGACACACGCTCCCTCGCGGGGAAAGCCTATCAAAATATCGCTCGTCGCCTGCTGGGAGAGCACGTGCCATACGTTTCGATCCTGGAATGTCGGCAGGGACTACTGGAGCGGCTTGGCCTGCGGGGCCGACAGCGCTCCTCATGAGCTTTCCGCAACAAGGCTCTCTGCGGTCCCGAGGCATTGGTTTGGACAATGCATAGGACAATCTATCGCAACTTTGACTACATTCTCTTACTGGTCACCCTGGCGCTGATCCTCGTTGGGGGAGTGATGATCTATAGCTCCTATGAGGCGGCGCTGCCTCCAGGGGGGAGCCTCCTGGAAAACACCGTCGTGCGCCAGATGATCGTGGCCGTGGTCGGGATGTTGGCCTATATGCTCCTGGCCATCCTGGATTACCATATGTTCCTGTCGTTGTACCGTTGGATATACTTGCTCGTCTTGGGATTGCTCGCCCTGACTCTGGTCGCCGGCCGCTCCGCCTTTGGTGCCCAAAGCTGGCTTGGTTCTCAGACCTTTCCGCTTCAGCCGTCGGAGCTCGGCAAAGTGCTGATGATCGTTGTCCTGGCCAGGTTTCTGGGCAAGGACTCCCAGAGCCTGGAAAGCGTGGGGCCTTTCGCCGTCTCAATCCTGCTGATCATTCCACCAATAGTGCTGATCTACCTGCAACCCGACCTGGGGACAGCGCTTATCCTGTTTTTCACCTGGGTGGGTATGGTCTTTCTCTCCGGCGTGCGCTGGAGGCATATGGCCCTTCTGGCCGGCGCCGCGGTCATAGGCGCTCCCTTTTTATGGCTCAGGCTAAAGGGCTACATGCGCGAGCGAGTGCTTATGTTCCTGTTCCCGGAACAAGCGTCGTCTGCCAGAAGTTACAATGTTACTCAGGCGCTTATCAGCATCGGCTCCGGAGGGGTGTGGGGCAAAGGGCTTTTGCACGGCACGCAGAGCCAACTGTACTTTCTGCGTGTGCGTCATACCGACTTTATCTTTTCCGTTCTGGCGGAGGAGTTAGGGTTTGTCGGGGCCGTGCTGCTGTTGGCTCTCTTTGCCGTGCTCATCTTGAGGCTGATTCGCATTGCCCTCCTGGCGCCGGATGCGTCCGGGCGGCTCATCGTCGCTGGGGTTGCGACCATGCTGACGACCCAGATACTCATCAATCTGGGCGTGAATGCAAATCTCTTACCTGTCACTGGGTTGCCTCTGCCTCTGGTCAGCTATGGGGGGAGCTCGCTATTGGTAACGCTTATTGCCTTAGGGCTGGCACAGAGCGTCGCTCTGCGCCGCAAAGGCCCTGAGTCAGGCCCTTTGGCATAAGGCGATATGTCTCACTGAAGATGAAGGGGGAGTTCCCTGATGGCATCGAGCATGGTTCGGGTGCGCTATGCGCCGAGTCCAACTGGTTACTTTCACGTGGGGGGGGCGCGCACGGCGCTCTATGACTGGCTCTTTGCCCGCCATCATGGCGGCAAGTTCATCCTGCGCATCGAGGATACGGATCGCACGCGCTACGAGCCGGAGGCTTTGCCCGACCTTCTGGATTCCCTGCGGTGGTTGGGGCTCTCCTGGGATGAGGGCCCTGAGGTCGGAGGGGACTATGGCCCTTATTTCCAGTCCGACAGGGTGGCGCTGTACCACGAGTATGCCAGGCAGCTCCTGAACAATGGCCTGGCGTATCGGTGCTATTGCAGCCCGGAGCGGCTGGAGCGCCTGCGTGAGGAGCAACGCGCGGCCAAGGCCCCACCGGGATACGACCGGCATTGCCGCCATCTGACCCAGAAGCAGATAGCCGACTACGAGGCCCAGGGAATCAAGCCCGTCGTTCGCCTGGCAGTGCCCACAGAGGGCAACACTGAGTTCGATGACCTCCTGCGAGGGCACATCGTGGTGGATAACCGCCAGCTCGACGACCTGATCCTCTTGAAGTCAGATGGTTTCCCCACCTACCACCTGGCCAATGTGGTGGATGATCACCTCATGGACATTACCCACATCACGCGCGGCGAGGAGTGGCTTTCTTCGGTGCCCAAGCATGTGCTACTGTACCGCGCCTTTGGTTGGGAGATGCCGGTGCAAGCTCACCTGCCGATCATCCTCGATCCCTCCGGCAAGGGCAAGCTGAGCAAACGCAAGAAGAAGCTCGCCGATGGGCGCGAGATGCCGATCTATGTGTACGAGTTCCGCCAGGCTGGGTATCTCCCCGAGGCTATGGTCAACTTCCTGGCGCTGGTGGGTTGGTCCTATGATGACCAGACCGAGTTCTTCAGCCGCGACCAGCTCATTCGCTACTTTGACCTGGGAAAGGTGAGCAGGTCGCCTGCGGCTTTAAGGTATGAGAAGCTGGACCACATGAATGCCACATATATCAGGGGCCTGGGAGCGAATGACCTGGCCGGCCGCCTGATGGGCGTCCTGTTGCGGGCGGGGCTGAAAGCCAAATTTCAGACGGTATTGAAGGCGGTTCCTCTGATCCGGGAGCGCATGAAAACCCTCGCCGATGCTATCCCACTGGTGGACTTTTTCTTCCAAGAGGTCCAATACGATGCGGCGCTGCTGATCCAGAAGGGGATGGACAAGGCGAGCACTTTAGGGGCGATCAAAGCTGCCGAGGAGGTCTTGGCAGGTGCTGGCAGCTTCGAGGAAGGGCCGCTTGAGGAAGCCCTTCGCCCGCTAGCAGACAAGCTGGGCCTCAAGGCGGGGCAGGTCTTTGGCTGCATACGCGTGGCCTGCACGGGGCGGACGGTCTCCCCGCCCCTGTTCGGCACCTTGGGCATCCTCGGTCGGGAGGCCGTCCTCCGCCGCCTACGGCAGGCCGCCGAGCTGCTGGGCGGCGCCTAGTAGAGGGAGGGAAGATCCCAATGACGCGAATCTATGTCGGCACGTGCAGTTGGTCCGATCACACCAACTTCTACCCTGAGGGCCTGCCGGCGAACCAGCAGATCACTTTCTATGCCCAGCACTTTCCCGTCGTCGAGATTGACGCCACCTTCTACCACTTGATGCCCAGGCGTAGCTTCCAGTTGTGGTCCGAGCGCACGCCCGAAGGGTTCATCTTTGATGTGAAGCCCTACAAACAACTGAGCTGGCATGATCGCGAGAACCCGCCAGACGACGAGGTGACCAAGGCATTCTCGGAGGCGATACGGCCACTGCGCGACGCCCAAAAGCTCGGCGCGGTGCATTTCCAGTTTCCCCCGTGGTTCGTGTACCGCGAAAGCAACGTGGACTATATCAAGCGCCTCCGCGAGGGGTTCCCCAATGACGGGCTGAGCGTCGAGTTCCGCCACCGGAGTTGGCTCGAGGGCGAGCATGTACCAGCCTTACTCAGCACATTAGCAGAGCATCGCGTCAGCCTGACCGTCGTTGACGAGCCGCAGATCGGCACGGGCAGCGTCCCCACTCTGCTAGAGGTGACGAACCCGGAGCTGGCGATCGTGCGCTTCCATGGCAGGAACTACCAAAAGTGGTATGCCAAAGTCAAGACCACGGCCGAGCGCTTCGACTACCTCTATTCCGAGCAAGAGCTTGGTGAGTGGTTGCCCAAAGTGGCGCAACTGGAGCGCAAGGCTCAAGAGATCCATCTCTTGTTCAACAACAACGCGCAGGACTATGCCGTGCGCAATGCGCGCCAGCTCCGCTTGTTGCTCGAAGGCCAGGGCTAGAGGGGGAGACTCGTCGTCGTGGTGCCCACTGCCTGGAGAGTCACCCGGTCATAGAGCACGATTTCCAGGCGGTAGTCGCCACTGGCCGCTTCGCCCTCGGGTAGCGTCAGTAACACGCGATCGGTGACTAGTTCCCCCGGTATCCAAAGGCTGGTGGGGTAGCCGCCGAGGAGCGGGGGGATGTCCCGCGAGGTGACCTTGCTCCCGTCAGGACGGTAGAGGCGCAGGGAGAGCATGTAGTTTAGCGGGGCCTGCCTTTGTGAGCGCCAGGTTAGTGCAATCTCTAGCATCCCCTTGCTAGGTCGGGTTGTCTCCACACCCACCAGATCAATCACCGGTAACGCCCTCTCGGGGCCGAAATGGCCCAAGACTGCCTCTTGTCCTGTGGCCCGTCTGCTGCTCAGCACCTGCACGGGCGCGAGGGCGAGCGTGCCCATAGGCATGCCAAGAGCCGTATACGGCGTCTGAGGTTGTCCGTTCCTGAGTATGTTGAGTTGGGGTACGTAGATCCCTGGGGCTATGTTTTCGGGTAAGCGTAGCCTCAGGGTTGTGTACGAAAGGGTTATGGCTTCTGTAGCCTGAACCCAGGCAGGGGCTGGCGGAAAGAGGTGCGCCGTCGCCCCGACTAGTGCAACCTGGACCTGATGGGGCTGCCTGGACCATTGCCAATGAAAGGTGATTGCCAGCTCCTCCCCTGGATTGATGGTTGCCGAACTAAGGGCATAGTCCAGTAGCAGCGTATCACCCAGGAGTATGGCCTCTGGCTCGCTATGCAGGTAGGGAGCACGGGAGAAATCCATCACCAGCAGTCCCTGGGCGGCGCTAGGCTTCGCTGGGGTCTTTGGGGCCACGATCATCTGCAAGCCAAAGGCTACCAGGCCAATGGCCATGAGCAGCATCCCTCGCCGATAGCGCGCCGAACGCCGGCAGGGATAGAGCACCAGTATGAGCCAAAATAGCGCCGCCACTATCGAGGTCCACAGCGCATAACGGCCTGCTGGCGTGCGGGTCAGGCGCAGCTTCACGCGGTGTGTGCCAGGCCCAAGCCTCAAACCGACCAGCCCAAGCCCCTCAAGTGGCTCTACTCCCTGGGCGACGCCGTCTACAGTGGCCTCCCAGCCTGGATAGAAGGTGGTATGAAAGGCCAGCAGCGACGACGTTGCCGCCTCCAGCTCCCAGGTCTCACTCGTTGCGCTGCGTCTGATGAGTCGTGCCCCGGTCAAAGCCCCTTCCAGCGCCAGAGGAGCGGGTTTCTGGCTCCCGTTGAGCTGCACGCCAGAGACGAATGGCCTGGGAACCATCTCTCTGGGGAGGTATTCGTGGCGGATGGTCGTGCCGATGTTCCCTGAATATGTCTCGTAGAGCATCAAACGTTGGGGCGTGATGTCCGCCTCTG
>Ga0172364_10004768_pt1 | contig 10802 bp, 13 predicted proteins | sample LakKivSesite10cm_FD_114545 | JGI IMG/M metagenome (GOLD analysis project Ga0172364, IMG submission 114545) | Sediment microbial communities from Lake Kivu, Rwanda - Sediment site 10cm | ecosystem: Environmental > Aquatic > Freshwater > Lake > Sediment | place: Rwanda: Western Province, Lake... | reverse complement strand
ACCAGGGATAAAATCAAAGAGCTGATAAAACCAGGCGTGCTGGATTCAATGACCCGCTTGGTCTTGACAAATGCTATTTATTTCAAAGGTAACTGGCAAAGGCAGTTCCAGAAGGATAAGACCGGAGATGCGCCATTTACGCTGGCTAGTGGTGAGAAGATCGATGCGCCGATGATGAACCAGACGGACAAGTTCGGCTATATGGAGACCGAAAATTTCCAGGCACTTGAGCTGCCATACGTGGACAATGACCTGTCGATGATTATTTTGCTGCCGAAGCAGATTGATGGTTTGCCTGAGTTTGAGAAAACGCTAAAGGCCGAGGCTCTCTCGCAATGGCTGGGCAGACTGCACAGACGCGAAGTCATTGTTTCCGTGCCGAGATTCAAGATGACCAGCCAATTTAGTTTAGCTTCAGTGCTTAAATCAATGGGGATGACAGATGCGTTTTCGGCGCGGGCGGCAGATTTTTCCGGAATAACCGGCGGCAGAGACCTTTTTATCTCCGCCGTTATCCACAAGGCCTATGTGGATGTCAACGAGGAAGGTACAGAAGCGGCGGCAGCAACCGGCGTAACGATGCGGTTGACATCGGTCGGGCCCAGCCAGACACCGGTTTTCCGTGCCGACCATCCATTTTTGTTCTTAATTCGTGATAACCATTCGGGCAGCATCCTGTTTATTGGCCGGGTAATGAATCCTAAGATGTAGCCGAGACGCTTCCTGAAACCTCGATACCCGACAACGCCGAGAAACGAGCATCGAGTATCGAGAATGGTGTGCTTAGTGAACCTCTGTGTTTACAATAATCAACACGTGTGCTAACCACTTCTTGCCAAGGCCATTGCAAAAAGCCCAGGAGTGCGGGCGGATTTTTTATGTTGATTTTTTGCAACGCTTGCTCTTAACCAGCACAGCAGGCGTGCTTAGAAAAGGACTGAGAAATCCTACGACTAATATACTTTTCCTGCTTAACTTAGCAATGCTTGTGGTGGAAAGTTAAAATGAGTATAAAATATATTTTAGGAACATTGGGTATGGATTTTGCTGCAAAAAGAGCGACAATGGGGGATAGTGGCTCGAATTAAAGTTATAGGACTCAGCCTGTAACGGGCAGGAGGGTGTGATGGACGAGGCACGGTTAGAAGACAAACTAAACGAATTGGTCAAAGAATTTGGAGAGGCTGCTGACCCCCAACGCAGCAAGTTAGCAAAACTTGCCGAGCAAGCGCACGCCAACCGGCAGCAGCTTGAAAAGAGCATTGATAGTCTCCACGAACTGCTGGATTATCTGCGAGTCTGCATCAAGTATCAGGCTTTTGACCTTGAAGCGACCCGCCGGGAAAACGAATACCTCAGGAAACTGTTTGAAGAAGACCGGTAAACTGAAGGCATAACACCCTACAACGGGCTGAACGCACACTCAAATCCAGAAAGTCCGGATAAGTTTCGCCTGGAAAACACGGCCAAAAAGTTAATGTTTGGCATATACAGCCTACGATTTGACGCTTCAAAAGAGCCAGGTCAATCCGTCTGGCAAATTCATTTTTCAATCGTCAACAGCTCCGATGTTGTTACCGTAGAACTCATCACATTATCAGCCTAAATGCTGCCGATGCCGGGGCGAGCATTTTGCTATTGAGAGTGAGGTTTTTGCCCAGGCAACCGCAAAGTCAGCACGTGTTTTTGTCGATAAAACTTAGGTCGAATAAAAACGCTGCTCGAAAACCGAACATCGGCTCGGGCTGAGCATATAGATAAATAAGCACTCACGCATAGATATGTTGTAGTTTGACAGCGGAATGCAGGCTGTGGTATACTGTAGGTGATTGCTTAAATGAGTTTTGACGTTCCGCAAGTATAGCTTTGGGGTAAGAGATGTTTGAGCGTTTTACAGATCGGGCACGCAAGGTTATGGCGCTGGCCAATCAGGAGGCTCAGCGATTTAACCACGAATACATAGGGACCGAGCATATTCTGCTGGGCCTGGTAAAAGAAGGAAGTGGCGTCGGCGCGACGGTTCTAAAGAACTTCGACGTGGATATTAAAAAGCTCCGGCTTGAGGTAGAGAAACAGGTCAAGAGCGGCCCCGATATGGTTACGATGGGCAAACTTCCGCAGACGCCGCGAGCCAAGAAGGTTATTGAGTACGCTATCGAAGAAGCCCGGGCACTGAATCATAACTATGTGGGGACAGAACATATTCTGCTGGGTCTTTTACGGGAGACCGAAGGAATAGCTGCACAGGTGCTTATGAGTCTGGGCTTGAAGTTAGAAGACGTGCGCCAGGAGGTGCTGAACCTGCTGGGAGCAGGCGTGGACGATGGGCCCAGCGGCCTGGGAATGAAGATGGGACCGGCTATCAGCCGAAGGCCCAAGAGCAAAACTCCGGCGCTGGACAGCTTCGGCAGAGACCTTACCCAGTTGGCTGCCGACGGCCAGCTTGACCCGGTTATAGGCAGAAAGAGAGAGATCGAGCGCTTGATACAGATACTGTGCCGACGTACCAAGAACAATCCGGTGCTCCTGGGTGAAGCAGGGGTCGGCAAGACGGCGATTGTGGAAGGTCTGAGCCAGCAGGTAGTCAACAGGCAGGTGCCGGAATTATTAAAAGACAAACGCATCGTGGTCCTTGACCTGGCCATGATGGTGGCCGGGACAAAATATCGTGGTCAATTCGAGGAACGCATTAAAGCGGTAATCAACGAGGTTAAGCGAGCCGCCAATGTCGTCCTATTCGTCGACGAGCTTCATACACTGGTCGGTGCGGGCGGAGCAGAAGGCGCAATAGACGCGTCGAACGTGTTGAAGCCTGCCCTTGCCAGAGGCGAAGTCCAGTGCATCGGCGCCACTACTCTGGATGAGTACCGCAAATACGTGGAAAAAGATGGTGCTCTGGAGAGACGATTCCAGACGATTATCGTTGACCCGCCTTCGAAAGATGAGACGCTGGAGATTCTACGGGGGCTTCAAGACCGCTACGAGGCGCATCATAGGGTGCGGTTTACCGATGAGGCGCTATTCCAGGCGGTAGAACTGTCTACCAGGTATGTCACCGGTCGATGTCTGCCCGATAAGGCGATAGATGTAATCGACGAAGCAGGTGCGAGAGTTCGGCTCAAGAACATGACTCCGCCGCTTGATTTGACAGAGATGGAAAAGAAGATCGAAGTCCTGCAGCGAGAGAAGGATGAGGCAGTTAGAAATGCCGACTATGAAAGAGCAGCGGCGTTAAGGGACGAAGCCCAGCAGCTTTTGGATGAGAAGGCACAATTGCAAAAGAAGTGGTACGACGAGAATAAAGAAGCAACCGGTGTGGTGGATACCGAGGTGATCGCTGAGGTAGTTAGCAATATGACCGGTGTGCCGCTGACAAAGCTTGAGAAGAAGGAGACGCAGCGGCTGCTGGAACTGGAAGCTGAGCTGCACAAGACAGTGGTTTCACAGGATGAGGCCATCAGCGCCGTGGCCAAAGCGGTGCGGCGCAGTAGAAGCGGCATGAAGGACCCGAATCGTCCCACGGGCTGCTTCATATTCCTTGGTCCCAGCGGCGTTGGAAAAACGCTGCTGGCGCAGGCGCTGGCGGAGTTTATGTTCAGCGATAGAAACGCCCTTATCAGATTGGATATGAGCGAGTTTATGGAGAAGCATAATGTCAGCCGGCTGGTTGGCGCTCCGCCTGGTTATGTCGGTTACGAGGAAGGAGGCCAGTTGACTGAAAGGGTCAGGCGGAGGCCTTACGCCGTGCTGCTTCTGGATGAAATCGAAAAGGCTCATCCGGATGTCTACAATATACTTCTTCAGATCATGGATGAGGGAAGACTTACCGACAGCTTCGGACGAAGCATCGACTTTAAGAACGTTGTCCTGATTATGACCAGTAATATCGGCGCTGAGCTGATAAGAAACCAAGCCGGTTTTGGCTTCGGCAAAAAGACGCCCGAAGCCAATTATGAGAAAATGAAAGAGATTCTCCAGAAGGAGGTGGAGCGTCATTTTAGGCCGGAGTTCTTGAACCGTGTGGACGATATAATAGTGTTCAAGTCTCTCAGCAGAGCAAACCTGCAAACCATCGTTGATTACGAGTTGGTCAAGGTGTTCAAACGGCTGACGGAGTACGGCTTGAAACTGGAGCTGACCGACCAGGCCAAGGAATTCCTTATCGACAAAGGTTACAATCCGGAATTTGGCGCCAGACCGCTACGAAGGGCGATCGAGCACTACATAGAAGACCCTCTTTCTGAGGCTGTGCTGGCGGGAAGCTTCAAAGGCAAGAACCTGGTAAAGATCGATGTGCAGGACGAGGAAAATCTAAAGTTCGAGGGCCTGGAGGTAAAATAGCCAGAGAAGAGCGAAGTGGTCAATTGACAATTCAGGTGAATTAGTCAAGAGTTAATCTGACACTTCTCGATATAGGTAATGTTAGCTTTGGCACGACGAAGCTGAGGCGTAGCCAGGTCACTCGTTTTTTCCTTTTTCTGTCATTCCTGCCCCGTATCGCAATACGGGATAAACTCCAGCAGGAATCTATTAACCCGTCATTGCGAGGCCTGAAAGGCCGTGGCATCTCTCTTTATCAACTCGTGGCTCAGCCTGCCCCCAAATGTTTCTGTCGGGGGTCGATCGGTGCGTACCGCCCAGAACAACCCGAAGGCCGAGAAGTCCAGCCAGAGTCATAAATTTTTCGATTTCTTGTCTAAGCAGGTCCCAATCGAACCCAGCAAACGAAGGGAAATCGGTGCCCACATAGCCGCTAAGAGCGCCCTCGGAGAAATGCACGATGTCCGCATTGGCCTTTTTCGCTCGGCGTAGGAATTCACAGATTTGCCGGCCGTTTCGCCGAATATCCCTTCCCACCGCAAACTGACAGGTTGCAATTCTTAAAACACCAGTAGTCATCGCACCACTTCCACCTAAAATCCCTTTGGAGCTACAATATTAAAACTTGACATAGTACTCTGTCAGCTCAAACAATCGTTATAATCTTATGGTAAAATGTCAGTATATGATAAAACACAATGTTATTGAAAAGAGAATATTGACAGTACTTTATATGAAATATATCCTTATATTAGAAGTTGATTAGATGCATCGAATCTGCGTTCAAAGGGAGTAACAATGCCTGTCATATCAATGTTTTATGGTATCATAATCTCAATGTATTACGTCGATAGCAAAAGACACAAAAAACCTCATATCCATGTCAGATATCAAGGCCAAGAGGCTGTGGTTGCTATCCCCGATGGCGAATTACTAGAGGGTTCTATCAAAGCGAGCAAAATGAAATTAGTGCAAGCCTGGATAGAAATACATAAAGAAGATTTAATGACAGATTGGGAGCTGGCTGTCAATGGACAACCTGTGTTTAATATTGAACCGTTGAAGTGATCACCATGAACCCAAGAGTTAAAAAAGTAATTCCTAATGACAACTATACTCTATGTATAACGTTTGATAACGAAGAGCATAAAGTCTTCGATATGAGGCCGTTGCTTGACTTCGGCATATTTCAGGAGCTGAAAAATCCTCAATACTTCAAAGAAGTAAAACCGCTTCATGGCTCAATCGCCTGGCCCCACGGCCAGGACATTTGCCCTGATACTTTATATGAAGAATCTGAATAGATATATCATTTAAGACGCCAAGGTCGGTGAATCAAGCGTTAAGTTCCTTGGCCGAAATCATCAAAGCTCTATAAAAACCATGACAGTAGCACCTGTGCTGGCAGCCTATAATCAGCCAATTTGATCCGGTGAACGACTGCTATGGGGCTTATGCCAGGAGAAACAAGCACTGCCACATTCAAATCCAGCTTGCCCGACTTTTTAACCGTACAATCCACTCCCGCTGGTGAAAAATTTTCGTAAGTCCTCTAATATCGCTTTTTATAAAAGCTGATACCCACTTACAGACCACGAGGTATATTCTCAATCTATCTCTTAATTTGAATAGGAAAAGCAGCCGATAATTATGCTGAGTAACCTTACTGTTGGACTTGTTGTCCTTCACGAGAACAAGAAACAGAAATATGGGGTAGTATAAAGCGACGGGAGAATAAAAATGATTAGTAGAAACTCTACAGGTTCCGAAAAAGCACCAACTTCGGGTGACGGAGAGAAGTATTACAAGATTACTGTAGGTAACAAACAAGTCGCAATTCCACTGCCGAAGGACGTATATGCGTATCTCAATCAGCAGATCTTGCGGCCAAAATCGTCTTCGAAAAAACTAATTCGTAAGACTGTGCAAAACGTTGTTCGCGAAGCGTACAAAAAAGGAGTAGAAGACGCTAGAAAACTTATAAAGGTCGGGTAACAACGAACAGGTAACTATTGGATGCGGCCATAGTATCACTTGACCATGAGGGGAATTTTATCCACGTCTATTATTGGGTAGATAAAGACACCTGCTATTTTTATAGAAATATCCCTTCCTTAACTGCCTCACTGACGATGCCTATTTGCTTTTTCTTGGCTTCAAATTCCTCAGGCGTGTAACATAAAGGCTCTATCTCAATAGGCCAATGCTGCCAGAAATCGTACATTAGAGCAGAACGCTGCGAAAAAAATATGTCACTGAAATCCTCTGAGACTAGGATAATATCATAGTCGCTGTCTTTTAAGTGCTCATCTCTGGCCCTACTGCCGAAGAATATAGCCTGCTTTATATTGTACTTTTTTCTTACTTTTTGTAGGAAATCAGCTATTCTTGAATCTGCTTTCTCACCCATTCTATTACCTCTCCAGCGGTCTCAAGATGGCGGGCTGCGATACGTTCGTCATATAGTTCAGCAGGAACACCCGCTGCCATATCAGGGTAGCGTGTGCTCAGATACTCCGGATTCAAATCTCTTATCCCGGAAAGCATATACTCTGGAACATCAACTTTCTGGGCAAGATAGATTATCGAATGACCTCTTGGAAATTCTCTAAGCTTGTATAAGCATAACGCTTTTAACGCCTTCTCAACAGCCTGCTGAGACGCAAAAACAGACATATAATGATCGAACGATTTTTTACTGTTCCGCGCGCTTCTTAAATCAGCTTCGGCTTGTTTGAACCAATTCTTGACTTCTTCTCTCATATCAAGCTATTATAACCCGACATAGTCCTCTTGGCCAAACGTTTTCTGCTTGCAGAACAAACAGTAACAGACAACCTACATATCTACTATTTCAAACCGAGGGTCTCTTGTAACCCGAAAATAATATTCATATTTTGGATTGCTTGGCCGGATGCGCCTTTTACCAGGTTGTCAATCGCTGAGAAAACTACGATCTTATCTTTGACGCTGGTCGCAAAAATGTGGCAATAGTTCGTCCAAGCGACATCTTTTACATTAGGGGCATCACTACAAATCTGCACAAAAGCTTCCCCTGCGTAGAACCTTCTATAAAGGGCGGAAAGTTGCTCGTTGCTGACCTTTCGTTTTGGTTGGCAATATATCGACGAGAGAATGCCCCGGTCAAACGGCCCGGCGTGCGGCTGAAATAGTATTTGAACGTCGCTGCCGGCGATTTCGCCGGCAATTTGCTCCATTTCCGGCATGTGACGGTGCGTGCCAATCCCGTAGGCGAAAAGATTCTCGTTCATATTGGGAAAATGAAATCTGCTGGAAGGATTTTTGCCCGCTCCGGATGCGCCCGTCACCGCGTTGACGATGATCGAATCCGTCTCAATGAGGTTCTCCCCCAGTATCGGCGCCAAAGCCAATAAGGCTGCCGTAGGAAAACAACCAGGATTGGCCACCAGTTTGGCGCCCTTTATCTGCCGGCGGAACAATTCCGGCAGGCCGAAGACAGCCCGTGCCAGATTGGCGGTGTCGGTGTGCTTGATGCCGTAGAATTTTTCGTAAATCTTCGAGTCCTTGAGCCGATAGTCCGCGCTGAAGTCGACAACTTTTAGTCCTGCATCCAGCAACTTAGGCACAAATCCCATAGAGACCTTGTGGGGCAGGCAGCAAAGGGCGACATCGGCAAGGCTGGTGAGCTTGTCCAGGTCAAGCGGCTCAATCTGAAGATTGCATCGACCCTTAAACTGTCCAAAAACATCGCCGACCGGCCCACACTCCTCCGGCAGCGCCGTCAGATAAACCAACTCTGCCTGGCTGTGAGCCAGAATCAGCCGGATTGATTCGGCTCCGGTGTAGCCGCTCGCACCAATAATTGCCACTCGTACCATTGCTTTCGCCTCTTACAAAAATAGCCGCCAAGATAATCTCTCGCCGGCTATTGTAATAATCGCAGGTTGAATCTGCAAACTAACGCTTTGAGAACTGGAATCTCTTTCTGGCACCGGCTTGTCCGGGCTTTTTCCTTTCAACCATTCTGGGGTCACGAGTAAGATGCCCGCCGTCACGCAGGGCCTGACTATAATTCTCGTGGTAGGTCCTCAATGCCCGGGCAATTCCAAGCAACGATGCCCCCGCCTGTCCGGTGATTCCGCCGCCCCGCACATTGATGAAGACATCGAAGGATTTTTCTGCTTCGACCGCTATTAGTGGCGCAAGCACCGCTTTTCTATCCTGCTCTCTGGTAAAGTAATCGTTGAGCTCTTTTTTATTGATCAGCAGTTTGCCGGTGCCGGGCTTGATTCTGACGCGGGCCACCGAGCTTTTTCTTCTGCCGGTGCCCCACCAAAATCCGCTTTTTGCTTCCCCGGTTGGATTCGGCAGCGGCTTTGGCTGACTTTGAGTTCCCGCGGGGCGGGGTCCCTCGGCGGTCTTTTCGCTCACCTTGGTATCAGAACTCTCAATTTTGGTCTCTGCCATAACTTGCTCTATCTCCCACGATCAAAATAATTCTAACTTTTGCGGTTTTTGAGCCTGCTGTTGATGTTCCGGGCCGCGATAGACCTTCAGTCTTCTCAACATTCTTCTGCCCAGCTTATTCTTCGGCAGCATCCGTCTGACTGCCAATTCTACTACCTTTTCGGGCTTTCTTTCCATCATATCAGTGAAGCTGACGAACTTATGGTGACCAGGATACAACGTGTAGTAATCGTACACATTCTGCTGGGCCTTTTTGCCCGTGACCTTTATTTTTTCAGCGTTGACTATTACTACAAAATCGCCCATATCGACGTGCGGCGTATACTTTGGGCTATTTTTGCCCATAAGTATCGGTGCGATTTTCGCTGCCATTCTGCCCAGAATAGCACCCGCAGCATCTACCAGAAACCACTTTCTTTCAGCCTGTCCTTTTTTCGCCATATAGGTTTTCATACTGTTACTCTCTCAGTCGCAAGGTCAGAGATTTTAGCGAATTCTACCGGCTTGTCAAATTTTTTGGGCCACGAAATGCAGGAATTTGAAATTGGCCAACCGCGCCACCTGGTCAGGAGATCCTGCCACTCGATGTCTTCTGGCGGGTGCGCTGCCATTGTGCCTTATCCGTTCTGGGCAGTCTGGCTTGTAGGGTGAGCGGGTAGTAGCAGGTAAAGCTGGAGTGGAGAAGTCGGAAAATAGTGGGTTGGAGGATGTTTTGAACGGCTTTTTGGGATTTTAGGGTGTTTATCAGTACTGAAAAACGTCTTTTTATAGGACATATTGATTTTTGAGCTAAAAATGAGGGTAAAAATGATCAGAAACTTGCAGGAAATTGACGGAAATGCGCGCATTTTGAGCAGAAATTAACAAAAATGAGCAGGTTTTAAACAGTTTTTGAACGGTTTTTTTGTTCTTAGCCAGGTATAAATTATTGAAGAACTTACCACTGAGAACGCCGAGAAAACAGAGGCATAAGGTGAGACCGCCATACAAATTGGCGGATAAATCAGCCACAGGTTAATCTTGTCCCGAGCGCTCTGTCGAGCGAAGTCGAATGAGCAGGCCAGATAACCGATGGACGCCGACTTCTGGGTGTCCTTGAAATAAGAAGACCTGATAGCTCATAAAAGCTGCTCAAGCTCCTATGCTTCGCGGAGGATGCTGACAGCATTTACGGCGTCTGCGGCGGAGTACAAACCAATGTAGAAGATAAACCTTGTCCCGATCACAGCCGCCGAAAATCCTCGCAGGTCGATACCCGCTGCGGCGAGTTTTTTTGTTAGCTCGGCTGCGATTCCTGGCTTATTCTCTCCTTCAACACGCACCGAGTTGACACTGCTGGTGATGTTGAAGCCTAACTCCGTGGCCGCAGCAATCTCTCTATCACCACGCAGCGGCGTTACAAACACGACACCTGTGCCGGGCTTTTCCGGCGCCCGCCTTGCGAGGACGAAGTTAAGGTCGGCTCCTGCCTCGTACAGGCCGGTAAGCAACTGCGCTAAGCTGCCGCATTCGTCTTTAATAGTCGCAGCCCATACATCCACACGTTCGACAATTAGTTCCATAAGATTGCCCTCTTTTTGGGATTAATAGTTTTGTGTTTTTATCCGCCGCACCGATTTGCGGATTCACCTGGCATTTCTCAATTGTATCGATAGAATCCCAAGCTCGCGTTGAAAAGTCAAGCCTCTTGGCGTTTTCTTAACAGGTTTTTTCTGCCAGAACGGGTTTTTGATGAACATAGAAGAAGGGTACTCGTATTTGCGCCGTTTAAAAAAGAATAACGAAGCTGCCACAGAGGGCACAGAGACCGCAGAGATTTTTAAGATACTAACTATCTGGATTTCCCAGAATAATGTTTGTCATTGCGGGATAGGCTCTTCAGTTATGTTCAGGGCAAACTCCGCCGAGCGAGAAAATCTCTATTATCAATCGTAAACTTGTGGCCAGCGGAGTTGAAAACATCGTAAACCTGTGGTGAGCGGAGTCGAACCATCTACAATTGCAAATCGCAAATTGGAAATCAATCATTGCTT
>Ga0172364_10004764_pt1 | contig 10807 bp, 6 predicted proteins | sample LakKivSesite10cm_FD_114545 | JGI IMG/M metagenome (GOLD analysis project Ga0172364, IMG submission 114545) | Sediment microbial communities from Lake Kivu, Rwanda - Sediment site 10cm | ecosystem: Environmental > Aquatic > Freshwater > Lake > Sediment | place: Rwanda: Western Province, Lake Kivu... | reverse complement strand
TTGGAGGAGGCCGGCGGCACCGGAGGCCGCCAGCGCAATAGTGCACGAAGTCGGTATGACATATCGACTATGTGCCGTATTCGGCGGACGATCGCCGCGACGCCCAGGGCTACTCCTCCGGCGGCGCGTCGTCGTCCGCCTCGCCTGGGTCGCCTTCCTCCGGCGTCCTGGGCTCGTACCCGGCGGGCCTGAGCTCGGGCGGGACCTCATCGAGCTCGTCTGCCCTGCGCCGGTGGCCGCAGTCTGGGTACTTCGAGCACAGGAGGTACCCGCCCGTCTTCGTGGGCCTGAAGACCATCTCGGCCCCGCAGATCTCGCACGGCTTCGTCCCTGGCGCGGGGTAGCCGGGGAGCTGGCCGGCCATGCGCTTGCTGTTCCGGCACTTCGGGTAGCCCGAGCAGGCGAGGAACTTGCCCCAGCGGCCGAGGCGCACCTGCATGGGCGAACCGCACTTCTCGCAGACCTCGTTCGTTTGCTCGAGCTCGACGGGCCTGCCCTCCTCGTCGAGCGGGATCATCATCCGGCACTGCGGCCAGCCCGGGCACGCCATGAACCGCCCGCGCTTGGAGACCCGCATGACCATCGCCAGGCCGCACTTCGGGCACCTCATGCCCTTCGCGGCTGGCGGGACGGCGACGAGGTTGCCCGCGAAGTCCAGCGGCTGGCTGTAGCGGCAGTCGGGGAAGCTGCTGCAGCCGGCGAACTTCCCGCGCCGCGAGAGCTTCTTGATAAGCGGCTTGCCGCACTCGGGGCAGGCCTCGCCTCCAGGCAGGGGCTTATCCAGCTCGGCGGGCATCTCCTTCTCGGCCCGTTCGAGGTCGCGCTCGAATGGACCGTAGAAGTCCTTGAGCAGGTGCGCCCACTCGTGCTTGCCCTCCTCGATCTCGTCGAGGCGGTTCTCCATGTCGGCGGTGAAGCCGACGTCCATGACCGAGGGGAAGTAGTCCACGAGCTTCCTGGTCACGATCCGGCCGAGCTCGGTCGCATGGAAGCTCGACCCCTCCTTCCTGACGTACCCGCGGTCCTGGATCGTCGATATGATGCTCGCGTACGTCGACGGCCGCCCGATGCCCTCGGCCTCCAGGGTCTTGACCAGGCTCGCCTCGGTGTAGCGCGGGGGCGGCTGGGTGAAGTGCCGGCTGGGCGTGACGGACCTGCAGTCAACGGCCTGCCCGGCCTCCATGGGCGGAAGGATCCGCTCCTGCCTGTCCTTGTCGGACGCCTTCTGGACCGGGCCGTACACCGCCGTGCAGCCGGGAAATATCACCACCCGCCCGTGGGCGGGGAAGACGTAGTCGCCGGCGAGGATCGTCGCCGACGTGTCCTCGTAGCGCGCCGGCGTCATCTGGCAGGCGATGAACCGCTGCCAGACGAGCCGGTAGAGCTTGAGCATGTCCGGCTCCAGGTACCGCTCGACCGACTCCGGCGTCAGGTCCGCCTGCGTCGGGCGGACGGCCTCGTGGGCCTCCTGCGCGCCCTTGCGCGAACGGTATGCGTTGGCCTTCTCCGGGAGGTAGTCGTCGCCGTAGCGGGCCTTGATGTACTTCCGCGCCTGGCCGATGGCCTCGGGCGCCAGGTGCACCGAGTCCGTCCGCATGTACGTGATGAGGCCCACCGCGCCGACCGGCCCGAGCTCGACGCCTTCGTAAAGACGCTGGGCGAGCATCATCGTCTTCTTGGCGGTGAAGCTCAGCCGCGTAGCAGCCGCCTGCTGGAGCGTGCTCGTGATGAAAGGAGGCGCGGGATTCCCGCGCGACTCGCGCCTGGCGACCTCGCTGACCTCGAACAGGTGCCTCTTTATCTCCTCGAGCGCGGCGGCGGCCTCGGCCTCGCTCCCGAGGGGCACGTCTTCGATCACCACGCGGCCGTCGTCGGCGAGCCCGAGCGAGCCGCGGCATTCCGAGCCCTTCTGGCAGCGGAGGATCCTGCCGCGCGGGGTGGTCGTTTCCTTGACCGGCCCGCCGCAGACCGGGCAGGCCTCCTTCGCCCTGCGCTCCCTGCGCCGGCCCTTGAGCTCCGCCTCGAACGCGATCTTTCTGCCGTTCGAGGGCGCGGCGAGATCCGCCATGATGCGCCAGTACTCGACCGGGACGAACGCCTCTATTTCGTCCTCGCGCTCGCAGGCCAGGCGCACCGCCACCGACTGGACGCGCCCGGCCGAGAGACGCTTTATGATCTTCTTCCACAGGAGCGGCGAGAGCTTGTAGCCGACCACCCTGTCGAGGATGCGCCGCGCCTGCTGGGCGTCGACCAGGTTCTGGTCGATGTCCCGCGGGCGCTTGAACGCATCGCGGACGGCGCGCTGGGTGATCTCCGCGAAGGTCACCCTGTGCGCGTGCTCGGGCGGGATCCGGAGCGCCTCTATCAGGTGCCAGGCTATCGCCTCGCCCTCGCGGTCGGGGTCGGGGCAGAGGTAGACCTCGGCGACCTGCTTGGCGGCCTTGCGGAGCTCGCGGGTGTGCCTGCGCTTGCGGTATATCTCCACGTAGCGCGGCTCGAAGTCGTGCTCGATGTCTATGCCGAAGCGGTTCCTCGGCAGGTCGCGGACGTGGCCCATGGAGGCGACGACCTTGTAGTCCTTGCCGAGGTACTTGTTGATGGTCTTGGCCTTCGCGGGCGACTCGACGATCACGAGTTTCGTCGCGCCGTCGAGCTCGACGGGCTTGCCCTCGAGGTGCCCCTTCGGCAGACCGCCCGCGTCGGCGCCCTTCTGCGAGGCCCTCGCGGACCTCCCGGCCTTCTTCGCCGACTTCCTCGCGGTCTTGGCCATGCGCGTCCCGCTCCGGTCCTCTTCCCGCATGCGACGTTAGCGGAGGAGCGCGCCCGAGTCAACCGACGCGCGCGTTCAAGGAGTCGTGCGCGGACACGGCGTCTACACGCCCGCCGGTCTCAGGCGAACCTTGCCCTGGGCGCCGAAGTGCTCGCCTAGTATCACGATCGCGCCGGCGACGCCTTCGATGTCCAGCGCCCACCCCAGCGCCGGGGCGATGTCGCCGCGCGCGCGGACGCGGTTGCCGAGGCCCGTGGCGACCGCGTCGGCGAGCGCGGCGTCGGCGGCCAGGACGACCGCCGCGTCGGCACTGCCGAAGCTCAATGACGGCCCGACCGTCGCCGACGAGGTGGCCAGGCCCAGAGGCGTCTCGACGGGGTCGATCTCTATCGCCAGCCGCCCGGACAGCGGGCTCTCGCCCGCGAAGATCGCCGCGCGCCGGACGACAGTGGTCTTCATGAACACATCGCCGCCGTTCTCGACTATGACCTCTGCCCCGTCGCCCGCGAGCTCCGCCAGCAGTCCCCGGCCGACGCGCTCGGCGATGGCGCCCGCCACCGCCGCCATCGGTCCGACGCCCGCCGCGGCGCCGGCCCGCGCCATCTCGCGAACGACGGGCGGGGCGTCCGGCGCGACCTGACGCGGTTCGAGCGACTCGAAGAACGCTGGGTCCGCCTTGCGGTAGGCGTGGAGCTCCGCGCGCGCCTCGACCGCAAACCGCCGCGCGGAGTCCGTCACGTCGCAGGGCGCGAGCACCATGAGGTTGGTCTCGCCGACCCTCACGACGCTGGCCACGAGGCCCCTGGCGTCTACTCTTTTGCGGTACGTGCGGCGCTCGTGGGGCACGGTCGGACCCTTCCGCTAGGCCGCCGGCCCGCGCGCGAGCTCGACCAGGACGCGGCAGCCGCGCTCGACGGTCTCGTCGGCCGCGGCGAAGCTGATCCTGAAATGGGTGTCCCGCTCGCTGAAGACGCCGCCCGGGATCACAAGCACGCCGCGGTCTATCGCGCGCCTGACGAACCCGGCGCCGGAGCCGCCCGGCGCGGCGGGGAATGCGTAGAACGCGCCCTGCGGCTCGACGAGCTCGAACGCCTCCGTGAGCATCCCGCACGCCAGGTCGCGCTTGGCGAGGTAGCTCCTGCGAACTGGCTCGGTGTCCGTGTCCATCGAGGCCAGCGCAGCGTGCTGCGCCGGCGCCGGCGCGCAGACGAACGTGAACTGCTGCATCTTCACCATCTGGCTTATGACCTCGCCCGGCCCGGCGGCCCAGCCGACGCGCCAGCCGGTCATCGCGTGCGACTTCGACCAGCCGTTGACGGTGATCGTCTCCGCGTGGAAGCGCGCAGGGCTCACCGGGCGCGTCGCGTACCAGAACGGGTCGTAGACCTCGTCGGACAAGATGGTCAGCCCGTGCTCGCGGGCGAACTCGCACGCGGCGCGCACGTCCTCCTCGGGGAGGACCGCTCCGGTCGGGTTGCACGGGGAGTTCAACACGAGGAGCTTCGTCCGGTCGGTCACCGCGCGCCGGAGCGCCTCGGCTCTCAGGCGGAAGTCCGGGTACGTGTCGTAGAAAATGGGCCTGCCGCCGCAGGCAAGGACGAGCTGCTTGTAGCTTACGAAGTACGGGTCGGGGACGAGCACGTCGTCCCCGGGGTCGACCGTGGCCATGAGCGCCACGGTGAGCCCGCCGGAGGTGCCGGAGGTTATCATCACGTCCTCGGGCTCGAAGCCGTACCGCTCGCGGCAGCGCACGCGCACCGCGAGGCGCAGCTCGGGTATCCCAGGCGAGGGCGTGTAGCGGCTCCTGCCCTCGTCGACCGCGCGCTTCATGGCGGCCCTGGCGGCCTCGGGGACCTCGAAGTCCGGCTGCCCGATGGAAAGGTCGATCGGCTCGGCCAGATTCGCCGCGAGGTCGAAGACCTTGCGGATGCCGGATGCGTCCATGACGGACGCGCGCTTCGAGAGCATGCGGCGCCTCCTTCGATGCCGCCGCATGGTATGCGCGCGCGCCGGCGCCGTCAAACGTCCAGCGGCCTGCGGCGCTTGCGCGGGGGTTCCAGATGTACACAACCGGCCAGGTGGCGGGCCCTGGCGATGCACTCCCATTCCAGGTTCGAGCCGGATACGCTCGGCAAGATTACTGGCCGGGTGCTTGTTCGCGGCCGTTGCCTTTCCACCCATGTACCAGGCAGTCGTCGAGTCTGACCTCACGTTATCGTGCGAAGTCGGGTGTGGATATCCTCGTGACGGCAGTCTTCGCTCTCGTCGGCTTCGTGTTCGGGTACGGCGTGGGCTTCATCGCGGATGGGCTGCACTTCCTTCTGCACGCCGCGTATGGATGGCGAACCCGGCGGAAATCCGGCGGCCGCCAGAAAGAGTCGGGCGCGGCGAAGCCTGGCGAAGGCCACCCCGCAGATAAAGAGGAGCAGGCCCGAATGACAGCGGCGTGGGCCGTCGCCCACGCCGCTGTCACAGACTCCGGATGGACCGCCGAGCGGCCTAGTAGTCCGGCATGCCGTGGCCGCCGGGGGCTTTCTTCTTCTTCTCCGGTATCTCCGCCACGAGCGCGTCAGTCGTCAGGAGGAGCCCCGCTATGGACGAGGCATTCTCCAGGGCGCAGCGGACGACCTTCGTCGGGTCCACTATGCCCTTCTCGACGAGGTCGCCGTACTCGCCCGCGGCGGCGTCGTAGCCGAAGTTGCCCTCGCCTTCCTTCACCTTCTGCACGACTATGACGCCCTGGATGCCGGCGTTGTCGGCGATCTGCCTTATGGGCGCCTCGAGCGCGCGGGCGACTATGCCGACGCCGACCTTTTCGTCGCCCTCGGCCTTCGCCTCGACGGGCCCGAGCGCAGCGGCGGCCCGGAGGAGCGCGACGCCACCGCCAGGGACAATCCCCTCCTCGGCGGCGGCGCGCGTCGCGTGGAGGGCATTCTCCACGCGCGCCTTCTTCTCCTTCATCTCGATCTCGGTCGCGGCGCCGACGCGCAGCTCCGCGACGCCGCCGGCCAGCTTCGCGAGCCGCTCCTGGAGCTTCTCGCGGTCGTAGTCGGAGGTCGTCGTCTCGATCTCCTTCTTGATCTGCTCTATGCGGCCCTTGACGGCATCGTTGGTCTCGGCGCTCCCCTTGATGAGGGTCGTGTCGTCCTTGTCTACGACGACCTTCTTGACGCGGCCGAGCTGGTTGAGCGTGGCGTTCTCCAGGTCGATCCCCAGGTCCTCGAAGATGGCCTGGCCGCCGGTGAGGATGGCGATGTCCTCGAGCATGGCCTTGCGGCGATCGCCGTAGCCGGGGGCCTTCACCGCGCAGGTGTGCAGGACCCCGCGGAGCTTGTTGACCACCAGCGTCGCCAGGGCCTCGCCCTCGACGTCCTCGGCGATCACCAGGAGCGGCTTGCCCGACTGCGCGACCTTCTCCAGGAGCGGCACGAGATCCTTCACCGACGAGATCTTCTTCTCATGGATGAGCACGTAGGCGTCCTCGAGGACGGCCTCCATGCTCTGGTAGTCGGTCACGAAATGGGGCGAGAGATAGCCGCGGTCGAACTGCATCCCCTCGACGAGGTTGACCTCGGTCTCGATGCCCTTGCCTTCCTCGACGGTGATGACGCCGTCCTTGCCGACCTTCTCCATGGCGCCGGCGATCTTCTCGCCGATCTCCTGGTCGCCGTTGGAGGCGATCGTGCCGACCTGTGCGATCTCCTTGCGGTCCTTGACCTCGACCGAACGCTTCTTGAGGTCCTCGATGACGACCCCGACGGCCCTGTCGATGCCGCGCTTGACGGCCATGGCGTTCCCGCCGGCGGCGACGATCCTCAGGCCCTCCTCGAATATGGCCTCGGCCAGGACCGTCGCGGTGGTCGTCCCGTCGCCGGCGACATCGGACGTCTTCGAGGCCACCTGCTTGACCATCTGCGCGCCCATGTTCTCGTAGGCGTCCTCGATCTCGATCTCCTTTGCGACGGAGACCCCGTCCTTGGTCACCGTCGGGGCGCCGTAGGACTTCTGTATGACGACGTTGCGCCCCCTCGGCCCGAGGGTGACCTTGACGGCCTGGGCGAGGGTTCTCACCCCGCGGCGCATGGCCTCCCTGGCCTCCTGGTCGAAAGCGATCTTCTTTGCCGGCATTGTCGCAAACCCCTTTCGCGGCCCCTGCCGCCTGGACAGCCATGAACGCAGGCGTCGGGCACAGATGCCCTGCCGTTCGGACGCGGCCGCGTCCTCAGCGTTCCCGGTGTTACGGCGGTCTGTCTAACTCTGCTTCGGCTTCACCACGGCGAGGACGTCGTCCTCGTTCATCATCAGGTACTCCTCGCCGTCGATCTTGACCTCGGTGCCCGCGTAGCTGGCGAAGAGCACCCGGTCGCCCTTCTTGAGCTGCATCTTCGAGCGCTCGCCAGAGTCGAGGATCTTCCCCGGACCGACGGAGACGACCTTGCCCTCCTTGGGCTTCTCCTTGGCGGTCTCGGGGAGGACGATGCCTCCCGCGGTCTTCTCCACGGCCTCGAGACGCTTCACGACGATCCTGTCACCCAGCGGCTCGATCTTCATGCTCGCTCCTCCATGCTGCGGGGCGTGTTGCCCGTCCGCCGGCCGAACGCCGGAAGCAGTCGCCGATGCACGCCGCCCCGTCTATCCGAAATTCTCCCGAATCGCAAGGGCATTCCGGCCCGCCGGAAGGCGGGAACTGCGAGCCTTCGGAATGTCCGACAAAGACCTCCCCCCGCAGTTTGCATCCGTGCATCCTGAGCAATGCCTGTGCCATCACGCGGGACGTATCGGCAACATGAAGGTTTGCAACGGGTTAGCGACAGGCACCTGCTGCGGCCTCCTCGCGGCCTCCGCCAGCCCTGTCATTTTGACGGGGAGCCGGGGGTGGTCGTGCGTGTCAATTTGGGAGGGGCTTCGACGGTCCGCCCGCTGCGATGCCGCCGGGCGGCTGGAGACCGTCACGCCCCGCCGCCTTGAATCGGCCTCATCTGCTTATGCACTTGACTCTTGCTGAGCGTCCGCACGTCGCTGCGCATCACGCACTGGCGCACGTGCAACGGAGACATGCCGCACTCGCCAGCCACCGGAACGGAGCGTGCCCTGAAGGCATCCGGCCCTCCGGACGGCCCCCTCCTGGCGCGGCCGCTCCGGAGGGCCGGATGCCCCGTCTCGGGCGTGGCTGGAACCCGAGGCCCATTGACGGCGGGCGCCCGGGGCGGCTGCAAGAGCCAAGTGCACAAGCAGATCGGCCTCAATCCCGCTTGCGCCGACCGGGGCCATGGATAGAATAGTCGCGTTGGCAGGGCCCGTGCGGCGGCGAGGCGGCCGTCCGTGGCGACATGCAGAACGCACTCGGCCGTCGAGAGCGGACTGCCATGTGGACATCGGGATCGCGGGGCGGCCCGGCCTGAGACCGGGACGTCATAGCTGACGCGCAGGCTAATGGTTCCGTCGGTGGTGAGCGTAGCTCAGCAGGCAGAGCATCTGACTGTGGCTCAGAAGGTCGCGGGTTCGAATCCCGTCGCTCACCCCATCACCGCCTGCGCGGCGCGCCCGGCCGCCGCAACTGCTCGAACGCCGCGATGGCCTCGTCGAGCGCCTTGAGGTTGGCCTCGACGTTGCTGCGTCTGGTTCTCATGCCGAGTTCGCCCTGCCTCCTCATGTGCTCGGCGACGGTCTCGCGCGCCGCCTTGAGGAGCTTCAGGGCCTCCGCGGCGCGCTCGCCGCCAGCCTGTCCGCGGAAGAATCCGACGGCGTCGTGCAGGCACTCGAACACCCACGTGTAGTCGTCAAGCTGCAGGTTCCTCGCATGGTATGTCCACTCGTCCAGGTCTCCGCCCAGACCCGCCGCCTTGATCATCCGGTGCGCCCGGGGCCTGAGGACATAGTTGTCGCCCTCGGCCCATTCGAAGAGGGACTGCCTGATCTCGGGCAAAAACGCCTTCGCCAGGAGCGCGGCGACCCTGTCGGCAAGCTCGCCGCCGGACTTGAACGCGGCGACGTCCGTGATGCGCCCGAGGCCCAGGGCGCTCTTCCGCTCCCCCCAGTCGGCTTCGGAGCTCGCCTCCTCCAGCCGGGCGAGCGACGCCTCCAGGTACGTGCGGTCGAAGCCGTCGGTGGTCTTCAGCGCCGTGAGGTTCTTCACGTCCACGCCGAGTTCCTCCTCTGGCGTGAGCGCTCCGGCCTGGCGCATGAGCAGGAGCGCGTTCACGCGCTCGTTGCGGTCGTCGCTTGTCAGCATCGGCCGGACCAGGGACGCGGCCAGCGGGCATCGCTCCGCGAGCACCTTCCGCGCCGCGAGCGCCTGCTCGTGGGCGGGGTGGTAGTGGTCGAAGCTCGCGACGAGCACTTCGGCCGCGCGGTCGTCGAGCGGGCCTTCAGTAAGCTCCGCGAGCCTCATGGCCGCGGCCCGCGCGAGGTCGTCCCCCCCGATCCGCGTGCCGGGGCCGGTGTTCGCGGCGATGGCCCGCATCACCTCCGGATCGTCCCGGCACTCCCGCAGGAGCCGCGAGTAGACTGGGACGGCCCGACGATAGTCGCCCTGCTCCGCGAGCCTGGCCGCCCCGCCGAGCAGAAGTTCCCTGCGCAGGCCGTCGAACCTGACGTAGCTCTGGGACTCCTCCCGCCTGGTCGTGAGATCGATGGCATCCTCAAGCCGGTCCTTTCCGGCGAGCGCCCGCGCCTCGGCCTCGACCACCGAGCGGTACGCCGCGTGTGACTCCTCGCGCGTCGGGAGCGCGCCGAGCATCTCCTCGGCCCGCGCCAGGGCCAGGCCGAGTTCGCCGGCCTCGACGGCTTGGCGGACGGAATCGGCCCTGTTCCGGACGTTGACCTCGGCCCGCGCCTCATGCGGCCTGTGCCTCGCGGGGATCTCGCGACCCTTGCGCGAGGCCGTCAGGAAGACGACCGCGCCGAGCACGGCCGCGCCCGCCGCAACGGCGCCCGCGACGGCGATGCGCCTTCGCCGCGGCGGGGCCTCCCTCCGGTAAGGGAGCGTGGCCGCGGTGGCGTCGGGGGCGCCCCGGTGCTCACTCGCGGGGCCGGGCCCGGCGACCTCTTCCCCGACGGCCATGAGGGCCGAGGCGGCCCCTGTCATGACCTCGGGCGACGGGGGCCTCATGGCCGCGACCGGGCTCTTCCTCGCGCCGGCCTCGGCGTCACGGAGCAAACCTTCCGTTGCGCCGCCCATCGACGCGAGCTGGTCGCGGAGCGCCGCGGCGACCTCCGCGCAGTCGGCGTAGCGCTCGTCCGGCTCCTTCGCCAGCGACTTCCGGACCGTCTCGCAAAGGGCCTCGGGCACGGACTCGTTCCCCAGGTCGCGGAGCCGCGCAACGATGTCCGGCAGCGGATCGTTGCACACCTTGAGCACGAGCTCCGTCAGGGCGCTTGCCTCCCAGGGAAGCCGGCCCGTCAGGAGCTCGTACAGCGTCACGCCCAGCGACCAGACGTCGGCCGGGGGGCCGACGTCCTTCGCTGAATGCATCTGCTCCGGCGACATGTAAAAGGGCGTGCCCATCATCTGCCGGCTGGTGCTCACGCCCATCGAGAGCCCCGCCGCCTTGGCCTCGCCGCCGAAGGCCTTGGCGAGGCCGAGGTCGGTCACCTTCACCGTGCCTTCTTTGTCTATCATGACATTGTCAGGCTTGACGTCGCGGTGGACTATGCCTCTGCGGTGTGCGGCGCCGAGGCCGTCCGCCGCGCCGAGGGTGACCGCGACCGCCTCGAGGCCCGGAAGCGGGCCCTTCCGTTCGAGCCTATCGGCGGCCGACTCGCCGTCGACGAACTCCATGACGATGTAGTGGACGCCGGCTTCGACGTCCACGTCCAGGACCCGGACCAGGTTCTGGTGGCTCACGGCTGCGGCCGTCTGCGCCTCCCGGACGAAGCGCGCGACGTCCGAGCGCCCGGGCTCCATCCCTTCCGGCAGGGCCAGGATCTTCACGGCCACGTCTACGTTGAGCCTGATGTGCCGGCCCCGGTAGACGGCGCCCATCCCGCCCTGCCCGAGCTTCTCGTAGAGGAGAACGCCGCCGAGGAGCTTGTAGC
>Ga0172364_10004763_pt1 | contig 10808 bp, 9 predicted proteins | sample LakKivSesite10cm_FD_114545 | JGI IMG/M metagenome (GOLD analysis project Ga0172364, IMG submission 114545) | Sediment microbial communities from Lake Kivu, Rwanda - Sediment site 10cm | ecosystem: Environmental > Aquatic > Freshwater > Lake > Sediment | place: Rwanda: Western Province, Lake Kivu... | reverse complement strand
CCGAGGGCGGCGGCAAGACGCTCTATGAGGTGTATGAATTCCCATCCCTGAACATTAACGGAATCCGGAGCGCCGATATAGGAGACGAGGCCCGGAATGTCATTCCCGCCGAAGCCACGGCGACCTTGGACCTGCGGCAGGTCTTGGGAACCGATTATAGAAAGCAAGTCCAACGGGTAATCGACCACATCAAAGCCCAGGGATTCTACGTGACCGACAAGGATCCGACCGACGAGGAGAGGCAGCGTTACGAAAAAATTGCCAGGGTTGCGGTAGATGAAGGGGGCTACAACGCCCAGCGCACACCGCTCGACCTCCCGATATCAAAAAGCGTGATTGCGGCCGTCAAGGCGGCGGCCAGCGGACCCATCGTTGTTGCACCCACCTCGGGCGGCAGCCTACCCCTTTATCTGATCGAAGACATTTTGAACGCCAAAGTGATCACCCTCTGCATAGTCAACCACGACAATAACCAGCATGCCGAAAACGAAAACGTGCGCATCCAGAACCTGTGGGACAGCCTGGAGCAGCTGGCCGCCATCATGGTCATGGAATAGGCACGGACGAAAGCCGCATCGGTCTCGGACAGAAAATATCGGCGGCGTTGACAGGCTCCGCGCCGGAGTGATACCTTGAGTCCAAGGAGCACACCATGTCCCGGATCATAAGCCCAGCTTCAATGAAACGCCGCGATTTCCTAAAAGCCGCCGGAGTGTCGCTCCTGACGCCAGCCGTCCTGCCGCGCCGTTTATTCTCGCAGACGCCGCCGAGCGGCACCATGCTCCTGGGAATCATCGGGACAGGCCGGCAAGGCCAGGTTGATATGCAGGAACTGATTTACCGAGGCCTCGAAACCGGCGCCCGTCTGGCCGCTGTTTGCGACATCGACAGCCACCGTCTTGATAACGCCCAGTGGCTGGCCGAGAAGATATACTCAGCCGAACTCGGAAAAGGGAATTATAAGGGAATCGACGCCTACCGCGATTTCCGTGAGCTCCTGGCCCGGCCGGATATCGACGGCGTCCTGATCGTGTCTCCTGATTTCTGGCACGCGATCCACGGGATTGCCGCAGCCAAGGCCCGAAAGGACATCTACCTTGAAAAGCCCCTCACCTACTCGATCGCCGAAGGCAGGAAGCTCGTCGAGGCGGTGCGGCGGAATGAGCGCATCCTCCAGGTCGGGTCGCAGCAGCGCTCATCCGTCTATTTCCGGCTGGCCTGTGAACTGACGCGAAACGAGCGCATCGGCAAGCTCCGGTCGATGCGCGTCTGGCTTCCCGAAGACCGGGGGACAGGCGACCCAGGGGAAATGCCTATACCAAAAAACCTCGACTACGATTTCTGGCTGGGTCCAACTCCACAGGCGCCTTACAGTCAGGACCGGGTCCATCCCCAGATGAGCTACGACCGGCCCGGCTGGATGCAGATCGGCCAGTACTGCCACGGCATGATTACCAATTGGGGCGCTCACATGAACGACATCGCCCAGTGGGGAAACGGAAGCGAGGACACGGGGCCTGTCGAGATCGAGGCCAAAGGGGAATTTCCCGACCGAGGGCTTTTCGACGTCCACACGGCCTTTCATGCGGAGGCGGTTTACGCCAATGGCGTCCGGCTGATCATAGAAACCGGAGACCCGCCCGGTGTGCGCTTCGAAGGCGACGAAGGCTGGATTTTCGTCACCCGCGAAGAGATCACGGCCTCCCATCCGGAGATCTTGAAGCCGGAGGCCGCCGCAGGCGAGGTCCGGCTCTCCGAAAGCGGCAATCACATGAGAAACTTCCTGGAGTGCATGCGCAGCCGCAAAGAGCCTGTGGCTCCAGTCGAGGTCGGGCATAGGTCCAACGCGATCTGCATCCTGGCCCATATAGCGATGAAGCTCGGGCGGAAGCTCCGCTGGGACCCCGAGGCCGAGCGCTTCCTGGACGACGACGAAGCCAACGCCCGGCTGGATTTTCCGCACCGCGAGCCCTGGACTATTTAAACCATAGGAACATGGCCAAAGCCCGGCGGCGCAAAGTCTTCCGCCTTGTTTTTTTCGCTCTGCTGGCGGCTTTGGCTCTTTGGCTCGGCGCCAATCTGATCTTCCCCAACGTCTCCCGGCTCAAAAAGGAAGCCCCTAAAACAACCGCTTTCATGAGGTACCGGCAGAACATGGCCCGGCGGGAAGGGAAAAACTTCTCATTCGTCTATCTCTGGACGCCCCTGGAGAAAATTTCCACCTTTCTGGTTCAGGCCGTCGTCATCTCCGAAGACGACAAATTTTGGAGCCATAAAGGGTTCGACTTCGAGGCGATGAAGACCGCCCTTGAGAAAGATATCAAGAAAAAAACGTGGAGGTACGGCGGAAGCACGATCACCCAGCAGCTGGCCAAGAATCTTTTCCTGTCGCCGGCCCGAAGCCCCGTACGAAAGCTCCGCGAATTCATCCTGAGCTGGAGGCTCGAGAGGACCCTGCCCAAGAAAAGAATCCTGGAGCTCTACCTCAACGTGGTCGAGTGGGGGGACGGCATCTTCGGAGCTGAAGCTGCGGCGCGGCACTATTACGGGAAGCCGGCCTTGGAGCTCAGCCCCCAGGAATCCGCTCGCCTGGCCGTCGTCCTCCCGAGCCCGCGAAGGTATAATCCCCTGAGCTTTACGAGGTACATCGAGGACCGCGCCCGGGAGGTCCTCGACATCATGGTCAAGCGGGGTATTGCAGTTCCCGAAGCGAAATAGGACTGAATGATTTCGTTTGTCCCTGGGTGCTCAAAGGGGGAGGAAAGGGCCGGCGGTTTGAGCGCTCAGATGGCCCGGAGCGCCAGCAGATATGCCGGGGATAGCAAAGCGAAAAGCAGGATCCATTTCCAGGCGCGTTCGTCGTCGGAGAAAGATCCTACCAGAACCTTGGCAAGGAAGACATACAGGAGAGCAGTCGGCGCGACATAGAGATCCATCTCCCGGGCCCCGAGGTCAAATCCCCAGAACAACACGATCAGGAACTGGGAAATCCCGAAGAGGAAAAACAGGAAATCGGGCCGGGTCATAGAAATTCCCCTTTTCCGGCGGAAGAGAAATATGAGGAAAATGAAGGCGCCGGTGATGAAGAAGAAAAATCCCCGCGAGACGAAGTAGCTGGCCTCGAGGAAATTTACGGCCTTGGGAAAATGGAGGTCGGCCGGAAGGAAGGAAATGAAGCGGCGGCCGTCGAACCCTCCCGCGGTCGTGTGGAAGATGAGGTTGAAGCCCAGGACCTTGACGATCCCAAAGAAAGCCAGAAATGTCACCCCCGCGGTCAGAAAGATTAAGGCATACGGCCTGACCAAGAATCTGAACCTCCGAGCGTCTCCGTCCCGGGCCGGCCTAAGGAGCGGCAGGAGAAGGATGACGGGGAACGAAAAGAAGGCCGTGCCGTGGAAGAGTCCCGCTACGAGGGCCAGGAAAGCCGCAAGAACAAGGGACTTCATCGACGAGTCTGGTCGAAGGTATCTCTGCCCGAAAACGACCGAAAAAAATAGGAACGGGAGAGGGTAGTACCTGAATTCCGGGAGCCCGAAAAACAGAAGATTAAAGCCAAAAGTCAGGATGAGCAGGAAGAGCAGGACTTTTTTCCTTAAGGAAAGCTCCTCGAAGGAATTGATTAGCCGGAAGAGAGCAAAGACGGAAAGCAGTCCGATAACCTTGCCGGTGACGATCAGAGTCGTCCGGGCGGTCAGACCGAAGAGCGGCCGGCCGTACCGGAAGAAGATCTTGTTGACGATCAGGCTCAGGGCTTCGGCGAAGGAGATTTCTGAAGTTCCTCTTCCGATTTTGAGCGTCCACAAAAGGCCGTCGCCGACCGACCGGGTGACAAACGGGACGACCAAAAAGACAATGGGCAGCCCAACCAGAATGGGCAGGAGAAGGGGGAGCCTTTGACTTCGGCGCCGGGAAGAAAAAAGATAAAACAAAACAAGCAGAACAATCGCCAGGAGGACGTTGAACAATAAGGACGCCTTGAGCGCTCTCGGCGGATCCGGATATCCGGAAAAATTGAGGACTTTGCCGTAGTTCAGGACAAAAAAAGCAAAAATGCCGGCGACAGTAAGGAGGAGCGCGGGGACAAGCCACGAGAAGGGGGGACCCTGTGGGGCTTGCCTTTCAACAGTCAGGCCGTAGAAGGAGAGAATCGTCAGGAATCCCAGGCTGATCAGAACAAAAAGAAAGGCGAACTGATAGGCTACGAAAAGCAAGGAGAGAACAGGCTTTCTTGATATTCGGACATTGACCTTCTCTACGGACGGATCCCGGGGGACGAGTGCGACCGAGCGGATGACGAGGTTGTTTTTGATTTCCTTAGAGAAAAGACGCTCGCTTACCTTCACAGCCGGGATGACGCTCTCTTCGGTCGTCACGAGATTCAGGCTTTCGGTATCCTGGTCGGTTTGAAAAGTGATCCGGCCGGGCCGCAGGTTCAGGATCCAGAACTTCTCTTTTTTCTGGCGGGGATTCCTGAACCGGAAGGTATATGAGTTCTCCCGGGCGCAGGCTCCTGCGAATACTTCTCTGTTCCGGGAGTCCAGATAGTGAATCGCTCCGACATAGGCAAGCGCCAGTAGCCCAGCCGCGATCAGGGAGGCGTTTATCCGGCGATTGACAGGGCCCCCGGAGGCGGGCGAAGGGGAGGAATGTTCGGAGGCGGGATCGTTCATGGGCCGCCGCCGGCCTTTGCTCTCAGCCGGATGTCGATTCTCCAGGTCCCCTTGTCCTTAGGGTAGCGCCCCAGGAAGGGGGGTGTGGCCGGGAACGGCTTCCCTTCGATAAGCCGTCGGAAGGGCACGTCGAGGACGATTTCTTCTCCCTTAATCATAAGAACTTCGTTTTTTTGCTGCGCTGGCTGAATGATCTATCAAGCGCCAATTTTCCCTCACCCCATCGTGGGGAATGATAAGACATGATACTCAGGAGTGTCAAACCGAGCTCATCATAATGGAGGGCAGGCCCAAAACCTTCGGAGGAGCCAAGAAACCCGAGAAATCACGCCACTTAACAAGCCGCACCTCTCCTTCCGGACAGCAAGAAAATCACGGATAGTATATGTCGCCCGGGTGGAACTTGCCTTATCACTGAATTTCGGCATACGATGGAGGCACTGCGATCACAAATTTCTTGAGAAGCTATGGAGAGGCCAACTCGGAGGTCAAACATGAAAGCAGGATTCTTAATAATAGCCTTGATAGTATTCCTGGCCTCGTCTGCCGATGCCCAGTTCACCTTTGCTGAGGATCCCTCGAGCGGCACGCTGACCATTCGAAACGGAAAGGCCGACGTGCTGGTTTATCGCTACGGCGACCAGCTCAAGGCGGGGGTTAATCCGATTTATACCCAGTCATGCTACATCCATCCCCTATTCTCACTGGATGGAAAGGTGCTGACGGACGATTCCCCGGCCGACCATCTCCACCATCACGGCGTTTTCTGGACCTGGCCGAACGTCAAGGTTCGCGGAGTGAGCACGGGCACGTGGGAACCCAAGCTTCCCCGCCTTCGGCAATTCTTCGTCCGCTGGCTGAAACGCGAACCGGAAAAAGATGCGTTCCTGTTGAGCGTTGAAAACGCCTGGAAACTCGAGGGCAAGGAAATTGTGGCCAGGGAAATCGTCACTCTTCGTGTCCATCCCGCCGACAAGCTGGGCCGCTCCATCGACGTCGAACTCATCATAGAGGCTATCGGAGGACCTCTCGAGCTCCAGGGGACACTGGACCAAAATAAGGGCTATGGAGGGCTGAGCTTCAGAGGAGCACCGATGTTCACGGGGGCCACCCTGACCACAGATGAAGGCCCGCGCAAAGAGGATGTCGTCTACACCGCTTTCCGCTGGACGGACATATCCACCAGCGAGGCGGGCGTTTCGATCTTCATCTCCCCCGGCCACCCCGGTTTCCCTGCGAGATGGTTGATCCGCAACAGCTTCGCCGGTCTCATTTTTGTCTCTTGGCCGGGGCTCACGCCGGTTGTTTTGAATCCCGGGGAGCCGATCACGCTGCGCTACCGGCTTTATGTTCACCGCGGCGATGCTTCCGCCGGGGAAGTGGCCGCCGCTTACCGTCGATTCCTCGGAGGCGCATTCCTTTGAACCGCCTCTCCTCTATTCTTTCTTTAAGTTTTCAAGCGCCATATGCCACTCTTCAGCCCTCAGTTCATAACAATACAAAAAAGGAATTCTCTTTCTCCGGACGGAAGACGGCCCCTGGAAACAGCGAAGCCTTTCCCATAACAACGAATATGTCGGGAAAACTGCCGACAGATACGTTGAGGAGACGCCAACGATGAGCGCTTGCGTATTCTGTGAAATCGTTGCCGGAACGAGGCCGGCGGAAATTGTCTATGAAGACGACAAGTTCATCGCCTTCCTGGATATCCGACCGCGCTCCACCGGGCACACGCTCGTCGTTCCCAGAAAACACGAGCGCTGGGTTTGGGATGTTGAGCCGCAGGCCGACTACTGGCTACTGGCCCGGCGTATCGCCCGCGCCCAGCGACGTGCTTTCAGCGCCGAGGCCGTCTGGTGCACGGTCATCGGCGACGAAATTCCCCACGCCCACATTTGGATCTATCCTCATCCGGCGACAGGAGGCGACCGGATGGACCTCCCGGCGAATGCCCAAAAACTGAGGCAGGCTCTGAAGCTGATCAGCGGCTAGTGACAGGAGTTCGGGCAAGGCTCGAGACGAGAACGAGCGACAAAAAGAATCGTCATCGCATCAGGCTTTGGGGAGGCGCCACCGCCAACTACCATTTGCGGTACTTCCAGAAGGCCAAGAAGGAAAGCATGGCCACTGCCGACAGCCCCATGATCAGGTAGAAGGCGTGCGGAAGGTGAGACATGGGAATTTTCACATTCATGGAAAACAGCGAGACGACAAAGGTCGGCACCATGATGCAGATCGTGATGATGTTGAGCGTCTTCATTAAAACGTTGAGGTTGTTGCTGACGATCGACGCCCGGGCATCCATCAGGCTGGCCAGGATGTTGGCGTAGATTTCGGCCTGACGGTAGCATTGGTTGTTTTCGATGACGATATCCTCGAGGAGTTCCATCTCCTCGGCTGTAAACCCGAGCCGAGCGGAGTTGTGGCGGACTTTTTCGATGAGGACGCCGTTTGAGTTGATGGCATTCTGATAATAGACCAGGCTCTTCTGAAGGGTAAACAGGTTGATCAGGAAGCGGTTTTCCATAGCCCGGTGGATCTTCTGTTCGACCTCGTCCGTAAGAAGGTTGATGATCTTGAGATGTTCGAGAAAATGGAAGATCGCGCGGTAGATGAGCTTGAGGAGGACCTCCCGAGGCGAGCTCAGCCTGGAAAAAGGCTTCCCCTCAAAAAGGTTTGTATCCTCGCTCAGGACGATAATGATAAACTCGCCGAAAAAGAAGACGCCCACCGTCGTCGCCTTAAAAAGGAGCTGGTCTGCGCCGGAATAGTTCTTTGGCCGCTTGAAGACGATGGCAATGTGGTTGGGTTCACACTCAAGCCGGGCGGGCTCATCGGGGTCGAGGGCCGAGTTCAGGGTGTGCTCGTCCAGGCCGTAGGTATCAATCAGGAAGCGCTTTTCTTTCTCGTCGGGACTTACGGACAGAAGGATGGGGCTTTTCTCTTCGGTTGTTTCCTCAATCTTGTTGTTGACAATCTCGTAGTGTCTCAACATGGCAAACCTCCGCTTCGGATGCGGCGGGCTTTGTGCACGGTCTATTCTTTATCAAGAAAGCCGTCAAATCAAGACGCGGCCGCAGAATTCTTGGGATATCGGGAAAATAGAAATTCGATCAGTAAACTAGAAGAGGTCGTTCCGAGGGAAGCGCAACGCTCAGATGCCGGAGGCGGGGCCTTCGCTGCTCGACGGCTCGGATTCGGGTTCTGTCCGTGGTTTAATTTTGCCCTGCCGGCGAAGCCGCTTCTCCTCCTGCCTGCGCAGGCGCTCCAGCTCCTTGCTGCGCTTGGCACTCTTGTAAGCGCGACTGCTCTTTGCCAATATTCCTCCTTTGAGTTCCCGCCTCATCATAGCACATCTCGGAAAAGAATCAACAGGGGGCGTTCCTTCAAACACGGAGCGCCCGCAGGTCGATCCGCGAGAGGTCATCTGTGCCGAGGCCCTTGGCGGCGCAGGCGGCCACATGGGTTGAGATCGAACGAACCGACTCGAGCCCTTGCTCTTTCCGCTTCTCTTCGAGGATATCGAGCCCGATCCGGTCCATGGCCACAGGATCGCGGCTGAAGAAGATCCGGTTGTCATAGGCAATCTGGGCGCCAGCCACGCTGACCGTCGAGATCTTAGCCGCCTCGCCGATATGGAGGACCATTTTGTTCTTGAGAGGCTGGGTCGCCAATATGTCCGGGATGGCCCGGGTGCAGTAGTCGATGTGGAAGCGGACCTTGTTGGTGGTCACGCCCAGGGCAATGTTCTTGGTTGCCCAGGTGATGCCGCTGTCCTCGTTGTGCTTGAGGACGGCGATGTTGACGAGCTTGGTGATGTCCTTGGTCACAAGGTTGGCGAGGAAGGATTTGTCCTCGTCTTCGATGGTCACGTCGTCGAACTCGTCAGCGACTTCCTCGGCGATCCGCTTGATGCCTTCTCGGTCCTCGTAGTCCATGTAGAGCCGACGGATCTCCGCCTCGTATTTCTTGGCCTTCTCATGGCCCTGGGCGCACAACGTCCAGAGCCGGGTCACCGAGTTGAAGATATCCCGGTGGGTCCCCTCCTTGGTGAAGCCTTTCTTGGTGAGTTCATGGAACTTCTTGAGCGTTCCGTCTTCATAGGAAACATAGACATTCCGGTCGAAGCCCTCGACCCAGGGCAGGATCGACTCTCCGCCGGGGGAAATCCCCATGACGCGGACGCCGGAGGTCCCCTTGTTTATGGCCAGCCCAGTCCTTTGAAACTCCCGGTCGACCCGGTCCCAGATGATGATGTTATTCTCTTTGATTCCGGCGCTTTTTAGACCGGCGATCGCGGCATTGATCGAGGCCAGTGAAGAAGAAATCTTGGGGGCGCCAATGCAGTTGATCTTGACGCCGACGATATCACCCGGAGAGAAAAGGGAAGCCCAGGCATCGGCCCACGTTTTCTGTCCGGTCAGCTCTTTCATCCCCACTTCGAAGGCTCGGTTGACTGAGGCCGGATTGTATTTCGTTTCGATTAACATATCCGAAGCCGCGACTGAAACAACCCGGCTTATCGCAGTTGAACCTGAGGCGCTCCGGGCCCGCCCCGCAGATCCCAGTAGCAACGCCCCTCCGGCCAGCACTACCGAATCCTTCAAAAATTTCCGTCTCGTGGTTCTTTTCATTTTGACTCCACACAGAAAATTCCGTTTCCAAGCAAAAGCGGTAGCATTATCCTCGCATTATACATAATCTCATTGGCCCAAAGGAGCCTGCGGCCTGAAATGGTCTACGGGTCCCCTTGGCAGAGTCCAATCTGCCGGCGACTCAACTAGAAAGCGGGCGCGTCGATGACCCGACCTTGCGCTGCGTACCTGACATGACCGAGCTTCTTCATATAGTCGCGAACGAGGTTGTATTCGAAGAGTCCGGTGTCTGTCTTCGGAAGCGGCACGCCCAATTGAGCCAAGACCAACTGATTCAGAACCTCGTAGACTTGTTCGCTAAGGGCAATTTTATACGTTGTAACCAGATCGGAGGGATCGACGAAGTTTCCGTTGACCCTGACATCATACACCCGAGCTCCCGGAAGTAGACCAGAATCGTATTTAAAAGTCAGGCCCGAAGGCTGCATGGCTGTGTCATAAGCAAAGGGTGCGTACTGGACCGAGTATTCCAGCCCGCCCCAGAGAAGAGGTCCGTTCAGCTCGACAATTACGATCTTGAACCCGAGCCCGCTCGCCGGGTCATATCCATAGGGAACCACCCGCATAACGTCGTTGCCGACGATTTTCCCTTTGTATATTTTGCTACCGATATACCCCAAAGCTTCCATAGCTGCATCCACTTCATACCCGGCCTTCTCGAGTCCCCAAAGGATAGCATCCGCAACCAGATCTCCTACCGCGGTGTCCCGGAAAGTGGGCTGGTCTTCAGGGAACTCCTTCTCCATGTCCCAATCGGCTCTAGCGACTTCTTTCGTGAGAACCGGCCCGAACCTTGGATCAAGCACCAGCCCAACCCGAAGCCTGTTCAAGGTCCAGAGCAGGCTGGGGTCTTTCCTGACCTTCCAGTCAACACGGTGCAGCTTGTACCGGCTCAAAGCGACGTTTCCGGCTCCATTGATTTTCACTTCGAGCTCGCCGAGGAATCGGCCGAAATCGCCGGCCTGGACGATGATTTTGTCGTTCACTATGCGGGCCATATCCAGAGGATTATGGGAGTGTCCGCCCACGATGATATCAATCCCCTGAACACCGGCCAAGTCCGTCTCATCGGCCGAAAGGCCCAGATGGGAAACGCAAATAATGACCTCGCAGCCCTCTCCCTGGAGAAACTCGACCTGGTCTGTGGCGGCCTGAATGGGATTGGTAATCAACGGCAGGATATCCCCCGAATAGTATTGTTCCCCGTTGGTCACCACCCCAAAGATCCCGACTTTGACCTCTTTCCCCGGTGGTCCGACCACTTTAATCAAGTGGGGCTTCACGAAGGCGTCTAACCCGGACGGAGCGATCAGGTTGGCGCAGAGAATGGGTAGCATGACCGGTGATTTCCCCGGAATGACCCCGCTCAAAATGCCGGCCAGCGCATCCAGGCCCAGGTCAAATTCGTGGTTGCCGAGTTCCATTGCATCGTACAAACCTTCCATGATCTTGAGTTCAGGATAGCCAAGATACTTATTGAACT
>Ga0172364_10004761_pt1 | contig 10810 bp, 7 predicted proteins | sample LakKivSesite10cm_FD_114545 | JGI IMG/M metagenome (GOLD analysis project Ga0172364, IMG submission 114545) | Sediment microbial communities from Lake Kivu, Rwanda - Sediment site 10cm | ecosystem: Environmental > Aquatic > Freshwater > Lake > Sediment | place: Rwanda: Western Province, Lake Kivu... | reverse complement strand
GACTTCCTCCATCGTCAGGCCACGTTTCAGCAGTGCGACGGCTCGTCGCCGCCGATGCTCCAGAGTCTTCGCCGATCCGTGTGGTCTCATGCACCATCTATCGGCATTTCTCTTCCATTACTTTTGCGAAATGCAATAACACAGTCCAGCGTTAGCGTCCGCGCCGCCCCGTCGGGCAGCGCCTTGTCCAGCGTCAACAGGTAGCGGCCGTCGGCAGCGAAGGCCGACAGGGCGAACGCGAGGCTAACCAGCAATACATGGTGTCGATACATTGTCATACCCTTTCCAGATGGCAGACGTTCTACGGATTCCCGGGCGCTTGCGACCTTGCGCCGACCGTCCACAGGTCCAGCCCACCATCGTCGGGCGTCAAGGGCGCCGGCGTCGGTGGGGTGTCGTCTCGCATATGCTCGCGCTGGTACAACGGGGCGGGGCCGTCTGTGCCGTAGAAGACCGCGACCTCCCGCTTGTCGAAGTCGGAGTAGCCTGCGGCGACCTCGTTGTCCAGCGGCTCCATGCACACCACCGTGTCGCCCTTCCAGGTCACGCGGTAGCGCCACGGGCGATAGCCAGGGTTGCCGACGGCCACGTCCTCGGTCCAGATGGGCAGCGGGTATCGCAGCTCAATCCGGTCGCCCGCCCGGCGCGGGCCGGTCTCCAGATAGTTGCCGGCGACCCGCGCGGTGCCGACCGTCTCGACAGGAGCGGTCAGGAAGCCCTCGACCTGACCGCATCGCAGCGAGATCGGCGTCTCCGCCCCATTGACCATCAACCGCAGCGACGCGGGCGGGGCGAGTTCCGGCACGCGGATACGCACCGCCGCGTCGCGCGCCAGGGCGACCTGCACCACGCCGCGGTAGGGCTGCTCACAGCGGATCTCCGCTTCCGGCAGCCGCTTGTCGAGGTGCAGGTTGACCGTGAGCGTGCCGGCATCGTAGCGGGCCGCGTTGCGCCACAGGATGAAGAGCGCGTGCAGGCCCGAGCCGCCGCAGCAGTTCTGCAACACCCGCGTCTTGTCACGCAACTCCGGGCCGCCCCAGATGGCGTTAAGCGTCTCGCGGTAAGCGAGGATGTGGTTCGGCGAGCTCCAGCCGGCCCAGGCGCCGACGGCGCGCGCGGCCACGTCACGCCAGGTGAACTGGTCGGTATCCGGCACGTCGAGACCGGCGCCGAGCCAGGCGGTATCCCGCAATTGACTCTCCACCAAGTGATTGCGCATCAGCCGCTCCATGTCGCCCCAGTACTCCGGGTGGCCATGGTTGGCCAGCGTCACGCCGAGCCCGGCGTAGTCCATGAGCGCGCAGGTTTCACAGGCGATGAGGGCGCTGGGGCGCCAGTTCACCACCTCGGGTAGGAACCCGAATCGTGTCCCCGTGCCCCGCGCGTGGCGGTAGAGGGCATCTACACGGCTGAAGAGCACCGGATCGCCGACGGTGAGGGCGTAGTCGGCCAGGCCGGCCAGCGTCCGCAGGTTGCCGTGCATGTGCGCGCGGGGGCCGAAGGTGTTGTCGGCGTTGAAGGTGCGCCCGGCCATGACGTGTCGGGCGAGGAAGCCAGCCGCCTCCAGCGCCGGCTCACACCCCATCGTCCGTGCCACCACCATCAGGCTCTTGATCGCGAAGCCGCCGAACATGGCGTTGGGCGCGTAGTCGGCGCGCAGGCGCGCCAGGTACCCCTCTGCCATCCGTCGGCACACCGCTCGCAGCGCCTCCTCGTCCCGGTCCAGCGCCACGGTGGCCAGCGCGTACAGCGGCAGGGCGACATCTTCCGTGATCCCCTTGCACCAGGGTCGCGCGGGCCGGTGGAGCTGCCCATCGCCGGGGTCGATGCCGTCGAGCAGCTTCGCCAGCCAGACGGCCTCCATGGTCGTCGCCGCGCCGGTCATTCGGCGAAGCATGACGGCGCCCTGCAGTTGCCGCGCCATCACGTCGCCGAAGTCCGGCCAATCGTGCGCCGCCTCGGGCGGGTCCGTCCAGAACACATTGAAGTAGGGCAGCCCATCGGCGTCCACCAGCCGCCCCAGGTAGTTTCGGCTGGCGGACGCGACGGCTTCCAGCGTGAAAGAGACCGGCGTTGCCATGCTATCACCTCTCCCCGATGCAGTACAGATACGCTGTCGACTGCACCAGCAACCGACTCCCGCAAGGCACCGGGCCGCCCATCAGCGCGAAGTAGCTGGGGGTGCCCGCGTAGCACTTTGCGAAGTCGTAGGGGTCGAACTCCGACAGGTAATCGCGCATGATGATGTCGGCGGGCGGGTCCGCGTAGCCCAGCAGGCTCCGGTCGCTGACAACCTTCGTCGCGGTGGGGTCGCTGATGTCCACGACGACGAAGCGCGACAGGGCCTTGCGGTCGGCGCGGCAGCGCCCGCGCAGCGGGTCGTTGCCGGCCACGGCGTCGGCGAGCGCGATAAGGTAGTGGCCGGCGACCACGGCGCAACCGAGGCGCTCGGTCTTCATGGTGGTCAGTTCCTTCCCCGCCACCGCGTCGTAGAGCTTGTTGCCATACAGCCACGCCGTGCCGCGCATGGTGGGGAAGTCCGCCTGGTTGCCGAAGATGCGGTCCTTCCGTTCGCTGAAGACGAAGAGCGACTCCGCCGTGGCGGTGTCGGCGTCGGTGAGCGTGACCCGGTAGGCGCAACTCGGCCCGCCGCCCCGGTCATCCGTTGAACCCCACGTCACCACGTCGCCGGAGATGCCCATCAGGGCGCCGCGGCCGCAGGGCTGGTAGGGGATGTGGCCGATGACCTTCCCGTCGCGCACGCGAACAGTCTGCTGGCCTTGCTCTCGCGAGGCCGGGGCGTCGCCGATGAGGATATCCACGTCCGCGCCGGCGGGGTCCTTCAGGCGCATCAGGCGGGGCATCGTGTAGTTCGACCCGACCAGCGGCACCTCCCAGCGGAGTTCGCCCGTTGCCGCGTCGAAGGCGCGCAGCGGGCGGACGACCCCCTTACCGGTGAAGCTGCGCACCAGCAGCAGGCCGTCACAGAGCAATGGCGAGCGGTGGAAGGCGCCGCGATTGTCGTGCCCGCCCTTCTCGCGCTTGCCCCACAGCAGATTGCCGTCGAGATCGAGGCAGAAGACCTGCCCCTGGTCGAAGACGCCGAAGACGCGCTGTCCATCGCTCGCCAGCGTGGAGTCCGCGCTGCCCACGTAGCCCCACCAGTATCCCCCGATGCCCACGCCGAGCTTATTCGCGCAGGCAGACACCAGCCGGTTGCTGCGGGCCTTGCGGTCCTCGGTCAGCGCATCCAGGGCGGCCTGGTCCTTCGCCCGGGCGAACGCCTGGAGGATGGCGATGTCCTCATCCAGCGCCTTGAGCAGATCGGCGTCTCCGAAGGCCTCGACGTCCGGCCGGTGCTTCCGCGCCATGCGCAGGACCTTGTCAGCGAATGCCGTGCGTTTGGCCACCACGTCTTCAGGCGTCTCGCCCCTGTCGGGGGCGGGGCCGTCGCCCACACCGTAGTGGTAGAGGTTCCCCTTCTGCTTGCCTGAGGTGGAACCGCCTCCGGTGATGAGCCACAGCGCCCGCCCCAGGTCCAGCACCTTCTGCCCGGCCGCCGCCTTCTGCTCGGGCAGCCCATCGAGGAGGAGCGGTATCATGCGCCGCTGCCAGAGCTGCTTGCCCGTCGCCAGGTCCCAGCAGGTGACGAAGTCCGGCTCCCCCACGGCGAAGACGCGTGTGCCGACCACGATGGGGTGCGACAGGCCCCAGCCGGGCACGGGGACCTTCCAGAGGACGTTCTTCGCCGTCGTGTCGGCGAAGTCCCACACCTCCGCCTGCCGCCGCTTCGGCGGGTTGCCGAAGACGCCGTCCAACTTCACCCGCGCCGGCGTGCCCTCCCACCACTCGGTGGCCGGTGTCGCCCCGGGGTACTCGCCGTTGCCCATGCGGAAGTAGACGGGCCGCGCGGGCGAGGGGTAGAAGTCGGCGTGGCCGTAAGGCAGTGCGTCGCGCGCCTGCACCGTGCCGATCAACGTGCCGTTCGCGGCCTTGCCGCCGCCCGTCCCGCGCCACTTGCCGGTGACCTTCTCGCCCCGGACGTTGGTCTCGAGCGTCCACAGGTCGGCCCCGACCTTCACGTCGCCGCGCAGCCCGGTGGCATCAACCGTGACGCCCGCGACATCGGCAGCGGCGTCGCCGGCGCGCCCCTCTGTAACGGCGCCGAGGGTCGTCACGACACGCACGGCCAGGTCGCCGCTCCCGGCGGCTCCCTTGGCAAGCGTCAGACTGTAGACGGCGCTGGCCGGCCTGGCCGCCGGCGGCTCGGCTGAGGAAGCCAGGGGCAACCCGGCGGAGGTCAGGGCGGTGATGAGGCAGAGTGAAATGACCATCGTTCCCATTGGTCTTCCTAAACTCTTCACGGCCTCTCTTTGCTCACGTTTCCGCCAGCCGCATGCGGAATTCTGTTCTTGCCTTGGCGCCTCTGTGTTATCATGCGATGCCAAGACGTTGAAGCGGGTCATGAGATAGCCGTCCTCGCGTTAGCGTCAAGCAACTTCCGGGCGAAGTTCGCCAGCAGGCTGCTCCTGGAATCCCTGCCGGCGTCGACCAAGGACCGCAGTTTCGTCTTCGCCACTCGTCTTTGTCGCCACAGCGCCACAACGCCTAGACGATCGCAACGAATCCCAAGCGAGGCGCCTTTCCGTTGCTGCGTTGCCAGTTTCACTTTACCTCCTTGTCCGCCCTGCTGCGGCTCATCTTCTCACGCAACTCTGTCTGCGGCAGATAGGCGTTGGCGGCGCGCAGAGTCTCGACCAACGCCTTGGTGTCCAGATCGCATGCGGGCTGACCGGTGCGCGCCGACTGCACTGCCGCCGTGCCGGCGGCCTGTCCCATCATGGAGCAGGACGGCTGCACCCTTATCGCTCCCTGCACGGGCACGTCGCTCGATGCGCAGCGCCCGGCGACCCACAGGTTGCGCCATCCGCGCGGGACCAGAATGCCGTAAGGGAGGCCATAACACTCGCCCTGCCCCAACCGATGCGTCTGACAACGGTTCTTGAACTGCTCGTACTGGTCTTCCGAAGTGTCGTAGGGGTGAATGTCCACGAACTTCGCGAACACGCCGATCTGATCCGGGAATTGCCGGCGCGCCAGATAGTCCTCCATCGACAGAACGTATTCGCCCTTGATCCGGCGCGATTCGCGAATGCCCAGAACCGACGCGGTGGTCACCTGTTCCATGGCCTCGCAGCCGGGGATGTACTTGCGATAGAAGGCCAGGTAGTTCTGGGCGATGCGGCGGCCCAGCATGGCGTTGCCGGTCAGATCGCGGCAGCGCAGGGCGTCGAGGTTGAATAGGTGCCCACCGTTGAGGTAGCCCGTGGTCTTGCCGATCCGCGACATGCCCACGAGGAAGAGGTCCGGTTGGATGAACATGCCATCGGCAATGCCTTTGCGGATTACCCCGCTACCCTGTTCGTTGCCATGCTCCTTGCGGTACGCAAAGACCCTGTCCCAATCGATCCCGGTGAACAGCGAAGGCAACGTGGCCGGCATGATCTTCGGCGTGTCGCGCCCCGCCTCCCAGCAGTCGCAACCGCACAGGTCCGCCAGGATGGCATCGCCGGTGCAATCGACGAACGACTTCGCCGGAATGAAGGAACAACCTTCGACGTTGTGGGTGATCACGCCTTTGACCACGCGCTCCGCGGCGGCGACCTCGGCGTCGATGACTCTGGTGAAGAACCGCACCTCCACGCCCGCCTCCGTGGCCAATCGGTCAAGAACGAGTTTGTATCCTTCAGGGTGAAATGGCGTCCAGGCAAAGCGCTGCAACCACCAGTCCGGCGTGACTCCTGGCCCGAGGAATCCCTCCTGGTGCAGAGCCTCGACCACTTCGCGCATCAGACCGCGCACCAACTCGCGGCCGTTGGCCATGGGATCGAACGCGCAGACCAGCCCGGACGTGCCCAGCCCGCCCAGGCAGCCGGTTTCCTCGATCAGCAAGGTGCGCGCGCCTGACCGCGCGGCGCAGATCGCCGCGGCCGACCCGGCCGCGCCGCCGCCCGCCACCACCACGTCATACGCATCTTCAACGGGAACCTCACGGATCAGTTTGTACATTTCGTTTGCCATGTCTTTGACCTGATTGTTGGTCTGTTCTGAATCGCCTTGCCTTTGAGTGGCCGTCTTTGCTGCCGCACACCATGGTTGGCGCGGCGGCGTGGTCGTCGCGTTATCCGTAGTGCTGCCAGAACGCCCCGGTGTCGCCGAACGCGTCGCGTTGCCGGAGCATCTCGGCGCGCAAGCGGGCCAACGTGGCGGCGTGGCCGGGATCGCCGGCCAGATCGTGCAACTCCTGCGGATCGTGGCGCAGGTCGAACAATTCGGTGCGTCGCGTGGTTTCGTAAGCGTAGGCGAGCAACTTGAAACGCTCGTCGCGAACGCCGCGCCAAGTCTCCATGTACGCGTGATAGAGCGCCTCGCGACTGGGGCTGGTCAGCAGGCTGTGGCCTTCGACGGTGGGCGGGGGTTTGACGCCGGCCAGTTCGCCCAAGGTCGGGTAGAGGTCGTGGAGGTAGACCAGATCGTCGCGCTCCTGGCCGGCGGGAATACCGGGGCCGCTGATCAGCAAGGGGACGTGCACATCATGGTCGTAGCAGGTCTGTTTGTGGTAACAGCCATGCTGGCCCATGGCGATGCCGTTGTCGGCGGTGAAGACAATGATCGTTTGGTCGAGTTCCCCGCTCTGCTCCAGGCGGTCGAGCAAGCGGCCGATCTGCGCGTCCAGGTGCGTGATCATGGCGTAGTAGAGCGCGCGCAACTCCCGCAGATCCCCTTCCTCGATGGGCCAGTGATGGAACCGCACCACCGCGTCGGAGGTGCATTCGTCGCACGACTGAAACGGGCGCACCCGGTCGCCCTTGGGACTGAAGTCGAAGGGGTGTTGCGGCCCGAAACTGGCCGGGAACGGAACGCGCTGCGGATCGTATAGCGCCCGATAGGCCGCCGGCGCCATCATCGGGTCGTGCGGCACGGTGTAGGCGCAATACAGAAAGAACGGCGACTCGCCGGGACGGTCGAGGAACCGCAGGGCGGCATCGGTGAACATCTCCGACGAGTACTGCCGGCGTTCCTGCCGGCGCTGGGGCGCGTACTGGCCGGTCGGGTCGAAGTCCTGCACCTCGAGCCGCATGTGGTGGCCCATACCGGCAAAGAGCAGCGCCTCGGCCTCGTCGAACCCGCGGGCGACGGCGGTCGGCCCGTTGTGTTGTTTGCCGGTGGCGAAGGTCCGGTAGCCGGCGCGGCGGAAGGTTTCCGGCATCGTCTCCAGCGTCGCGCCGATGTCGCGGACGTCCGCGATGCGGAAGAACGGCCGCCCCGTGTGGATCATCGCCCGGCTTGGACAACAGACCGCCGGGATGTTGCCGCCGACGATGTAGGCGTTGCGGAAGGCCGTGCCGCGCGCCACGAGCCGGTCGAGGTTCGGCGTGCTGATGGCCGGATTGCCCAGCGCCCGGATCGTGTCAAACTGCTGGTCGTCGGCCAGGAGGAACAAGACGTTGGGACGTTTCATGGTGTGGCCCGCTTTGCCGTGTTCGCGTCAAGCAACTTCCTCGCGAAGTTGGCCACCAGGCTGCTTCTGGGGCCGCTCCCGCCGTCGGCGAATGACCGCAGTTCCGTCTTCGCGATATCGTCCTTGTCTCCGCAGCGCCACAAGGCCCAGACGATCGTGACGAATCTCAGGTTACGCGTTTGGTCTTTGCGATCCGAGTTTCTCTGCCTCCTGATCAACGCGGACAATGCCTCGGCCGCGGCGGGATCGCCGATCCGGCCCAACGCCTCGGCCGCCGACACGTGGCAATTCCAGTTGCCGAGCAGTTTCACCAGGGACGGCACGGCCCGACGATCTCCGGCATAGCCCAGAGCGGCCATGGCCCGCACTTGGGTGGCCGAAATACGCTCCCTCGTCTTCACATCCGGCAAAGCCTCCAGCAGCGTCGACAATCCGGACGCATCGCCAATCAGGCCAAGGATGGACGCATAGTTGAGTTTGGTTTCCCCGGTGGCGCCGGCATAGGCCTGCCGCACCAGGGGCAGCGCCTTCTCCGATTGCGCCAACAGGACTTGGACCCCTTGGAAATCCTTGCCGGCGCTCGCCGCGGCCGCCGTGATCTTCTCCTCCGGTAATGGATAGGAGTCGGTATGGGTCAGGACTTCCGTGGCGATGTTCCCGACCTCGACCAGGTGCCGTTGCAGGGCCTTGACATCCACCTGGCGCGGCGTGACACCCGCCTTCACCGCCATGGCGGCGGCCACCCCGGCCGCATAACCCTGATTCTGCATGTCGGGCTGCATGCGCAAAACCGGCATGGCGTTGCGATCCGCGCCCATGCCGATCCCCGTCACCAGGATGCCCTCCAGTCCCTTTGGCAACAGACAGCGGTAGGGCACGTAGGCCCACAGGACCGGTCCATGAAAACGGAATAACTCTGATATGCCGGGAATCGTTCCAAAACGGAAGAAGACATGGGTGGGGCCGCCATGGATGTCGTAATCGCTCCTGGCGTATTCGATGGTGTCAGGGAATGTCCGCTTGTTCAGCATATCCAAGAGGTCGTAATGATAGTCGCCGACGATCCGCCGCCGTTCGCGTGAGTCCACGAGTTGGCCGACGTCGAAGGGGGAGCCGGCGCTCAAGGCCTTCCGACGGTTGAGGAAGAACTCCGTGGCGGCGGCAGGATTCGCGTCATCAAAGGGCGCCGTGTTGTTGTTGACGTAATGATCGCCCGGATTTCGGTGCGGCAGGTGGGCGGCCTGAATCACGAACATATCACGGGGGTCGTCCAGATAGACGTAGTCCGCGCCGGCGGCGATGGCGACGTCGGCGTTGCCGGTCCCGTCAATGACCGTCTTGGCCAGCACCACGCCCCGGCCGTAGGGTGTGGCCACCACCACGCCGGTCACCCGGCGGCCTTCGACCACGACGCCGCAGCCGGCGACGCCGAACCAGATGTCGCCGCCGGCCTTCCGCAGTTCGCTGCGCAGCCACTCCATGCGCTTTTCCGTCGGGTTCATGGGAATCTGGTTGTTGAAGCCAACCTTATTGCCATACCAGTGCCCGCCGATTAGGCCCAGCGTGCCGACGCCCCCCAAGCCGTGCAGATACTCGATCACCAGGGTCTTGGCCCCTTGCCGGGCGGCCCCGATGCCGGCGGGCGCGCCGGCTGTCCCGCCGCCGACCACCACCACGTCATACTGGCCGAGAATCGGCAGGGGGCCCTGGTCTTGCGGCACCGACTTGGCCCACGATGCCAAACTGCCCAGTGCATCGCGGATCTCGCCGGGGGCGGATGCTTCAACGCCTTTGCGCACCACACGCGGGGATGCCGCGGGCTGAATGCCCTTGGCCTCTTCCGCCGCCGCTTTGCCGATCCGCTGGCCAATGGCCATGAAAGCCACAGGCCGCAACAGGGCCTCGACCTGCGCGCGCGGCACGCCGGCGCATCCTCCGAGCACCCACAACCGGTCCGCGCCCGCCGGCCGGAACGGCGCCAGATCGGCGCTGGCCGCGTCAAACCCGGTACCACCGGCGGGTTTCTCGGCCACGATGGCGTCTGTTGGTAGGACAAACGGCACGTCCGAGGAATAGAGTTGTGTCGCGTGATACGTCAAATCACGCACCTGCTGTTCCAGCCGCGCCCGCGCCTGCCACGACCCGTCGGCCAGGTCCACGCGGAGCGTGTATTCCCACCATCCGTAGGTCGCGGTGCTCTTGAACTTCCTCGACGTTTCCAGAGGCAGAGCCAGTTTCCGAACTTTCTGGCCGGCGTCGGTGCGCGACCCGGCGGCGATGGTCACCCAGCGGATCTTGTGCGGTCCCGCGGCAAGCGGCGTGAACTTCGCGCCGGCTTGACGCACGACCGTCGCATTCTGCGTGGCGTCAATGATCACCTTGCCCAGGACGGCCTGGCGGCCGGAACGGTTGGCGATGACCACCCCGCACGCTTTCTGCTGGCCGTCGGTGAGCACATCGGCCGGGTAACTGCCGTAGAGGAACTTCACCTTCGCCGCGACCAGCGCATCCTCAAGCGCCTGTTTCACCTTGCCCGGCGTCACGAACGTCTGCTGGCCAAAGATGGCTTCGGCCAGGCCGCCGCTGGGTTTCTCGCCCCCCTCCAGCCACAGGCGCATGGTGCCCGCCAGGTCCTCGCCCAGATAGGTCCGCGGCGCGATCAGGAAGACCTTGGCGCCCCCCTCGGCACCCGCGACCGCGGCGGCCACCGCGGCGCTCGAACCGCCCACGACCACCACATCGGCGCTGGCGGCAATGGGGATGTTGCGGGCAGACTCTATGACAGACGCCGCGCGGACCGGCACGTGGGCAAGGCCCAGGACCAGAATCGCCGCAAGAGCGCTCAGTTGATGTCGCAGGATGGGTGGGGTCAACATTGTCTGCATTGATCGTTTCATTCTCTTGCTCCTTTCACGGAGTGCCTTTCGTCTTGTTGTCAGCCGCCAGCAGGTCGGCGTAGGTCATCAGGTTCCACGCGCAACGGCCGGCGTTCACGGCAAAGCGGTTGAAACGCGGTGCGTCCATGGTCCTGGTCTTCGTCACGGCAGGGTAACCGTTCAGGCCCTGTAGGGCCTTCCGCTGCCCGCCGGGCGGGCAACGCACCCGCTGGCTGACAGCCAAACCTTACAACCGATGCACGCACACAAGGTATCGCCCTTGGCCCGGAGGATCGAGAGCGACTTTCGATCGGATTCAAGCGGAGGGCCGCGAATGTCCGACCCGCCTGCCGCCTCAAAGTTGTGCAATAAGCAAGGCCATGGTGGTTCGATAAGACCGACGGTGCCGGGG
>Ga0172364_10004760_pt1 | contig 10811 bp, 7 predicted proteins | sample LakKivSesite10cm_FD_114545 | JGI IMG/M metagenome (GOLD analysis project Ga0172364, IMG submission 114545) | Sediment microbial communities from Lake Kivu, Rwanda - Sediment site 10cm | ecosystem: Environmental > Aquatic > Freshwater > Lake > Sediment | place: Rwanda: Western Province, Lake Kivu... | reverse complement strand
TTTTACCCCGTTGCAGTGGCTTTATTCTTTCAGGGAAAGCCTTTCGAATTCCCTGGCTAGAGCTTTGCCTGAGCCACAGGGCTCATTAGCCCAAGGCATCCTGCTTGGCATGCCGAAGAGCACAATTGACAACCAATTGGTTCTATGGGGAGTATAGCTTTTACTTCTACCCTATCTGGGAAGACTAATAACCTCACTTGAAGCATATCGAGCAATTCCCTTTTAGTGGCTGGAAACTCAACTGCCTTACTGATATCTTTATCTTCAAACCCTACTATTCTCAGAGTATTTTGATGTGGTTTATCAACAGTCCTCATCATTTGACTATCTTCCTCTTCAAGATTCCAGGCGATGCTATTTATCTGGCTTTCCCAGAACTTTAATAATCCCTCTACCTTCTCGAGTTCTTGAATCTGAGCAGGATCAATTCCATCCCTGATGGCCATTAGCCGCTCTTCTTCTTGCTGGATGCTTTGCTGACACTCTTTCCACTTTGCTTGGTCCATGTTTAGCATGACATATTCATCCATTAATCGCCTTTTCCTCTCGTCTATTTGGGATAACTGTTCATTTATAGGTCGAATCTGAATCAAAAGTTGCTCTTTGCGATCCTGTAATTGGCTTATCGTGTCTTGCAGTAATGGCTTTAACTTGTTCGGGTCATTCAGGATTGTTTCTATTCGCTGCCATACTTGTTCTTCAAGCCAATCTGCCTTTAAAATTGGAACACTACAGCGTAGAGAACCATCAAGATGAGTATAGCGAAGCCGCCCTCTACATTGGTATGTTCTGTATCCCTGATCAGGATTAACTCTAAAATAATGTCCGCACACCCCACACTTTATCAGACCTTGCAGCAGATTAGATTTTGATGGAGTTGTATGCACATGTTTGTTACTGCTCCGGTGCTGTTGGGCTTGATTCCAAACAGCACTGCTGACTATTGATGGTACCTTTATCTCTATAGCATCCTGGGGCTTCTCACTTATTAATTTAGATATGTGAAGGTGATGATTAACATATTGAGTTCCCTTGTAAGTTGGGTTGATGATGATATCTCGCACAGCGCTCATTCGCCATCCTTTTCCAGTACGGTACCGCGGAGGTATATGCTCTTCATTAAGCATGTTTGCTATATAGACCATAGATTTGCCAGCATTGTATTCCTGAAATATCCTTCGAACGATAACAGCTTCAGCTTTGTTCATAACTAATTTCCTAGTTTTTGAGTCATAGGAGTATCCATAAGGAGATTTACCACCAGCCCAACAGCCTGCTTTATAGCGCTGTATTCGACCACTTCGTGTCCTTTCAATGATTGCCTCTCTTTCCCACTCACTAATCGTACCTACTAACTGTAACATGAGGGAACCTGTAGGTGTAGAAGTATCAATAGCTTCTTTCAGCGTAAATAAAGATACCCCCGATTCTTTCAGCTTTTCATAAACATCCAGCAAGAGACGCTGCTTACGTACTAACCTGTCTAGCGCATACACTACTACTTTATTAAACAGCCCTAGCTTCAAATCTGCTAACAGCATTTTGAGATCTGGGCGGTTACCATCTGTGCCGGAATATCCGGCATCCCTATATGTTTTAGCTATATCCCACTTGTTACGCTGGCAAAGCTCAGTAATTGCATCTACTTGATGCTCGAGAGATGTGCCATTAGAGGCTTGCTCTTCTGTGCTTACCCTTACATAAACGGCAACTTTATTCATATACTAATTGTCTCGCTCCCTATATCATTTGTAAAGGTTTTTATGACAAAGCATGACAAAGCTAAAATCCCCTAAAGAAAATTTCACTTTTGTTTGTAATTAGCCTCTAAAAGGTGCTGTATAATGCGGCCAAGCTTGATGTGGTAAGCTAAAACACTTATCAGTGAACTTATCTCATTGTCTGCTAATTTCTCTGAAACCCAAGGAAGTTCATTGACGCAATAAGGTCCGCTTATTGAAGCAAGTACATCCCAAATATCTTCAGGCAGTTCAGGTAACTCAATATTGAAAATCTGCTCCTTCAATGCTTCTTTATTACTTTCTTCTTCACTAAATTGCTCTATCTCTTTTCTGAGATCATCAGGAAACTTCATTTGCTATCTCTCTAAAAGTTCCTATTCTCAAGCTATTTGTGCACCTTCTTTTTTGCCTTTTTGGATGGAGCTTCCACAAACCTGCCAGGGAACTTGGCGATTAGCTTGTACCAGGCGAAGTGGTCTTCAGGTATAGTATCAATTTCACTGGCTAAAGCTCTACCAACTGCCGACTTAGATGGGTAAATCTTCTGAGTTTCAGTATCTAATGTAGCAATTCGTGCTCTTTTGCCTCCGAATAATACCCTTGATTTGTTATTAGTCATTAAGCTGTTCCTCCTTTAGGTTATTAAAAATTATTTAAATGATATTTTGATTATGTATAAGTTGTTTGTAATAAGTAAACATATTATACAATATGTTAAAAAAGTAATTACTTTAATGGTCTTAAATACAACCAGTGATACAGTTGACTATTTTATGATACGGTGATTCAAGTCTCGCCTTATCTTGCGGTGCTATCAAAAATAGAGCACAGTATGGCTTTTTATGTAATCACTGGTAGACATTTCCTGCATTTTCCCTTGGAAGAAGCTAACCAGGCTATTTTATTTCTGAACTAAAAGCCAGATGGCAGCTGTTTACAAATATCCACGAGACCAACTAGAATAAATGACACAAACTGTTGTTTAAAATGGAGGTGAGGGATGGCTAAACGTGAAGTATGGGTCGTCAGGGCAGATACACCAATAGCGGACAGGGTGGAGATTGCATCACTGGTAGCAATTGGATGGTCTCAAATGGGTGACCTAACTGGGATCAGTGAGCGAGAGAAATTCAAAGAAAAATATAAGTCTATATACTCTGAAAGCGACATGCGAGTTGCTATTGGGGCCGGTCAGCTATATCGCTTTGCTCGAGAAATTAACAAGGCAGATCTTGTACTTACACCCCTGAGTGCATCCCGCGAAGTTCTCATAGGTGAAATTACTGGCGATTACATGCACAATGCAAGTCTAATCTCTAAGGATTACCCTCACATTCGAACAGTCAAGTGGTTAAAAAAAGTGTCTCGGGATAGTTTGTCCATACCCCTACGCAATTCATTGGGCGGATTAATGACTGTGTTCAAAGTGAGCGAACATCTATCTGAAGTGGAGTTATTCCTTGGGGGAAAGGTGAAGGGGTTGCCACCGGAGGAGCCCCTCACTCCTTATCATGAAGAAGTAGAGGCAAGGGCTGACGAGATGATATCAGACCTTCTCAACCAAATTGGCCCTTATGAATTTCAACATTTGGTGGCTGCACTTCTCCGGGCTATGGGATTCAGGACTAGAGTAAGTCAACCTGGGCCAGACGGAGGAGTGGACATAAAGGCATTTCCAGACGCCTTAGGCTTCCAGACACCTCGTGTAAGGGTACAAGTCAAGCATCGTAAGGGCTCAGCTGGAGCACCGGAGGTGCAACAGTTGGCTGGGGCGACCAAGGGTGAGAATTATAATGGCCTCTTTGTCTCTACTGGTGGGTTCACCAGTCAGGCTGAAACGGAAGCTGATAAGCATGCCCATATTACTTTGATGGATAGAGCATCCTTCGTGAAACTACTCTTAGAGCATTACGAGAAGCTAGAGCCGGAATACCAAGCTCTAATTCCTCTCAGAAAAGTTTATATTCCGACCCGACCATTGTAAAGAACACCCAATTAAGCTTGGCACTCTAACGTTAATTGCTGCTTGTTCTCTAGATTAATAAGGTGACGGATTGTGCAGCCTGCATAGCGGGGTACAGCGTACTTAGAAATCATCACTGACACCCATCCAAGCACATGCTATAATAGCTCCACAGATAGATTAACCAAGTTTACGCTTAAGGGGAGCGAGGTTAAATGCCAACACTGAAGTGGATAGGGAAGGATAAGGTAATTAACTATCACAATGAAGTTTCCTTTCGGTTACTGAAGGAAAACAAGAAGCTATCTGTTAATAGTAATGAGACAGAGAATTTACTGATAAAGGGTGATAATTTGGAGGCCTTAAAAGCCCTTTTGCCCTATTACTATAATAAGATTAAGGTCATTTACATTGACCCACCTTATAACACCGGAAATAAGGGCTGGATATATAACGACAATGTGAATGCTCCGGAAATAAAGAAATGGCTTGGTAAAGTGGTTGGTGGTGAAGCAGAAGATTTGAGCCGCCACGACAAATGGCTTTGTATGATGTATCCAAGGTTAAGGTTATTAAGTGAGCTTCTAAATGAAGATGGGGCAATTTTCATAAGTATTGATGATAATGAGGTACATAGCCTAAGAATGCTGATGGATGAGCTATTTGGGAGAGAGAATTTTTTAGCCATTATCACATGGCAAGGGATGGACACTATTAAGAATGATGCACGATACTTTTCCTCTAATACCGAATATATTATTGCTTATGCGAAATCTATTGATAATGTAAAGATAAAAGGAATTAGAAAAGGAGAAAAACAAAGAGGTGTTTATAAAAACTATGACAATGATCCTCGAGGGCCGTATCTTTTGACACCGCTTCATGCGAAAAGTGGGAGCGAAGCAGGAGTATATGAATTTACTTTCCCAAATGGGCAAGTTTGGCATGCACCAAAAGGCACTTATCCACGTTTTTCAAAGGAAACATTGACACAGCTTATAAGAGATAGACGAATCTATCTTGACCGTGAAGGTAAAAAAGTTCCACAAAAGAAAACATACTTGAGTGAAGTGAGTGAACGGATACGTCCTTGGACATTCTGGAAATACGAGGATTTTGGAAGCACACGGCAGGCAAATGCAGAATTACGAGAAATTCTTGGCAGAGGCAAGTTTCAGAATCCCAAACCTTCAAAATTAGTTAGGCAGATAATTGACCTAGTGGCTGCTAATAATTCTCTTATTATCGATTCCTTCGCTGGTTCAGGCACCACAGCTCACGCAGTTTTAGCCTTAAATAAAGAAGATGACGGCAATCGTAAGTTCATTCTCGTTGAGTGTGAAGATGGTATTGCCAAGGATGTAACAGCAGAGAGAATAAAGAGAGTAATTCAAGGCTATTCCTATAAGAAAAGTAACGGCGAAAAAGTAGAAGTGGAAGGGCTTGGTGGTGGCTTTAAGTTTTTAGAATTAGGCAAGCCGTTATTTGACAAGCATAAACAGATAATCGGTCAACCTTCTTATAAAGAGTTGACTGGATATATCTATTTCACCGAAACCCATTGCACAATTGACTGGAGAAAGGCTAATAGGGATGATTGGTATGTAGGAGAGAACAGTGGAATCCACTACTTCATAATTTACGGGGAGAAAAGCGACCTTGATGAGGGGTTTATGGAAACCGCCAAGCGCTACGAGGGGGAAAAGGTTGTCTATGCCGATTCAGTAATGATTGATGATGATGAACTGGAGAAATGTGATATCACGTTCAAACAAATCCCTTATGAGATAAGAACTTTTTAGGGTTTTTGGGGAGAAATATGCTTAGCCTAAAGAGATACCAGCAAGAAGTGATAGATACCTTGGGCAACTATCTCTTAAGCATGAAAAAATTTGAGCGTAACAAGGCGAAACTGGCATTTGTAGCGATAACCGAACGCCCTTATCATCCTATTGAAGGCATGAGTGAGGTGCCTTACATCTGTTTTAAGGTTCCGACTGGGGGTGGGAAAACCTTGATTGCTACGCATGCTGTAGACTGCATCTATCGTTTCTATCTTACTTACAAAGACAAGGCTGGAATTATAATTTGGTTTACTCCATCAGATGCAATACGGAGTCAGACACTACAAAAGTTGAAGAATCGTGACCATCCATATAGGGAAGTGTTAGACGTGGCTTTTGGCAATTACGTGAAGGTGCTTGACTCAGAAGAGGCACTGAGAATTACCAAGAATGACACCAAAAACTATCTGTGTATATTGGTCGAGACGCTACAGGCTTTTCGTCGGGAGAACACAGAAAGTCTGCGTAACTATAGAGCAAATGGGCAACTTATGACCCACTTCGAGGATTTAGACGCCAAGTACCTTGGCATACTGGACAAGTATGAAGGTACTGCCAAGCCGGTTGAGTCACTGGCCAATGTCATCAAGATGAATGAACCTCTAATTGTGGTAGATGAGGGACACAATGTCAAAACTAACCTATCCTATGACATGCTACGAGAACTAAATCCATCCTTCATTATGGAGTATACTGCTACTCCTCTGGAAGACAGCAATATTCTCATAAGCATTGGAGCAGACAAACTAAAAACAGAGCACATGGTGAAGATTCCTATTTATGTAGTTCCCTATCTAAACTCTTGGAAAATAGCCTTGGATGCTGCTATAGACAAACGCAACAAATTAGAAGAAATCACAAAGGTCGAACAGCAAGAAACAGGTGAGTATATCCGTCCCATTATGCTGATTCAGGCACAAAACAAAAGCAAGCACTATGATACTATAACTATCGATGCCGTCAGAGATTTCCTGCTAACTGATAAAAGTATTCCAAAACATTATGTCTCTATCCGGGATGCCGAACATCACGAGATAGACGATATAGACTTATTGGACCCAAACTGTGAAATACGATATATAATTACCATCAAAGCACTTGGGGAGGGGTGGGATTGTCCATTTGCATCTGTCCTCGCATCGGTTGCACATAAGCGTTCAACTCTTGATGTGGCACAAATACTGGGAAGAATTCTCCGTCTGCCAAATGCTGAAGACAAAATACACGGTGAGCTGAATGTGTCTTATGTTTTCACGTCATCATCTGATACTGAAAAGACTCTGCAGGGTGTAGTAAAGGCCTTGCAAGGCTACGGTTATGACGAATATGCTTTGCGAAGAGCAGGGGTTAAAGGCAAACCGGAGAAGACATATTTTGATAAGGTCATTGTTGATGAGGATGTAGTTATTCCGCTACTTGCCTTGAAACAAGATGATGGTTCATATAAGCCGTTAACATACCGCCCTGACTTAGTGAAGGGATTTTCTCTAACAGGTGAAGCCTGTAAAACAGAAATTGATGTAAATGAAATGATAACAAGAATCTATGAGGTTGATGTACGCTTGAAAGAGGGTGAAACAACAGTGGAAGCAATTAAAGTTGAGGAAATCCCAGCAATGGTTGAGCTTTCCCCATTTCCAGACCCCAAAGCCGACTTAATAGCAGAGGTATCCAGAAGCATTCAGTTTCCTAATATTAGCCTTAAAGACATCACAAAATATGTAGAACATATAGTAAATTTATTAATCAAAAGTAAGAAAGGAACACTGGAACAGCTGATCTACCACAGGTATAAACTAGCTTTAGCCATAAAGGACAAGATTCAGTCATTTTTAGACAGGTATGCCCAAGCTCGTTTTGAAACTTATAAAAAGGAGAAAAAGCTAGGGATATGCCTAGGCTTTACCCCTCCCTCTACAGTAGAAATTTTTCTGCACGAGGACACGGAGTATAGCAAACACTTTTATGAACGGGCTTATCTCATGGACTCTGAGGAAAGGATAGTTGCTAGTAAAATAGATCGCCTGGAGAGCGTGCAGTGGTGGCTCCGCAATATACAGCGTAGTGGATTTTACTTGCAAGGCTACCACAAGGGGCGTTTCTTTCCCGATTTTGTTGTCAAAACCAAGAGGAATAACTACTTCGTAATAGAGTATAAGGGTGAACATCTTCTAGGTACTCCGGGTGCCAAGTATGAGGAAGAAATCGGCGAGATTTGGCAGAACCTGACACCAGAAAACTTTTTTTTCCGGCTGGTTAGCAAGGATAAAGTCGACGAGGCGGTTAAGTTTATCTCAGACAAGTAACAAAACTGACTATTATGACATATAAGTACTCATATTTAAGACAATCGGGATTCATTGGCTGCCGATTTAGTGTATCATTTGATTGTGTTATGATAGTGTGAATGCAATAAAATACTGAGGTGGAGCCGAGGAATCGTTAAAATGGGGATACTAGCCGCTAATCACATTGCTTGCAGCCAGTTGAAATGGGTGACTCAAGAAAGGATTCCCCTCTAAGGCTGCCAAGAATTATGACTAGAAGTGGGGTGCATTTATATGGACTATTCTCTTAACGCAACATGTTTTGAAGGAATCTGTCGTATTTACCGCAATAGTTGTGTCCAGCATATACGGACAGTTCTGAAGAGCAAATATCCTACGGACTATGAGCAACGTATAAGAAAACTATTTAAGGATGAGGAATGGCAAACCATTACGAGAAATGCTGAAATGCTTCGAAAAACTGGAGAGATTGAAAGTCCACTTGTCGATGGCATCGATGTTCTAAGTGTAAATCACTTCTACAATGTTTTCGACTGCTACTTCGACGATCTATTCCCTTCTGCTGTGAGTCTGCCAGAAGAAGTGAAAAAGAGCCAAAGACAAGCAGTATTGGGTTGGGCTAAACACATAAAGAGACTGCGTGATCCCGCGGTTGGGCACCCCAGTGAGAAGGATTTGTCTAGGGAGGACGCGTTTGGACTATTGGATGCCGCCAGAAGAGTTCTCAAACTATTTGACGAGCCTTCTGCGGAAAGAATAGCTGAGCTAATAGATGTTGCCATAGGAACGGAGGCAACGCAGATTGTTCCAAGTCTGATAACACGCAAGCTTGATGTAAGCACGTTACCTCCCCGCGAAAGCATAGCACCAAACTTTATTGGCAGAGATCAAGAGATTGCAGTTCTTATGGAATGGGTTCAAGATCCAGAACGTCGTCTTCGGCTTCTAGCCGGAGACGGTGGTAAAGGGAAAACGGCAATCGCGTACGAGTTTGCATCAAGGCTGTCCTCCAGTGCCCCAAATAATTTGGAGGCAGCGATTTGGCTAAGTGCAAAGAGGCAGAAATTCTCTTCTGGTCACGTCGTTGAAGCTGAGGCGGACTTCAACGATTTGGAATCAGCTTTAGATGCAGTATTATCGGTATATGGTGAACGGACAGAAGGGGCTAATCTTAGTCAAAAGAAATCTAAGGTGTTAGAGTATCTCGATTTATTGCCAGCACTTGTTATTCTTGATGATGTAGATTCGCTCGAAGGGTCTGGGCTTGAGGCACTTACATTCTTCATGTTTGAACTCGCAAAGACTCCTTCAAAAGTGTTACTGACTTCGAGAAGAGTCACACATTTCGGGATGGAGCCTATGACAACTCAAGTCTCAGGCTTCGAGTCAACCAGCAGAGATGGTTCTGACTTCGTCATGAGTAGAGTTGAAATGTTCAAGCTAGATCGATCTTTCTTCTCATCGAGGCGGGTGATTCAAGAAATTATCAAAGTGTGTGATGGAAGCCCACTGTTCATTGAAGATCTCCTGAGGTTATGTTGCCACGGAGAGAGTCCCCAAAAAGCCATTAATGTCTGGAAGTCTCAAGATGGCCAAGATGCACGAAGATATGCGCTCCAGAAAGAGTACGACTTACTATCAAATGACGCAAAGAAGGTTCTACTTGCATGCGCTCTATATGAAGGTGCAGTTTCAGTTGCGGATATTTCAGTTGCAACTAGCATGTCCCATAGGAAAGTGATGGATTCCATTAAGGAACTGCAGGAAGTTTTCCTAGTACCAAAGCCGCGCTTGATCGAACAAGAACCCAGATTTGCATTAAATATGAATACAAGGCGACTTGTGTTGGATGTTCAGCAAAATACGGACCTAGCAAGAGAGATTTTGAAATACATCGCAGCAGCTAGCGATAAGCTCCCCAGCACCCCAGGTCAAAGAAGTCAAATAAGACAGTACATCAGGCAGGCAGTTAGTCTAGTGAAGCTAGATAAACATGCAGACGCGGAAGCGACATTAGTAAGTGGGCTTGAGATATTTCCTGAAAGTGCCGACCTTCACGGTAGCCTAGGATGGGTTTACAAGCAATGGTCACCCCCATCTAGATTCGCTGATGCAAGAAAGAGGTTCCAGCGGGCCGCCGACCTCAAAGGGAAGAGACCAGACATTTACGCCCATTGGTCACAGATGGAATCGGATGACAATGAATGGACAAGGGCGTCCGAAGCAGCAGAAACTGGCTTAAAAGTTCTACCCAGAAACCTGCGGTTGGGTTTGCTCGCTGGATCTGCTCGTTTGCGGCTAGGGAAAAGTCTTGCCTCACAGGCTCTTGATGACAGGGCTGAGCAGGAATTCCGAAAGGCAGAAAAAGTGCTTAAGACCGTTTTGGTTAAACCTGAATTGACCGAGGAGGGTGACTATATACTTAGGAGCCAGGTACTTAGGGCATTAGTACTAACCTATGAACAACTGGTGAAAAGTGCCTCTATCCCAAAAAGAGGACGGACAGATTCATTAAGACAACGTCGCCTACATATGCTGGGAGACACACTTATTACATGGAAAAGAGAGCATCCCTCCGATCAGTATGCCAAGACGGAATTCAATAGGTTAGTTGTACGTTTTCCGGACTTAAAAGATATGCTAAAAGAACAACAGGAAGCAAAGTAGGTATTGGCAGATAACTTGTTCCAAAGTCTTGTCTTGTCGTATCAGCTATTTCATGAATCCGAGTAATAGGTTCTGATTTGAAGCACGGACTGCATGATGTAGGATCTTTTATCTCATTGCACTTTCTAGCCTTTTGTTCAGTAGCCCGAGTTACTATATCCGGTTTCATAGTCATTATCGTGGGTGCTACAATTCCATCTGCGATAGCAGATCAGGTGACCGCAGAGTTCATCTATAGGCGTGCGAGTCACAGTATGCATGAGATCCTAGAATGAAATTCCTCATCTTCTCAAGGATATCATTCGAG